>Ga0070740_10006047_pt1 | contig 10852 bp, 6 predicted proteins | sample Coa_R2_FD_67286 | JGI IMG/M metagenome (GOLD analysis project Ga0070740, IMG submission 67286) | Surface soil microbial communities from Centralia Pennsylvania, which are recovering from an underground coalmine fire - Coalmine... | ecosystem: Environmental > Terrestrial > Soil > Unclassified ...
TCCGCGACCGCTCGCAGGCCGACGACCTGCCAAAGGACGAGCGCGAGATGCTCGGCGCGGAACTCGAACCGTCGGACGTACTCGCCGCCGCACTTCAGGCCGCGCGCGACTCCGCACGCGACGCGGAGGCCGAGCACCTACTCGAACGCGTCACGATACTTCTCGAACCCGGACGCAGCGTCATCGCCGATGCGGGCACGCTGCTCACGACCGTCCGCAACATCAAGCAGCGGCCAGAGACGGGCGACGTTTGGCTCCTGACCGACGCGGGCTTCAACCTCCTGCTCTCAATGACGACTTACAATTGGTACTATCACGTCGTCTCCGCCTCGCGCGCAGACCAGTCCGCCGAGAGGCCCTACAAAATCGCCGGCCCCTTGTGCGACTCCGGCGACGTTTACTTCGACATCGAGCGCGAAGGCCGCCTCCCCGACTACCGCAAGCTCCCCGCGGACGTGCGCCCCGGCGAACTCCTCGCGCTCCTCAACACCGGCGCGTACACCATCGCGCAGATGTTCCCCTACAACGGTCGCCCGCTCCCCGCGGTCGTCCTTATCCGCGAAGACGGTCGCGCCGAAGTCATCCGCCGACGGGACTCTTACGAAGACCTGCTGACGAACGAAGTCTGGTAGCTCAAAGGAGCGAGCGCGAAAGAACGTATGGCTGAGCCGACAAACAAAACGATCACGCTCGTCCGCGGCCTCGGCGTCTTCGCGTCGGTCTCGATTGTCGTCGGGAGCGTCATCGGCACGGGCATCTTTTTGAAGACGCGCGTGATGATGTGCAACGTCGAGTCGCCGTGGCTCGTCATCGTCGCGTGGGCCGTGGCGGGCTTCATGAGTCTGGCGGGCGCGCTCACTTACGCCGAGCTTGCGGCGATGATGCCGCGCGCGGGCGGCGAGTACGTCTTCATACGCGAGGGCTACGGTCGCCCGCTGGCGTTCCTCTACGGCTGGACGCAGTTCGCCGTCGCGTACACGGGTTCGCAGGCGGCGAAGGGCGTGAGCTTCGCCATCTTCCTGAACATCCTTCTGCACAACGCGCTCGACCGGAACTACTACACGCTGCACCTCGCGGGCTACGACTTCCCCTTCGGCCACCTTCAGGCAGTCGCGCTCGCGATCATCATCCTCGCCACGCTCGTCAACTGCCTCGCCGTCTCGGTGAGCGGCAAGGTCTCCGTGTTTCTGACGGGCTTGAAGATTCTGATCGTGCTCGCAATCGGAGTCTGCGCGTTTCTTCTGGCCCAGGGGAGCTTCGAGCATTTTTCTTTGAGCGGCGCGGGCGGCGCGTGCGAGGGCGTCGAGGCGACGGCGCGCGGCGGACTCGCCGGGTTCGGCGCGGCGCTGCTCGGCGCGCTGTGGGCCTACGACGGCTGGTCGAACGTGACGATTGTCGCGGGCGAGGTGAAGCGACCGCAACGAAATCTTCCCATCGCGCTCATCGGCGGAATCTTGATCGTCGCCGCGCTCTACATCTTCGCGAACCTCGCGTACCTCTACGTGCTCTCGCCCGCCGAGGTCGCGAACGTGGCGAAGGCTTCGTCGGTCGCGACCGAGGTCGCGCGAAAGTTCCTCGGCCCCGCGGCGGTCGGCGTGATCGCGATGGCGATGATGCTCTCGACTCTCGGCTCGCTGCACACGGGCACGCTTTCGGGGGCGCGCATCTCTTACGCGATGGCGAAGGACGGGCTTTTCTTCCGCCCGCTCGCGCGGCTGAGCGAGCGGACGCGCGTGCCCGTCAACGCGCTCGTGCTCCAGTGCGTCTTGACTTGCGTGCTGGCGCTGTCGGGTTCGTTCGACACGCTGACCGACTACGTCATCTTCGCCGCGTGGATTTTCTACGCGCTCAACACCGCCTCGGTCTTCATCTTCCGACGCCGTATGCCGCACGCGGAGCGGCCATACAGGACTGTTGGCTATCCGGTTCTGCCTGTGGTCTTCCTGCTCGCCGCGGGCTACCTGATCGTCAACACGGTCATCGCGACGCCGACGCAGGCGCTCATCGGCCTCGGCATCATCGCGCTGGGGCTGCCGATCTATTTTTACTGGGCGCGGAAGAACCCCGTGAGTTACAGTGAGCCTCTGTCGGGTGACGAATCCTGAAGTTTTCGGCGAGGAGTTAAAGTTTTCGGCGGGGAGTTATGGGACAGGCCGTGAAAGCAGCGTTCGCCTGGAATTCGATCTCTGATGACGAACTGCTCGACCTGCGCCTGAGCGACCTGCCCGTCCGCATCGAGGGCACGGTTCTCGAAGAGCGCGTCCGCCGCATACGCTTCGAGTTGGACGAGAGCGGCCTGCGCTTCCGCCCGCACGTTTGGCTCTCGGTCGAGTGGTTCACGCCCGACGGCGTGCCCGGCTTCGCCATCCCGTTCTACCTCGCGCACCCGCGACTGATGCGGCTCGAACGAAAGCAGATGCTCGAAGTCGAGGGCGGAACCGAGCGCGAGTGCCTCCGCATCATGCGCCACGAGGCGGGCCACGCGCTCGACAACGCGTTCCTCTTCCGCAAGCGCACGCGCTGGCGCGAACTCTTCGGCTCGTTCCGCAAGCCTTACCCTTCTTCGTACCGCCCGAACCCGGCGAGCCGCGACCACGTCCTGCACCTCGGCGCGTGGTACGCGCAGGCCCACCCGGCGGAAGACTTCGCCGAGACGTTCGCCGTCTGGTTGGCGACGGCGCGCGGGCGCTGGCAGAGGCGCTACGAAGGCTGGGGTGCGCTTCGTAAGCTCGAATACGTTGACCACCTGATGCAGTCGGTCATGGGCCAGACGCCGAAGAACCGCAGGCGCGACGAGGTCGAGCCGCTCTCGCGCCTGAAGACGACGCTCCGCGAATACTACGCCGACAAGCGCGCGCGCTACACCTTCAACTGGCCCGCGAACTACGACCGCGACCTGCGACGAATCTTCTCCGACGAGCGCCGCTTCCGCTCTAAGCCGACCGCCGCGAGCTTCCTGCGCCGCGCGAGGCGCGACCTCGTGCAGGCGGTCGCCGCCGGAACGGGCGTGCACCAGTACACGCTCTCGCACATCATCACGAACATGATTGACCGCTGCAAGCTCCTGCGCCTGCGGCTCGCCGGGCCGGAGGCGCGCGCGCGCCAGCAGGCGCTCGTGATGCTGACGGTGCAGACGATGAACGTCGTCCACACCGGCTACCACCGAATCAAATTATGAGCTTCGACCCGTCGAAGAAGCTTCGCGTGCTCGTTCTCTGCCAGAAGAATCTCGTGCCGCCCGAATCGCTCGAAGGCTACACGGAGGCGCAGATTCTCAACTGGAAGACCGAGTACGATGTCGTCTCGGCCTTGCGCGCGATGGGGCACGAGGTCTTCCCCGTCGAAGTCTCGAACGAACTCGGCGTCATCCACGTCGCCATTGACGACCACCGCCCGCACGTCGCCTTCAACCTCCTCGAAGAGTTCGACGGCTACCCTCTCTTCGACCAGCACGTCGTCAGCTACCTCGAACTGATGAAGCAGAAGTACACGGGCTGCAACCCGCGCGGCCTGACGCTCGCGCGCGACAAGGCGCTGACGAAAAAGATTCTCGCCTACCACCGCATACACGTCCCGGCCTTCGCCGTCTTCCCCGTCGCGCGCAAGGTGCGAAGGCCGAAGCGTCTCAAGTTCCCGCTGCTCGTCAAGTCGGTCGTGCACGAAGGCTCCATCGGCATCTCGCAGGCTTCGGTCGTCCACAACGACGAGAAGCTCGCCGAGCGCGTCGAGTTCATCCACCGCAAGACAGGCTCGGACGCCATCGCCGAGCAGTACATCGAGGGCCGCGAAATCTACGTCGGCCTGTTGGGCAACAACCGCATCCAGACCTTCACGCCCTGGGAACACGTTTTAGAAAACCTGCCCGAAGGCGCGCACAACATCGCGACCTACAAGCTCAAATGGAACCCCGAATACCAACGCGTCGTCGGCTTCACCGACCGCCCCGCCGAACTCCCGCCCGAACTCGAACGCCGCCTGCTCAACATCTCGCGCCGCATCTACCGCATCCTGATGCTCAGCGGCTACGCACGCCTCGACTACCGCATGACCGCGGACGGGCGCTTCTTCCTCCTCGAAGCCAACCCCAACCCGAACATCGCCGATGGCGACTACTTCTCCGATTCGGCCAAGACCTCCGGCCTCGAATACGGCCCGCTGCTTCAAAAAATCATGACGCTCGGCATGAGCTACGAGCCGACGCAGTTCTAAAGTTATCTTGAAACCCTCTTGCGCCGGAGGCGCAACAAGAAGGTAGCCAGATGTGCAACGTCTGGGACAGAAACACATTGAGAATTCCCGCGCTGGAGGTGCGGGAAGAAAGCCTCTCCGCGCGTCTCCAACGCGCGACACCTCTCGCCATCCCACTATCCAGACGTGAAACGTCTGGATACCTTCTGGTCGCCGCCCCGCGGCTAAAACTATTTGCCGAGCACGCGGCTCAAAGCTTCATCAATTTTCGGGTGTGAGAATTTGAAGCCCGCCTCGTTGAGCCGCGCAGGCTCGACGCGCGCGCTCGAAAGTAGCAGCGCGTCGGCCATCTCGCCGAACGCGAGGCGCGCGGCGAAGGCGGGCATCGAAAGAAATGTCGGACGACCGAGCGCGTGGCCGAGCGCCTTCGTGAACTCCTCGTTCGTCACCGGGTTCGGCGCGACGGCGTTGACCGGCCCGCGCAGAGAATCATCCGTGATCGCGCGGCGAATGACTGCGACCGTGTCGTCGAGCGTGATCCAACTCATGTACTGCCGACCGTCGCCGACCTTGCCTCCGACGCCGAGCTTGAAAGGCGTGATCAACTTCGCCAGCGCGCCGCCCTTCGCGCTCAGCACGACGCCGATGCGGACGTGGACGACGCGAATCCCCGCCTGGCTCGCCGCGAGCGTCGCCTTCTCCCACTCGCGGCAGACTTCGCTCAAAAAGTCCTCGCCCGAAGCGCTCTCCTCGCGCAAGACCTCACGCCCGCGGTCGCCGTAAAAACCGATGGCCGACGCTGAGACAAGAACCTTCGGCTTCTCGTTCAGGCCCGCAAGCGTCTCGGCGAGCAGCCGCGTTCCCTTCACGCGACTCTCGACGATGCGCCGCTTCTTCTCTTCCGTCCAACGCCCGTCGGCAATTGGATCGCCCGCGAGGTGCACCGCCGCGTCGTGCCCCTCAAGCTCCTTCGCGTCAACGACGCCGCTCTCAGGCTCCCACCGCACGGCCTTCGTCCCCGGCGCGCTGAACGTCTGCGCCCCGCCTCGCACCAGCCGCGTCACGCCGTCGCCGTCCGCGAGCAGCGAACGAACCAGCGCGCTTCCGACCAGACCCGTCGAGCCTGTGACGATAACTTTCATCAGATTAGCTCCTGCGAACAATTACGTTCTGCCAGTGGACAATTCGGTTCCATCAATTCCCACTAGCTGAAGCTGGTGGCAATTGATCAAACAAGATTTGAAAGACAAACCTATCGAAGCCCTCTCGCGGCCAGAGCCTCGCGCGCGACCTCGCGGTCGTCGAAGTGGCGCTTCTCCGCTCCGATGATCTGGTAGTCCTCGTGCCCCTTGCCCGCGATGACGACGATGTCGCCCGCGCGCGCCTCTGCAATCGCGCGGTTGATGGCCTCGCGCCGGTCAACGATCTTCAGGTAGGGCTTGCCGACCGCGCGCAGGCCGACCTCAACGTCGCGCAGGATTGCTTCCGGGTCTTCCGTGCGCGGGTTGTCGGACGTGACGAAGACCACGTCGCTCAAACTCGCGGCGGCCTCGCCCATCGGCGCGCGCTTCGAACGGTCGCGGTCGCCGCCGCAGCCGAAGACCGTGATGACCCGACCGCGCGTCACGTCGCGTGCCGTGCGAAGAATGTTACGCAGAGCGTCGTCAGTATGCGCGTAGTCAACGACCACGGCGAAGTCACCCGTATGCGCCACGCGTTCAAAACGCCCCGGCGCGCCCGCGCAAGTCTTCAACGCCTCGACCGTCGCGTCCAGACCTAGCCCAAGCGCGTGCGCGCAACCCGCCGCAGTCAGGATGTTGTAAACGTGTGGCCGCCCGACGAGCGGCGACAAGACCTCGCGCTCGCCCTCCGGCGTGACGAGACGCAGCCGCGTCCCGCCCATCGAGAACTCCACGTCGCGCGCCGTGACATCGAAGCCGCTTCGCACTTCATCGCCGCTTCGGGCTTCAACGCCAAGCTCGCCGCCGTCGGTCGCTCCTTTGCTGTTGATTCCGAGGCCGTATCGAATGACGCGCTGCCCTTCCGCCGTGAGATTCTCCGCAAGGCGCACGCCGTATTCGTCGTCCGTGTTGACGACCGAGACGCGCGGGCGCTCGCCGAGGCTTCCGTCGAAGAGGCGTCGCTTGGCGGCGAAGTAGTTTTCCATCGTGCCGTGATAGTCGAGGTGGTCGCGCGTCAGATTCGTGAAGGCCGCGACTTCGTAGCGGAGCGCGTCGCAGCGGTGAAGGTCTAGGGCCTGCGAGGAAGATTCCATCACCGCCACGCGACAGCCGCTCTCGACCGCGCGGCGCAAAAGTCGCTGCACGTCGCTCGCCTCCGGCGTCGTGTGCAGAGCCTCCTGCGACACGCCCGCGACGCGGTACTCGACCGTGCTGATGAGCGCAGTCCGCTCGCCCGCGGCCTCGGCAATCGCCGCGACGAGGAAGGCCGTCGTCGTCTTCCCGTTCGTGCCCGTGATGCCGACGAGTTTCAACTCGCGCGAAGGGTGACGATGAACCTCCGCCGCCGCGAGCGCGAGCGCGCGTCGCGCGTCTTCGACCTGAATCCACGCGCCGCCGAAATCCGCGGGCCGCTCGCGCTCCGAGACGACGCCGGCAGCGCCCTGCGCCAGCACGTCCGCGACAAAGAGGTGCGCGTCGAGCTTCTCGCCCCGGATCGCGACGAAGAGCCAGCCCGCGCGGGCCTGCCGTGAGTCGTGCGTCACATCAATGACCTGTGTGCCGGCGTCGTCGCCGCTCAGTTTGCCGCCGACCGCCCGCGCCACGTCGCCGAGCGTGATCGCTCTGTCCCTCGTCAAAAAGTTTCTCCGCCGAAAATTTGTCTCTCGGAAATAGCTTCGCGTGATTATAATCCGCGCTGCCAGCACAGCAACCTCCGAGGAGCAACGCACGATGCCCGGACACGACGAAGGTAGTTTCTCCCAAATCTATTTTCACGCGAACCGACTGAACAATCCTTTACAGCCGGGCCGACTGAAAACTCTTTTCCGTGTTAACCGAACGCGGCTGAGCCTTGCCGTCGTCGCGCTCGTCGTCGCCTCGCTGCTTCTCGCTCCGTCTTCCCGCGTTAGTCATGAAGCGCGAGCGGCTGCCGTCGAGTACGACCTCGTCATCACGGGCGGTCGAGTCGTTGACGGCACGGGCCATGCGGCTTACAACGCTGACGTTGCTGTGACAAACGACCGCGTGGTCTTCATCGGCGCGCTGCCGAAAGGATGGAAGGCGAAGCGCACGATTGACGCGAGCGGGCTGGTCGTCGCGCCGGGCTTCATAGATATGTTGGGGCAGTCGGAGCAGAACGTTTTGATTGACAGGCGCGCGATGAGCAAGGTGATGATGGGCGTGACGACCGAGGTCACGGGCGAGGGCGGGTCAATCGCGCCGATCAACGACCGTCTGATTAAGGAGGACGAATCCTTTTACAAGCGATACAACCTCGACGTTGACTGGCGCACGCTCGGCGAGTATTTCACGAGGCTCGAACGTCAAGGTTCGGGAATCAACATCGCGACCTTCGTCGGCGCGACGCAGGTGCGCGCCTACGTCGTCGGCTTCGACAACCGCGCGCCGACTGCTGACGAACTCGAAAAGATGAAGGCGCTCGTCGCCTCGGCGATGGAGGACGGCGCGCTCGGCGTCTCGACTTCGCTCCAGTACGTGCCCGCGCGCTTCGCGAAGACCGACGAGATAGTCGAACTGGCGAAGGTCGCGCACAAATACGGCGGCATCTACATGACGCACCAGCGGAGCGAGGCCAACGCGCTCGACTCTTCGCTCGCCGAGGTCTTCGAGATCGCGCGCCGCGCGCAGATTCCCGCCGAAATCTGGCACCTCAAGACTGCCTACAAAAAGAACTGGGGCCGGATGCCCGAAGTCATCGCGAAGATCAACGCGGCGCGCGCGCAAGGGTTAGACATCACGGCGGACGTTTACCCTTACACCGCCGCGAGCACGTCGCTGACCGCGTGCCTTCCGCCGTGGGCGCTCGAAGGCGGGACGGAGAAGATGCTCGCGCGTTTGCGCGACCCTGCGACGCGAGAGCGAATCAAGCAGGACATCATGAAGGACACGAGCGAGTGGGAGAATATCTACCTGGGGAGCGGCGGCGCGTCGGGCGTGCTCATCGGCTCGGTCGTGAACAAGGATGTGGAGAGCTTGCAGGGCAAGCGCGTCTCGGAGATTGCGAAGGAGCAGGGCAAGTCGGAGTTGGACGCGCTCTTCGACTTGATAATCGCCGACCGCGGGCAGACCGGCGCGATCTACTTCATGATGAGCGAGGACGACCTGCGCGCGGCGTTGAAGGCTCCGTTCGTGAGCATCTGCACGGACAGCGGCGCGCGCGCGGCGGACGGCCCGCTCGCCGGCTCGAAGTCGCACCCGCGCGGCTGGGGTTCGTACCCGCGCATCCTCTCGCGCTACGTCCGCGACGAACACCTGCTCACGCTCGAAGAGGCCGTTCACAAGATGACGGGGATGTCCGCGGCCCGCGTCGGACTCAAAGACAGGGGCGTGCTGCGCGCGGGCGCGTTCGCCGACATCACCGTCTTCGACCCGCGCACCGTGCGCGACCGCGCGACCTTCGACGACCCGAATCAGTATCCGGTCGGCATCGAGTACGTCCTCGTCAACGGTCAGGTCGAAGTTGACAAGGAACACCGCACCGACGCAAACGCCGGACGCCCCTTGCGCGGGCCGGGTTACCACAAACCTTAACAGAACTGAAAGCGGTTCTGATTTTGACCTTGGCGAAGATGCTACTCCTTCTGCTCCGGCCTCGCGCCGAGTCCGAACGTGGAGGGCGGCGGAAGCGTCGAGGTCTTGTCGTAATCGCGCAGCGCATTCTCCAACTGCTTGGAGCGCGAGAGCCAGCGCGAGATGGCGAGGTCGTAGCGCGCGAGGATGCTTTCGAGCCAGTAGGGGCGGTTCTCCTGAAGCCAGCGTTCGCGGTACGACTCGCGAAGGAGTGAAAGCCCCTCGGCCTGTTCGCGCAGGGTGTTGTAAACCGTGCCCGTGTACCTTCGGAGCGCGCGCACGCGGCGGTGGTCGCCGAGATTGAGGTAGGCATCCCAGTAGTCGCGGCTGAAGCGCTCCATCGCCTCCGTCTGCCGTCCCAACTGGTCGAAGCGCGCGGCGGCGAAGCGCATCGAATCAACGGTCGAGACGTTGCGCCGCACGCGCGCTCGTTCGCTAATCAGAGACTCTTCCGCCTCCTCGACCGCGAGCCGCATCTGCCGCGTCTTCTCCTCGTGCGGTCGCACGAACGCGTCCTGAAAATCGTCGGTGAATGGGTCGCGCCAGAAAAGCTCGTCGCTCGAACTGATGCCGAGAAGCGTGTTGACGCTCCCCAGGGCGCGCGTCGCTTTCGTCAGCTCGTCGCCTTCGTGACGGAAGAAGGCCCAGTCGAAATCACGGTCGAACTCGTTTAAATCGAGCGGCGCTTGCTGCCACGACGCGGCAGCGCCGAGGGTGACGCCATACCACGCGTTCTCGAACAGCGACTCGCCGTCGTCGTCCCATTCGGTGTTCATCATGCCGAGCACACCGGCCCTCTGCCCGTCGCGGACGAAGTTGACGATGTTGACAGAGGCCGAGTCCTCATTCGGAAAGATTTGACTCCAACTCCAGACGCCGGGGCAGACGAACTGGTCGAGTCCGGCCTTCTTGAAAAGGCCGATGCGCGCCTCGTAGCTCTGCCGCGCGGCGTAGTCCCAGTTCATCGCGATCATGTCGTGCGGGACGCTCGGCAGAAGGTCTGGGTGATTCAAGGCGATGTCGCCCCAGAACATCAGGCGGCGGTTGTAAGGCTTCAGCAGTTCGCGTATGCGCTTGAGGTGGTCGAAGTAAACAGGGCCTTGCCCTCGCGCCTTGACTTGGTCGCGGCTCTGCCCCTGCCCAAGCTCGAACGTCTCGTCCTCGCCGATGTGGAAGAACTGGCCGGGGAAGAGTTCGTTGATCTCTTTGTAGAGGTCTGCGACGAGGTCGTAAGTGCCCTGCTGTTGCGGCGAGAGAACGTCGCCGTGCGGGACTTCGGCGAGGTCGTTGTACTCCTCAAGCTCCAAAGCCTTGTGCATGTGGCCGAAGGTCTGCTGTTCGGGAACAAGCTCGACGTGGTAGCGGCGCGCGCAAGTCACGAGTTCGCGAATCTCGTCGGGCGTGAGCGCGCCGCCTTCGGGCGCGATGAGCGGGTGCGAGGCCGACTGGAAGACGTGCTCCATGTAGAAGCTGTGCATGTTGAGCTTGAACATGGCCTCGGTGCGAATCTGCCGCTTGATGTATTCGACCGTCGGCACGGGGCCGCGGCTGATGTCGTCGGAAACCGCGCGCCAGCGCATCGAAGGCCAGTCGGTGATTTGCACGCCCTGAATGAAAGCGCCGTCGCCTTCGCCGCGCACGAGTTGCTTGAGAGTCTGCAAGCCGTAGAACGTGCCCGCCGTCGTCTGCCCCGCGACGACGACCGCGCCCGACCTGACGACGAGGACGTAGCCCTCTTCGTTCAATTCTTGTGGGGCGCTCGCGCCGGCCTTCTCGATTGCCGAGCGCACGCGCGGGAGCGAGAGCGGGCCGACGAGAATCTGCGACTTCCCCCTCCCGCCGACGTTGAGCGTGACGCCCGCCGTCGCGCGCACGTCGTCAACGAAATCCTG
>Ga0070740_10006048_pt1 | contig 10851 bp, 8 predicted proteins | sample Coa_R2_FD_67286 | JGI IMG/M metagenome (GOLD analysis project Ga0070740, IMG submission 67286) | Surface soil microbial communities from Centralia Pennsylvania, which are recovering from an underground coalmine fire - Coalmine... | ecosystem: Environmental > Terrestrial > Soil > Unclassified ...
TTCGGCAGCTCAACCGAACCGGGGCCGGATCTTTCGAACAAGGAAGAGCTTCGCAAAGCCATCGTCTGCGGATGATACGGGATAACGGAGGGATTCCCAAATCACAAGGGCCTGGCGCCGGAACAAGATAGACGGGGACGTCCGGCGTGACACGGGAGCGGTTCGACAATTTTTCGCGATCGTTCCTGAATCCGGAGCTCTCGGAAAACAGCAAACCGTGAAAAGATAGGACGCTCGTAACCCAATTTCTCTTGATCGAGCGGGCGATGACGGTTAACGATGGGTTACGGTTCTCAGCGACGATGAGCACCATCCGTTATATCGTGCTCGCCTGCGTGTGCGCGATTGGAGCGGCGGCCGGCGCTGCCGCCCAGACGGTTCGCGTGCCCGCGGGAATTCCGTCCGAAGCGCTGTCGATGCCGACGTGGGGGGATTTGCCCTCGGAACGGACCCTTTCGCTTGAAATCTGGTTCAAGCCGCGAAGGCAGAAACAGCTCGAATCGCTGATCGCCGAGCTGCAGGATCCGTCCTCGCCCCGTTATCACAAGTGGCTCAGCGCCGATGAATACACCCGGCGCTTCGGGGTCACAGAGGCGCAATTCGACAAACTGGCGCGATGGCTCGGCGATCAGGGGATGCAGGTGACGGGCGGCTCGCCGTCCGAAGGCCTCATTCGCTTCCGCGGCGGTCCGCTTGCCGTCTTGCGCGCGTTCGGTTCCCGCATCATGCGTTTCTCTCCTGACGGTTCGCGCTTCGGCAACATATCCGATCCCAAACTGCCCGGTGAATTCGCGGAGCTGGTCGGGGGAATAACCGGCCTCGACAACATGTATGCGGTCGCGCCCGCATCGCTGCGCGTCTCGCGCGCCGCCGCACCCGCGAAGCCTCGACTTGCCCTCAGATCGGGCGGGAGCGTGCGGCCGCGATCGCCTATCGAACTGGCCGATCTCGATATCGCCCCCAACGTCATGGTCGACGGAGAAGGCCCAGCTCTTGGGCCTTCCGACTTCGACGTGTTCTACAATGCGAAGCCCCTGAAGGATCAGGGCATCACGGGCGCCGGCGGCGGATGCATCGCCGTGATCAGCGATTCGGATTTCAGTGCGAGCAGCGTGCAGGCTTTCGACAACCAGTTCGGATTGCCCGACAACACCGCTTCCATCACGAGGATTTCCGGCTTCGGTTCGGGCGGCAATTTCGCGGAGACCGAGCTCGACCTGGAATGGTCGCACGCGGTCGCGCCCGGCGCGGCCCAGAAGTATGCCCTGTCCTCGGACATCGTGTCGGCGCTCAACGATGCCGTGCGCGACAACACCTGCAGCGTCATCACGATAAGCTTCACGCTGTGCGGCCGCGGCGAATCCTTTTATACCTCCACCGTCCATTCCATCGCCTCCCGCGCCGCCGCGCAGGGACAGACCATCCTGGTCGCTTCGGGAGACTGGGGCGCCGCGCGAATCGATTTCGATCCGTTCCGCGGATGCGTTGTCGGGACGTCGCCGGGCGTGAATGAACTGGCGTCGGATCCCTTCATCACTTCCGTCGGTGGCACCGCTTTCAACAGATCGGCCTTCAGCGGCCAGGGCGGCACCATCGTCTCGTACACGACGGAGCGGACGTGGAACGACGTTAATGATGGCGTGGGCGGGGGCGCGACCGGCGGCGGAAAAAGCGCCTTCTTCTCGAAACCTTCGTATCAGTCGGGAGTCAGCCCCAACGACGGCAGGCGCGATCAACCAGACATTGCAATGGTCGCGAGTCCCAATTTCCCGGGGGCCTTCTTCTATGACTCCTCGGGCGCTGGTCCTGACTTGCGCATCGTCGGCGGCACCAGCATCTCCGCGCCGATGTGGGCCGGTATCGTGAAGTTGCTCGAGCAGAAGGCGGGAGGTCGCGTCGGACCGCTCAACAGCAGGCTTTACAGCCTGGCGCGCGCCGGGCAGAGCCAGGGCGGCTTCCACGACATCACGACCGGTAACAACGATTTCTCGGGTGTCCAGGGCTTTGATGCCGGCCCCGGCTACGATCTGGTCACCGGATGGGGCACCGTGGACGTGACCAGGTTCATCAACGCGTTCATCCAGGGGCCTAGCCACGTCGATGCCGCGCTCAAGGCGAACAAGACCTCGCTCAATTTCGGAAACGTTAAAGCAGGCAAATCCAAGCGCAAGAGCATCAAGCTCTCCAACAGCGCGGCGAAGAAGAGCGCGATCTCGATCACGTTTGAAGGCGCATCAATTTCCGGCTCCGATGCGTTCTCGTTGAGCAACGGATGCACCGGCGCTCTGGCTCCCAAAAGAGCCTGCATCGTGTCCGTGACCTTTCATCCGACAAGCCCGGGTACGCAGACGGCCACACTCACGATCAACAGCAACGCGAGCAACGGCCCGACCAATCAGTTCTCGCTGACCGGCACCGGCAAATGACGGCATCCATAAGCCGTCGAACGATGAAGCGCTCCGTCGGCGAGATTCGCCCTGCTACCTTATCGCGAAGCCGCCGTCGGCATGGATTATCGCGCCGGTGACGAAGTTGGATGCGTGCGAGGCAAGGAAAATCGCCGCTCCCGCCATCTCCTCCGGCTCGCCGAACCGGCCCGCCGGAGTGCGCGTGATTATCTCGTCGAAAAACGGTCCTGACTGCGCCGCCACGGTCAGGTCGGTCTTGATCCATCCGGGTACGATCGCGTTTACCTGGATATTGTGGCGCGCGAGATCGATCGCGAGCGATTTGGTGAGCTGGACGAGGCCGCCCTTCGCGGCCGAATAAGAGATCACTGCGGCGCTTCCGAAATGGGAATATTCGCTTGCGATGTTGATGATCTTGCCGCGCTTGCGGGTAATCATTGATCGCGCCGCAATCTGGGACAGAAAGAAGCACGAGTTGAGATTCGTCTCGATCACCCGGTCCCATGATTCCGCATCGTGCTTGAGCGGCGACTTCTGCACCGCGATTCCCGCATTGTTGACCAGTATAGAGACCGGTCCGAGTTCGCGCTCCACGGCTGCCATCGCCGGTTCCAGCTCCGCCCTTACGGTCACATCCAGCGGCACTGCGATCGCCTTCGCGCCCATCTTTGCGATCTCGGCCACGACCGCGAGGCTTTTTTCCTGGTTGCGGGCGAGAATCGCGATTGCGGCGCCCGCCTCGGCCAGCCCCAGCGCGATCCCCCGGCCGATGCCTCCGTTGCCGCCGGTCACGACCGCCACGTTCCCTTCGAGATCGAACATTTTCGGCGCCGCCATCAGAGACCTCCCCCGAAAAATTCTCCAGTTAATCGCCGGCCTGCCTCAGCGGATAAAGAACCCGCCGTCCACGATCAGGTCCGCGCCTGTGACGAAATCGGATGCGCGCGATGCGAGGAAAACCGCCGCGCCCGCCATCTCATCAGGCTCCGCGAAACGTCCCGCCGGCGTCCGAACGATCATCTCCTGCTTCACCGCCGCATACTTCGGATCGTTGCGGATCCAGTCGGTCATATCCGTGTTGGTCCATCCGGGAGCCAGCGAATTGACCTGGATATTGTGAGGGGCAAGCTCGATCGCAAGGCATCGGGTTAGCTGCAGGAGTCCACCCTTGCTCACGCCGTAAGAGGGGTAGATGGGAGTGCCCTTGTAGCCGCCGACGCTGGCGACGTTGATGATCTTCCCCGCCCGCCGCGGGATCATCGATTGCGCGGCGTACTTGGAGAGCAGGAAGCATGCGGTCAGGTCGGTCTCTATGACGGAGTCCCAATCCTCTTCGGTATGGTCGAGCAGACCCTTGAGCACCGCGAATGCTGCGTTGTTCACGAGAATATCGACGGGGCCAAGTTCGCGTTCCACCGCTTCCATCGCGGGTTTCAAATCCGCTCGCCGGGACAGATCTATCTTGATGGCCATCGCCGGGCTTCCAAGCCTGCGCAGGTCCTCGACGGTGTCGCGATTTCGCTGCTCGTTGCGGGCAAGGATGGCCACCCGGGCGCCGGCGCGCGCGAGCCCGAGGGCGATTCCGCGGCCAATCCCGCCGTTGCCGCCGGTAACGATCGCCACTTTGCCGCTCAAATCGAACATCGTCGTATCCGCCATCGCCAACCTCCGAAAGGAATCCCGCCAGATTAGCGCATCCGCGACGATTTTCTGAATCGCCGAAATCCGTGTAATCTGGCGACTTTGTTATATTGGCGCTTCACGAATCTGCAAAACGAGGATCATCCACGATGGGACTACGAACGGCTGAACAGTACAAGGCATCGTTGCGCGACGGCCGCGCGGTGTTTTTCCGGGGCGAAAAGGTCTCCGACGTCACCGCGCATCCCGTGATCGGAATCGCCGTCGAGCATGCCGCTCTCGACTACAGGATGGCGGAGGACCCGAAATACCGCGATCTGGCGGTGGTCAGGGAGGGCTCCGACGAATACAGCCGCTACTTCCATATCCCGCAGAACGGCGACGACCTGCTCAAGCGCAGCGCCCTGATCGCAGCTTCCACGCGCGAGGGCGCGACCTTGGTCGTGCTGATCAAGGAAATCGGCTCGGATGCACTGCTCGCACTCCACATAATCGGCGAACGGCTGGCGGCCGCCGGCAAGCCCGAATACCGGGAGCGGATACGGAAGTTCCATCGCTACTGCCGCGACAACGATCTCGCCGTCGCCGTGGCTCAGACTGACGTCAAGGGCGACCGCTCGATGGGACCCACGCAGCAGGAGCATCCAGACTACTACGTGCGCGTGGTCGAGGAGCGGCCCGACGGAATCGTGGTCCGCGGCGCCAAGGTGCACACTTCGGTCTCGACCAACACCAACGAGGTAATCGTGCTGCCGACGCGCGCGATGAGGGCGGAGGACAAGGCCTACGCGGTTGCTTTCGCGCTTCCGATCAACACTCCCGGCCTCAAGCTCATCGCAAGCCCGCACGGGTCCAGCCGCAAGAACGCGTTCGAGCATCCGATCAGCGCGCGACACAAGATGATGGAGACGCTGACGGTGTTCGACGACGTGTTCGTGCCCAGGGATCGGATCTTTTTGAACGGGGAAATCGACTTCGCCGGCCTGCTCGCGCTTACCTTCGTGCGGTTCCATCGCTTTACCGCCGTCTCCTACAAGCTTCCGCTCCTGGAGCTGCTCGCCGGAGCCGGCTACGCCATCGCCGAAGCCAACGGCATCCTGCGCGCCGGCCACGTGCGCGACAAGCTCACCCATCTGGCCGCCTACCACACCACGGTGCGCGGGCTCATCGAGCACGCGGCCCGCACCTGCACCTACGAGGATGGCGTGGCGGTGCCGAACACGCTTCTTACCAACGTCGCCAAGTACCACTTCGCCCACAATTACCATCAGGGGGTTCAGATCGTGCAGGATCTCGCGGGCGGACTCCTCGTCACCGCGCCCGCCGAGGAGGACCTCAAGAGCGAGGCGACGCGCGAATACGTGCTCAAGTACATGGGCGGAGCGAAGGGATTCGATGCGGAAAAGCGGCTGCGGCTGCTGAATCTGATCAGCGACCTGACGTCATCTGATTTCGGCGGCTACCAGGAGGTGCTCGCCGTGCACGCGGAAGGCGGTTTCGAGGCCGAGAAGCTTCAGGCCTACCGCGAATATGACTTCAAAAGCGTGGCGGCCTACGCGCGAAACCTGGCCGGGCTCTGAAGCCGCGAATCGGTCTCGGGCGCGCGGGCTACCCACAAACCGCGCGCCCGCCCACTCCGGTCCTTTTCACTTGTCGGTGCGCAGCTCGATCGTGTTGCCGTCAGGATCGAGAATCCATAGCTGGCGGCCGGCGCCCATGTTTGCGGGTGCTTCCAGAAATTCAATTCCCATCTCGCCAAGCGCGCGCTTGGTCTCGTCGAAGTCCTCGACGTCGAAGGCGATATGCGCGCCGAGCGGGTCGGGCTTGCGGCCGCGATTCTCGCTCGAAATCAGGTGGATTGCATTGCTGCCCACGCCGTACCAGGCGCCCGCAAAGGGAAAGTTGGGCCGAGGAATCCTGCTCAGCCCCAGCACCTTCTCATAGAATGCGGTCGCCCGCTCCGCATCGCTGATCCGAACCGCCGAGTGGTTGAACCCCTTGATCTTGATCATGGCCGTCTCCTCGGGTCTGAAGGCATCCTGGCTGTTCTCAATGCATCTCCGCTCCGCCCGCCACGTTGAGCGCGACGCCGGTCACGTTGTCGGCGCGGCACAGATAGACCACGGCCTCGCCGATATCCTCGGGCGTCTGCGCACGCCGAAGGAACGTGTTGCGCGCGACGTATTCGTCGAACGCGGCCTCGCGGGTCACCCCCAGCGAGGGAGCGACCACCGGGTCGAGCACGTCCGACCACATCGCGGTATGAAGGAATCCCGGGCATACCGCGTTCACCCGGATATTGAAGGGACCGAGTTCCTCGGCGAGCGATTGCGTGAATCCGATCACCGCGAATTTGCTGGTGCAGTAGGCGGCCACGTTGCCATGGCCGGTCTTGCCGGCCACCGACGCGGTATTGATGATCGCGCCGCCGTGTTTTCTCAGCGCCGGAATGCAGGCCTTGGAGCAGAGAAACACGCCCTTCACGTTCACCGCCATCACCCGGTCCCATGTCTCTTCCGCGAAGGACTCGACCGGCCCGACCGCGATGATGCCCGCGTTGTTGCAGAGGATGTCGATTGCGCCGAGCGCGGCCTCGGCCTCCCCGGCCATTCGCTCGCAATCCTGCCATCTGGTGACGTCGGCGAGGATCGCCGATGCCTTCACGCCGCGGCTCTTCACCTCCTCGAGGGTGCGGTTGAGTTCGGTTTGCGCCGCGAGATTGTAGGTAAGGGTAGGGTCGGCCGGATTGCCCAGATCCACGAGAGCAAGGTTGACTCCGGCCTCGGCCAGCTTGAGCGCGATACCGCGGCCGATGCCGCGAGCGGCGCCCGTCACGACAGCGCATCTGCCCTTCAGATCCATTCCGAACCTCCCGCGAATTCCGCCGATGCCGGCAGATTAACCCAGATCGCGGCCAAAGTGTGAGTGCGCGGCGGACCCGCGGACTTCACTCGAAGGCGTTCTCGCCCGTGATGTCGCGGCCGAGGATCAGCGTGTGAACATCGAATGTGCCTTCGTAGGTGTTCACCGTCTCGAGGTTCAGGAGATGACGGATGACGGGGTACTCGTTGACGATTCCGTTGGCGCCCAGCATGTCGCGCGCGTCGCGCGCGATCCTGAGCGCCTCGTTCACGTTGTTTCGCTTGGCGAACGAGACGTGTTCGGGCCGGTATTTTCCCTCGTCCTTCAGATGCGCGAGCCTCAGGCAGATCATCTGCATCTTCGTGATCTCCGTGAGCATCCGCACCAGCTTGTTCTGCACGAGCTGATAGCCGGCGAGCGGACGGGAGAACTGCTTGCGCGACTTGGTGTAGTCGAGTGCGCAGTTGTAGCAGGTGCGCGCCGCCCCAATCGCTCCCCACGCAATCCCGTACCGCGCCTGTGTGAGACATCCCAGCGGAGCCTTGAGCCCGCGCGCCTGGGGCAGATGAGCGCTTGAGGGCAGGCGCACGTCCTCGAAAATCAGCTCGGAGGTGATCGACGCGCGCATCGAGAACTTCCCATGGATATCGCGTGTGGAGAGTCCGGGCGTTCCCTTTTCCACCACGAATCCCGTGATTCCCTCATCGACGCGCGCCCATACGATCGCTACGTCGGCGATGGAGCCGTTGGTGATCCAGCGCTTGGTTCCGTTGAGGATCCATCCGTCGCCGTCGCGCCGCGCGCGCGTTTCCATCCCGCCCGGATCGGAGCCGTGGTCAGGCTCCGTCAATCCGAAGCATCCGAGCAGCTTTCCGCGCGCCATCTCGGGCAAGTAGCGCTTCTTCTGGTCTTCGCTCCCGTAGGCGTAGATCGCATACATCGCAAGCGAGCTCTGCACGGATGCGAAGGAGCGAAGGCCGGAGTCGCCGGCTTCGAGTTCCTGCATGATAAGGCCGTAGGCGACGTTGTTCATGCCGGCGCATCCGTAACCCCTAAGATTAGCTCCGAACATACCGAGTTCCGCCATTTGACCGATCAGTTCTTTTGGGAAGGTTTCGCCGGCGAAATGACGCTCGATATGAGGCAGGACCTCGCGGCTGACGAAGCGGCGAACGGTGTCGCGGGTAGCGCGCTCTTCTGCCGTGAGAAGATCGTCGAGATGGAAGTAATCGAGATCTCTTAACAAATCCGCCATGTTACGCTCCTTATGATGTTTTGCCCGAGAATCCTTGAGTTTTATGGGGAAATTCGACGATGCCCCCCACGCCCTCGTGCCTCGCCCGCCTTAACTTATCTGACGCTACACCCTTGATTCGCGCGGACGCTTTCCGCAGGGTAATTGTCAGGGCGTTGGCATTTTAACTGCGCTACTGGTTGCCTCACTTCCGAGTATCACGTAGCCTAATGCCAGAAATCAGCAATTTTGTAAGGTAGTATGCACATCGAAACGCTGAAGGTGTTCTGCGACATAATTGAAAGTGGAAGCTTTTCTTATGCCGCCTCGCAAAACTTCGTAACCCAGTCGGCGGTCAGCCAGCAGGTTCGCAGCTTGGAGGAAAAATACGACTGCCGATTGATAGAACGCGGACGGGCTGGAGTCAAACCAACCCCAGCCGGCCAGATCCTCTACACCGCAAGCAAGGAAATCGTCCGCCGCTTCATGGAACTCGAAAACCGCCTGCGTGAAATCGGCTCGGTCGTCGCGGGCTCGATTCGCGTCGGCACCGTTTACAGCGTGGGGCTGCACGAGCTTCCGCCCTATCTTACCGAGTTCCTGCGCAACTACCCGGCCGTCAACGTCCACCTTGAATACCTGCGCTCCAACAAAATTTATGAAGACCTCGTCGAGGGAAAAATCGATCTCGGCGTCGTCGCCTATCCGGCCAAGCGCAGCCAGATCGTCTCGATCGCGTTTCGTCACGACGAACTCGTGTTGGTGGTTCCGCCTGACAGCCCTCTCGCCAAGCACAATAAGGTGAGCGTCGGTGCGCTTTCAGGTCAGAAGTTCGTCGGCTACGAGCGTGATATTGCCACCCGCAAGGCCTCCGACCGCATCCTGCGCGATCACGGCGTCAAGCCGCATTACGTGCTCGAATTTGACAATATCGAAACCATCAAGCGCGCGGTCGAGATCGGACTCGGATGCGCGATCGTGCCTAAGATGACGGTGGAGAACGAAGTCTCCCGCGGCACGCTGCGGATGCTCGAATTCCAGGAGGGTACCTTCACCCGTCCTCTGGCGATCATTTACAAGCGCGGCCGTGAACTCTCGCCCGCCGTCCGCAAGTTCATCGAGGTCCTCACTCACACCAACGGTGCCGTAAAGGGAGCCCGTGGCGAGCGCGCCTCGCGCGCGGAGCGCGTCGAGCGCGCGACTCCCGACGGCAGCCGCGAAGCCGGCGCCGATAAAGTCGAAAAGCTCGCCTGACCTTCAGAGACCAAAAAAGACCACGCGGCCTGATACCTCGGGCTGCGTGGTCTTTTGTCCGTTCGTATTCCGGCCGCGGCGGACGGCCGAAAAATCGCCGCTAGAGCGGCGGCCGCCGAAAGCCGCCGAGCTCCTGCTCCAGCACCTTTGCCACCGCGAGCACCTCTTCCTCGCCGAAGGCGCGTCCCACTATCTGCACCCCGGTTGGCAGCCCCTTGCCGTCGAGCCCGGCCGGGATCACCACGCCGGGCAGCCCGGCGCAGTTCCCGAAAAGCACGGGCCAGTTCGCGGTGAATAGCGGATACTCGGTTCCATCGACGTCCACGGTCTCGCTGCCTTCAACAAACGCGGTGCTGCAGAAGGGCGGGCAGATGAGAATCGGATAGCGCTCCATGAATTTCGCCATCTCGACCCGAAACGTGTCGCGCGCGATTGCCGCGATGAAGAATTCCGTCGAGGTCTTTTCCGGCGTCGGCGCAAGGAGACCCTTGCGCAGCCGCTCGCGCGAAAGCTCAACCTTGTCGCCGAGCACTCCTCTCAGCAGCGCCCCTCCGTCGGCCATCGCATAGTCGGCCCACAGCCTGGCGGCATCCTGGATGGGTGGTTGCGCCTCTTCCACAACGACGCCCAGCCTCGTGAGCGCGCGCGCCGCACGCTCGGTTGCCGCACGTATATCGCGTGCCACCGGAACCGCGCCGCCTCCCGCCGTAAAGAAGGCGCATCTGAGCTTCTTCACATCGACCTGTTCCGGATGCGCCGTCGGAGTGGGCGCCGTGTACGGCGCGCTCCAATGAGGCCCTTTCACGATGTTGTAGGCGAGCACGAGATCGTCCACAAATCGCGCCATCGGGCCCAGTGTCGCCATGTTTGCAATGGGAGGCGGCGCGGCAGGGCCGGGCGGCATATGGCCTGTCAGCGGGATCGTTCCCCAACTCGGTTTAAGCCCCGCGATTCCGCAAAAATGCGCCGGCACCCGGATCGAACCGCCGTAATCCGAACCCATCCCGAGCGCCGACAGTCCGGCGGCCAGCGCCGCTCCCTCGCCTCCGCTCGATCCGCCCGGAACGTACCGAAGGTTCCAGGGATTTTTCGTGGGACCGAAGACCGGATTGTCGCAGTCGTAGTCGAGGGTCATCTCGGGGGTGTTCGTTTTGCCGATGATCACGGCTCCGGCCGCACGCAGTCTCGCCACCACCGGAGCATCCTCCTCCGCCATGAATCCCTCGAAGATCTTCATCCCCCACGTCGCGGGCATCCCCTTGGTCATGATCGAGTCCTTGATCGACACCGGGACGCCTTCGAGCGGGCGAGCTTCTCCCGCGGCAAGCCGCCGGTCGCTTTCGGCGGCGTCGCGCCGGGCGCGTTCGTGGTCGATCGTGACGACGGCGTTGAGGGTGGGGTTAAGCGAATCAATCCGCTTGAGGAATTCGCCGACGAGTTCGGATGCCGACA
>Ga0070740_10006049_pt1 | contig 10851 bp, 11 predicted proteins | sample Coa_R2_FD_67286 | JGI IMG/M metagenome (GOLD analysis project Ga0070740, IMG submission 67286) | Surface soil microbial communities from Centralia Pennsylvania, which are recovering from an underground coalmine fire - Coalmine... | ecosystem: Environmental > Terrestrial > Soil > Unclassified ...
AGAGGCGTTACCTTGTTGACCTTATTCACAATTGCCGTTTGTTCCGCCTGCTGGTGGTTCTCGGCGTCATCCAGAAAGAGTTGATCTTCCTCATAACGGGTCAGGGTGCCACGATAGGCAAGGAGCGCTAACAGCAAGCAGGTGACGACGGCCCATACGATCCACAGAACAAGCATGATGCTCACCTTTGGGATTCGAATTTAGAGCCGGTCCCAGGTACGGGCGGGTCCGAATTGCGCGGGCTCGGAGGTAGGTGGGGCCGCTTTGATTCTGAATCATAGCCCTATTCCGGGTCGTTTGAACAGGGGGCGTTTCCAGTCCGCGAAACTAATTTGGCAACCTCTTTGTCTGCAAAGGATTCCATCCATGTGTCCCAGAACGAGGAACGGGAGATCAGAGATGAAATTCCACACAAGACATTCAGCCGACTTTTTAACGCGCCTGGCCGTAGCAATTTTCCTGTTCGCCGCTTCGGTGTGGCTTGCAGCATGCAGTAGTCAGCCGCCTTCTGATGAGCAGATCAAACAAAAGGCCGCGGAAACCACGCAGCAGGTAAAACAGGGCGCGAAGCAGGCTGCAGCCGACGCTAAAGTAGCGGCGGCAAACGCGGAGCGTAAGGTCAACGATGTTGCCGCAGGCGTGAAGGAAGGCCTCAAGTCGGATGCGAAGCCAGTAGCGGGACGCGTGAACATCAATTCCGCATCTGAAGAGCAACTGGTTGATTTACCTGGAGTTACAGGCGCGAGAGCGCAGAAGATCATCCGTAACCGGCCCTACAGCGACCCGCATGAGCTGGTAAGCAAAGGAGTCCTCACGGAAGCGCAATACGGGCGCATTTCCGGCCAGATTACTGCCAATTAAAGCTCGTTTCAGGAGGTAAACACAGCATTTTAATGAACAATAGCGCTGAATCGATTGCCGGTTTTTGCCATCCAATAACAAGAGTTGTATGCGCCGTTTAAGGGGCGTTACACTCGTTACAGAAGCTTTCTTCAGGAGAAATGAATGGCAACCACCACTGTTACGCCGGCTGAAACCACGGAAGTCAAAAAGACGCCTCTGTCGCTGACTGATACCGCGGTCAGCAAGGTCCGCGAAATCATGGCGACCCAGGACCCGCTTCCTGCCGGATTGCGTATCGGAGTTGTAGGCGGTGGCTGTTCCGGCTTCCAGTACTCCATGTCCTTTGAGAACCAGTCCGGCATGATGGACAAGGTCTTCAACTTCGACGGCCTCAAGGTCTTTGTGGACGCCACCTCGCTGATGTACCTCAACGGCTGCGTTGTGGATTATGTCGAGACACTGGAAGCGGCGGGCTTCAAGTTCGAGAATCCGAACACGAAGAGCACCTGCGGCTGCGGGTCTTCGTTCAGCGTATAGCTCAGATTTCTTCTTAAATGAGCTTCATCGAACGAAAATGCCCCGTTTTGAAATAGAAATGGTCTCGCTTTGGCGAGACCATTTTGCTATTGCGGCGATTGTGTCGGCGGGCTGCTCGTAGGACCGGAAGTAGGGCTGATCGGCTGGTTCTGGTTGTTTGGGGTCGAAAATGGACTCGAAGAATTGCTTCCGCTGGCATTATCCGTGAGCGATCCGCCGCCAAAGATGCTGACGGAACTCATCAGGTCCTCAACCGGATCGTAGACAAACTCCCATTCGTTGTAGTGCTTCTGCTGTTTGTATTCCTTGATGGATGCCTTGGCGCTTTTGCTGGCCACGCCCACAATGGGGCCGCCGCTGCCGCCGAAAGTCTGGCCGCTGCCAAACGTACTGCCTGTGCTGCCGCTGAATGGGCTAGTGCTTCCGAGGCTTGTGGTGTTTGTCGAGGACGGAGTGCCTGCTGGGTTACTGCCGGAAGAATCCGTGCTGCCGGCGCTCGAATCCGTATTGCTGGTGCTGCTGGAGGAAGACGAAGTGCTGGAAATACTGGAAGTAGACGGCATCGTGCTGCCCGGCAGGGTCGGAGATAAACCAGCTGTCCCGCCGAGTACATTCCCTCCGGCATTTCCTGTGTTCTGAATCGGCTGACCGAACAATCCCATCGCCTTCACATGTGCCTGGCCAAAATGAATGATCTTCCAGTCGTCTTTGCCGGTCATGGGATCGGTGTAACGCTTGCGCAGGAAGCGCATATTGTTGGTGTTCTCAAGCTGATCGATGGACGATGGATAACGCCCGAATTTCTTGTAGTACAGCTTGATGGCGCGCGTGTACTGCTTGCCGCGCTGGATCAGCTCAGCTTCGCGGTCGCGTTGAATTTCCGTAGCAATGCGCGGGGCGGCAACGGCTAGCGCTATCAGGATCAGCACCACCATGAACAGCACGGCCAGCAGAATATAACCGGATTCGGATTGGGGACTGCGGCGGTGCATCTGTTTTCAATTCTGAATAAGCGGTAGCGGCTGCGCATTCTGGTACGGCAGGTCTTCCACCTGGACTGAGAATGGCGCGATCTTCAGGACCTTATAACGATGATCGACCACATCTCCTTCTGATGCGATAAAGACATCATCGCCATGCAGAAGGAACGCCTTGCGCGAGCCGTCCTTGTGCGCTTCATAACCAAAAAATTTCAAATCGATCGGCGGTGGCGGTGGAGGTCCCTGCGGCGCCTGAGCTACCGGCGCGTTGGGACGGATAGGGGCCTTCGCTTCTTCAATCTGAGGCGGCGCGGAGAACTGCGAGAAGATATTCCGCCCTTTGCCTGAATATTCAACCGACTCTGCCTGCGCCATCCATTCCGGATGCAGTGTCGGATCCAGGCTGGCAGCTATACCGGGGATTCTGGTTGCGGCATGCTGATTGACAGTGTTTGCCATAGCGGAAGGCGTCTGGCGGACGGCCGCAGTCTGAGCTGGCGGCGCTGGCGCAGAACCTCCACCGAAAAATGAGGTCAGCGCGTAGATCAGCGCTCCAATGACGCCGACGCCAAGCACGCCGGCGGCAATGACTTTTTTCCTGTCTTCGGCTCCAATCCTCAATGCCATTACTGGACCTCCTGAGGCTGCAGGGATGCCTGGGCGCTGTTGGCAGCGGCCTCTTCTCCGGAAACAGCCGGCAGGTCACCGCTGGAACGCAGATAAGTGGTCATGCGCAGCCGCAGATTCACGAGGCCGCCCTGCTGGCCGCTTAACGTAAGCGCGTGGATGGTGAAGAAGACATGGTTTTTGTCGCGTTCGATGTCGTTGATGAAATGCATCAGCGCCGAGTATTCGCCGCTCAGGCTGGCGTCGATGCGCACTTCGGTAAGTCCGTTAATCGCAGGCGTGGGCGTGTACTGCGCGCGTGTCAGACGCACATTGTTTTTTGCTGAGAGCGAACCAAGCTCGCCCGCCATCGTGGAGTAGTTGGCCGCGATGCGCTGTTCATAGAACTTGTCGGCATCCAAGCGGGCCTGGTCGACTTTTTGCGGAAGCCCTTCCAGCCGCGACATCTGCGATTGCAGCTGCACATAGGTCATGTGCTCGGAGTTATAGTCCGCCGACTGGTCGGAGCTGGCCGCATGCCAGGCAACAAAAAGCCGTGTAAGCAGAAAAAGATTCAGCCCCAGAAGCACTACGACTCCCGCGATATGCAGGTTGAGCAGCGTAAGGAGCCTGCGCAGATTGTTCATCGCGCGCCTCCTTTTGCCTGCTCTTTTTCATGCTTTTGGCCATGCTCCTGATTGAGCGGCACGGGTCTGTAATCGGCAAGAATATCAAAATTCACATCGCTGGACGCATTCACCGGCATGGCCTGCTGGTTGCCATTGTTAGCGGTTGCGAGCGCCTCGCCCGCCAGCCGTGGCGATGCGAAGTGCTTTGAGCCTTCCAGGTTCTTCACCAGCTCAATCGCGCGCTCACGGGCCCCGCTGACGCGCATGCGGATGGTGACATGACCGTCCGGAGTGACCTGCGGATCGATGCTCAGAACCTGTACTCCGGCGGGCAGAACGGTTTCGAGGTCGCTCATCGTCTCCGTCCATGAAAAGGCTTTATGACGGAACAGATCGTTCAGGAAATCCGATTGCGTGAGCACGGCGGCGTTCTGCGGCTGGCGCATGAGCGCCTGATAACTCTGCTGCTGGCGCTGCATCTGCTGCACGCTGGCTCGCATCTGGCGAACACGCGCAGTGGCTGCGTCTGCTTTTTTCTGCTCGATCCGCGCAAGATACCAGAGCGGAATGGCCAGCAGCAGCAGAACCGCCATCCAGATGCGCAGGCGTTGATAGACGGGCCGCAGCTCGACAAAAGGCCGTGTTGCAAGATTGACGGTGATGCGCATTAGCTTGCGAGCGCTCCTGACACCCCGGCCAGCAGGCCTTTGGGAACATTGTTGCCGTTTCCGGCAGCGGCGGCGCTGATCAGGTCGCGGATGCGGAACTGTTCCAGAGCAAGAATACGCGTCAGCTCGGGCGCTCCGCCCGGTCCGGCGTAGAAGACGGTATCCGGCACAGAGGCCAGCGTGTCTTCGAAGTAGGCAATGGAGACAGAGACAGCGTGGCGCAGCTCGTCATCGCGCTGGGCTTCGCTCTCGGGCAATTCCATGCTGCGGTGCAGCATAAGCTCTTCGCCGCGTGTGATTGCCGTGGTTACAGAATTGCCGTTGAGATTGACCAGCAGAGCAGGCTCGGTTTGCGTAAGCGCGGCCAGGGCCGCCAGAGTGCTGGGCAGAACGACGCCCGGCTCATATCCCGCAAGCCGCACAGCCTCTTCATATTCCGCAAGAACACCATGAGGCATCGCCGTGACCAGCAGCTTCGTTTCTGTGGCAGTCTGTTGCATGATCTGGTAGCTGATGGCGGCATCATCCACTTCAAACGGCACCAGTTTGCGCAGACGGAAGCGGACTACGGGAAGAGCTTCTGCCGGTTTTGACGGCAGCGTGTCGAAGTCAAGCAGCAACACGCGCGCAGCCGCATCGGGCATCACCAACGTGAGACGCTTGTCTCGCGTTTCTACTGCATCCAGAGCACGTTTCAGCGCGGCCACGACGGCCGCCTTGTCGATGATGTTCGGCGTCTTCAGGCCGGGAATGAGCGCTCCGGCGAAGAGCGGAGCATGGGCCGTCACAGTCTGCTGCGCGTCCGCAAGGCGCGCGGCCACCACGCCGTCCGGCGAAAGCTCGCAGGCGAGACGCGGGCGCTGGTGAGATTCCGGCATAAAGAGATTGAATGCCACTAGCGTGTCGCCTCAATGAATGTGACTTTGTTGATTTCCTTAAGCGTCGTCAGGCCGCGGCGCACGCGGTCGAGCGCTGATTCGCGCAGGAACTGCATGCCTTCCTTAGCGGCCAGTTTGCGGACTTCTGAGCTGGGCTTCTTATCGAGAATCATCTCACGGATGGGATCACTGAGATCAAGCAGCTCGTGGATCGCCGTTCGTCCCCGGTAGCCGGTGCCGCCGCACTCGATGCAGCCTGCTCCTTCGCGGAAATCGAAGTTGCGCCACTCGGCCAGGTCGAGTCCACTGGCAAGCAGCGTTTCTTCATCGTAGCGCACGGGGCGTATGCAGTATTCGCAGATAGTGCGAACGAGGCGCTGCGCCAGAATGCAGTTCAGCGCGGAGATAAAGTTGTAAGGCTCGACGCCCATGTTCAGGAAGCGGCCCAGCACGTCGAATACGTTGTTGGCGTGGACGGTGGTGAAGACAAGGTGTCCGGTGAGGGCCGAGTTGATGGCGATCTGCGCGGTTTCCTGGTCGCGGATTTCGCCGACGAGAATCTTATCCGGGTCATGGCGCAGAATAGAGCGAAGGCCGCGGGCGAAGGTGAGGCCCTTCTTCTCATTGACCGGGATTTGCGTGACGCCGCGAATCTGGTATTCGACGGGGTCTTCGATGGTGATGATCTTGTCTTCGTCGCTCTTGATTTCGTTCAGCGCGGCGTAAAGCGTCGTCGTTTTACCGGAGCCGGTGGGTCCGGTGACCAGCACCATGCCGTACGGCTCACGGATATAGCGGCGGAAGCGGCGCAGGTCATCATCTGCGAAGCCGACCACATCGAGCGTGAGCTTGCGAAACTTCTCGCTCATCGACTCTTTATCGAGTACGCGAAGCACGGCATTTTCACCGTGCACAGTCGGCATAACGGAGACGCGGAAGTCGATGAGGCGGTTTTTATAGCGCACACGGAAGCGGCCGTCCTGCGGGACGCGGCGCTCGGCGATGTCCAGCTCGCTCATGACCTTGATACGCGAGAGGATGGTCGAGTGGTGCTCACGCGCGATAGGCGCCATAGCCTGTTGCAGCACTCCGTCAATACGGTACTTCACCAGAACCGAGTCGTCATAGGTCTCGATGTGAATGTCGGAGGCGCGGCGTTCGAGCGCGGTAAAGATCGTCGTGTCGACGAGGCGGATGATCGGGCTGATGTCCTCTTCCGAGGTCAGCTTCTCGATGGAGATGTTTTCTTCGCTGTTGTCTTCGCCGGTCAGAACGTCGAACGTCAGCCCTTCGGATGCCTCGTCCAGAACACGCTGCGATTGCTCGGTTTTCTTGAGCAGGTCGGTAATCTGCGAGAGCGTGGCCACGCGCGTCGAAATGCGCTGCCCGAGCAGGCTTGAGATTTCGTCCAGCACCATCAGGCGGCTGGGGTCACTGACGGCGATAACGAGGCGGTCTTCCTGCTGTTCCAGCGGCACAAAGTTATAGCGGAACATCATGTCCACGGGCACGGTGCGGAAGAGATCGTGCTGGATGCGGAAGTTCTTGAGATCGACGAACTCGCAACGATAGCGATGGGCGAGGGCCTGCGCGCGCGCCGCCTCGTCCTGCTCAACCGGAATGAATGTGGGTGCCTGTGCCATGAAAATCCTTAAGTTATCGCGAAAGCGCGCCTGACTGACTGAGCGAGAAGATAGGCAGATACAGAGCGATGAGAATAATCACCACCACTACGCCCATCACGATCAAAATCGCCGGTTCGATCAAAGCCAGAGCCGCGGTCAGCGCCGTCTGAACGTCCTCTTCAAAAAACTCGGCGACCGAGTTCAGCATCTGAGGCAACGCGCCGGTCGACTCGCCGACGTCAATCATTTCAGTCGACAGCTCAGGGAAGACCTTTGTGTTTTCCAGGCTGCGCGCCAGGCTCTTGCCTTCGCGAACACTGCCTACAGATGAGAATACCGCCTTTGCAATTCGTTTGCTGGCGATGGAGCGGGCGGCAGTCTCAAGCGACGGAACCAGCGGCAGACCGCCTGAGAGCAGCGTGGAAAGGGTGCGGGCGAAGAGCGCAACCTGATATTTGAGCCAGATTTTCCCGAAAATCGGCAGCTTGATGCGGATGCCGTCGATGCGGTCCGAACCGGCGTCGGTCTTGCTCCAGCGGAAGAGCAGGTACGCGACGATTGCTAAAGCGGGCAAAATATAGAGGATATAGTGCTGCGCGCCGCGTCCTAAAGCCAGCAAAAACAGCGTAATAGAGGGCAATTTGGTGCCGATCTGGTCATAAAGCAGCGCGAAACGCGGCACCACGAACGTGATTAGGAAGATAAACAGGCCAAAAACGAGGGTAATCAGCAGCGCCGGATAGATCAGGGAAGCCTGGAGCTTCTTCCGGAAAGCCAGAGAAACCCGCTGGAAAGATAAATAACGGCTTAGGACCTCTTCGAGGTTGCCGCTGCGCTCGCCGGCCAGCAAAGTCGTGGTGTAGATGAGCGGAAATCCGCCCTGGGCCTCAAAGGCTGAGGAAATAGATTCGCCAGTCCGAACGCGTGCGGCCACGTTCTGCAACTGCGCTGAAAATGCAGGGTTTTTCTGGTTTTTGGCCAGCATTTCGAGCGAGCCGAGGATAGGCAAACCGGCGCGAATCAGTGTCAAAAACTGCTGATTGAAGATCAAAAACGTCTCTAATTTGGCCTTTTTGCGGCCTCCGGCGAGGCCCCGCGGCTTGACCGAATAGACGTAGTAGCCGGCCTGCGAGAAGCGCTGGCGCAGCTCCTCGGCGGAGGCGGCGGACTGGACCTGCTCCTGCACATGCCCGCGCTCATCGGCCAGCTTGATGACGAACTCTGCCATTCCCTATCACGATACCAGCTTGACTGGTTGACGGGCCGGGAAATCCCCCGAAATCCGGCCCGCCGCGTTCTCTCTCTATGGTGCTAATGAATGAGACGCGGTTGCGGTGGGTTTCGCTCATTTGGCCAGGATTGTCATTCCGACCGCAGCGCAGCGAAGTGGAGGAATCTGCAGTTTTCCGGCCCGCCGACAGAACTGCAGGTCCCTCCGCTTTGCGCCTTCGGTTCTCCGGGACTGGATGACAATTATTTGTGCGGCGGCAGAGAACCTAATTTGGCGATCCTTCCCTTTGGCCCAACAATCCAGGGGAGGCTGAGGGCGTTCCAGTTGCCATTGTCGAGGGGTTGCCAGGTCTTCCCACCGTCGTAACTGATATCAGAGCCGTTGGTTCCGGCGGCAATCCAGATGGCATTAACGTAATCTTCCACAGTGGCGGAGTCAGGCAATATCTGGACCGCCGACCGGTACCCTTCAGGCGGAGTAGAGGCGGTTGCCCATCGTCGGCTGCTTTCATCCCAGTAAGCCGCAGTCCCGCTGCGCTCATTTGGCCTCGAATAGTCGCCGCCTACTGCCACGGCATGATGGATCCTTTCATCTCCGTCAAGGACAGCGAGCGAGAATGCGCCAGATGAGCTTCCCGTAACCAGAGGGAGTCGCTCAGACGTAACCTTCCAATGCGTCCAGCAGTGACTCGGATCACGGTGAAATGCCTTTGGATCACATTCGCTCTGACCGCGTATGACATAGGGACCGGCAGTTCCGCCGGTTACAAACCAGTAGATGAAATTGCCTTCATCGAGCGAATTAAGCACTTGCGCGGCAAAGACTAGCGAAGAGTTGCTGGCGGCAAAGGCGCCCATTTGGGAAGAATCGGCTGCCAGTCCGGGAGTAGACGCGGATGTGACGCGAGTCCAATGTTGACCGCCGTCACTGGTGCGGAGAAGCGTGAAAAAGCCTCCGACGGGATCACCGAGGATGATCCCCTGCTGCGGACCAGTGAACTGAATCGCGTCCCAGAAACCGTCCTTATCTGGATTGGTGTAGAGCAGCGTCCAGTGGGAGCAGCCATCTGTCGTCTTGTATATGCGCGACTGGTCGCCGGGGCCGCTGGACATGACGATGGCGTTGTCCGCATCCCAGGCCCAGATGCCGCGGAAGTCGAGCTTTTCAGCTCCCGGCGGCATGGCACAGCTTTGCCACATATATCCGCCGTCTTCGGTGCGCAGAACGGTGCCATTGGTTCCGCCGGCCCAGGCTACTCCGCCGCCGACGGCGTGGATGCCGCGGAGGCTGGCGGTTGTTCCGCTGTTTTGCATTTCCCACGGACCGGATTTCTCAACCTGCCCCTGTGCTGCGAAGGGCAGCAGGCAGATGGCAGCAATCCATTTGAAGGCTTTCATGCGAGCAGCATACGTGATTTGCGCTGGGAGCGTTTTCTATGCTCTTAAGGTTTGTCGGTATGAAATGACAGAAAGCTGACAAAGGCGTGACACGCACAGGGATGAAATTCTCCTATCTTCTGGTTCGGGCCCATAGAGGGGCTTCCTGAGCGTTCATCCAGGCTGCGTGTATCTTGCAGCACTCCTGACGCCCCCGCACCGGCAAGGAGCCGCCATGAAAGACCTCAAGAGTTATAGAAGATTGAGATTCACAGGAGCGCTCGCGCTCACATTGATCTCAATTGCAGCCAACGTTTACGCGCAAAGCGCAAGTCCTTCACAGCACTACAAGCAAACCAACCTGATTTCCGACATGCCCGGCGTCGCCGCTGTCACTGATCCGAACCTGGTGAACCCGTGGGGACTGTCCCGCAGTTCTACCAGCCCGTGGTGGGTTTCAGATAACGGAATGGGTGTCGCCACTCTTTATTCGGGAGCAGGCGCGCTTATTCCGCTGGTGGTTACGATACCGCCTTCGGAGGTAAACAGCGGCCAGACAGGAACGCCGACCGGGACCGTATTTAATGGCGCTACCGGATTCGAAATAAAAAAGGGATTTCCGGCTGTTTTCCTGTTTGTAACGGAAGACGGAACGGTTTCCGGATGGAACCCGAAAGTGGATGGCACACACGCGGTCATTAAGGTTGACCAGAAGGGGAAATCCGTCTTTAAGGGGGCCACGATGGCCACCGTGAATGTGCCGTTCCTCGGGCCGCAGAAATTCCTATATGTGGCCGATTTCCGCAAAGGCCGCGTGCAGATTTACGATTCCAACTTCCATCATGTGCCGAATATGGAAGAGTTGTTCGACGATGACAGTCTGCCCCCCGGTTTCGCTCCCTTTAATGTGCAGAACATTGGCGGCAACATCTATGTCGGTTTTGCCATGCAGGACAGCGACAAACACGACGAAGTGGATGGCGCAGGCCTCGGTTATGTAGACATTTTTTCGCCGGAAGGCCGTCTGCTGCGCCGGTTGCAGCATGGGCCGTGGTTCAATGCTCCGTGGGGTCTGGTGCAGGCATCCGGAGACTTCGGCGAAAACAGCCACGACATTCTGGTAGGGCAGTTCGGCAGTGGAGAGATTCTGGCCTTTAATTCAGTCACCGGACGGTTCAAGGGACGGCTGCATGATGCTTCGAATGCGGTCATCAAGATTGACGGCCTGTGGGGACTGGGCTTCGGCAACGACGCCGCAGCGGGGCCGGCGACAACGCTCTACTTCTCAGCCGGAACAGACCACGAGCAGCACGGTCTTTTCGGCACGATTACCCCGGTAGAGAATACGGAAGGCAACCACCAGTAACCGCGATCTGGTTAGGAAGCAGTAGCGCTTTCGGCGCTGCTGCTTCAGAATAGCTGCAGACTAAGAACACAGTCGTCATTCTGAGCCGCATCCGGGGTCCCCGATACACGAT
>Ga0070740_10006050_pt1 | contig 10851 bp, 8 predicted proteins | sample Coa_R2_FD_67286 | JGI IMG/M metagenome (GOLD analysis project Ga0070740, IMG submission 67286) | Surface soil microbial communities from Centralia Pennsylvania, which are recovering from an underground coalmine fire - Coalmine... | ecosystem: Environmental > Terrestrial > Soil > Unclassified ...
CCAGCGCGCGGCGGATGCCGATCTGCTTGCGCCGTTGCGCGACCCAGAAACTGGTGAGTCCGACGATGCCGGCGCCGGTGATCACCAGCAGCACCGCGCAGATGATGCCCATCAGGATCGCCATGCCGCGGTCGCTGTCGTAAGCGCGATGGCGGATCTGCGCGAAGCTCAGCACGCCGTCGTCGGGATCGATGATGCGCATGCGGCTCTGCGCGAGCAGCGCCTTCGGTGCGTCGCGCATCGCCTGCGCCAATTGGCCCGGCTTGGCGCGAACGATGTAATAGGTGCCGCTCTGCGAGTCGAGACGCCGCGGCCACAACATGTCCTGGTACACATAGTCTTTCGACCAGGTATCGACTTCCTGCCGCTGCAAACGGTCGACGATGCCGATGATGGTGACCGGAGAGGTGTTCATCGTGTAGAACGATTTGCCCAATGCCGAACCGTCCGGATACAGCTTGTCCGCCAGCGCCTTGCTCACGATGGCCACCGGCGGCGACTTGGATTCCTTTTCGCCCATCGGCAGGACTTCGTCGGGCCGGAAATTGCGTCCGGCGATCAATTTCACACCCAGCGTGTCGATGAGGTGTTCGTCGCTGATATACACCGACGCGTCGGTGGTTTTTTCCACCTGCTCGGGCGTCATGGTGATGAAATCGTCCCAGCCGCCTCCGCGCAGCGGATAGGAATTCGACGGCGCCGCGTCGCGCACCGAAGGCAGTTGCCGCAGCGCGGCGAGATCGGTCTTGATCTGCGCGTCGACCTGTCTTTCCGAGGGCTGGCCGGCCCATTGGCTGCCGATCACGAACAGGTTGGCCTCGTCGATGCCGGTGGGCTCGGACAGGTGCGCCAGCCGCTGATGGATGATGAAAAGCGCGTTGCACACGATCGCCAGCGTCAGCGCGATCTGCAGCGCGATCAATACGGTGCCGGCCTTGTGGCGGCGCAACGCGGCGAGTATGGGCTGGATGTGCATGACGGCTATTGCACCCGGATTGGCAGGGCGGACATCGTCCGCCGACCGCCGATTTGCCGGCGGGCATTGCCCGCCCTACGTCTCTCGGATGTTCTCATCATCGTTCTTGCCTCAATTCGTCTTCAGGTGCCAGGCCGGCTGTACCTGTGCCGCGCGCCAGGTCGGATAGAACGCCGCCGCCACCGTCGCGACGACGGCCACCGCGAGGGTGAGCGCAACCAGACTCAGATCCACGTGCGCCAGGCGCGCGATCTGCGGCTGGAATAGCAGACCCACGCCGGAGATGCCGGCGGCCGTCAAGAGCAATCCCAACACGCCGCCCAGCAAACCGACCGTCGCGGCTTCCATCAGGAATTGCATGTAGATCTCGCGCCGAGATGCGCCCAATGCGCGGCGCACGCCGATCTCGCCCGCGCGGCGCATGAATTTCGCCAACAGCAAACCGATGGTGTTGACCAGACAGATCACCAGAAAGCCGAGCGACACCCCCAACGAGATGCGGCTTTCCGGCGGCACCACCTGGCGGTATTCGAGCCACTGCGTCACGTCGCGCAGACGCACGTTGGGCGCCCAGCCGAAACGGCCCGCGCGCTGCTGATCCGTCGAGTAGGCCTCGAGGAAATTGCGGTAACGCGCGACTTCGGCCGGCGTGTCCAGTTCCACCCACGGATCGATCCAGACGCAGTTGCTGTGCAGGTAGGCATCCCAGCCATTGATCGCAAGTTTTCCGCGGCAACTGTTGTTGCCATCGGTGCGGATCTGCAGGTCGAGCGCGCGGGTGAACGGAATATAGAAATCCACGGGATCGCCGAACCCGCTGCTGCCGAACAACTCGTAGAAGCGCGGCACGGGGTTCCAGTGGCGCATCACGCCCACGACGCGGTAGTCGTGGCCGCCGATGTCGATCTCGCGCCCCACGCTGTTGGCTCCGCCGAACTGCTTGCGGTTGAGCTCCTCGCTCAGCACCACCACCGCGGCGCGGCTGTCGTCCTGCGCGGAATTCCAGGCATTGCCGTAAAGGAACGGCACCTCGAACATCGGAAAGAAATCGCCGTAGACGGCGTAGCCGCTTCCTTTGATCGGCAGGCTCTCGCTTCCATTCGGCAGCACCGACAGACTCACCGGATACAACAAGGTCTGCCGTTTCGCCGCGTGCGCGCGCATCAGCGCCATCGCGTCCACGTAGTTCAAGGCGTTCGGCGGCTCGCCCTGCAGGTTCTGTTGTGGGCCCCAACTGTCGATCTGCGGCGTGAACAACTGCGAGGACTTGTCGGGGATCGGATTGTTCGAAACAGCGCGGAACACCGAATACGTGATCATCGACGCCGCCACGCCGAAAGCGATCGCGACCACCATCAGGCCGGTGAGCACCGGATTGCGTTTCAGGCTGCGCAGCGCGAGATTGAAGTAATACGTGAACATTCCGGCAACTCCGAATCTGTCTCCCTCCCCTTGAAGGGGAGGACTTCAAAGCTCATACCGTCCTCGTCGCCACCACCGGCGGCACGGCCGCGGCGCGCAGCGCCGGATGCAGCACCGCCAGTTGCCCCAGCGCCCACAGCGCGACCGCGCCGATCGGCAGATACAGCAGCGGCAAGCGCGGCAATTCATAGAATTTCATCAGCGTGAGATTGATCGCGAGCGCCATCACGATGCCGGGCACGATGCCGAAGGTGACGATCAGGAAATTCTCGGTCTGGAAGTAATGCAGGATGTCGACGCGTCTTGCGCCCAGCGCGCGGCGGATTCCGATCTGCTTGTGGCGCTGCGCCACCCAGAAACTCGCAAGCCCCACGATGCCGAGCGACGTCACCAGCAGCAGCGCGGCGATCACGCCGACCAGCAAGCCAGCCATCGCGCGGTCGTTCCGGAAGAACCGGCTGCGCAATTCGCCGAGCGTGTGGCTGTTGTCGAGATCCAGCACCGCATCCGGAGCGATCTTCGCGATCGCGGCTTTGGCCTGCGTCATCACGCGATCGAGATCGCGCGGATCGGCGCGAAGCAGATAGGTGCCGGCCAGCGCGCCGCCCGGCCGCGCCGGCACGAACACCGTCCACTCCGCGCCCTGCAGGCCTTCCTCGTTGTACTGCTGCACCGAAAGGTGCGGCACCACGCCGATCACACGGAAGTGGAACTTGCTGACCCAGAATTCCTTGCCGAGCGGATTCTGGTCGGGCCACAAATGTTCGGCGAGCGAACGGCTGATCAGCACATGCGCGTCGTTCGGCACGAAATCCGCAGGCACCTGCGAATAATCGTCGGCGTCGGGCAGATGACCGGCTACTTGGTGCAATCCCAGCGCTTCCGGTGTGCCCGGATCGCCGACGTAAAAATTGATGACGCCGCCGAAATGCTTGCCGGCGGGATCGAGCGTGATGCCGGCGTTGCCGGCCTGAGGTCCGAACGGCACCGAGTTGATCACGTGCGCCGATTGCACGCCGGGAATCGCGCGCAAGCCCGCGACCACGCGCGCATTCAGGTCGGTGGCGGTCTTGGAATCGAAGCCTTGCAAGGCGATGAAGCCGAGCGAAGCTTCGTCCACACCGCTTTCGAGTTGCATCGCCGCGATGCGATTGGCGATCAGCGAGCAGGCGTTGCACAGCACCGCGCACGCCAGCGCGACCTCCAGCGCGATCAACAGCGTCGCGAGGCGATGTTTGCGCAATGCGGCGAGGATGGGCTGGATTTGCATGGTATGTCTCAAAGCGTCTTGGGTAGGGCGGGCACTGCCCGCCATTGATCGGCGGACAATGTCCGCCCTACTACAGTGTCTTCAACTGCAATGCCGGTGCAATGCGGCTGGCGCGCAACGCGGGCAGCGCGCCGGCGAGCAGACTCACCGCGACCGACAGGATGAAAGTGAGCGCGAACATGCCCGCATCCAGATGCGCCAGATCCGCGTAGGCCACCGGCTGCTCGCGAACCAGCCACAAGCCGAACAAGGTCAACAGCCAGCCGCCGATGCCGCCCAGCAATCCGATCATTCCCGCTTCCACCAGACACTGCGCGAACACCGCGCGGCGCGAAGCGCCCATCGCGCGGCGCACGCCGATCTCGCCGGCGCGTCGCAGGAATTTCGCCAGCAACAGCCCGACCGTGTTGAACAGACAGATCGCCAGGAACGCGAACGCCAGCCACGTTTGCAGCTTCACGTCGCTCGGCACCACGCGATTGAAATCCAGCCACTGCATCAGTTTTCGAAGACGCGTTTCGGTATATCCAATCCTGCCGAGCGCCTTCTGCTGCTGCGCATAGCTGTTCAAGAACGCGCGATACGATGCGGCTTTGGCGGCGCTGCCCAACTCCACCCACAGCCCGACCCAGTTGCAGGGTGAGTTTTCCAGATGTCCCGGTGTGGGCGGCGGCGCCCAGCAGTTGAATTGATAGAAATTGCCGTCGTTGATTTCGAGACCGGTGAAGAACGGCGTGAACACGTCTTCCGGTTTGGTGTAGTAGCCCGCGGTGTCGCCGTTGGCAAAACGTCCGCCGCGCACGTCGTAGAACTGCGGCGACGGCCGCCATGGCGCCAGCACGCCGACGATGCGCACGTCGCTGTCTTTTAGTCGCAGCGTGCGACCGACGCTGTTGCGACCGCCGAACAGCTTGTCGTTGAGGTCGGATGAAATCACCGCCACCCGCGCGCGGTTCGCATCGTCGGCGGGCGTCCACGCGCTGCCGTACCGGAAGGGAACCTCGAACATCGGAAAGAAATCGGCGGTGGTGGACAACATCATCAGCATCAGCGGGGGACGATCGACGTCCGGCGCACGTCCCTTGATCTGGCTGTCGACGAGCAGGGCCTGCCGATCCGCGCGATGCGCGCTCCACAAATCCAGCGCGGAACGGTAGTCCAACGCGTCAGGCGGTTCCTGATGCTTGTAGTCCGGAGTCGGATCGCCGTCCACCTGTGCATAAAACAGATGCGCACTCTTCTCCGGCAACGGATCGCCCGAAAGCAGGTGCATCACCGTCAACGTGGTCATCGACGCGCCGATGCCGACCGCGATCGCCAGCACCATCAACGCGGTCAGCACCTTGTTGCGCTTGAGGCTGCGAATGGCGAGGTTGAGGTAATAAGCGAACATCGCTCACACCGTGCGCGTCGCCACCACCGGCGGCACATTGGCGGCGCGGCGAGCGGGCGCGAACACCGCGGCCTGCCCCAGCGCCAGCACCACCGCGACGCCGGCCAATACGTACAACACCGGCATGCGGTCCATCTCGTAGCGTTGCATCAGCCAAAGATTCAAACCGACCGCGAGGATGATTCCCGCGATCGCGCCGCCGCCGGCGATCAGCAGGTTCTCGGTCTGGAAGTAGCGCAGGATGTCGATCTTGCGCGCGCCCAGCGCGCGCCGCACGCCGATCTGCTTGTGACGCTGGCCGACCCAGAAGCTGGTCAGGCCGACGATGCCTGCGCCGGTTACGCCGAGCAGGATCACGCAGATCACGCTCATCAGGATCGCCATGCCGCGGTCGGCGCGATAGGCCTTGGCGCGGATATCGGCGAAAGTGCGGATGCTGTTGTGTTCGGCGCTGTCGTCGATCACGCGCATGGGATTGGCGGCGAACAGCGCGGCACGCGCTTCCTTCATCGCAGCCTGCAACCGGCCCGGCTTGGCGCGCACCAGATAGCGCGAAAAATTGGAGTTCAGGCGTACGGGTTCCAGCACGGTGTACCAGGTGAAATCGTTGGTCCAGGTGTCCGCGCTCGATACCTGCAAACGCTTCACCACGCCGATGATGGTGGAAGGTTCGGTGTTGTCCGCGAGATACACGCTCTGGCCCACCGCGTTGCCGCCGGGGAACAGTTTGTCGGCCAGCGCCTGGCTGACGATGATGATCGGCGGCTTGTCCTCGGCGCGGAAGCTGCGGTGCTGCACGTCTGCCGCGGTGAAAGCGCGGCCCGCGGCCAACTGCACGCCCATCGTCTTCAGCATGTTCTCGTCGCCGAAATAGAAGGCGGCGTGCGCGGTCGAGTGCTGCTGCTTGGGCTTGAGGCTGACCCCGTTGGTCGAGCTGCTGTTGAGCAGCGGAATGGTGTTCATCGTGGTGACCGATTCCACGTCCGGCACATTGCGCAAGGCCGCGAGGTCGGTGCGCAACAGGGAATCCAGCTTGTCGCCGGAGGACTGGTCGTCGCCCGTGGGCGCGCCCACCCAGAGCTGCGTGATCAGAAACAGGTTGTCCTCGTTCATGCCGGTGGGACGCTGGATGCGCTGGATGCGCTGGCCGATGATGAAGATGGCGTTGCACACGATCGCCAGGGTCAACGCGATCTGCAGCGCGATCAGCACCACGCCGGCCTTGTGCTTGCGCAGTGCCGCGAGGATGGGATGCAGTGTCATGGTTGCGCTTCCTCGTAGGGCGGACACCGTCCGCCATGAATCACGTTCAATTCGATTTCAATTGCCAGGCGGGCTGCACGCGCGAGGCGCGGAATGTCGGATACAGCGCCGCGAGCAGGCTGGCGACCACCGCGACCGCCAGCGTGGTGAACAGCAAGGTCACGTCCACCCGCGCCAGATCCGCGATCTCCCTGGGCAGCACCACGCCCACGCTGGCCACGCCCAGACCGGTCAGCAACAGTCCGAAGACTCCGCCGGCGAGCCCGACCATGCCGGCTTCGGTGAGGAACTGCGCATAGATCGCCGCGCGCGAGGCGCCGAGCGCGCGGCGCACGCCGATCTCTCCGCTGCGCCGCAGGAATTTCGCCAGCAGCAGGCCCGCGGTGTTGACCAGGCAAACCAGCAGCAATCCCAGCGCGACCAGTAACGAGACCTTGGTGTCTCTTGGCACGACGTGCTCGTAGTCCAGCCAATCCGGCAGGTCGCTCAGACGCACGTTCGGCGCCCACTGCGTATAGCGGGTGCGCGCGAATCCAGCGAGGTAGTTCTTGTAGCGATCCGCCGCGGCCGCGTCGTCCAGTTGCGCCATGTAGGAAATCCAGACGCACGAGGATTTCTGCAGACCGACGAAACCGGGTTCCTTGGGCGACTCGTTGCAGTTGGTGTTGCCGTCGTTGGGCATGTTCGCGGCGATCGCGGTATTGAAGGGGAGGAAAAGGTCCTCGCTCTCCATGTAGAAGCCGCCGGTGTTCACCACGTCGTAGAACTTCAATTGCGGATTCCACTTGCCGGTCACTCCGACCACGCGGTAGTCGCGGCCTTCGACGTTGATGGTCTTGCCCACGCTGTTGCCGCCGCCGAACACCTTGTCGTTGAGATCGCCGCTGATCACCGCGACCTCCGCGCGGCGCTCGTCATCCGCCGCGCTCCAGCCGCTGCCGTACTGGAACGGCACATCGACCATCGGGAAGAATTCGGAAAACACCGCATGCCCGCTGACGTTGATCGGATGCGTGCCGGGACGCGTCGGCACGACCGACGGCGAAATCATGTACATCGCCGACTGCAAGCTCGCGCGGTGATCGCGCATCAGTGCGATGGCATCGCCGTAGTCCATCGCCTCCGGCGGATCGCCCCAGTGCGGATCGGAGGTATTGGTGCCGCGCGCCGAAGGACCCCACATGTCGATCTGCGGCACGTAGAGCTTGGAGGACTTCCACGGAATCGGATCGCCCGACACCGCGCGGAACACCGACCAGGTGGTCATCGATGCGGCCACGCCAAAAGCGATCGTGAGGATCATCAGCACCGTGAGTCCGGAACTGCGTTTCAGGCTGCGCAGGGCGAGGTCGAGGTAGTAGCGGAACATGCTTGTTGTCCGTTAGCTGAAATTTTGATCCGTCATTCCGGACGCGGCGAAGCCGCGATCCGGAATCCAGCTTCTGGCGATCTTGCGAAAAGCTGGATTCCGGGTTCCATCCGGATGAAACCGGGATGGCCCCGGAATGACGATTTCTCTTGCTGGTACTTCCACGTAGTCGAGCGCATCGGGACGTTTCTTCAATCCTTGCTCGCCCGCATCGCCGCCGCGCCGAACGAGTAGTACGGCATATCCATCGCGACGCCGCCGCCGTTTTCGGCCGTGGCATGCGCGCGCGGTTGTGCGCGGTGCGACATCCCGAGTTGCTCCAGCTGCTCGTGCGTGGGGCGCACGGTGACCTCAGGCAGCGTTTGGATCGCCTCCAGTTCCGCTTGTGGCGCGATCAACGTTTCGCTGGCCGACGCATTGGCCCAGGCACGGATGCCGGCCACGGCTCCGCTGGCGATCAGCACGGCTCCGATGATTGCGGTCAGCTTGTTGGTGTCCATGGTCTTCTCCTGCGGATGACCCCTGAAAACGGAATCGGACAAACTCGTTCAATCAACCTTGTTGCGTGGCCACGCGCGCGTGCGCGTGGTTGTGGAAACGCGGTTCTTCGTTGATGTCCACGGCCTGGCCGTCGATGATGTGCACGCTGCGCTGCGCGCGAGCGGCCAGCTCCGGATCGTGCGTCACCATCACGATGGTCGCGCCGCCGCGATGGATGTCTTCCAGCAGTTCCATCACGCCGCGCGCCATCTGCGTATCGAGGTTGCCGGTCGGCTCGTCGGCCAGCAGCAACCGCGGCGAACCGGCCAGCGCGCGCGCGATCGCGACGCGCTGTTGCTGTCCGCCGGAAAGCTCGGCCGGATAATGCTTGGCGCGCGAAGCCAGGCCCACGCGCTCCAGCGCATCCATGATCCGCTGCTCGCGTTCGGCGGACTTCATGCCGCGGTAGCGCAGCGGCACCTCGACGTTGTCATGCACGTTGAGGTCGGGAATCAGGTTGAAGCTCTGGAACACGAAACCGATCTTCTCGTTGCGGATCTTCGAGCGCGCGTTGTCGTCCAGCTCGCGCACCTCGATGCCGTCCAGCCGGTACTCGCCGCCGGTGAAGCTTTCGAGCAAACCCGCGATCGTCAGGAACGTGGTCTTGCCGGAACCCGATGGCCCCATCACCGCGACGAACTCGCCTTCCTTGACGTCGATGTTGAAATCGCGCAGCGCGTAGGTCTCCACCACTTCGGTGCGGTAAACCTTGGAGAGATGGGTCATCTTGAGCATGGTGGTGTTCCTTGACGTTTGAGGTTTGGATGCAGATGCCGCCATTCGAGTTGCAATGACTTCCGAACTAGTCGCCTGCTCTAGTCACTGATCGCGACGCTCTGCGCACCGTTGAAGGCATCGGTGCCGGAGACCACGACGCGGTCGCCTTCCTTCAGTCCTTGCAGGATCTCGACTTTGTCGATGGAGCTGGCGCCGACGCGGATCGGCGTCTTGGTGGCGATGCCGTTGCGCACCACGTAGGCGTAGTTGCCGCCCGATTCGTCCACGAACGAACCGCGCGCGACGGTGAGCACGTCCTTGCGCTGATCCAGCACGATGCGAACGGACAGGCGCTGGTTCTGCCGCAGGTGTTCCGGCTTGGCGTCGACGAAGCGCACGCGCGCGGCGACTTCGCCGTCCACCACTTCGGGCGAGATCGCGCTGACCGCGCCTTTCCAGTCGCCGCCGCTGCCGCTGATGGCGGCGCCCATGCCCGGCGCGAGATCGCGCGCGAAGCTCTCCGGCACCTTCACTTCCACTTCCAGCGCGGAGAGATCGACCACCGTCAGCAACTTGGCGTCCTTCGCCACGGTCGCGCGCGGCGCGATGAACAACTGGCCGACCTGGCCGTTGACCGGCGAACGCACGTTGAGTTCGTCGACCTGGCGTTGCAGATCCTTCACCAGCAACTGCTGCCGCTCCCACGCGAGCTTCTTGGCCTTGACATCGAAATTGAGGCTGTCGTTGTCGAGGCCGAGATCGGCCGTGGCGTGCTTCAGCGCGATCTGCGCCTTCTCCAGCGAATCCTGCGCGTGCGCCACTTCCATCTGCGAGGCGGCGCCTTTCTGATAAGCCTTCTGATTGCGCTCGAGGTCCGTTTCCGCGGTCTTCTCATCGATCTGCGCGTTGTCGTGCGCCTTCTGCAATTCCAGCCGCTGCTTGCGCGCGTCGATCTGCGCGCGCTCGTAGTCCACCTGCAACGCATCGGCGTTGGATTGCTCCTGCAGCAGCTTGTTGGTGAGTTCCGGGCTGTCGATCACCGCCAGCACCTGATCCTTCTTTACGACGTCGCCGGCGTTGACCTTGAGCGTGACGTCGCCGCCGGAGGTGGCGTACATCGTCGGGCTGACCGCCGCGACCACGCGGCCTTCGGCGGCGATGTCGCGCACGAACGGACCGCGCTCGACCGTCGCGATCACGATGCGCGAAGCGCTGACCGACGCATCGGTCGAGAGCAGGCGCTTCACGGTCGGCGCCAGCAGCGCGATCACCACCAGCACGGCCACGCCACCGCCGATCCACAACAGACGCTTGCGCCTGGAAGGCTTGCGCTCGATCAGGCGGTCCTGGGCGGAGGTATCGCGTATCGTCATGGCGTTTGCGTGTTCGAATCGATCGCGACCGCGACCACGGGCGCATTTCTGCAATCGCGGTGCCAGCAGGGCGATCCCGTGAAAACCGCGTCCGGATGCGGCTTCCAGCGGAGCATGAACCGGGCGGACGTGTCCGCGGACAGTGGCGGACGCGGAGCCGGACGACCGCGCGAGTGGCATCGGACGAACCGCACTGCGACTTTTTGCGCGGTTGCTGCATCCTTGTACGCGTGGACCCGTCTTCTTCCTTCCAGCAGCACGTCGAACCGGAGCTGATCGCGCGTCTGCGGCGGCGCGATCTCGCCGCGTTCGAACGGATCTATCGGCAATTCGAACGCGCGGCCTGGACGCTGGCGTTGCGCCTGACCGGCCGCGCGGATGTGGCGCAGGAAGTGTTGCAGGACTCAATGCTGAAGGCCTACGAGCACGCCGCGCAGTACCGCGGTGATGCGCCGTTCTCGGCGTGGCTGCGCAAACTGGTGGTGAACGAGGCGCTGATGCGTCTGCGCCGCGACCGCCTGCACGTGT
>Ga0070740_10006053_pt1 | contig 10849 bp, 11 predicted proteins | sample Coa_R2_FD_67286 | JGI IMG/M metagenome (GOLD analysis project Ga0070740, IMG submission 67286) | Surface soil microbial communities from Centralia Pennsylvania, which are recovering from an underground coalmine fire - Coalmine... | ecosystem: Environmental > Terrestrial > Soil > Unclassified ...
GGCAGAAAATTCTCATCTGCATGTAGCCAAACTGCACGTCGGTGACAAACTACTTGAGGCTTCCGGGCACTATGTATCCATTATCTCAATGACGTATATCCCCGGTAATGTGCAGACATACAATCTAAAAAATGTAACCGGCTACAATGATTTTATTGCCGATGGTATCGTCACCCACAACAAAGGCGGTACTGGTGGTGGCGGCAGTTCCAGCACTGCACGTTAGTAATCTATGGCACGCGTACGACGAATACAAGGAAGCGGTAAACCCCTCAAAGGTGCAAAAAGTCCGGGGATCGGGTATTTGTATGTGCTGGTCCTGATGTTTGTCCTCATTGCTGCCGGCATGATGTTAAGCGGAGGTTTTGTACCTGTTGATCCTAATGGACCTGACGGCCCTCCAAGTCTGCCCCCATATTTCAATGCCAGTGATTACGGCAACCAGAAAATTATTCTTCCATCAACTGTCTTAACACCAGGATCCCAACAGGATCTCCAGTTAAAGACATTTAAAGTCAATGTCTGCGGACAATATACTGGTATTGATCTACTTCTTGACACTTCCGGTTCAATGACAGATTATGGAAAAATTGATAAAGAGAAACAGGGATTAACAGAATTTGTTAAACAACTGGCAGGTAATTCTGTCATTGGCATCCAGACCTTTAGTTCTGAGGTTGATGATAAAGTGCCCCTTGATTATTACAAGAATAACAAAAGCGATGTCCAGAATACGATTGACAATCTCAATCCTAACGGCGCAACAAGGACGCGTGATGGCATGCAGCAAGCTGAACAGGATCTTGCAGATGTTATTAATCAAAATAAATTCCCCGGTTATCATTATGCATTAATTTTGATCACTGATGGCGTGCCGGAAATACTACCGCCGCGTACCTGTGAATGGCATGTTGCGGATCCTCTCTGGGGTCCAGCCGGACGATGTTTCGCGCAAGAGCAGGACCCCCGTGTCCCAACGGACGTTTCGCAACAGATAAAAAATCTTGGTATCCAAATCTATACGATTGGTATTGAGAGTCCGGAATCAAGCGATGTGTATATGAAACCACATCTGGAAGACTTGCTGCGACAAATCGCCTCAACGCCAACATCAACACATTTCTATACCACATTTAATGCAAATAACATTACGCAGGTGCTTGACTCGGTGACGAACAGTATTTGTACGGATGTGATTAATGAACAGCTGAATGGAATGTAAAGAGATTATGGAACGGGGAATTTTAGAGAGAAAAGTTTCACTCTCTTTCGCAGAGATGCGAGTTCTTTACTTTTGAGAATATTTTCGCGAAACTGTTTGCGTGCTGTCCTGGATGCTTCATTCTTCTGGTCGATTCTGCCCGTGTGTAATGTTTTTATAATCTCAATCCCCTCATTGATAAATGCCGCAATCTGTTTCATTTCTTTTTCCTTCATGCCGCGCGGTAATTGCTGGAGTCCCCAAACGTAGTCCTGAAGGATAAAATGGCGGCATAAGATCATGAGGAACAGCATTTTTATTGCCCACTATCCCTGCAACATCTAAAGCTAAAGCAGCAATTGTGCCATAACTCTCTTATTCTGTAAATCCAGGCCATGAGCCCCTGCTACTCCGATTTCTGCACCTTTCTCTGCGATAAATGCTGTAGTTCCCGTAAGATTTTTTTGTCAGTATAGTGACCTATTTTAATGCCTAACTTCTGTAAGGCTTTTTTATCCATAACCCTGGAGGATTAGGGAACTGGATACCTTCGTGCGAACTGCGCGACCTCTTTTTGAATTTGCAGCAGTTTCTTGTTCTTTCCGATTTCTGCGTGGAATTTCTTTATATAGTCCCTTCGTTCCTCTTTGACAGAGGGCAATCTATACTTCTTAGCCTCTCCTATAACCTCAGCTATCCAACTGGCTATTTTTTTCATTTCCCTTTGCTTCATACCACGGGTAGTTAAAGCTGGAGTACCAAGACGAATACCGCTTGGGTAAAAGGGTGAAGCAGGGTCTTTGGGGATAGTATTTTTGTTTACTGTAATTCCTGCGACTCCCAAAGCATCTTGAACAAAAACTCCACCACCAGGGCCAAGCAATTCTACCAAGTCAACAAGCATCATGTGGTTCTCTGTACCATTACCAACCAATTTTAGCCCCTTACTTTTAAGCTCATCGGCTAAGACTTTTGCGTTAATAGTAACCTGTTTTCCATACCGCTTAAATGCTGCTGTGTTTGCTTCTTTGAGCGCAACAGCAATAGCTGCTGTCTGGTGATCGTGAGGGCCACCTTGAGAGCCAGGGAAAATAGCTCTATCGATCTTTTTGGGAAGATCAGGGTCTTTTTCTAAACCACGATTTGTTACCATTATGATTCCGCCTCTTGGCCCTCGCAATGTCTTATGGGAAGTACTCGTTACAATATGCGCATAAGGGACAGGGTTTGTATGGACTCCTGCGATGATCAGTCCAATAACATGAGCAATATCGGCTGCATAATACGCTCCAATGCTATCAGCAATCTCAACAAATTTATCAAATTCGTATTGATAGACGTATGCTGTTGCACCTGTCCAGATTAATTTTGGCTTATGTTCTTTTGCCAGTTTCCATACCTCATCCAAGTCAACCCGTCCATCTGCCTTCACGTGATATGGAACACTCTTATAATATTGTCCTGTTACCGAAACATTCCACCCATGTGTTAGATGTCCGCCATCAGGAAGGTTGAGCCCCATAATGGTGTCTCCTGGATTACAAACAGCCAAATATACCCCGAGATTAGCTGGAGAGCCTGAGTACGGCTGAACATTTGCATGAGCGACTCCAAACAGCTTTTTTACCCGCTCCTGTGCGAGCAGTTCAACTTCATCAATAAATTCATTTCCGCCATAATACCTTTTTTTAGGATACCCTTCTGAGTACTTATTGGTAAGTATCGAACCCATTGCTTCCCGTACTGCAGAAGAGGCGTAATTTTCAGACGGGATCATTTCCAGTCCTTCCTTTTGCCGTTTTTCTTCGTCTTTGATGAGTTGATAAATTGCCTGATCAGTTTGTTTAAGATAATCCATCTGTACAGTACGATAACAAATGCCCTCTTTGTTTGCAAGGGGGAAATGACTCTTGTATTACTAGACCATGTGGTCTAGAATATATTGTTGAGTAATTGTTCCGCTTATGAATCCATCAAAAGAGAATCGTTTTTATTCTGCAAACAAAGGAGCTGATGGAGGGAATCCATCAGGAGAAGGTGCAAGAAGAACGCCTCCTATTCCGGTCGCTGAATTACTACAAAAAAATATAGTTTTAGCAACAGTAGCACTTCTTACACAAAATCGTCCGGCTGAACCCGAATTTCAACGAGAGGAAATTATTTACGGCAAACAATACCCCTCACTTGCAGAAAGAGTGCAGGAAGCTATGGATGCGTCACTAAAGGCATTCGCACGAGGATCAGATATTGCTGAACCTCATATTACCCATGATCTGAAATTGGACATGTATCGTATTACACGACCTGTAAAATTCCAGGCATTGCGACTTTTGGAGAAATGTCGTAATGGATCTGACGAGAAACTTCATGAGATTGGAGGTATCACAAATGGGAAATTACGTGAATGGCAACAAAAATTTTTGGATGCAAAACTAAGTAGAGCAGGAAATAATTTACGTAAACCGGCCATCACTGAGAATACACTTGCTGAAATGAGGAGAGACTTACACGATATACCTTCTCATTTACTAGATGAAAAACGGAGAGAAAGATACCATACTGTCTACGCTAATTTCGCTCAACGCGCTCTACCTATGATGCAAAACGGTGCATTAGACATAGCAAGACATATGGATAGGATTCCCCCATACAATTCGAAGATAACATCTAGTGAGCTGCAGACAGCTTTTGCTTTAGCGTGGGATATTCTTTTAGACCATCCCCAAGCAATTTATACGAGCAATAAAATATTTCCTGAATTCCATTCAATCATGATGGCAGCAAGAAGAATTCTTGAAGAACGGACAGACTATGAAAAAATGGAGAACTTAATCACTATTATTGATAATCGGGACGAAGATGACCGAAGAAAAATAGAAAATGAAACTCATCTACCCGTTTTCTTTTCGATGTATTCAAACGCCAAACGAGAAGCGAAAAACTCTTTTCACAAAATGAATGGGCAAGGTTTAGAGATTCGGTCAATGCTGCACGAGATGAGATTCGCAGGAGGGAGCGATAATCTTATTTAATTAACTTTTTCCCTTTCTTCCATTTCATCGCTTTCAGAAATGACGCGAAGACATCATCTTCCAGCTTGATTTTTGCCGCATCCAGTTCTTCCTGGGTTGGATTGCGTTTTTGGAAATGGACAAAACCTACATCAGTGATTACTGCCAGTGGCTGCTGCTCATCACCCTCGCCCATTTCCGCAACTGCTGCCGTCGCCAGAGAATCAGCGATGTTACTTTTTTCTGCGTGCATTTTCCGTCCGAAAATATCCGGCTTGCCAATATAGCTATTGAGCATCTGAAATCCGCTGTGCGCAATTGCAACACCAGTTACTCCCCAGCGGAGTGGTGATAATCTGCTGTCAGTAATGATCACGCCAATATGCGTAAGATGGAATTTTTTAGCAAGATATTCTCTAATTGTATTGGCGCTCTGTTGCGGATCTTTTGGCCAAAGGACAAAATAACCATTGCCATTTGACTCATCAATTCCTGCCGATGCGACGATAATACCATGATTGATTGTAATCATAAAACCATATTGATTAAATTCACGGGGTAAATAATAATCTGCCTCTTCCGCTGCTAATTTGTCCTTTTCTTCTTTTTTCTCTGCTTTGATAATTCTCCCTTCGCAAATCGCGACAATCTTGGACGTCACCGCAACAATACTTTTCTCTTCAAGTTTTGGCAAATAGGTATCAAGAATTTTGAAGAGAATATCTCCGGTTACTATTTTGTGAGTTTTATATGCTGTTACCTGCATAGTTATCTCAAGACACTGTATTGCAATAGCATTGTTCCCTGCTTGTTAAGCCTTTTACAGGAGACAAGCTGCAGATTGATATCCAATTTTGCTTCCTCAACCAGTGAGGTACCCTTGGCAAAAATTTTTGGCTCAATCGTAAGCAAAAGCTCATCTATTAATTTCTCTTTAAAAAACGTCGTTGCTAATTTACTTCCGCCAACCAGTAGCATTTGCGTGTAACCTGTATTCTCTAAACGCGTAATAAGTTGCACAGGATCTTCATTACGAAATTCCAGCTGCCTTCTAACCGCATACTGCTTATATTTCTGTACACTTCTTGTCATAACGATACGCAATCTTCCTTTTTCAGGTTTTGGCCGGTTAATCAAATACGTTTTACTTCCCATCACAACTAACGTACTTTGCTTAATCATTTTTCTAAAGTGTTCTGAATCTTCCACTGAGGCCCAAGCCGAAGCTGGACTGTCTTGCCATTTTGTTATTTTCCCGTCAAGCGAGATGACGGCAATGAGAATAACTTTCATAATTATATACTTTATCTACTCCTCAACCATTTCACACCGAAATATACCAACGGTGTTTCAGCGATAGACATAAAACATTTCAATAACCAATATGGCAAGATCAAACTACAAAGGAAGATGAGATTTACCGATACTGGTTTATCAAAAGCATAAAATGCCAGCTTTATAAAAAGCGCAGTATCAAAAAATTCAGAAATGAAATTTGAAGCATTCGTACGAAACCACAATTGTCGTTTACCAAACTGCTGACGTAATCTTGTAAAAATCAATACATCAAGAAACTGTGCAAAAGCAAATGCTGTCAAACTTGCGCCAGCAATACGCGCTGAAACAGCAAATACTTGTTCATAAGCCTTTTCTGAAGATAAGAAAATCTGTGAGGCAGGTAAATGAGTCGCGAGCAATGAAAAAACCAGGAGTACGCCTACCATAATGAGTCCTGACCATACCACACTTTGCGCTCGTTTTTTGCCGAATACCTCGGTAATTGTGTCATTAATACTATAAATAATCGGAACGACAAAAATGCCGACACTGGCATGAAAGGGAAAATTTGCAACCATAAAAAGCGGAAAGGTTTTCGCACCCATTAATTCCGAAATAGCAATACACGTTATGTACATTGCGATGAGAAAATCAAGTTTGTGAATATTCATCTTAACTAAAATAATAAAAAACTCCCTGCCGGGAGTTATAAAAATTAATACACTATAAGTACTATGATACATTACTGCTCACTCGCAGTCAATATACTATCTCCGCAAATCATAGTGTGTTAGCCTGTAGCAATTTGTTTAAGCCGGTTTTCAATCTTCTTCTCCGATTCTCTCCGGGCGAGTGAATAATCATTCCAGTCAGTCATCAACCCCTGAAATACATCAGGAGCAGCCTTTGTTGCTTGCGCACCAATTTGCTGGGTAATTTCGCGGTAATGCGGATTGCCTTGCGGGCCAGTGCGCAGCTCCACCAGCCAATAAATTTCCCGGACTGTCATGTTCATATACCAGTGCTGAATATATGCATACGGGACAATATATTGCGCGACATAGCGTGACTTTTTTGCGATTTTTTTATACACATGTTCTACCTTTTTCAATGCGTTCGCAACTTCCGGCAGTACCGGCGACTCTAGTAAATCTTTTTCCAGATCATACCCCCAATCGCAGGTAAATAATTGCCGCTCCATAGTCATCATCCGATGCCGCTGCAGATCTTTATATCCTGAGCCTCTGCCCCAAACATCAAATAGAAAATGCGCATTTTCAAACGCCCGGGGCACTTTGCGGAAACGAACTGCCGGACGCTGCGCATCGTTGTTTGCTAGCTTTCTTTCTTCCAGAATTCGCTTAAGGATTTCTTTTCGTTTGCGACTACCAAGTTTTTTTACCTGTTGTCTCATATCGGCAAGAGATGACGTCGCTCCGGAAGTATAGAGGAATGTCGCAATAACTTCGATTTCCGGCTCGGGTGTATAGGAGACGAGTTGTACCCATTTCTTTTGTCTGGATACAATATCTTCATCAATGAATTCTTTGTATAATTCATCACGCAGTACTTTCATGTTGTGACGGTACAGTTGCACTTCAGCACCGCGAGTTGTTTTTGGACGGCGGACAAAGGATGGTACGACTTTCTCTAATTCGTTGCAGACTTGTTGCCCCCACCAGCGAATTTCACCCAAGGGATGCATAAGACAACGATTAATCACATCCTCAAATGCCCGGCCATTGCCGGACATAGCAAAGTTACTTTGATGTCCCCAGGGTAAAATATCCCGGATATCATCGAATCGTTTTGCTGCGCGCGAATTTGTAAAGGATTTGTCGGTTTCATCTTCACCTTTTGGATATTTCCTTTTTATAAATGCCAAATGCGATTCTGCAATGCTAATATACGTCTCAAACAACGAATCCATTGCCTCTTTATAGTCTCTCTCCAAAGGAGAATCTTTAATTTCTCCCGGCACAATATATTGATATTCTCCATCCGGCCGTTTTTCCCAAAACTGCACATAGCGGGTTGATTTCTCAAGCGGTGAAATGCCGATGCGTTTGTCCTGAAATTCTTTAATGGCAATAATCGATGCTCCCTCAATACACACATGAATATTGCCCATCTCCGCAATCGAATCATCACCATACTGCGCGAGCCAGGTATCAAAAAATTTCCGCCCCCGCTGGACATTAACTACTGCTTCAATTCCTTCGCCGCTGTTGAGTCGATCAATGACTTTATGAAATAAATCCCGGGTCGCAAATGCCTCCTTTTTTTCTTTTTCTGAAAATGTCTCCCAGTTTTTCTGTCTTTCCGGGTGGACAATTGGATCAATGTATTCTTTGAGGAATAAACGCCGCAAACTCTGTGTTGCCCGGCTATAGCGTGAGGACAACGCGCCGATAACTTCTTCGGGCAAGTGCTGAGCGATAAAAACCGGCCTGTCAATGTTACTAAAAAATGGTTTGAGATACTGTTGTTCTTCTTCTGTAAATACTTCAGGAGTGTACGGAACAGCAAATGTGGAAAGGTCTTCCTCTGCAGGTAATGTATCAATTTTGTATGTTCGGTCTAACGATGACATGTACTTGGAAAGTTATAATATAAACAACAAAACCCGTCAATAGGGAGAAAACATTCCCTTTTTTCTTACTATTTGCTTCACTTCTTCATGAATGTCTTCTTTCGATTTTAAACTTCCCTTTTCATCAATACATTCAACTGTCACCCAATGCGAAAATTTTTCTGCCAACCAATTATACGTCTCTTCACTTCTTTGAAGATATTCTTCATTTTTTTCTACAATATCTTTTTTTTGTCCCTTTGCATATGTGTGACCAGGCCGATTATGATTGTCTAATAATCGCATAGAAACTTTATAGGGGATATGTAAATAGATAACTATATCTTCACGAGGGATTTTATTAATAGTATATTCCAGCTCACTCTCCCACTTAAGGAATTTCTCACGCTCACTTCTTGGTAATCTCCCACACTGGTGTGCTAAATTCGAGGGAACATATCTATCCAACAAAAGTATATTTCCATTATTGATCCACTCATCCAATTTTTTTTTAGATTGCGCTCTGTCCTGGGCATAGATAACAGAAATGAGGTACGGATTAACAGTTTGCAAATCTCCATATTCACCGCGCAGATACGCCCCAATCATTCGACCAAAAAACGCTTCATAATCAGGAAATTTATACGTTTGCACAGGATAATGCTTCTTTTTTAAATAGTTTTTCAGCAATGCTAATTGAGTTGACTTTCCCGAACCATCACTGCCTTCAATGACAATAAGTTTTCCCTTCTGTTTGTTCATTACTGTAAATGAAAAAATACAAGGAACTGGAAATGCACCACTCCTTAACTCTTACTTCCTGCCTCTAGATTATCCTGTCGATCCGAATCCTCCCCGACTTTTTTTACCGGTTTCCTCTACTTCTTCAAACTCCGCTTTCATAATTGGCATGAAACATCCCTGCGCCAGACGTTCGCCTTTTGCAATCAGCACTGGTTCAGCAGTGATATTAAAAACCTGGAACTTGACTTCATCTTCCGGTCCGGAATAATCCTGATCAATAATCCCGATACCATGCGGAATAATCAATCCCTTTTTTTTAGGAGTACTTGATCGCGGGACAACGACAAACATATAGCCCCTTGGTGTCTCAACAATAATATTGCAGGGAATTAATCCAATCGAGCGGGGTGCAATTTCCATCGCCTCCCGGGCTAATAAATCAAAACAGGCTGATCCTTGTGTATGATACTTTGGCAAAGGCAAATTTTTATCAAGTCGTTTAATTTTAATCTTCATAAATACCCCTTTTGTGTCAACTATTTTATAACAAACCCCACCTGCCCTTCGTACACCCTCTCCTGAAAGGAGGATACAATGAACTAATCCCTAACCGCTATACCCTATTCCCTTACTTCTCCTCATGTATTTTACTTTCACCCGGACCTTTTTGTTTAATATATTTTGCCGATTTCTTTTTATTATAGGGTACTTCTGCCGGGCTGGACAACTGGGAAAACGAAAGCGAACAAATCCGCATGCCGGAATACAATGCTACCGGCATTTTTCCCATATTGGCAAGCTCCAGCGTAATCCGGCCCTTATAGCCACATTCAACACTGGCAGCGGTTGAATGAATAATGACACCCAACCGTCCAATACTTGATCTCCCTTCAAGATTGCCAACCAGATCATCAGGAATCTCAACATATTCAATCGTTGTCCCCAATACAAAATCTCCCGGCTGAATGATAAATCGTTCATTGTCACCAATGGTAATCTCCCGCGTTACCTCAGTGGTTGATGTCTTATCAAACGGATCAATAAACGCAAATTTACTATGCTCAAAGACACGAAATGATCTACCAAGACGAAGATCCAGCGAATTGCTACCGAGTTGGCTGGATAAATCGGGTGCAGGTGTAATAACAATTTTTTTCGTTTTGAGAAATTTTTTTATATCACGGTCAGACAAAACCATATGCAAAAGTCTATCATGCTCTGCTGCTATTGACAAGCATACTATGGTTTAATACGCTAAATGTGCTATGCAAAAAGTATTTCCTCGCCTCATACTTCAGTGGAGAAATTTCTTTAAAAACCTCACAGATACAAAACTCCAACGAAACAAACTCGTTTTTATACTCCTTGGCCTCATAGTCGTTGTAAGTCTGGCAGTTCCCCGACACACCCATGCAGCAAATACCTATTGGATTTATGGAAGTAATACACCCAATGATAATTTAGCACCCGGCTGGACAACCAAAATGCTTTACGCGGTTGGAAGTGATGTTAATCTCAACAATCAATCACCCTATTACATTATGCCGCCATCTCTGGCATATACAGTACGTGCACCGCAAGACGAATTGTTTCTCATTGCGCCCTCGGCAATTGATAGTACGCCTTATAAATATCTTACTTTTGTTGCACAGGCCTCAAGCAACGGGCAGAATTATCAGGTCTGGTTACTCAACAGCGCTGGACAAAATATCCCAAACAGTACTCCTTTGTCATTTAACAATTATGGCGGGCCATTAACACCACCCGGGCAGTGGATTATGCTCAATTTTCCGCTCTCCGCATTTAACGCCGGCACGACACAAATCTATGGCATAGGAATTCAGGATGTTAACGGCGGCGCGCAACCACCAGTATATCTGAGCGAGATAGGTTTTTCTGATACACAAGGACAAAATATTCAACCTGCGACCCCCTCGGCTGGCATAGCAGTCTCCCCTGCTCCGACAACAGGTCCAGTTATGCCATATTATCCTGATATCAGCCCCTGGATCTTTATCATTCCCGGCGTCATCCTCTTTGCTG
>Ga0070740_10006058_pt1 | contig 10835 bp, 6 predicted proteins | sample Coa_R2_FD_67286 | JGI IMG/M metagenome (GOLD analysis project Ga0070740, IMG submission 67286) | Surface soil microbial communities from Centralia Pennsylvania, which are recovering from an underground coalmine fire - Coalmine... | ecosystem: Environmental > Terrestrial > Soil > Unclassified ...
GAAGCCGGTTCCGGGCAGGACCGGCGTCGTGCCGTTGGGCGCGCACGTTGCGTTGTTCAGGCCCGGCGCCGGCGGCACCGCCAACGGATTTGCGGCGATTGCGGCGCCGATCTGCGTGAAGGCGCTGATAAAGCCCGTTTCGGTCAGATATGCACCGCTGTCGATGCCGTAGGCCGCTTGAACTTCCGCCGTGACGCCGGCTGCGTCGGCCTGCACTTGCGCGGGCGGAAGTGCAGGCGCAATTTGCGGAATGAAGTTGAGCAGCGCGCAGAAGAAGTAGTTCTGCAGCGGGCATTGCGCGGCCGGATTCGCCGGGATGCTGCCCTGGAAGAATTGCGGCGTCTGCAGCACCGTCGGGAGATCGGCGAGAACGACCTTGGCGCCCGACGCATTAAGTTGGCCGACGATCGACGTCAGATCGGCCTGGAACTGCGCGGGCGAATCGGTCGCCGGCGAGAGCTCGCCGGAGAAGACGAACTTGAGCAAATCGTTCGCGCCCAGCCACACGGTGACGAGCTTGGGATGCAGCGAAAGCGCCGCACTCAGTTCGGTCGCGCGTCCCGACCCGAGCGATTGCTGGAACTGGCCGAGAATCGGGTAGTACATTTGGCTTTCGCCCTGCACCAGCGACTGCAAGTTTCCGGCCGTCGGATCCAGCGGGTTGGAATTGTATCCGCAGTTCGGGCCGTTCGGCGGTCCGGTCAGCGGCGCCGTCATGGCGAGTGCTTCGTGCATGGTGATTCCGGGGACGCCGAGGTCGGCAATCGGCGCTCCGGGGTTCAAACGCACCGCAGCCCACGCAGTCGATGAATACGCCTGGTCGTTGAAGCCGTCGCACGGCGAGTGCGTTGCGGTAAACGGCGGGGGCGGTGCGGCGTTTACGACGATCTCGCTGCCCAGCCCCGGTCCTTTAACGAGCGGAAGCGGACCGGTCAGCGGGTTTCCGAGCACGGTGTCGGCGTTGTAGCGCAACGGATCCAGCGCGATGCCGTTGATCTGCGCGTACATCAACGCCCAAAAGCCGTTCTCCTGAGTGACCGGCACGATGTGGCCGGGAAGCCCCGATACCGGGCTTGTCACCGTGGGATCGCCGAGCAAACCGCTCGACTGGTATCCTGCAGTCAAACTGTCGCCGATTCCGACGAAGTTTTGCTGCACGAGGCCGCCGTTCGCCGGCACTCCGGGAACGGGCGGCGCGCCCGGCGTCGCGGCGCCGGTTCCGTTTCCGCTGCATGCCGTTAATGCAGCGAGCGTCAGCAGTGCGAAGGGCCGTTGAAATACTCTTTTCATCGTTAAATCCGTTCCTTAGAACTGAATGACGCTCGGCGAACCGATGCCGACTTCAAACTGAATCTGGGTAGCCTTCAGGCCGCCGACGACGGGCAGCGTATTGGAAGAACACGGTAACGCGAAGCAATTCAACTGCTTGACGCCGTAGGGGCTGATGTTCGACGGACCGCCGCTGTTGAGCACGATCTGCGCGAAGACCATCTTTCCGAACGTCTGCGAGACGCCCGCGAAATACGCCATGTTGTGTTCGGGATACACGTCTTCGGGCAGATAGTCGCGCGACGCTTGCGGCTCCAGGAAGACCTTGGTCCTGGGGAACGGCGTGTATTCCAAATAGAGAATCTGGTAGATCTGCGCGTGATTCGTTTGGTTCGCGCCTGCGGTGTGCGCCAGCCAGGTCGGCGCCGCCGTGAACGTTCCGAACATCTTGGGCGTGCGCAGGAACGGCAGCGTGAAGGCCACCGCGTACATCTGCGCGGTACGCGTATTCACGTTCGTATACGGGACTCCGTCGAGCCCGACGAACGGCACGATGTCGCCGCGGCCGTTCGAGGCCGCAACCGTCGACCACCGCGAGACGTACGTCGGCGTGACGACGATCGGAATGACGCGCCCTTTGAACGTCCCAAGGTCGATCAGCTTCTCGAAGAGCGCCAGGCCGAAGCGGTCCTTCGTCGTGACGTTGAACTGCGGATTGACGCCGGCGCACGTCGGCGACGAGGTGCCGCTCAGATCGACGCACGACGGATTCACGCCGGGAGCCGGAGGAAAGCCCGGCGGCAGGAACAGCGGAACCTGGCCGCTGTTGAAGCCGACCGGGTAATGCTGAATTTCGTAGTAGTTCAGCACGAGCCGCAGCTGCGGTGAGACGCCGAAGCCGACGACCGCGTCGCCGCCGCCCGGCAGCCAACGCTTGCCGAGTGTGCCGATGTTGCCGAACGGATACGCCGACGAGGCGTCGACCATGTAGGTCCATCCGACGGGAAGACCGGTAGCGGCCGCGCCGCCGACGGGCTGCTGCGTGACGGGGGGGACCTGCGCGACGGTCGATTTCGACGGCGCGGGCTTGGCGTTTTCCGCGTTCTTGATCGCGGTGTTCGCGCCCGAAACGGCAGAGCCGAAGACTCCGAACGGATCGGCGGCCGCCGGTGCCGTGGCCAGCACCCCCACCAACGTCAAGGCCGCGGAGGCACGAAGAAGCGTACGGACCATTTCGTTCTCCAACGGGGATAGGCTTATTAAAATTAATAGCCTAGGGTTGGAGGTTGGTTACCTTACGGGTGCCGCAAAACCCTCGCGCTCCGCCGGCTCCACGGGGCCGTGCGGCGTCCCGTTGCCGCCGCGCCTCCCGCGCAGCTCGAGCGACTTGATGATCACGTACAAAACCGGCGTAATGGCCAAATTGAGGATCGTCGAGACGATCATGCCGCCGAAGACCACCGTTCCCAACGAGTGGCGCGCCGCGCTGCCCGCGCCCGAGGCGAACACGAGCGGCGTTACCGCAATCACGAAGGCTATCGACGTCATGAGGATCGGCCGCAGCCGCGTTTGCGCCGCCCGCGCAGCCGCGGTAACGATGTCCGCGCCTTGCGCGAGCTGCTGATTGGCGAACTCGACGATCAGAATGGCGCTCTTGCTCGCGAGCCCGATCAGCATGACGTAGCCGACTTGAGCGTACGCATCGCTCGGCAGACCGCGCGCCATCATGAACAGCAGCGCGCCCAAAATCGAAGCCGGCACCGCGAGCAGCACGATCAGGGGATCGATGAAACTCTCATACTGCGCGGAGAGCACCAGGAACACGAAGACGATGCCGATGCCGAAGATGATGATCGAGAGCGAGCCGCCCTGAATCTCGTCGAGCGTCAGGCCGGACCATTCATAGCTCACGCCGGGCGGATCGATCTGCTGCGCGAGGTTCTGCATGGCGGAGATGGCCTGTCCGGAACCTTTCCCGGGCGCCGCCGATCCGTTGATCTCGATCGATCTGAAGAGGTTGTAGTGGTTGATGATCGGCGCGCTCTTCGTCAACTGCGTCGACGCCAGGCCGCTTATCGGAATGATGCCGCCGCCCGACGAGCGCACGTAGAGGTACTGCAGGGCGCTCAACGTGGACCGGTACGGCATCTCCGCCTGCACGTAGACGCGGTACGAGCGGTTCAAATAGCTGAAATCGTTGACGTAGAACGATCCAATGTCCGTCTGCATCGTGGAAAAGATATCGTTCAGCGACACGCCGATCGATTTGGCTTTATTGCGATCGACGTGGACCTCCAGCTGCGGCGAGTCGACTCGGAACGTCGTGAAGACCTGCGTCAGATCGGGATTCCGGTTGCCCATGCCCATGTAACCGTAGGCGGTGCGCATCAGCGTATCCAAGCCGACGTCCGCGTGATCCTCGAGCTCGAACTGGAAGCCGCCGAAGTTGCCGACGCCTTGAATGGCCGGCGGATTGAACGCGAAGATCTGCGCCTGCGGAATGCGGAAGAAGCCCATCTGCACGCGCTGGATGACCGAGTCGAGCGAATGCGCCGAACCTTTCCGATCGCCCCACGGCTTGAGCAGCACGAACATGATGCCGCGGTTCGGCGTCGCACCCGTGAAGCTGAACCCGGAGACGTCGAAGACGTGCAGCACTTCCGGCTGGGCGCGGATGATCCGTTCGGCCTGCGCCGCCGTCGCGGCTTCGCTGGCGAGGGACGTTCCTTCTGGCGCCTGGACGGTCACGATGAAGTAGCCCTGATCCTCGTTGGGGATGAAGGCCGTCGGCGTGGTGCGGAAGAGATAGAACGTCGCGAGCAGCGCGATTGCAAAGAGGCCGGCGATGAGGTACCGCGCGCGTATGAGCGCGGGCAATGCGTCGCGGTACCAGCCGCGAAACGCCGTCAGGCCCCGGTTGAACCATTCGAAGAGCGCAAAGTTCGTTCGCCCTTCGTCGTGCAGAAGGCGCGCGGACATGACCGGCGTGAGGGTGAGCGAGGCGAAGAGCGAGATCGTGATCGAGGCCGCGATCGTCATCGCGAATTGCTTATAGAGCTGCCCCGTCGTCCCCGGAAAGAACGCGACCGGGACGAACACCGCCAGCAGCACCAGCGACGAAGCGACCACTGCGCTTTGAACTTCCCGCATTGCCGCAGCGGCGCCCTCGATGCCGCGCATGCCCTTCTCTTGAATGTAGCGCGCGATATTTTCGATGACGACGATGGCGTCGTCGACCACCAGTCCGGTCGCGAGGGTCAAACCGAAGAGCGTAATCGTGTTTATCGTGAACCCAAAGATTTTCATGGCCGCGAAAGCGCCGATCAGCGACACGGGAATCGTCACGGCGGGAATGAACGTCGAGCGCGGATCCTGCAGGAAGAGATAAATGACGGCGACGACCAGCAGGATGGAGAGAAGCAGCGTAAAGACGACTTCGCGTATCGACTCGTTTACGAACATCGAGGAGTCGAACGCGGTCTTCCACGTGACGCCCGGCGGGAAGGATTTCGAGAGCTGCGTAAGCTCGGCGGCGATGTCTTTGGTGACCTGCAGTGAATTTGCAGTCGGCAGCTGCAGAACGCCCAACCCGACGACCTTGCTGTCGCCGTCGAACTTGACGATGTTGGAGTAATCTTCCGCGCCCAGTTCCACACGCGAAACGTCGCCCAAACGCACGAACGCCCCGCCGCTTGCCGCGCGGACGATCACGTTGCGAAACTGCGCGGGATCGCTCAGGCGTCCTTCGGCGCGCACGCTCACGGTGAACGGCTGGTTGGGCGGCTCTGGCGCCGACCCGATGCTGCCCGCGGCAACTTCTACGTTCTGTTCGGAGAGCGAACTGATCACGTCGGAGACCGTCAAACCGCGCGCGAAGAGGGCGCTGGGATTGAGCCAAACGCGCATCGCGTAGCGCCGCTGCCCGAAGATGATGACGTTGCTGACGCCGCGCACGCGTTTGAGCGAGTTGACGACGTTGAGTTCGGCGTAGTTGCTCAAGACGAGCTGGCTGATCTGCGGGTTATGCGACTCCAGCGAGATGGCCATGACGAAGCTGCCTGAGTTCTTCGTGACGGTAATCCCGGTTTGGATGACTTCGCCCGGGAGGCGTCCGCTGGCGGACTGTACCGCGTTTTGAACGTCGGTTGCGGCGATGTCGAGATTGGTCCCCAAATTGAACGTGCACGTGATTTGGCTCGTGCCGTTGTTCGAGCTGGTCGAGCTGATATAGCGTAGACCTTCGACGCCGTTGATCGCTTGCTCGAGCGGCGTCGTCACGGCCGACTCGACCGCCTGCGCGTTCGCGCCCGTATATACCGCCGTGACCGTGACGACGGGCGGCGCGATCTGCGGGTACTGCGCGATGGGCAGGGTCGGGATCGCGATCAGCCCCGCGATGAGCACGATCAGCGAGCAGACCGCCGAAAAAACGGGACGGCGAAGGAAGAACTCGATCAAGGACCCTCCGGAGTGACGGCGCGGCTTCCTTTGCACCAGTTGACACGGCGCCGTTCGGGCCGGTTGCGGTCGCGCTTAAGTGAAAGCCTGCTCGGCGTGATAGGAACTGCGCGAAAGCGGGCTCGAGACGACTTGATGAAAGCCCTTCGAACGCGCCAGCGCCCCCAGCTCGGCAAAGCGCTCGGGCGTCACGAACTCGTGGACCGGAAGATGCTTCTTCGTCGGCTGCAGGTACTGCCCCATCGTGAAGATGTCCACCCCCACGGCGCGCGCGTCGTCCATAGTCTGGGAGAGCTCCTCGTCGGTCTCGCCCAAGCCGAGCATGATCGACGTCTTGGTGTAGCGCTGCGGTGCGCGATTCTTGGCATGCGCGAGCACCGCGAGCGATTGGTCGTACTTGGCCCGCTTGTCGCGCACGCGCGGCGTGAGGCGGCGCACCGTCTCCAAGTTGTGAGCGAACACGTCCGGCGCCGCGTCCAGCACGATGTCGAGCGCGTTCAAGTCGCCGCGATAATCGCCGCTGAGAATCTCCACGCGCGAGCCCGGGACGCGTTCGTGGATGGCGCGCACCGTGTTTGCGAAGATCAGCGCGCCCCCGTCGGCGAGATCGTCGCGATCGACGGCGGTAACGACCAAGTACCGCCACCCCAGATCGCGCACCGCTTCGGCGACGCGCACCGGTTCGAGCCAATCGACCGCGCCTTTCGGATTTCCGGTCTTCACGTTGCAGAAACGGCAGCCGCGCGTGCAGACCTCGCCCAGAATCATGATCGTCGCGGTGCCGGCACCCCAGCACTCGGCAAGGTTCGGGCACATCGCTTCTTTGCAAACGGTGTTCAGCGCCAAGCTGCCGACCTTCGCTTTGACGCGCTCGTACTCGTCGCCGTGCGGGAGCTTGACCTTGAGCCATTCGGGCTTCGGCGTGCGCGGCGCGCGCGCGCCGTCGATCAAGCTGATTTCGATTGCCACGCCGCTGCCCCGTCTTGCGGGATCGATGGAGAGAAACTCAGTCCGAACGCCGTTTCGATGCACTGCGCCAAGACCGGTTTGACCTCGGCGATCGAAACGGGGCGGCCCGTCTCGCGGCTCAAGCTGGTGATGCCGCGATCGGTGAGGCCGCATGGATTGATCACGCGATCGTAATCCAATTCGGTGCTCACGTTGAGCGCGATGCCGTGCAGCGAGGTCATTTTGCGCACGGCAAGGCCTACTGCGCAGATCTGATTTCGGCCCGTCCAAACGCCGGCGTGCTCGCTCCAGCGCTCCGCCTGCACCCCAAAGTGCGCACAGGTGTCGATCACCGCCTGTTCGAGCGCGCGCACGAGCGGCACGACTTCGCGAAAGCGCTCCAAACGGCGAATCGGGTAGACCACGAGCTGCCCCGGCCCGTGATACGTCACGTCGCCGCCCCGCTCGATTTCGACCAGGTCGATGCCGCGGGCCGCGAGCGCTTCGCGCGAAAGCAGGACGTTCCGGCGGTCGGCTTTTCGGCCCAGCGTAACGACGGGCGGATGCTCGACGAAAATCCACGTTTCGCCCTCGTGCCCGAGCTGCACGGCATCGTGCAGCCGGTGCTGCAGATCCCAAACGGTTCGGTACGGGCTCAATCCCAGATCGAGCATCGCGGCCTGTGACATTTTACTCTTCTTCAACCCTCGGCAAAGCGCTCGAGCTGCGTCACTTCGCTCCGACGGGCGCCGGCGCAGGCTTGGGTTTTTGATTGACGATGTGGATGGCTTTGCCGTGCGCCGCTTCGGCGGCGTCCATGATGCCTTCGGTCAGCGTCGGATGCGGATGAATGGACAGGCCGATGTCTTCGAGCGTTGCACCCATCTCCAGCGCGATGACGCCCTCGCCGATGAGCGATTCGGCTTGCGGAGCGACGATGTGCATACCCAGCAGCAAGTCGCTCTTGGCGTCGCCGACGAGCTTGATGAGGCCGTCGCTTTCGTTCATCGTGCGCGCGCGTCCGCTGGCTGCCAGCGGGAACTTGCCGACGCGAACCTCGTAGCCCGCGGCTTTGGCCTCTTCTTCGGAAAGGCCGACCGTCGCGACTTCCGGATCCGTGTAAACGCAGTTCGGAACCGCGACGGGATCGAAGGCGGCGGATTTATCACCGGCGATCGCCTCGGCAGCGACGACGCCTTCTTTCATGCCCTTATGCGCGAGCATCGGCGCGCCGGTGACGTCGCCGATCGCGTAGACGTTGCGGACTTTCGTGCGGCGCTGCGCGTCGACGTCGATGAAGCCTTTTTCGTTGGTTGCCAGTCCGGCTGCCTGAAGGTTGAGCGCATCGGTGACGGGGCGGCGGCCGACGGCCACGAGCACGCAGTCGAACTCGCGTGTTTCGTCCTTGCCGCCGGTGCCGTCGCCGTTGAACGTGGCTTTAACGGTCTTGCCCTCGCGCTTGATCCCGTTGACTTTCGTCGACAGCATGATCTCGACGCCTTGCTTTTTCAATATGCGGCCCAGGGTCTTGGAGATCTCGAGATCCGTGCCGGTCAGGATTTGCGGGAGCGCTTCGATCACGAGCACCTTGGCGCCCATGCGCGTGTACACCGTCGCAAACTCCAGGCCGATGACGCCGCCGCCGATGACCAGCAGCGTTTTCGGTACGCGCTTGAGCTGCACCGCATCGTCGGAATTAATGACGTATTCGCCGTCGTGCGGCCAGGCTTTGACGTCGATGGGTGCCGAGCCGGTGGCGATGACGACGTCTTGGGCGCGAATCGTATCCTCGCCGCCTTCCTTGGTTTTGACCGCGATCTCGTTGGCGCTCTTGAACGATGCCTCGCCGTACAGAAACTGCACGTTGTTGGCTTTAAAGAGCGTCTTGACGCCGCCCACGTTCGCGTTGACCACGTCGGTCTTGAACTTGGCAACGCCCTCGCGGTCGACGCCGGCCTTTTCGACTTTGAGCCCGATCGCGCCGGCGTGATCGATGTGGCGGATCACTTCACCGACGTGAAGCAGCGCTTTGGTCGGGATGCAGCCCCAGTTCAAGCAGACCCCTCCGACCTCGTCCCGGTCGACGCAGATCACTTTCTTGCCGAGCTGGCCCAGCCGGATTGCGGCGTGATAGCCCCCGGGGCCGGCTCCGATGACGACGGCGTCGACGACGTGTTCAGCCAAGGTTCTACTCCTCTGAGTTCGGGCGCGTAGGGGAGCGGAGTTCGTTCGACGGCTGCGCTCAAGGTAACTCTGGCAAGGCGCGGGCGCCGCCACAAGCACCAAAGTAGGGGAGCGGCCATCCAATGCGGCAAATGGATGGGAAATGGCTAAGATTGGATGGCTGCCGCCGCTCGATCGCAACAGCATCGTCCCGCTCTACCGGCAGATATACGAATCGCTCCGCGAATCGATTCTCGCCGGCACCCTGCCGGAGTCGACGAGGTTACCCCCCGAGCGCTCGCTCGCCCAGCAGCTGAACGTAAACCGGAGCACTGTCGTGCACGCCTACCGGGAACTGGTGGCCGACGGGCTGATCGAGCAGAAGGTCGGCTCGGGTTCGCGCGTCGTTCCGCAGCTGCGTTCGGGGCAGCCCGCGCGGTCCGCGGCCGTTCCGTGGTGGGTGACCCTGCCGCCGTGGCGCGTCGGCGAGTTTCCGACGATTCTGGGAGAGCTGGCGGCCAAGCAAGAGCCGGGACGTATCAGCTTCGTTCAAGGCGTCGCGCCCGACGAGCCGTCCCCGCTCGACGAACTGGCCAAGTGCTTTTCGCGCGTCGCGGGCGATCCGCGCTTCATTCTGTCGTACGGGGATTCGGAGGGATACGAACCGCTGCGCCAAGCGATTGCGCAGCGCATGGACGTGCGCGGCGCCCAAACGCGATCCAAGGACGTGATCGTGATCACCGGTTCGACCCAGGGGATCATGGTCGTGGCGCAGTCGCTGGCCGAGCCGGGCGACGAGATCATCGTCGAAACCCCGAGCTATCCCGGCGCGCTGCAGATCTTTCAAATCTGCGGTTTGCGTGCGATTCCCGTTCCGGTCGACGAGGACGGAATGCGCGTCGATCACGTCGAGGCGATTCTGCGCACGCGCAGGCCGCGCTTCATCTACACGATGCCCTCGCTGCACAACCCGACCAACGTAACGATGAACGCGGATCGCCGCGAACGGCTGGTCACGCTCGCGCGCCGCGCCGGCATTCCGATCATCGAAGACGATCCGTACGGCGAACTTTCGCAGAGCGGACTCTCGCCGCTCGTCGGTTTGGCTCCCGACTACGTGGTCTACCTGAGCACGTTCAGCAAGACGATCGCGCCGTCGCTTCGCGTGGGATGGCTTGCGGCACCGCGAACGATTCTCGAGCGCCTGCTGCTGCGCAAACAAGCACTCGACATGGCGACCAGCTTGTACGTCCAGGCGGCGATCGCCGAATACCTGGCGACGGCATACGACGCGCACGTCGCGCAACTGCGCGAAGAGCTGCAGTTGCGGCGCGAAATGGCCGACGCGGCAATTGCCGAATACTGGCCCGCGACGATGCGCACGAGCAAAGCGGCCGGAGGATTTTACCTGTGGGTGACGACGCCCAGAGAGATACGCGCGCGCCCGCTGCTCGATCAGTCCGAACGGCTGGGCGCCTCGTTCTTGTTCGGCGAGCCGTTCTTTGCAAGTTCGGGCGGCGATCACAACTTCCGTCTCGCGCTCACGCCCGTCACCCGCGCACAGATCCCCGAAGGCATTCGCCGGATCGGCAGCGCGATCTCCGCGCTCAAGCCGTGAAGCGGCCGCGCGGCCAGAGCGTCGCGGATGCGGATCGCGACGTCCGGCAGTATTTGATTCGCATCGCCGGCATGCTGGGCGATCTCCTCGGCGAACGGTTGACCGCGTTATACGTCTACGGATCGCTTGCGGCGGGTTCGTTCCGGCGCGAGCGCAGTGACGTCAACCTGCTTGCGGTCGTAAGCCGCCCGCTCGACGCGGTCGAACGCGAAAGCGTCGCCAGGCTGTTGCTGCGCCTTTCGGACGAGCGGCCGATGCGCGGCGGCATCGACGTCGACGTCGTCGCGCAAGCGCACGCCGCGGCGTTTCGCCATCCGTTTCCGTTCGAAGTCCACTACGACGAACGCATGCACGAACCCATCAGGCGAAGGCGCGTCGC
>Ga0070740_10006061_pt1 | contig 10832 bp, 10 predicted proteins | sample Coa_R2_FD_67286 | JGI IMG/M metagenome (GOLD analysis project Ga0070740, IMG submission 67286) | Surface soil microbial communities from Centralia Pennsylvania, which are recovering from an underground coalmine fire - Coalmine... | ecosystem: Environmental > Terrestrial > Soil > Unclassified ...
TTCGAAGGCGGCTATCAGCGCCGGAGTTTCCCGGAAGCTCAGCAAACCCGGAACGTAAGGAAATGTCAGAGGTTCGCATGAGCTCACGCGCTCCACTTCGACCATCTCGGGAAAGCGGTAGACGACCACGCCCGCGACCGCCCGGCCTTCGCCGGTCCGCCAGCACCCGCGGCCGCGGAGTTCGAATGCAATGTCTGCCCCGGCCAAGTGTCTGATCTCGCCCAGGCGGTCTTCGCATTCCATGCGCTCACGAAGATCAATTTGAATGGTTCGCGCTTCGGCAGGGGTTACGGCCCAGCTATGCAATCGCAATGCCTTCATGCGCTTTCTTCAGAATCGACATCGGAATTCGACACACCTGGAGAGATGTAAGCTGGCTCAGCTGCCCTTTTTCAGTTCGGCCAAAACCAGCTTTGCAACCTCACGCAGGGTCTCGAAGACGCCTTTGCCTTCCACTGCAACCGCCTCTACCACCGGCTCACTTTTCAACCGCAGGTGCTTGCAAAGTGCGTCCATGGGCATCACCTTAGGAAGATCCCGCTTATTGAGCTGCAAAACGTACGGTATCGTGTTGAACTCAAGTTTGTGTTCCTTGAGATGCTCTTTGAGATTTTCCAAGGTTTCGAGATTCGCATCCAGCCGTTCTTCCTGTGAGTCCGCAACAAAGACGACGCCGTCAGCGCCTTTCAAAATCAGCTTGCGGCTGGCTTCATAGAATACTTGTCCAGGAACTGTGTATAAGTGAAGGCGCGTCTTAAAACCTCGAACAGTTCCAAGATCGAGGGGAAGAAAATCGAAGAAAAGCGTTCGGTCCGTCTCTGTGGCCAGCGAGATCATCTTGCCTTTCAGACCGGCCCCGGTATTGTCGTATATCCACTGTAAGTTCGCGGTCTTGCCACCTAAACCGGGACCGTAATAGACGAGCTTGCAGTTGATTTCGCGTGCAGGAAAATTGATGAAAGGCACAGTGCCCCGGAAGCGCCGGGAGTGTATTTATAACATAGCGAGTGAGAGAGCCAAAGCTTGCCGGCGCGTCGATGTGGCCAATTGGCAACAACGGGGCGCGCCGTGCATGGACGACAAAAGTTGTCGTTTGTCCTAAGTAGCGCGGGTACAACAGCTTCGGATCCACTCTGCTCCGGATTGTCGAGCCAGTTTGCCGCCGGATTGACGCCGTTTGGAGACCTGTGCTAAAACAGCCGCAAATGCGCCGGTCCAGAAAGTCAAAAAAAGCCAACAAGACCCGGCGGGTCAGCGCCCCAACGCAGCTTCGGATGCTGAAAAAGAAGGACTTGTCGAGTGAATCGCCGCGAGCCGTGGTGGACCCTGCCACCGAGCAGCAACTGAAGGGATTTGAAGAAGCGGTGCAGAACTTCCATCAGCAAAAATACGCGAAGGCTAAGCCCCTATTCGAAAAGGTGCTTAACGGTCCGGGGAAGGATCTTGCTGACCGCGCACGCGTTCACCTGCGCATCATCGATCAACGCATGCAGCGCTCCGAAGCGGTCGTCCCGCGTACTCCGGAGGAGCATTATCAGCAGGGCGTGGCCATGATGAACATGGGTCGCTGGGATGAGGCCAGAGAGCATCTGGTACGCGCGCGAAAGCTGGCCCCCAAAGCCGATTATGTCATCTATGCTATGGCGGCCCTTGATTGCCTTACAGGGGAAGCTGAATCCGCCATGGAGAATCTCAAGCTCGCCATACAGCTGCGACCGGAGAATCGATACCACGCGCGCAACGATGAAGATTTTGCGTTCCTGCAGGAAGACCCCAGATTTACCGAACTCCTTTACCCTGATCGGGACGGCTCCGGCATCTGACGGGCGCCGGCATGTGAGCCGTTCTTCGCTCCAACGCTCAAAGCCAGTTCGTATTGTCGCTATTGGCGGCGGCACGGGGCTTTCCACGCTGCTGAGGGGATTAAAGAGCCATGTCGCCCCGCAGCACCGGCCTAATTCTCACCACCCGATCGCCGACCTCGCCGCCATAGTCACAGTCACTGACGATGGCGGCAGTTCAGGACGCCTGCGGCGCGAGTACAGCGTGCTTCCTCCAGGTGACATCCGCAACTGCATGGTGGCGATGTCAGAAGACGAAGCGCTCCTAAGCCGGCTGTTTCAGTATCGATTCCAATCCGGCCGCGGTCTGCGGGGGCATAGTTTTGGAAACCTTTTCCTGGCGGCGCTCAGCCATATCACTGGAGATTTCAACCGTGCGGTGCGGGTCAGCAGCGAAGTCTTGGCGATTCGCGGCCGCATCTTCCCCTCCACGAACCAACTCGTTACGCTGGAAGCCGCTCTTGAAAACGGTTCCATAATCGCCGGCGAAACTCATATTGGAGCTACGCACAAACGTATTCGACGCGTGCGGCTCGTCCCGCGAAGGGTGAAGCCGTTGCCTGAAGTGTTGGACGCCATCGCCGAGGCCAATCTCATCCTGCTCGGCCCTGGTTCGCTCTTCACCAGCATTATTCCGAATCTACTTGTGTCCGGGGTAGTGGATGCGATTGCGAAGTCGACCGCCATTCGCATCTATATCGCGAACCTGATGACGCAACCGGGCGAGACACTCGGCTTTACCCTGACGGACCATGTGCGCACGATTCATCAACATACCGGGAGGAAGATCATCGATTGCGTTGTTATCAACGATCAGCCTCTTGCTTCCGATGTGCTGCGACGTTATAAATCCGAAGGCGCCGAACCCGTATCGGTTGATCGCGCCGAACTGAAGCGAATGGGCCTGCAATGCGTTTCCGACAATCTTCTGGAAGTGCATGGGGTCGTGCGTCACGACTCTAGCCGTTTGGCTTCTCTACTGCTCAATGAATTTGTTGCACAAAACGCAGATTGATGCCGGCCTTTCGTGCCGAGCTTCAATTACCATTCCACACCTTGCACCCCTGAACGCGTCTCCGTATACTGCGGATTCTTCCACGCCGCGTGTGCATCGGCGCGAGATGCCGGACGCGGCCAAATCTTTTGTGTGGTGAGTTGCGCGGGCTGTGAGCGCATCTTTACGCTGCACACAAGGCCCCGGGAGCAGTCGGAATGTCCACGCCAACTCTATCGCCTCACGATGAAATGAATGTTTACGCCTCGGCCGAGGCGCGGTTTGAAGTCGCTGCCAAGAAACTCGGCCTGGAAGATGGCGTTTACCGTTTCATGCGCTATCCGAACAAGGAGATTACCGTCTATATTCCGGTCACCCTGGATAATGGCAGGCTCGAGGTTTTCATTGGATATCGCGTGCACCATTCCATTGTGCGCGGCCCTTGCAAGGGTGGGATTCGCTTCGCGCCAAACGTGACGCTCGATGAAGTGCGTGCCCTGGCCAGCGAAATGACTTGGAAATGCGCCGTGGTTAATATTCCGTTCGGTGGGGCAAAGGGCGGGATCATCTGCGATCCCGGAAAACTTTCCCGCAACGAATTGGAACGCATCACGCGCCGCTACACGGCCGAACTGAGCGAATGGTTCGGTCCTGAACGGGATGTGCCGGCGCCGGATCTCGGGACGAATGAACAGGTCATGGCTTGGATCATGGATACATATTCGATGCACGTGCGCCGCACCACAACGGCAGTGGTGACCGGCAAGCCGGTGGAGATGGGGGGATCTCACGGCCGCCATGCTGCCACCGGACGTGGGTTGCTCTTCGTCTGCGATAAAGCTATCGCCAAATTAGGCAAGCGGCGCGGCGACACTCGTGTCATTGTGCAAGGCTTCGGCAACGTCGGCTCCGCCGCTGCTTCGCTAATGCATGCAGCGGGGTATAAGGTTGTCGGCCTGGCGGATATCAATGGCGGTCTTTATAACGAAAACGGCTTCGACGTTCCTGCAGTTGAAGACTGGGTGTTGCGCCAGCACAAGCCGCTACCAGGCTTTCCACCCGGCGGAACAAAGATGTCCGCTCAGGAGGTGCTCTACCAACCCTGCGACGTGCTTGTGCCGGCGGCTATCGAGAATCAGATTACCAGCGAGAATGCACATCGCATTCAGGCAAGCATCCTTTGCGAAGGCGCTAACGGCCCAACCACGGCTTATGCGGACGAGGCATTGGATGCCAAAGGGACTTTTATCATTCCTGATATTTTGGCGAATGCCGGCGGCGTGACGGTCAGTTATTTTGAGTGGGTACAGGACCGGCAAGGCTTCTTTTGGCGTGAGAACATAGTTAACGAACTATTGAAAGATGTCATGGAGCACAGTTTCGATGAAGTGGTACGCTACTCCGAGACGCACGGCGTGAATAACCGCATCGCGGCTTACATGCTGGCTATAGATCGAGTCGCGTTTGTTCTGAAGCTCCGCGGCATTTATGCGTAACTGAAAATGCTTGTCGAAACTATCAGCCCGGGCAACAGCAAAACTGAGGATGTGCACCGCCGCGAAATCTGTACGGCCGGCCGCTGGCTTCATGAGCGGCATTTTGCCCCTGCGACCGACGGGAACATCTCGGTACGCCTGAACGGATCAGCGATCCTCACCACACCTACCTGTCTTAGCAAGGGAATGATGACTGCGGAAGATTTGGTGGTTACTGACATGCAGGGACGGCCCCTCTGCGGCACGCGTTCCCCATCCACGGAATTGGCCATGCATCTCTCGATCTATCGCGTGCGCCCCGACATTTTTGCTATTTGCCATGCCCACCCGCCGATTGCCACCGGCTATGCCGCAGCCGGGCTTGCTTTGGACAAGCCTATTCTGAGCGAAGCTGTCCTTTCTCTGCGTTGCATTCCGCTCGCCCCATACGGTACCCCGGGAACCACGGAAGTTTGCGATTCCATAGAGCCTCTGCTGCGACAATATGAAGCTATCCTCCTGGCTAATCATGGAGTGGTAACCTATGGACCGGACTTGCTTACCGCCTTCTTTCGCATGGAGACGGTCGAGCACGTTGCTCTCGTCTCGCTGGTTACTCAACTGCTCGGGAAACAAAGCATTCTCTCTGCGGCTGATGTTGAGAAGCTACTCGCTGCTCGATCCAGACACTTAGGCAGGCCTCACGAGAGCGAGGCAGCACCCGCTGCAAATAGCAGGGACAATGAGATTGCCGGAGCCAAATCAGGCAGACCTCGGTAACGTTTCCCCAAGTGATACAAAAACCAGAAGCTTATAGGCAGCCTTAGGCCAGGCTTTACCTCCGAGGAGCCGAAATCCGCTGAAATACACGTCGCAACTCAACTTTTTACTCCCCCGCAGACGCGCTCGCGTGTATAGTTCTGCCCTTATTCTGACGCCTTTTGGCCGACAAATACGCATCCCCATTGACCGTACGGAGAACAGCCCAGACCTTGACCAACTCTCCTGCGCACGCCAGTCGCCCCGAGACTAAACGAAACCAGTGGTTATTCAGCGTCGATCCACATAATTATCACTGGGATACTTTGTTCGTTAAAGGCAAGGAGATGTGGCGAGGGGCTGGCTCGCGCCCCGATGCTCTGCGCCAATTGAAGCAGGTACGTCGTGGCGACCGTGTGCTCTGTTACCACGCTGCACCAGAGCGGTCACTCTACGCGCTGGCGGAGGTAACGCGGGATCCTTATCCCGATCCTCACGACCCCGAAGCGAAAAGCTTGGTGGCGGATTTGCGTGCACTGGAACGGCTGCCGAAGCAGGTTACATTGATCGAATTGCGCGCCAATCCGGCGCTGCGGAAAATGAAATTCCTGAAGAATGTGCGCCTGCTTATTTCTCCGGTGTCTGATGATGAGTACCAGGAAATTCTGCGCATGGCCGGCATAGTCGCGTCCCCGGGTCTTCCGCTCCCCTAAGCTTGTCGCGATGGTGCGGCATACGGGTGTGTCATCATCGTCGCTGTACAGCCGTCGCGCCGCTCCGCTGAGGCCGCAAAGTGCCTGAATTGCCCGAAGTCGAAACAATCGTTCGCGGGCTACGGACCGTATTGCCCGGCCACACGATCACGTCGGTTCGGTTGGGCAAGACCGATTTTATTGAAGATCCCGTTGCGGTCGGTGAACTGCTTCCTGGCCGCCGCATGGAGGCCGTCGACCGCATGGGCAAATTTATCCGGCTGAAACTGAACGCCACGCCTGAGGCCAAGCACCCCGATAAGCACCTCGACTTGGTAATACATTTGGGTATGACCGGATGGCTTGGAGTGCGCCGGCCTGAGGATCCTGTGCCTCCACACACACATGTTTTTTTCGAACTCGAAGACGGCCGTGAGTTGCGCTACACGGATATTCGCCGGTTTGGACAGATACTGCTGGTGGGCCACGATGAAATCGACAATTTCGCCGCGCGTCTGGGGCGCGAGCCTCTGGAACTGCTTCTACAAGAATTCAAAGCGCGGCTGGCAGGCCGCCAAGCGCGCATAAAAGCACTGCTGTTGAATCAAGCTGTCTTCCGTGGAATTGGCAACATTTATGCCGATGAGAGTTTGTGGCGAGCGCGCATTCACCCCGCGAGGTTGGCATCGCGGCTCAGTTCCGCAGATCTGCAACGGCTCTGGAAAGCGATTCGCCGCGTGCTGCAACAGGCGATTGAGGACCGCGGCTCTTCCATCTCGGATTTTGTGGACGCGGAAGGTCAACCCGGAGAATACCAGCAAAAACATCGCGCTTATGGACGCGAAGGCAAGCGCTGTTTTCGTTGCGGAGCGCGGATACGGCGGGCCATTGTCGCGGGACGGAGCAGCTATTTCTGTCCCCGCTGCCAACCGGCGCCGCGCGCGCCCAAGGCAATTCTGGAAATTCCCAAAGCCAAGACATAGCGCGATGCGAGCCGTTATCCAACGAGTTCGGCAGGCTCGCGTGACGGTGGAGGGGCATGTCGTTGGCGAGATCGGAGCGGGAGTCCTGGTGCTGTTGGGTATTGCCAACGCTGATTCAATCAAAGCGGCTCGTTACCTCGCCGAAAAGACCGCACAAATGAGAATTTTCGCGGATGCCGGCGGGAAAATGAATCTTTCCTTGCTGCAAACCGGTGGTTCCGCACTCGTGGTGTCCCAATTCACGTTGTATGCCGATCTGCGACGAGGCCGCCGGCCTGGATTCGAACGGAGCGCGCCGCCAACTGTCGCGAACGGCATCTACGAAGAGTATGTGAAATGTTTGAAGTCGCTGGGCATTCCTGTGCACACCGGCACTTTCCAGGCGCACATGATTGTCGAGCTGGCAAACGACGGACCCGTCACAATTCTCATCGATTCCGAGAAAACATTTTAGTCCTTTTAAGGATTGTTCTCCTGGGTCACTTGTGGAGCATTTTTTGCTCACGACCTAATCGCACTCCGATATAATCCTCAGCCATGGCACGCTCCATGGGCACCGCGGAATACCGAGCTCTGGCACAGTTCCGCTTTTTGATTCGCCGCTTTCTGAATAACAGCGAAAGGGCGGCGCGAACGGTGGGCTTGGAGCCCCAACAATACATGGGGCTGCTGGCGCTCCGGGGCTTGCCCGCTGACCAAGAACCCACCATCCGCAGCCTCGCCGAGCGGCTGCAGATTCAGCACCACAGTGCTGTCGAACTTGTTGATCGCATGGAAAAACGAGGGCTTTTCCGCCGCGAACGGTCCACACGGGACCGGCGTCAGGTGTATGTGTATGTTACGCAGAACGGAGAAAGGCTGCTCAGCAGGCTTGTACGGCACCGTCTCGCGGAATTGCGGATCAGCGCGCCTGAATTGACGCGAGCCCTACAGGCGGTACTTAACTCGCCGCCGAGGCAGTCCAATGCACGGCGGGGTCGCAATCGCGCCGCGAAAAGTTATCATCAAGTTGCTGACTGACGATCGCGACCCCGTTACCGTCCTGAAGTGCGGGTCATCGTGGCGGCTGGATTATCTTTTGGCTTGAACTCTCGCCTCTGCCCGTTTCCGGTGTTTAGAGTTAACGCCGAGAGCAGATCCGATTTCGTGAGGATGCCTTCGAGTTGTCCGTCTCGTGATTCCACCAAAAGCATGTGCTGCGACCGCTCTTGCATCAACAGCCGCAATGCTTCCGCGACGTCGCAATCGCTGCTCACGCGCGTAACGTGCTGCTCTGTGATATCAGCTACTTTTCGATAGTCCCATTCGTCGGGCGAAATGGCTCCGAGCGAACGCATCGCGACAACCCCTATTACCTGCTGATCCTGAGCAACCGGATAGGCGGCGTGCAGTTTGCTGTCGGTCAATCGCTCGGCAAACGCACGCAGTGTCGAATCTGCCTCGGCCAAAATGACGTCGGTCTGCATGACATCGCGCACCGGGATTTTGCGGAGTTCGGCGATCCGGACGCCTTCATGCAGTCGTTGGTCGCCGGATACGGATGCTTCCCCCGAAATCGCATAAGCCACCGCCGCGCCTATAAGCGAAGGCACCAGGTACGCATGCCCGCCCGTGGCTTCCGCAACGAATACCGCAGCCGTGAGCGGCGTCTTGTATCCTCCGGCAATGAATGCAGCCATTCCGACCGCCGCATATAACTGAACGGACGAACTATGCGCGATTGAATTGGCAAAAGCTACGCCGAAGCTGCCACCCGTCAGGAAGAGAGGAACAAACATTGCGCTCACGCCGCCCACGCCGAGCGTGCAAAGCGTCGCAATCAGCTTGAGTACGCCGAAGGTAACGAGCTCAATCGAGCTGTGATGAACCTGAAGGATGTTGCCTACGGCCTCGTAGTTGGGGCCGAGCGGCACCAAAGTTCCGCTAAAGATCGCCAGGAATACCATTCCGCAGAAGCCAGTCAATACGCCTCCGCTGACCATCTTTATCCAATGTGGGATCGCCAACTCGGCTACGAACGTTCTTGTGCGGCGAAATGTGATATCGAATACCATGGCCACGGCACCGCAAATTGCTCCTAGCAGTACAGACCACAGCAGATCTTTGCCTTCAAAACTTGTGCCTGCGGCGAAGTTGAAGATCGGCTGCGTGCCTAACACAGAAGCAAGCGTTGCGTAAGACGTTACCGACGCGATCAGTGAAGGTAGCAGCGCTTCATGAGCAAGATCGTCTTTGTAAGGCATCTCCAAAGCAAATACGAGCCCGGTGAGCGGCGCTCGGAAAACAGCCGCCATTCCGGCGGCCGCGCCACAGATCAGCATGATGCGGCGGTCGCGCGGGGTAATGCGAAAGCGCCTCAGCTTAGTCCAAAGCCATGACCCAATTGCTCCGCCACCGTAGATGCTGGGCCCTTCAAGTGCGGCGCTACCCCCAAAGCCCACTGTTGCAATGGCAGCCAGTAATTTGGGAACGAAGGGCCGCATTTGGATGTCGCCCTGGTGCTCGTGATACGAGCGGATAATTTCTTCCGTGGAGTGCTCGTTCGGATTGGGAGTGGCGTACTGCATGACTAGGCCGGCAATGAGGAATCCGAGCGCCAAGCCAGGAATAATCGCCACCGGATGGGCCAGGAAATAGGCCAATATAGGCGGCCACATCCACTGAAGAATGATTTCAGCGATAAGAGTGATAATGAGCCCGCTGATTACGCCAATCAGGGGAGCAATGACTAACCATTTGTGCAGGTCGCGCGAATACGTCTCTGAAAGATCCTCGTGAACGAGAGCCGTATATTTCTTTACGAGAGGATGCTCGAGGATTCTGGCCGTGCGCTTATATTGGGGGTTCATTCAAGACAGTTGCCGGAAAAACGATTGCGGAGATAGCACTTCGCTAGTCGTGATGCCTGCCAATATGTTCACCATTCAATATGATGTTCACCCCGTGCGATGCGGAGATTATATCATCTCACGATATATCGTATCGCATACATCGGAGTGGACCATGTCTGTTTCCAATCAGAAGCCTCCTCCGCCGCCCCCGCCAAAACCGCCGCCCACAGCACCGAGGTGTCCAAACCCTGACGTCGACGAATTGCCGGCGCTTCTCGGCGCGGAAGCCATGATTTGCCCCGTTCGGGCGGCCATTTGATCGAGGCTGTAAATAAAAGCTGTAGGGTGAAAAGCCGCAGCGTTGCTGGTTTGATACCAGCTTGGTTGTTTCAACAGTCCGCTAAAAGCGCCCACCCATTTTTTCTCTACGCCCAGGGCCATCGCAAACGGAAGGTATCTCTCGAACTTGTCCGGGGATTCATCCGTACGTTCGATGTGTTCTGCTTCGACATGGCTCAGAAAATTTTCGAACCCGAGCGTATCGTGCAGGGCGCGCATGCCATCGGGAGTTCGCGCCGACATAAACCACCCAAATCCGGCAATGATTATGCCTGTGAGGATCGCAGCCAGCGCGAACGGCTGCGCCTGCATGCCTGTGTGCTGCGCCACGTATTGTCCCGCGAGGTGGAGCAACAGTCCCACTACACCCGCAGCCAAAAGATACGCCTGGCGGACAATGTCTGGTCTATGCGCGAAATATCCGCGCGATACCAGCGCCTCAAAAATAGCCCTGCGAATTCCGGGCAGATTCTTATAGAAGTGGTTTTGCAATTCAGAGAGCGCCACTTCGTCACGCACGCCAAGACCACCCATCGGAAGTGGCTGAAATATTCCAGACAGCAAGAGCAGTTCGTGAGGCTTCAGGCTGTTCCATTCTGGCGGTTTTTTGTTTAAGTGAAAAACGTACTCTTTGTTCGAGTACAGGCCCATCAAGTGCGAGCTTTCCTTTTCTTCAATGGTTATGAATCCGCGCACGGCGAGATCGACTAGCGTGGCGGTGATGTCGCGAAGCCCGGCCTGAATATCGACGAGTGTCCCGGCTTCACCTGGGGAGAGTTCACCGGGAGGTTCATACCGAACCGCTATCGCACCCACCCGCGGGTCGCGTCCCCGGGTGGACCATAGCCAAAACATAACCAGGAGCGCTCCAACAGGCGCGAAAAGCGGCCAATTGCTCTGCAGGAACTCCGCCGCTTT
>Ga0070740_10006064_pt1 | contig 10828 bp, 11 predicted proteins | sample Coa_R2_FD_67286 | JGI IMG/M metagenome (GOLD analysis project Ga0070740, IMG submission 67286) | Surface soil microbial communities from Centralia Pennsylvania, which are recovering from an underground coalmine fire - Coalmine... | ecosystem: Environmental > Terrestrial > Soil > Unclassified ...
CCTTGAGGACGACTCACAGCTCGACGTGGCGATGATGACGCCAGGCGCCGACTCCTCGTTGTTCAACGCCGCCCTCACCGCCGGCTTCGCGGCACAGGGCAAGCGCCAGATCCGCACCGAGATGGCGCTGGTGGCGAACCAGGTGCTGGTGGCGCGCGCCATTGACTTCGGCGATCCCGAGGCAGTGCGCCAGGCCATCGAGCTGACCCATCACTACCTCAACCTCGGACTGGAACATCTGGCCGGAGGCGACCTGAAAACCGCCATCGACTACCTGCGCGACACCCACCTCAAGCTGCTGCTGCGGCTGGGCGTCAGCCTGACCATCGACCTGCGCAAACGCGCCGAAGCGCTGGTGGCTAGCCTGGGCTTCGCGCCCGGCAAGGTGCGCTCGATTTCCTACCTCGATTCGCCCTATCGCGAAGCGTTGGAGGGTTTCCTGCTCGGCGCGCCGCGCTTTTACGCTGGGCTCGATCGCCAGCCGTCGGCGTCGCTGCGCGATTTCAGGGAAATGCGCGACCTGCACGTGGCTTATGGTGTGCTGGCACAGTTAGAAGGGATGGCGCCGTTATTCGCCGGTTTGCTCGGCCTCGATCTCGCCTCGGCGCCGTTTCGGGCTGAGGTCGCCGGGCGCGAAATCCGCCTGAGCCAGATTTTGCTGACCGCGCTGGTCAACCAAGCGCTCGGCGCGCCTCTGACGCCCGCTCCAATTGCGGCCTCGCGCCTGCCCGAAGTGCGGCGCACGGTGATGACGGGGCAGGCTCCCGCGCGGTTGACCGACGATTTCCGCGGGATGGTCAGCGTTGCGCTGAGCGAACGTCTGGAGGAAGGGGTGCTTAAGCGCACTGAGGACTTCGTGCGCTCCTGCCTGAACCTGCTCGAAGAGGAGTTCGCCGAGCTCGATCCTGCCGTGCCGATCGACCCGCGCTACATCAGAAGCCTACTGTTGCGTGCCGATTGACTTGACGGTCCGCCTGGCAGGATAGGATTCCGGAGTTTACCAAGCAGGTGTGCTCAACACCCTGCATAAAAGCTGCTCCCTTCCTTAATGTTCTCTCCCTCTGGGAGAGATAAGAGAAGGAAGCAGGCTGTGAAAATCCTTTTTCAACAGCTCGCTAGGCCGTTCCGCCCAGCAAATGGACGGCGCCCACCAGGATCACTGCGCCGACCGTCGCCATCAACAGGAAATCCAGCGAGCCCGCGACCTGAATATCCAGTTGGCGGAACAGCCAACTGCCAATCACCGCCCCAATCAGCCCCAGCACCAGGTCCATGATGATCCCGTACCCGCTGCCGCGCATCACCTTGCCCGCCAGCCATCCGGCGACCAGGCCGGTTATCAAAACGCTAATTATATGCACCTGACCCCTACTGCGAGGCGCTGCTTTTGCTTAAGCGCCCTCAATCGAGGCCTAACGAACTGCTCTGCGGGTGTCAAACATTTACTTCATGCGCGAATGGTCGACGTTGGCTCGATTGATGCCAAGATTACCAATGAAGTCGAGAGCAGGGCTTATTTTTCGGGGGCGCGGTCGAAATCGGTGGCCATATGGACCTTGCGCGATTGGAACTTCCATTGGCCGTCGACCTTGCGATACTCGTCCCGGTAATAGCCCGCCGCCAGATACCTGGACCCCTCCTGTTCCAGTATCTCGTAGTAGGAGTAACCGCTGGCGCGGTCGGGGCCCTCGAGTTCCACGATATGATTGTGGATAAAGGGCTGGCTTGCGTAGCGGGCGTTGACGCGTTTGAAAACCTTGGCCAGCTTGTCGCGTCCGGTGATCGCGTAGTCTTCCATACCCGCAATGCAAATCGTGGCGTCCTCGGTAAACAAGTCCGCCATCCGCTCCGGATCCCTGGTCCACAGGTAATGGCAATACAAGCGCGGCAATTCGCGAATTGCTTCGCGATCGAGTAGTTCGGCCAGCAATTGCTCGGTGCTCTTCACAGGCTGCGGTGCTAGCGCGGCAATCCGTAGATGCGCTCGGCGATCAGATTACGCTGGATGTCCTGGGTGCCGCCGTAAATCGTCACCGAACGCGAGGCGAAATAGTAGTTGTTCCACGAGCCGTCACACAGTGCGCGGGGCGAGGACGGCATCGCCAGCGCGGCGGGCCCACCCAACGTCATCCCCAGGTCGTACAGGCGCTGCTCGGTCATCGACCAATGCAGTTTCATCAGCGAGGATTCCTCGGCCGGCTGGATTCCGCGCAAATAGCGGCTGATGTAGCGCAGGTTGGTCAGCCGCATCAGCTCGATGTCGGCATAGCACTGGGCGAGCAGCTCGCGCACGCGCGGGTCCTCGATCATCGGCTTGCCGCCGCGCCGGGTCTTGCGTGCGTACTCCGCCATCTCCTCCCAACTGGTGCGATACTTGGCCTGATTGATCATGGTGTACAGGCCGCGCTCGTAGGTCAGGGCGCGCATCGCGACGCTCCAGCCGTTGTCGACCCCGCCGATCACGTTGTCGCGTGGAATGCGCACATTGTCGAAGAAGATTTCGTTGAATTCCGAAGTGCCGCCGATCTGTTTGATCGGACGCACGGTGATGCCCGGCGTCTTCATGTCCACCGCGAACATGCTGATGCCCTTATGCTTGGGAACATCGGGGTTGGTACGCGCCAGCAGCATGCACCAGTCGGCGTACTGGGCGGTAGTGCTCCAAATCTTATGGCCGTTGGCGACGTAATGGTCGCCGTCGAGCACGGCACGGGTCTGCAGGCCCGCCAGATCGGAGCCGGCGTTGGGCTCGGAGAAGCCCTGACACCAGACCATCTGGCCGCTCACGATGCGGCTTAGGTAGCGCGCCTTTTGCTCGGGCGTTCCGACGTCCATCAAGGTCGGGCCGAGCAGGCGCAGCCCGACCCAATCCAGTGGCAGGGGCGCGTCCGCATAATGGCCTTCGGTCAGGTAGATCGCCTGCTCCATCAAGGTGGCGCCCAAGCCGCCGTACTCCTTGGGCCATGACAACCCCAGCCAGCCCGCCTCGCCCAGCTTGAGCTGCCACTTGCGCAGCGTGGCCGCAGCGTCATCCTCCGACAGCCGCCGGATCTGGGCAGTCTTCCATTCATCAGGCAAATTTTTCGCAAACCAGCTCCGGATTTGTTGCCGAAACGCCTCCTCGGCCGGGGTCAAATTGAGATCCATCAAGCAGTCTCCTCAACGTGCCGGACGCCGATTACCTCCCGTGTCGGGCGCAGCGCCCTCCAATCCCGCCATGAGCAGGATATCAATGGGCACACTAAATCAGATCCAAACCAGCGACAAGCCACCTGGCGGACGGTTGGGCGCGATCGCGTTCAGCGAACCGATGGATTGCCGCGCAAGCGCGGGTCGTCGCTGCTGGCGCATTCCCACAGGTAGTCCCACACCAGCAGCTTATGCCGGCGGGTGCGCTTGAGCTGGTGATGGCCCCGGTAGAGATCCTCGACCCGGTCCAGCGCGCGCATCGCGTTCATGATGCGCCATTCCCGCATCAGGTTGCACTGCCAGACGCTCTGATAGCTATCGACCACCCACCAGCGAAACATCGGAGCGCCGGCATCGACGTCGGCTCTCCAGCCCCGATCGATCGGTGGAGCCATCAGCAGCCAAGTCGCCAACACCGCCCCAATCATGGGTTTCATGGCGTGAATGAACCGTCGCGGCTGTACTTTTATTGTGCGCACGACCCGGCGGGCAGCGCGAGCAAAATCTGGCAAAACTCCCCCCGTAGCGGTAAACATTTGACTCGCTGTCGGCGCAAAAACGCCACCGCGCGTCTGCAACCTGGCAGGACCCCGTTCATCGGCATGGATAAAAGGATATGGATCTGAGCTTTACGGAAGAGGAAGAGCGTTTCCGCCAACGCGTGCGTACCTTCATGCAGGAAAACCTGCCCGAAGGATGGGGCAAACCGGGTTACAAGTATCCCACCGGCGAGGCCTCGACGCAGTTTCAACGTCAATGGACCCGCCGGCTGCATCAAGCCGGGTTCCTCGGCATGGCGTGGCCCAGGGAGTACGGAGGCCAGGGCGCCAGCCAGATCGAATTGGCGATTTTCAACGAAGAGGCGGCGCGTTTCCGCGCGCCCAATCCAATCAACGGGGTGGGCCTGATCCTGGCTGGTCCCACCATCATGGCGCACGGCACCGAAGAGCAAAAAAAGCGCTTCCTGCCCAAGATCCTGTCGGGCGAGGAATTGTGGTGCCAGGGCTTCTCTGAACCTAATGCCGGCTCGGATTTGGGCTCACTGCGCACCCGCGCGGAACTGGTCGGCGATGAGTTCATAGTCAACGGACAGAAGGTGTGGACCACGCAGGCCCAGATTGCCGACTGGTGCATCCTGATGGTCCGTACCGATCCCTCCGCCCCCAAGCATCGCGGCATCAGCTACCTGCTCGTCGACATGAGAAGCCCGGGCGTGACCGTCAAACCGCTGCGCCAGATGACCGGCGGACACGAGTTCAACGAGATGTTTTTCGAAAACGTGCACGTGCCGCGCGCCAACCTGCTGGGCGAGCTCAACGGCGGATGGCGCGTCGGGATGACCACACTGATGAACGAGCGGGGCACCTCGGCGTTTGCGGTATGGCTACGCTATCGCATCACCTTCGACGAGCTGGTCGAGATGGCCCGCCAGCGCCTGCGCCATGGCCGTCCGGCCACCGCGGACCCGGTAATCCGCCAGCAGTTGGCGCAGGCCTACATCGACCTGGAAGGGCTGCGCTACGTCAGCTATCGCACCTTCTCGCAGATTCTCAAGGGCGGCACGCCAGGACCTGAGGGCTCGATTTCCAAAGTGGTGTGGTCCGAGCTCAATCAGCGCATGAACGAGCTGGCGATGGCGATCCAGGGGCCGGCATCGCAGCTTGTACGCGGCAGCGCCTATGCAATCGAGGACGGGCGCTGGCAGTTCACATTTTTGCGTTCGCGGGCCAATACGATTGAGGCCGGAACTTCCGAAATCCAACGCAACATCATCGCACAGCGCGTGTTGGGCCTGCCCAAAACCAACTGAGGCCAGCCCACGCGCCCGCCGGAATTGCCGATGCCGCCGCCTTCGCAGCCCGATCGCGCAGCGCAATTGCGCGCAGCCGGCCGCGGCGCGGCGAACCTGCCGCGCAACGTTGTCGCGCTCAGCCTGGTGTCGTTCTTCAACGACACCGCCTCGGAGATGATCGCGCCGTTGCTGCCGATGTTCATCGGCGCCCTGGGCGGCGGTCCGCAGGCGCTGGGTCTGATTGAAGGAGTGGCCGACGCCACCGCCAGCCTGGTGCAGATCGCGTCGGGCTACCTGGCCGACTGGAGCGGCCGCTTCAAGCGCCTGGCGCTGCTGGGCTATGGCTTCGCCAACGTGCTGCGCCCGCTGTTAAGCGTCGCCGGCAACTGGCCCCAGGTGCTGGCAATCCGCTTCGGCGACCGGCTCGGCAAGGGTGTGCGCGGTCCGGCACGCGACGCGCTGCTGGTTGCCGACCTGCCCTCCGACTTGCACGGCCGCGCCTACGGACTCAATCGCGCGCTGGACCATGCGGGTGCGATCGCCGGACCGGCGCTGGCCTGGCTGATGCTGTCAGGCAGCATCAGCATGCGATTTATCTTTGCATGGTCGGCGCTGCCCGGCGCGATCTGCCTGACGCTGCTGGCCAGCACGGTGCACGAACATCGCGGCGGCGATATCCGCGCCCGCCCTGAGATCGGCATTGCGCCCTCTGCCGCGTATCGGCGCCTGCTGGCCGCCATCTTCATCTTCAGCCTTGGCTGCTCTTCCGACGCCTTTTTGTTGTGGCGTGCCGCAGAGCTTGGGATAGCAATCCGCTTCGCGCCGCTGCTGTGGATCGTGCTGCACATTGTGAAATCGCTTACATCGACTTGGGGCGGCGCGCTCAGCGACCGGGCCGGACGCCGGATGCCGATTCTGGCCGGATGGGCTACCTACGCCGCGGTCTACATCGGTTTCGCGCTGGCCCACGCGGCCTGGCAGGTATGGCTGCTGTTCGCGGTGTACGGAGTGTTTTTCGGCCTGACCGAAGGCGCACAGAAGGCCTTCGTAGTCGATCTGGTTCCGGCCGATTGGCGCGGCCGCGCCCTGGGCGTCTATAGCGCCGCGGTCGGTGTTGCGGAACTGCCCGCCAGCGTGGTGTTCGGATTGGTCTATCAACACGCCGGCGCCGCCGCGGCGTTTTCGATGGGCGCCGCGTTGGCGATTATCGCGGCTGCGATTCTCCCGCAAGGCCCCATGCGTGACTGAGCCGAAAACCCTGCGTCTGTCGATCCGGACTGCGGAACACCGTGAGGCCGGCGCTGCAGCAGAAACTCGGTCAGGCGATTCTTTTTTGTAGCGCCGAACCAGGCCCGGGACACGGTCGAAGCGTGCCGGTTCCTTTCTTCTGCAATAAGCGCAAGCTATCGGCGCTCGGGCGGCAGCACGTAGATCTGACCCGACATCTCGGGCTGATGCATCGTGCAGTAAAAGGTGTACAGCCCTTCCTTATGAAACGTCAGGGTGACGGCGGTCTTCTTAAGCTGCGGCAGCACCATCTTCATCAGCACCTGACCGCCAGGGTCAGCGAGCATGAAGTCATGATTCTCATCCGATTGCAGATTCCAGAAGCTGAACGAGGTCGGCTGGTCGCGATAGACGAAAATCACCCGCGGCGAGAAGGTATACAGCACGCCAAACGCCTTGCGCTCCTGCGGGTCGGGGTCGTTGGCCGGCATCGGTTGGGTGAGAATTACCACGCCGGTGCGCGCCGGGCCGTCGGGAACGGCCGACACCACCTTGGATGCGGCAGGGCTGGGCAGATAACCGTCGGCCGCGTTGGCTGAAGGAGCCCGGGCAAACGCCGTCGCGACGCACACCGCAATTACAATTTGGATCCTGGCCGGGATTATCCCCGTTGCTCGCTGCATGCTCAGAACCTGAAGACCTCCAGCGCGTTGTCCCGCAGATAGCGGCGCTTGGCGTCTTCCTTGAGCGGCACCTGCCAGCCCTCGCGCACGCAGCGCTCCACCGGCAGCAACGGGTAATCCGTCGCCCACATAATCTTGTTGATGCCCCGGCTGGTGTTGGCGAAATCCCAGATTTCCTGCGGCACGTACTTGGGTGACCACGCCGAGGTCACCAGGTAAAAGTTCGGATACTTTTGCAGCAGCGCGATCACCTCGCGCTGCCATGGATGCCCCAGATGGACGCCGATTACGGTCAATTCGGGAAAAGCCAGCAACACCTCGTCCAGCGCCATCGGGTACTGCATCGCCGCCTGGCGCATCGGCCCCGGCACGCCGACGTTGATCTTGATTGGCAGGCCCAACTCCACGCACTTGGCGTAAATCGGAAAGTAGCAGGCATGATTGGGCGGCAGCCCGATCATCGAAGGCATGATGTAGGCACCGCTGAACCCGTAGTTGCCCACCGCATGCTCAAGCCGGCGCACCGCACCCATCACGCGCGTCGGGTCCAGGCCGAGGCACGCCTTGAAACGCCCGGGAAAGCGCTGCATCAACTCCGCCGCGCGCCGGCATAGCGCTTCGAAAAGCTCATCGGGAACCGCCTGTCCCACGCCATAGGCCGCGCCGCTGACGCGGCCCATGATGGCAGCGGTGACGTGAGCGTATTCGACGTCGCCCGCGTCCATCGCAGCCACCATGTCCTCCAACGTCGCCCCTTCGCTCATCTCCCGGGAGGGCTTGAACCATCGCGCGATGTTGGGGTCCAGCTTGCGCGCCTGGGTCTGCGGCCGCGGTCGCGACGGCATCCCGGTCATCGCGTCAATTAACCGATACTTACCTGCCATTGCTCATCTGCCTCATCTGCGCCGACCGGATCCCTATCCATCGGGGCAGCCAAGCTGTGCAAGTAGCATCGCTGAGATACAAATGTCCACGGCGGCCAACGCCAATCTTTTGCAGCAAGGTGGAGCTGTGGCCTTGTGGGCCGCTGCACTTTTTAGTGGCAATGATTTGGTGCCCTGCCTTTTTTGATGACAGCGCCTCTCCGCTCAGATTGAAGCGGTTTCCAGCAAAGCAACACCCTGTAGAGGCTCGTTTGAGCCGATATGGATGGCAAGCTCGTTGCTACTCATCGGTCGTTCGGAAGGAAAGACGCGATGGCGGCCGCAAGCGATCGGAAACGGGCTGCGATTATCCTGGCCGGCGGCGACGGCACCAGGTTAAGCGCCCTGGTGCGTGGCATGACGGGGCGTGAGGTTCCCAAGCAGTTTTGTTCGCTGTTGGGGGAGTCCACGCTGTTGGAGCGCACCCGCCGACGGGTGGAGATGACGGTGGCGCCGTACGACGTCCTGTACGTCGTCAGCCAGGCCCATCAGCAGCATTACGAACCGCTGCTGGCCGACATACCCAGGTCCAATCTGGTGGTGCAGCCCGACAACAGGGGCACCGCGCCGGCCGTGCTGCTGGCCCTAATACGCATGGCGGCGGCCGCACCAGAGGCGTCGGTGGCGATCTTTCCATCGGACCATTTTTTGAGTGACGACGGCGATTTCATGCGCCACGTCGAAATGGCCTTCGACGCCGTCGAGCAGCGGCCGGAATTCACCGTGCTGCTCGCCATGCAGCCTTCGCATCCCGACACGGATTGCGGATGGATCGAGCCGGCGCACAGAATCGTTGCGGGCGGGCACGACCTTTATCGTGTCCAGACGCTGTGGAACAAGCCCGATACCGAAGCGGCCGTGCGGTTGCTCAAGCATGGGGGTCTGTGGAACAGCGCCGTGACCGTAGGCCGCCTGTCAACGATGCTGGGTGCGATCATGGTCGGCGCGCCCGAACTGTACGCGGCCTTTGCGCCATTGCGCGCCAAGCCGCCCAGCGCACGCTCGGTGGCCGACGTCTACAGGGAGCTGAGGCCGGCGGGCTTTGTGGAACAGGTGCTGGGCGGGGCGCCGGTCAATCTGGCCGCGCTGCCGGTGCCCGGCCTGCGATGGGTCAACCTGGGCGAACCGCAGCGCGTGCGTCAGGCCTGGAATCAACTGGGCCTGCGATCGGTGTGGTCGATCGGGTCGTGAACTATGGGCCGACCTTCCGCAGTTTACGCGCCACGACTTTCAGATCATCGATGAGCTGCTGCGTCATCGCGTGCCGCTCCTCGTCAGTCGGCGCGCGCAAGACGGCGGAGGGATGGACAGTCGCGGTGACGGGCGGTTTTTGCGCGATCGAGAAGAACTCGCCGCGATGGTGGGTGAGGCGAAATTTGCTGCCCAGCATCGCCTGTGCCGCCGTGGCGCCCAGGCAGACGACCACCTTGGGGCGGGTCAGCGCGATTTCCGCGTCCAGCCACGGACGGCAGGCTTCGATTTCCTGTGCGCTGGGCTTTTGGTGAATCCGCAGCTTGCCCTTGCGCGTCCATTTGAAATGCTTGACCGCGTTGGTGATATAGACGGCGTCGCGACCGATCCCGGCCGCCTCCAGCGCGCGGTCCAGGACCCTGCCTGCCGGACCGACGAAGGGGCGGCCTTGGAGGTCTTCCTGGTTGCCGGGCTGCTCACCGATTAGCATCACCGCGGGGCGCTCCGCGCCCTCGCCGAAAACGGTCTGCGTCGCGTTGCGCCACAAACCGCACGCCTTGCAGTCCGCGGCCAGGCGGCGCACTTGCGCCAGCGTGGCGCCCGCGGGTATGCGCGCGGCCACCGCCGCTTGATCCGGCTTTTTCCCGGCCATCGAAATCAACCCGTCATCTGGAAGAACTCCACCGGCACGCCGTCGGGATCCTCGACGTAAAAGCTGCGCACCTTGGGCACCACTTCGACGAGGTCGGAGATGATTTTCGGCCAGCCCATCGCCTGCACCTCGCGCCACTTCGCCTCGACGTCGTTTACGCCGAACGACAGGTGCGGGCTGCCGATATTGTTGTGGCGGATGGTCTGCGCGGTTCCGCCGCCGGCGGTGTATTCGAGAAGCTGAAGGCGAAACGTCCCCGCCATCACGTAGGCGCCCTTGATCGCCGCCTGCGGATTGCGGGTAAGCCTGGCGAAGCCGCCCTTTTCAAGGGCGAAGTTCATCTCCACCCTCATCCCCACCACTTCGCGATAGAACCTGAGCGACGCCTCCAGGCTGCGGACCGTCAACCCGATATGATTGAACTCCGCCATTGGCGAATCTCCTTTGTAAGCGACCGGAACCGGCACGCTGCGGGCGGAAAAATCGTCCGCGCCAGTCTATCAGAGAATTCAATCTCCCTGCACCCTCAAAGCCGACGGCGGCCCGATTCTCAAAGTGGACTGTACACGCGCCATCCCGTAACTTGCTCATCCGTGGACGCCATCGAAAAGACCGCCCTGCGCGCGGCGCGCGCCGCCGGCGCCGTTCATGTCGCGCGTTTTAGAAGGACCACCTTCAAGGGCAAGACCAGTTTCCTTGACTTGGTGACCGAGGCCGACCACGAAGCGGAAGCCGCCGCCATCGGCATCGTGCACCGCGCCTTTCCCGGCCATGCAATCCTGTCCGAGGAAGGCGGCGGGGTCGAGCGGCGCAGTGTCCATCGATGGATCATCGACCCGCTCGACGGCACCACCAATTACGCCCACGGCTATCCGCATTGCTGCGTGTCGATCGGCTATGAGCGTCGCGGCCGAGTCGAGTTGGGAGTGGTCTTCGATGCTTTGCGCGGCGAGATGTTCGTGGCGCGCCGCGGCCGCGGCGCCACGCTCAATCGGCGCCCGATCGCGGTCAGCCGCGCTGCCACGCTCGACACCGCCCTGCTGGCCACCGGCTTTCCCTATGATCGGTCGGCACGCCGGCGATTTTATCTGGCCTTTTGGGAAGCGATGATGGGGCGCGTGCACGGGGTGCGCCGCACCGGCAGCGCCGCGCTGGATCTGGCCTGGGTGGC
>Ga0070740_10006066_pt1 | contig 10824 bp, 11 predicted proteins | sample Coa_R2_FD_67286 | JGI IMG/M metagenome (GOLD analysis project Ga0070740, IMG submission 67286) | Surface soil microbial communities from Centralia Pennsylvania, which are recovering from an underground coalmine fire - Coalmine... | ecosystem: Environmental > Terrestrial > Soil > Unclassified ...
CCGCCCGGAATCTTGACCCGCATCATGAAGGTGCCGACCTTCGGCTTATCGTGATAAAGTCCGTACCATTGCAGCCGGACGATGTCTTCCTCCGGCAGTTTTTCGTAGGAGGTCTCGGTCAGACGGTGCCATTGACTCCACAATTCCGTAGGGAACAACTCCCGTTTAAGCCGCTCGACGGAATTGCGCTTGAGCACCAAATCCCACGTCGGGGGCTCGCGTCTGGGCACAGCGCTGGTCTCCTTACCTTGACTTTAGGGCCAAACATAACTTAGATGACCTACTAAGTCAATTATTCTCCGCAGGGGAGAGCCGGAGGATACGACGGCCACAAACTGGCCGCAAAACAAATGAAATTTGGCGTTGGGGTCGACTATTCGTTAAAAGCCTTGTTGATGCTCGCCGAGCGCTACCCGGCCTCTCAGCCCTTGCAGGTCGAGGCGATCGCCACGGCCCAGAATATCCCCGAAAATTACCTCCGCCGGCTATTGATCACCCTCAAACGCGGCGGCCTGGTGGCCAGCCAGAAGGGACCCAGCGGCGGCTATATTCTCGCCCGCCCGCCGTCGAGAATCACGATGGAAGACGTTGTCGAGCTGATCGAGGGCGATTACGTGCCGGTGGAATGTCTGGAGGAAGGCTCCAATTCACCCTGCCGGCGTGAACAGGCCTGCGCGATGCGGGAGGTCTGGCGACAGGTCCGGGACCAGGTGACCTCGATTCTGCGGGCCACGACACTGGAGATGCTGGCCAGCAAGCGCAAGGCCGCCCTCACGTTCCAGATTTAGGCAGCAGGCAGGGGTCACCCCGCCAAAACTGCGGAGCGTCACGCCGACGGTCAAGCCGGCGCTTACTGCGGCGGCAGCCGTATTTCGAGATGGGTTATCTGGCGCGGTTGGACCGCGACGCGCCGGCCATACAGCATCCCGTCGAAGAGTTCGGTGTAGACGAAGTATCGTCCCGGCCGCAATCCGATCTGGAAATTGCCGCCGGAATCGGTATCGACGGTCGCGACCTGCCGGGTCTGGTCGGCGGTTGTGACTTTCACCGTGCCGCGGCCGGAGCCGGTTACCTCAACCTCACCGCCCACGGACCTGGTGGTGACCAGGCGGCCGTCGATTCCCGAATCGCTGGCGGCAAAGGCGGGCTGAACCTCGTGCTGCGCGGCGCATCCGCACGCAAGCAGCGCGATAAGTGGCAGCACTAAAAAGATTTTGGGCCGAATACTTTCAATCATCGATTCATAGCCTGCGCCAGACGGGAAATGCTCATTAATTTTCGATTACGGCGGCAGTTGAAGGCAACCAAACCGTTAACCCGGTAATCGAAACCGCGCTGGCGGGATTGAATCGACTCGGCCTGGTTCAGCGGTTGCGGAACAGTTCGATGAGTTGAATGACGGCGGGTCCCAGAATTACCAGCAACATCGCCGGCAGGATAAAAAAGACCAGCGGAAAGAGCATCTTGATCGAACTCTTGCGCGCGGCCTCTTCGGCCTTGAGGCGGCGGCGCGAATTGAGCAGGTCGGCGGCGGCGCGCAGGGCGGGGGCCAGCCGCGCCCCGATCTTCTCGCTTTGTATCAGCAGCGCCGCCAGCGACCGGATCTCGTCCACGCCGGTGCGCGCCCCGAAATCCCTCATCGTATCCTCGAAGCTCATCCCCGCCGACATCTGCGCCGAGGTCGCGGTGAGTTCGCGTCCCAGGACCTGGCCCTGGCGCAGCGTCTCGCGCCCGACCAGCCGCAGCACCTCGCCCACGCTTAGCCCGGCTTCCAGGCTGACCACGATCAGGGCGAGCACGTCGGGCAATTCCCGCAGCATCCGGCGCTGGCGGGCGCGCGCCAGCCGGCTCACCACCACGGTGGGCACGACGTATCCCAGGATGAGTCCACCCAGCCCGCCCAGCATCCACGGACGTTGGGTCAGCTTGCAGATCAGCGCGCCGGCCAACGCGGCAGCAAGCGTTGCGCCCAGACGGCCCAACTGGAAACGGGCAACGGATTCCACTCCGCGGAATCCCGCTCGCGTAAGGGTCTCGGGCAGTTTCCTTTCCGGCGCGTCTTTGGATTGGGAGGCGCGCAGCCGCCGCACGTGCCATCTGAAGAGCCGATCCGCCGGCACGGCTACGCGTTGCGGCCTGGACACCCCTTCCTGGCCCGATAAGCGGTATCCCAGTTCCTGCTGCGTCCCAAAGATCGCGTGATACAGGGTCAGGCTGCCCAGCACCATCACCACAAATACCACCAATGACAGCAGCCATGGTTCCATCGTTCTTGCCGCCCGCCGCTCAGTCGATCTGGGTCATGCGCCGCATGACGAACAGCGCGATCGTGTCCAGCCCGATCGCGGTCTTCAGCATCTTGATTCCGGTCGGATTGTGGAACAGCGGCGCCGTGTACGAGGGTCTGACCAGGGTGAAGAAGCCCAGCAGGATAAAGGGGAGGCCGGCTACAATCAATCCGCTCATGCGCGCCTGCGCGGTCAGCGTCTTGATTTCCTGCTGAAGCCGCTGGCGCTCCCGGATGGTGTCGGTGACACGGTCAAGAATTTCGGAGATGCTGCTGCCTACCTCCGCCTGGACCCTGATCGCCGCCACCAAAAAGCCCAGGCTTTCTTCCGGAACGCGCTTGAACATGCTGTCCAGCGCGTCGGCCAGCGTGCTGCCCAACCGAATCTGTTCCACCACCAGTCTGAGTTCGGTCGCGATTGGCTCGGGGGCGTTCTCGGTCGCCATCTGCACCCCCCGCAGCAGGGTATGGCCGGCGGAGAGCGCCGAGCGCAAAAAATCCAGCACGTAGGGCAGTTGCTGGCTGAAAGTGGCCAGCCGCTTGTTGCGCTCGCTGTAGACGTAGAAAACCGGCAAGGCGCCGGTCGCCAGACCATAGATGGCGGCGGCGTTTGACCCCACCCACCTGGAGGTGAGCACCGCGCCCAAAGCGGCCAACACCAGCACCATTAAGGTGAACCGCAACAGCCCGATTTGGATCCCGCCCTGGACCAGCCAGCGGTCCAGTTGGCGGATGGCGCTCCACCTGGAGGCCAGCCCCGCCATCAGCGCCCGCTGATGCGAGGCCTGGGCCTGCTGCAAAGCCGCCGCCGATGACGCTACCCGCACGAATGCCTTCATCCGCCGGTCCAGGGCCTGTTCACGCGAGCTTTCTTCACGCCGCCGTCCCACATAGAGCACCAGCGCCAGTGCGCCTATCAGGAGCACGGTCAGGACCGGAACTGCGGTTTCCATGATTGCCGCCTCCGTTTCAGGCGGGAGAAAAGCCGGCCTTGAGCATGCGCTCGGTGAAAATCGATTTGATCCCGGAGTTGCGGAAATCCCCGATCACCTTGCCCGCCGAGCTGATCCCGGTGGCCGAGAATTCAAACAGGTCCTGCATCAGGACGATGTCGCCTTCCATCCCGGTGATCTCCGAAATCTTGATCACCTTGCGGCTGCCGTCGGAGAAGCGGTTGACCTGAATAATCAGGTTGAGCGCCGCCGAAATGTACTGGCGCATCGCGCGTTCGGGCAGATTGATCCCCGACAGCAGCATCATCATCTCCAGCCGGGCCAGCGAATCGCGCGGATTGTTGGCGTGAATCGTCGCCATCGAGCCGTCATGCCCGGTGGACATCGCCTGCAGCATGTCCAGCACTTCGGCGCCGCGCACCTCGCCGACGATGATGCGGTCGGGGCGCATCCGCAGCGTGTTCTTGAACAGGTCGCGCTGCGTCACCTCGCCTTCGCCCTCGATATTGGCCGGACGGGTCTCCAGCCGCAGCACGTGAGGCTGTTGCAGGCGCAGCTCGGCCGCGTCCTCGATGGTGATGATGCGTTCGTTTTCGGGAATGAAGGAGGAAAGACAATTCAAGAAGGTGGTTTTGCCGGTGCCGGTGCCGCCGCTGATCAGGACGTTGAGTTTGGCGCCGACCGCCGCGCGCACGAAGGTCACCATCTCGGGCGTCAGCGTGCCGCGCTGCACCAGAAAGGAGATGTCGTTGGCAAAGGCGCCGAACCGCCTGATACACAACGCCGGACCGTCGATCGCCAGCGGCGGGATCACGGCGTTGACCCGCGAGCCGTCGGGCAGCCGCGCGTCCACCATCGGCGAAGCCTCGTCGATCCGCCGCCCCACCCGGGAGACGATGCGGTTGATCACTTCCATCAGATGCTGGTCGTCGTGGAAGCGCACGTTGGTGCGCACCAGTTTGCCCTTGCGCTCGACATAGGTTTCGCTGAACCCGTTGACCAGGATGTCGGAGACCTCGTTGTCCTGGAGCAGGGGCTCCAACGGGCCCAACCCCAGCATCTCGTTGGTGGTCATCTCGATCAGCGCGGCCTGGTCGCTGTCGGTGAGCAGCAGCTTGTCCTCGGTGATGATCTCGCGGATGGCTTCGTTGATCTGCGCCAGCAGGGAACTGGGCCCCAGTTGATCGATCTTGCGCGGTCCGATGCGTTCGAACAGGCGGTCCTGCACCCGGCCCTTGAGCGCCTCGAGCAGATTTTGCGGGCCGCTGGGCGAACTTTTGCGCGCCGCCGCCAGCGGCCCTTCCATCAGGGAAGGTTCCACCGCGGCGGGCGCCGCGTGATTCTGCAGCCGGTCAATAAGTCCCATTGGTCGACCTCCCTGAACCCAGCGCGCGCAGGAAGCGGCCCAGCAGCCCCGGCCGCGGCTGCGCCGGCTCGCCGCCCTGGGTGTAAAGCTTGCGCGCCAGGTCTTCGATGCTCTCGCGCACCGATGCGGCGCTGCGGATCTGCCACAAATCGGCGCCGCTTACCTGCTGCTCGCCGTAGGATTTGTCGTCGCGCGGCAGGATCGCGTAGACCGGCTGGCCCAAAGCCGTTTCGATGCGTTGGCGCGTGATCGGGCTGGAAGCCACGTAACGGCTCAGCACGAAGCTGGGTTCGACCTCCTTGAGACCGAGCCGTTCGTACAGACTCAAAAATCGCTGGGCGGCGCGGATCGAGGTGACGCTTTGATCGATCAGGTACAGCAGGTGGTCGGAATGTTCCCAGGCCGTGATCGAGCTTTCGCTCAGATGGCTGCCGCAGTCCAGCAGCACCACGTCGAACAGCTCGCGCAGCACCTTCAAAATCGCTTCCACCGTGGCCGCCGAGATCAGCTCCGCTTCCTCGATCCGCGCCGGCGCCGCCAGCCAGTAAAGGCCCGAGTCGTGCTTGCACAGCACCGACTCCAGGCGGATGGAATCGATTGCGCTGGTCGGATCGGCCAGCTCGATGATGCTGTGTTCGGGCTCCTGGTTGAGCAGCACCGCCAGCGGCGCGGCCTGCAGATCCAGCTCGACCAGCGCGGTGCGCTTGTCGAACAGCCGATGCATCGCCAGTCCCAGGTTGACCACCAGGTGGCTGACTCCGACCCCGCCGGTCACGCTGACCAGCGAGCAGACGATCTTATCGCGCAAGCCTTGATGCCGATGCGACAGTTCGCTCATACGCAAAAGGGTGTGATAGGCCTGCTCGGGTGACGGCGGCATCGCCAGCACGTCGTCGGCGCCCGCCCGCAGCGCCGCGCGCAGCAGGGCGGGAGAATCGTCGCTGAGCAGGGCGATAACCGCGGCGAAGCGCTGATCGAAGTTGCGCCGGCGCACCTCGCGCCGCCAAATGTCGGGATGCTCGCAGTCGAGGATGAGCAGCAGCAGCGCTGGCGCCGCGCCCCCTTTGGGCGGCGCGTCTTCGTCCTGGCAGTCGATCTCCATGGCCTGGATCTGGTCCAGCGCCGCGCGCAAGGCGCTGCGCTGGCTGTCGTCGCCGCCCGCCACCACCACGCTTATGCGCTGGCGCCGGCGGCTCTTGCGGGCGGAGCTCTGCTCCTCTTTTGCCAGCTCGTTCATTGGAAGCGCGGCCGCGAGGCGTCGGGCTGGCTGAGCGGGCGCGTGCGCACTTCCTCGGGGCTCAGCGGCCCGTGATCGGTGGGCAGGGCGACCCGTACTCCCGGCGGTATCCCGCGCACCATCTGCGGCGTCACGGTGATGATCAGCTCGCTTTTGTTGCGCCGGTAGTAAGTGTGTTTGAACAGGTATCCGAGGTAGGGCACATCGCCCAGATAGGGGGTCTTGCGCACCTCGGATTGAACGTTATCGAGCACCAGCCCGGCGATAATCAGGGTCTGGTTTTCCTTCATCCGCACCAGCGTCTGCGCTCGCCGCGTGACGAAGGCCGGCACGCTGAACCCGAACAACTGCACGCCCTGGTTGTAGTCGGGCTGGGAGAACTCGGGGGAGACCGCCAGTTCGATTTCATCGTCGTCGATCACCGTGGGCACGAAAATCACCGAGGTGCCGAACTGCTTGAACACGATCGAAGTATTGAGCGCCTGCGCGATGACGATCGGGATTTCGCCGCCGGATAGAAACTTGGCCTGCTCGCCCGAAGCCGCGATCAGCGTGGGCTCGGCCAGGATCTTGGCCAGGTCATGCTGTTCCAAAATCTGGAACATGGCATTGGTGGTCCACTGCCCGTTGGTGGAGGCGAAGCCGTAGGTGATGTTGTTGGAGAGCAGCAGCGGAATCAGCTGGCCGCCGGGAGGGAACACGCCGCTGGGCGGCAGCGCCACAATCGTCCCGGCGCCGCCGCTGGCGGTGAGGTTGGTCTGCACGTTGTAGGGGGTCGCCACCGCGCCCTGCAAGCCCACCACCGAGATGCCCGCGTTGGCCAGTGCCGCCGAGATGTCCAGTCCCTGCGCTTCCAGGCGGCTGCGATCCAGCTCCGCCACCACGACCCGCAGTTGCACCTGTTGCGGTCCGCCCTGCTCCACCCGCACCGGGCGTTCGAGATAGTCCTGATTCTCTTCCCACACCGACAGCGTGGTGGCACCCGGCTTGTGCGCCACCACCATCAGCTGGCTGGGTCCGATCACGGTGACGTCGGCCACCGTGGTATCGGCGATCGCCACCCGCGTCAGCGCCAGCGGAAAATCGAAGATCTCCGAGGAGCCGGCGGTCAGCTTGACGCTTTTGGCCGGCAGATAATGTTTGACCGGACCGGGGCCGGTGGGCGGCAGCTCCAGCGCATTGGCCGGCGGGTTTTGGGTGTATCGGATCGATGGGCCGGGGTTGGGGGCGGCCGGCGGCGCCGCGGCGGGAAGCGCCGCGGAATTGCCTTTGACCGGGGCCGCGGGCGGTTTGGGGCCCGCATTGCCGGCAAAAACATCGCCGGCCGCATGGGGAGCGGCGCCGGCATGCAGCGGCCGGCCCGGCTTGGCCACCGCCGTGACCGCAACCTCATAGATGATCGGCTGGCCCTCTTCCAGGGTGGCGCGGATTCTTCCATGGCCGGCCTCCGCGGCCAGCACCGTGCACTGACCCGGCGGATTGCACTCCAGCACGAAGCTGTTGGGGTTGTCGGTGAAGCGGACCTCGGGGGTGCCGTCTTTGGCGAGCCGGTCCAGGGCGAAGGTCTCACCGGCCTGCAGCTGCACCTTTATGGTTTCGGTTTTGACCGGCTGAGGGGACTGGGCCTGACAATTTGCGCCGCCCCAGATTGCGGTCCCGGCGCCAAAAGCCGCCGCCAGCAGCACTGCGCAACCGGCGCGCCTGCGCCGCGCGGTGGTCAGGCGGGGAGGGGTCAATGGCTGCGGCCGTCGGCCATGGTGGTGGGGGTGCATTGGGGCGCTCCTTGCGGATCCGGCGCGAGGCTCTCTATTGGGTTGATGGCACTCCGTCCGGCGCAGCCGAGCCCTCGGCCCGGCCCGGCGCGGTCGCGGCGCCGGCGCGGCCGTCGGCCACAAAGTTGACCGTCTGATGGTCGGTGCCGTTGCGAATCACTTCGACCCGCCGGGCCCGCCGCGCACGCGCCCACCTGACCGGCGCGGCCGCCTGCGGGGCCATCGGCGGCGGTGCTTCGTCGACCGGCGCGGCCGCGCCGAGCAGGACCGGGATGCTGACTCCGGCGGTGGGCAACTGCTGCTGATCGCCGAAATTGCGCATCGCCAGCGTCAGCGTGCCCAGGCGGGTGGCGGCGGCCAGCCGTTCGGCGTCGCCCGGGCTCACCAGCAGCGTCACCACCTTGGCCTCGCGCGGCTGATCCGGTCCGCTGTCCAGGCTCTGCGCGACCGCCAGGACGCGGATGTTCTGCAACACGATCTTCGTGATCTGGCCGATCGGAACCGCGCCGCCGCTGGCGCCGCCCGTAATCGGCACCGAGACCAGCACGTCGACCCGCGAATAGGGCAGGACGAATCCCGAAATGTCGCTGACGTCGTCGACCGGAATCGACATGGCGCGCATCCCCGGCGGGATCAACAGCGGGAGCACGCCGCCGGTCTTGTCCGCCTCCAGCAGGGCCGTGCCCACGATCGGCTGATTAATTCCGATGGGCTGCCGGACGATGCGCCCGGCCACCGACTGCACATCGGTAAAGGCGCCGGGCGGCACGTCGTCGCGCGGCCACGCGGCCAGCCGCAGGCCGGCCGCGTCGACGCTGTCGCCGGGACCGAAGGCGCGGGCCGCCACCACGATCCGCGTCGTGCTCAGGCGCAGCGCCTCAATCTTGGCTTCCTTGCTGGTGAGCGCGCGGTGGACCAGGATCGCGGCGAGCAGGGCCAAACCCCCGGTGAACACAAAAAATATGACGCGCCGACTCACTTCACCAGTCCTGATGCGACCTGCCTGAAATGTATTTCATTCGCGTTACTCTGCCGGTCCGCCTGATCTATAACGCGCGGCGCGCCCCGCGCGTGGTAATCAATTCACCGCAAGGTGATTTACAGGCGTATGGAAATGAATATTTGCATCCGCCGAGCCGTAGGCATATTACCGGTCGCCGGCAGCCCTCAACTGCTTACAGGCATGCCACCACGTTATTGACCAGCGTCACGATAGTGGTGCCCAGGGTTGTATATGCGACGATCGCCACGATCGCGATCGCGGCCATGATCAGTGCATATTCGGTCATGGTCTGACCGCACCCGTTCTCACTCTGCCTGATCGGTTGACGCGGCTGCCCACTGCGCTCCTTGAATCTGGTGAACACGGACGTCTCCTTCAAAGTCTTATCTGCTGTTGTACTGATGCAGTTGAGGCGCGCACGGCCCGCGGGCGTCGAACGCACCGTACGGCGCTCGGTTACCGGCGATCGGAGCAGGATCTGGGCGTTGCCTGCGGCGCCGCCTCAGAGCCCTGCTTTTGATCGCAACCCCCTCTTCCTACAAGCAGGCGATGACCTTGTTGACCAGCGTGACGATCGTGGTGCCCAGCGTGGTGTAGGCGACGATCGCCACGATCGCGATTGCGGCCAGGATCAGCGCATACTCGGTCATGGTCTGACCATCGTCTCTTTCGACCAGCGCGGTGTTGTTGCCATGGGTCAGGTGAGTGATCATTTGATTTATCCTCCGGGTTGGTAGACAGCCCGATCCCAGTATCAGCAAGCGATATGCCATCGCCGCCAGGAATTGAACTTCTCCACATGCGACGTAAACTTGCAGACTATATTCTGCCAACCGGCCACTGGTGACTGTCAAAGTATCCGCTCACTTCGGCCAATATGTATCCAGTCGAATCAGTAATAGTGTTGGAGCAGATCCGGCTACAGCTAAGATTATCTTGGATATGCTATGGCTGTTGCTGAACTGCCACGAAAAGGGGCCACAGGCCAATTTCCGGGGCGCCAATAAAATGCCACATGACTATTCGTCTATTACTAACGTGCGCGCCCCCGCTTTTACCGCTCCTCGCTCTTGCGGCAGTTCGCCGTTTCGGGATCATAAACAATGGCGGTCCCTCCATGGATCGCATGCCCGATCATGGGAAAGACCTCCCGGGTAACCGCCCAGGGCGGGGAACCCTGGACCCGGAGTCAACCGCAGCGCTCGTGGCTCGCAACGGATCCGCTGGCGCCATTGAAAGGAGGGGGAACTGGTGTCAGTCAGAGTAATGATAGTCGACGACTCACCTTTTGCGCGCAAGTTAATCCGCCATCATTTGGAAAGGTACGGCTGCCGCGTGGTGGGCGAAGCGGAAAACGGCGTGCAGGCTATCGCCATGTTCAAAAAACTCAAGCCCGACCTGGTGACGCTCGATCTGATGATGCCGGCGGTGGGAGGGGTCGACAGTCTGAGCGCGTTTCGCGCGATGCGCGCTGAAAATCCGCGCGCGGCGATCCTGGTGGTAAGCGCAATTCCCTTCGACAAAACGCGCGACACCTTCATGGCGGAGGGTGCGGTGGGTTACATCATCAAGCCATTTACCAAGTACTCGCTGGATCAGGTGCGGATGCGGCTGGGACGGGTGTTTCCCGAACTTCATCTGACCTGAGCCGAACCATGGCATGGTGGCGTGAGGGCCGGCGCACGGCGGCAATCGTGCTGTTGTTGGCGGGCGCCGCGCTGGCCTATTCCTGGGGCCTTGGCCGCCAGCCGCTGGGCGCCAGCGAGGCGTACAGCGCGCATGTCGCGGCCCAAAGCTCGCCCGTGCTGGTGGCGCGCAGCGCGCTGGCGCTGGATCCCGGCAAGCCCGTCCTTTATCACCTGCTGCTGCATTGGTTCGGCGCCATATTCGGGCTGAGCGAAGCGGCGTTGCGCGTACCTTCGGTCATCTTCGGCGTGGTGTCGGCCTATCTGGTCTTCGCGCTGGGCGAGGAGTGGTTCGGCTTCGAGGTGGGGATGGCGGCGGCGGCGCTGTGGACCTTCAATCCGGTGGCGGCGGTAATCGCGCGCTGGGCGCGCATGTACAGCATGTTTGTCGCTGCCGCCCTAACCCATCTGCTGGCGATGGCCAAAATCCGGGACGGCGCCGGGCGCGCGGCCGTGCTGATCGCGGGGGTTGCGGGCGGCGCGATGCTCTATGTGCATCTGGGTGGAATGTCAATCCTGGG
>Ga0070740_10006068_pt1 | contig 10820 bp, 5 predicted proteins | sample Coa_R2_FD_67286 | JGI IMG/M metagenome (GOLD analysis project Ga0070740, IMG submission 67286) | Surface soil microbial communities from Centralia Pennsylvania, which are recovering from an underground coalmine fire - Coalmine... | ecosystem: Environmental > Terrestrial > Soil > Unclassified ...
GGGCCCCCACGCCATCCGCCCGGTAGATGCTATTGGCGCCCGTTTGCAGGTTGGTAATATAAATATCAACTCCCTGTTGGGCGACGGCGCCATAACCCAAGGGATCAACCCACGGTGCCCATCCCGTTGGGTAGGCAAAGTAACTGTTTGTTGCCAAGGTTCCTGCTTGAATGGCATTGGTGTCGCACGTTGGCACCGGGTCGTCAATAAACAGCCCGCTCACCCAGACGGAACCGTTATTGGTGCTGAAATCATAGTCCACCGCCTCCCACTGATAATTGTTGGGGTCAAAGTTGTCGAAGCTGACGGTGTAAGTGGCGTATAATCCGTCCGCGTTGGTCACCGTCATGACTGCGGTGTACAACGCGTTGGATTGGATCGGACAACCAACCACCCAATTCCCGTTGTCCAGACTGAAACTCAATGCCGAGCTGACATCCACCCCGTTCAAAGTCAGATGAATGTCGTTGGTTAGAATGGGTGCGCCATTGGCCGGGCCAACGACAAAACTGAACTGGCCGCTGGATTCGAACGGCGTCGCTCCATCGGGATAAACGCTGAGAAACACCGGCGTCAACACGGGCGTCGCCGGCACAAACACGTAGTAAGCCAGGTTCGGGTTGCCGAGGACGGTCGTCCTGAACGTTTGCGGGCCGTTGCCAACAGATACGGACACGCGGTTGCCGTACTTATCCACCAGGGGAACATAGACAAAGTTGTTCCAACCGTTGTCCGAGAAAGTCGGCGTTCCAAAATAACCGAGTAGATTGGTGGTTTGATTACCCTGCGTCGGGTCACTGGTTACCTGGGAAAACGAAGCCTGCACGTTGGTTCCGCTGGTTGCCAAATAACACCACACGTTGTAAAGCCCCGCCGGGGCCGAGCCGCCGGGGCCAAAGGTTCGGGTGTAATTGAACCAGTCGCCCACGCTGTTGTATCCGACTTCCGTTTCCACTTCATTGGTGTTGCCGCTGGCGGCGGCAGTGACGAACTTTTGTGCGGTGGGGCTGGGAGGCATGCCCCAGCCGGGGTTGGCGGCCTGGATAACTACCGCGTCATCGGGGCGATAAATCCGGCTGGAGGAACGTGGCGTTTTGTGCTCATCCACCCCCTCTACACCCACCAGGTTCTGGTAGAGCCATAAGCCTCCATCCGGCGGGGTATCAATAAATTGACCGCCGGCATAGTTGAAGTCCGCCGCCTCGATGACCAGGCTGGGCGCGATGGTGTCGAAATTTCCAGTGCTCAAAGAGACCGTCACGCCATTGGCATCCGTGGCTTGAAAGGTAATGGAGTGATAGAACCGGTTGGTCGTCAGAGAAAAGCTGATGTTGGCTGAAGCCGTGCCCAATCCGGTGACCGTTAGCCCGCTCGAACCAGGGGAATTGGTCACCGTATTGACCACGCTGCTGCCTAAAGTGGTTGATTGAACGATGACCTGGACGTTGGTGATGGTCGTGACGGTGGAGAAGGCAGTGGTGGTCAACAGACGGTTGGTGCAGAGGGTGATGAGCCGGTTGTCAGGCGTGATCGGCGATAAAGCCGGATAGACAGAACTGGTCACCGTTACCAGCAGGGTGTTATTGCTCAAAGACAGACTGCCGGTCACGCCTGGCGGCAGCACCACCGCTGGCGCGACAAAGGCGCCGCCAGTCATCGAATTGAAGTGGATGAGCGGAAACGTAGAACCAACCGTCGCCGTCGCCGGCAAGTTGCTCACGACCAGTGTCAAGGCGTGGTCATCCGCCGGCCAAACTAACGAATCCACGGCGATGGCCGGCTGATTGTTGGGCGGCGGAGCGACAAATTGGAGTTTGGAGGTGGCGTCCAAAATGATTTGGCCGATGGGCGAATTGGTGGTGCCGGCGAAATTGCCCGCTCCCAGCGTCAATGTGCCGCTGCCGATGAACTGGATGAGGTTTGTTTCGGCGGCGGCGCCGCTGCCCGCCGCGGCGTTGGTTACCACCGTGATGTTGCCATTGCAGACCACGGCGCCGTTGGAAATGATCAACGTGCTCGAACAAACATTGCTGGCGGTTTGATCCAGCAACACGAGACCGCCGGAGCCGACACGGAGTGTCGCGTTCGGACCAACTGCCAGGAGACTGGTGGCGCCGGACAAACCGCCGTTGGCATTGGGGGCCGTGTTGAGAGCCATCACCACGCTGGTGGCGTCCACCACGCCGGTGTCAAACTGCAAGGTGCCGTTGCCGAATTGCCCGCCGCTGCCGGAACTGCTCGGCCCTGAAGGGGTGGACACTTCCCCCACCGTCAGCAGGTTGGCCAGGATGTCCACGGGATGTCCATTGAGCAGCAGTTGCCCCGACGTTGTCCCGGTGCCGCTGCCGACGTCGCGGTTGCCGATGATGAGGTTGGCGCGCGAAATGTCCGTTCCGTTGACGCCGCGAATTCTCAAACCGCCGGTCGGCGCGGCAAACAGTGCGATGGCCGGGTTCTTTTGGCGGGCGATGTTGAAATTGGCCACATTGATGACGTTGGTGCCGGCGCCAAAATAAAGTCTGCTGACCGGTCCGCCTTGCGGCGCGGTGCAAGTGCCCAGGTTGATGTTGGAAACGGTGATAAAATTGCTGCCGCCGGCCAGGACAAAATTGCCGCCGGCCCGGACGTTTTGGGAACCTGAAATTTGGGGCAGCGTTGTGTCCGCGATGCTGAGGGTTCCGTTGGCGTTGTTGAAAATGAAATTCGTCAGCCCCGAAAGATCGAAATTGGCATAGGTGTTGGCCCCGGCGGCCGTGCCGTAATTTTCCACCGCCAGATTGGTGCCGGTGAACGCGAACGTTCCGCCGCCGATCATTCGGGCATAAGTCAAAAACGGCCCGCCGCTGGCCGGCTCGTTCAGCCCGCCCACCAACACCCTGTCCATCACGGTCAACGTTTTTCCGGAAGGAATTTGGGTGACGGTGTAAATGTACGGAGCGGCGGACACGGAATTATACGTCAATTGCGCAACGCTGCCGCCGAAACCGGCGTCCACAACGTTGTTGACCGCGTTGGAATCGGCGCCGGCACCGGTGTTTCCAAAGAGTACGGCGTCGGTCGCCAACGGGCCGCCTGTGCCGGAAGCAGGCGTCCAACTGTCCGGCGCGCTCCAATTGCCGCTGCTGACGTTCCAAGTATAGGTTGCGGCAACGGTCCCTGGCACCGCGCCAAGCAGGGCGACCAATGTCAGTGCCGCAACAATTCGGTCATGCCATCGGTTGCCAGTGGCGACAATCATGCCGGGAACCGCCGGGGAAAGTTGATGGGATGTTTTCATTGAACTCGTCGAACAGGATGGAGCGGAGATTTGGGATTTCATCGCATCGGGTTTCGATTGAAGTTGTGTTTCACACGGCCTATTCTGTGGGTTGCGTCAGCCCACTGTATTTCTCCGGGTCGAAGCTGACTACCCCTCTTTAGAGGGGTGGTGGAAACGACCGGAGCAGATAGATTTCAGCAGCAACCGTCTCCGAACATGACAAGCATCGTCGCCGTTCCAAAAACAAAGCGCCTGGCGTTGACGGCGGGGGGCTTTCTGCTCCTGATCTTTGCCGAAACGACTTTGCCGGAGGGGCAAACCCCCGAAACGCTGACGAACGCCGCCGATATTTTGTCCTTGCCGGCCACCCTGGCGTCAGCCGGAGTGCCCGTTGCCATTCAAGGCGTGGTGACGGCGGCCGAGACCAACTGGGACGGACGATTTTTTGTGCAGGACGCCAGCGGCGGTGTTTTTGTGGAAAATCGCACGCCGCGCCAGCCGGTTCCCGGCGATTGGGTGGAAATTACCGGCATCACGCGCGCCGGCGGTTATGCCCCGTGCATTACCAAACCGCACTGGAAGAAAATCGGCACCGCGCCATTGCCAGACGCCAGGCCGGTCACCATGGACCAGTTGATGTCCGGAAGTGAGGACAGCCAGCGCGTCGAAATTTCCGGCGTCGTGCGGAGGGCATGGCTCAGCGGAAACCGGCTCGGTATCGAATTGGCCTCCGGCGGCTACCGGCTGCGCGCGTTTCTGCCCATCCCACCCAAAACGGAACCGCAATCGTTGGTAGGCGCCAAAGTGGTTTTGCGGGGGACGGCGGCGGCGGCGTTCAACGCGCCGTTGCGGCACATTCTCACCGTGACGCTCTTCGTTCCGCAGTTGGCTGATTTTGTCGTCCAGGAACCCGCGCCAGCCAATCCGTTCCGTGAACCGTTGACGCCGCTGGCCGGCATCGCCCAATACCATTATCACAGCTCGCCGGGCCGCCAGGTTCACGTGAAAGGCGTGGTCACTTACCTGCGCAAAGGCGAGGATTTATTTCTCAAGGACGCCACGGGGGGGTTGCAAGTCAAATGCCAACAGGCCGATGCCGTGGCTCCGGGCGAGGTGGTGGAAGCCGTGGGATTTCCCGCGGTGGAAAATTTCCTGCCGGTTCTGGAAGACGCCACGGTCCGCAAAACCAGTGAGCCGCCAGTCGGAGTGGCCCCTCAAGCGGCCACCGTGGCGGAAGTGTTGAAGGGGTTGCATCAGGCGGATTTCATCACTTTGCGCGGCCGGCTGATTGACCGGCTGGTGGAGGGGATCGGGCCAACGACCAATGGGGCCGTCATTGAGACCAGCCTCGTGTTGCAAACCTCCAATTTCGTTTTTGTCGCCGAGAAAGACACAAGGGGCCAAAATAATCTTCTGGCTTCCATTCCCATCGGCAGCCTTGTGGAAGTCAGCGGCATCTGCCTGCTCGACAGCGGGAGCGACGGAAAGATCAAGTCTCTTCATCTCCTGCTTCCGGCTTCACGCGACATCCGGATTCTGCAGCGCCCCAGTTGGCTGACACCGCGACATTTGCTGGCAAGTCTGGCGGTTTTGTTCATCACCTTGCTGGTGGCCGTCGGCTGGTCGCTCACGGTTTTCAAAAAGAATTCGGTTTTGAAATCTCTGGTGCGTGAAAAGGAGGCGGCCCGCAGAGAACTGCAACAAGCCCGCGATCTGCTGGAAGAACGCGTCAAGGAACGGACGGCGCAATTGAAGGTCGAAATGACCGCCCGCAAGGAATCCGAACTGCAATTCCGCGCGGTCTTGACCGAGCGGACGCGTCTGGCTCAGGAATTGCACGATACGCTGGAGCAGACGGCCATCGGCGTGGCCCTGCAATTGGATTTGGCGGCCGACCAATTTCAACGCCGCCCCGACAGCGCCTGGCAACATCTGAAGGTGGCGCGGAATTTGATGCGGCAACATCAAAGGGACATTCACCATTCCATTTGGGGATTGCGCAGCCGGGCGGACGAACCGTTCGGCTTGATCAATGCCATCGCCCTGAACAGCCGGCAGATGGCCAACGGCGCCGATCTGCGAATTCAGGTGGAGGTTTTCGGCCAAGCCAAAACCTTGCCGGAAATTGTCGAGGAAAATCTGCTGCGCATCAGTCAGGAGGCGGTCACCAACGTCGTCAAACATTCCGGCGCCAGGACAGCCAAGATCGAACTGCGCTTCAGCCCGCAAACCGTGGTTTTGCAAATCCAGGATGACGGCCAGGGATTCATCCCCGAACATTGCCCCGGTCCGAAGGACGGGCACTTCGGTTTGTTGGGCATCCGGGAACGAACGGAACGATTGGGCGGACAGGTTCAGATTGCGAGCGCGCCGGGCGCGGGCGCCACGATCCGCGTGGAAATCCCCATTCCTGTATCCGAGAACGCGCCCCTGCCATCCGAGGCCGCAAACCATGAAGAAAGAACCTAAAATCCGCATCCTCGTGGCGGACGATCATTACGTCGTTCGCATGGGCGTGATCGCCATCATCCATAATCAGCCGGACATGGAAGTGGTGGCCGAAGCGGCCAATGGCCATCAAGCCCTCGCGCTGTGTCATCAGCACCGGCCCGATCTGGTATTGCTCGATTTACGGATGCCGCTCAAAAGCGGCGTTCAGGTGGCCAAGGAAATCAGCAGCCAATCCATCCCGGCACGCGTCCTGATGCTGACGGCCTTTGACGGAGACGAGGACATCTTCCGGGCCATGGAAGCCGGGGCGCGAGGGTATATTTTGAAGAATTCGACCGGTGAACACCTGGTCTCCGCCATCCGCGCCGTGAGGGCTGGAGGCTATTGGATTCCCCAAGAAGTGGCGCGGCGCCTGGACGCGCGAAAAAAATACGAACCGCTCACGCCCCGCGAACTGGAAATCCTCCGTGAACTGGCCAAAGGCCTGGCGAACAAACAGATTGCCGACGCGCTGAACATCACCGAACATACCGTCAAGGGTTTTTTGAAAAACATTTTGTTCAAGCTGCGCGCGGCGGATCGCACCGAAGCCGTCACCGTGGCCATCCAGCGCGGATTGATCCATCTATAGCCGGAAGGAGTGCGGCGGGCGCGTTCAAACGGAGAAGCAGGCCGGGAGCCAGCCGCGCTCCACGCAGGAGCGAAAGTTCCATTCCGAATCGCGATCGAGTTTGTAACTCCAGAAGAACCAGCCGCGGGTTCCTTCATAATTCAGGATCTGGGCATCGGCGAACGCGCGTTTGACGGAGGAAACCTGCAACGCCGAGAGGCCGCCCAGATCGGAGCCGGGCAAGGCCAGCGACCATTCACCGACGATCACCGGCAATTCTTTGCGCTGCATCTCATCGAGCTCCTTCTGGCGGTTGATGGCCAATGCAAGCTGCTCTCTGGCGGAGCGGGCCTGGTCTTGCCTGCTGAAACACTGGTAGAGATGCGTATCCAAAATCACATGGGTGAAGGGGGGCGCCGACATGAAATGCTCCCAGGCCAGCGGGCGAAAGGAATCGTGAAACACGATGGCCACGTCTGGGGCCACCCATTGACGGAGACGAACGTAGGCGTCCTGATAAAACCGTTGTAAAATTTCCAGCGGGATTCGGGGGCCGGGTTCGTTCAACAATTCAATGCCCCAGAGGGCCGGGTGTTTCCCATATCGTTGCCCGAAACTTTCCAGCACGCGCAAGGTTTCCTCAATGTTTCGGGGGTCCTTTGGCCAATTGATCGCTCCGCTTCGCCCGCTGTGCGGCCAGCCATTCTGGCTGCCGGGCGCCCCGTGCAAATCCAACAGCAATTTCAGGTTGTTCTGAAGGCACTGCTCCAAGGCAAAATCTATAAACTGCGAACATGCCACATAGGGCTTCGGCGCCTCCAGCGCCCAGTAACCCACCGGCAGACGAACTGCGTTCAGACCGCACTGTTTGATCCAGCGAAAGTCAGCGGCGGTAATAAAACTCTCCCGATGCCGATTCAGGCGGTTCCCGGCCTGATTGCCCAGCGCCAGGCAAAGACAATATTCATCCGGCGCCTGGGTGTCACGGAACACGCCCGGCACCATCCACTTTTCCAGAACGAGCCACCCGCCCAAATTCACCCCGCGCAGTTTTGAAAAGGCGGAATCGCCATTGGTTTTCGCAGGAGCAGACGGCTGAGCACAACGCTGAGCCAACGCCAAACCCGGCCCGCCGCCCGCAACTAAGGTGAACGCACCTCCCAAGGCATTTTTAAGAAATTCTCGCCGGCGCATTTTTTTCTGATTTCAGCAAATTCAAGAGACAGGCACCACCCCTCTTTCGAGGGGCTTGACCTGTTTTGAGCATGCGGCGCCGATAATTTTGCCGCTGACAACCGGCGAGCTCCGGCTTACATTGGACGCCAATGGCCGGGTGCCCTCTGATTCTCGTTTCGCCCAGCATCGAAAAGCGCGGCGCTGAATTTCATGACTTGTCCGTCAGCCTCTCGATTCGATACGAACTCGCCGTGGCGCAGGCCGGCGGCCTGCCGGTAACGGCGCCCGCCACAACCGATCGGGCATTGCTGGTGGAAGCCGTGCGCCGTGCGGACGGAGTTCTGTTGACCGGCGGTGACGACATCGCCCCCGAACTGTATGACCCGCATCTGCCGCGCGCCGTGCGCCGGACCGTATCGCCCACGCCCGACGGCGGCGGACGCGACTGGCGCGAACTGGTCTTGATTGACCAGGCCTTTCGCCAGGGCAAACCGTTGCTGGCCATCTGCCGCGGACATCAATTGTTGAACGTGGCACTGGGAGGCAAATTGATTGCCGACATCCGCCGCCAGGTGCCCGGCGCACTCAATCACCAGCGTGGGGACCGCCCCGACGCCATCGTGCACGAAGTGTCGTTGACACCCGGTTCGCTGCTGGCCAAAATCGTCGGCAAACAGAATTTGGGCGTGAACAGTTCGCATCATCAGGCCGTATTGGAACCAGCGGAACCGCTGGCGGCGGTGGCGCGGACGCGCGACGGCCTTGTGGAAGCGATGGAATGGAAGTCCGGCGCCGCGCGGCGCGCGCCGTTCCTGCTGAGCGTGCAGTTCCATCCCGAACGATTGGCGGCGCGCCACGCCGAGCATTTGGCGATTTTCCGCGCGTTCACCGGCGCCTGCGCCCGCCACCGGCGTCTATGAATAAGCACATTCTGATTGTCGAAGACGACGCGGAAATCCGCAGTGTTCTGGCGGACGTCCTGCAAACCCAATACCGCGTCTCTGAAGCCGGCAGCGGCGCCGCCCTCAAAAAAGCGCTGGCCGGCGCCGAAACCCCCGATGTCGTCATGCTGGACTTAAATCTGGGCGACGCCGACGGCATGGACCTCCTGCCGCACATCAAACGCCGCTGGCCCGAAACCCAGGTGATCGTTCTCACCGGCAACGCCACCATCGAGGCGGCGGTGGAAGCCACCAAGCGCGGCGCCTTCCATTTCATCACCAAGCCGTTTGAATTCGGCAATCTCCAGGTCACGGTGGAACGGGCCTTGGAGCACAAAAATCTGCGCGCCGAGGCCACGGCCCTGCGCGAAGCCCTGACCTCCGGCGGTGGCGCCTCCCCCATCTTTCACAGCCCGGCGATGCACGCCGTCTTGCGCACCATCGAGCGCGTCGCGCCCAGCGACGTGCCCATTCTGATCACCGGCGAAAGCGGCACCGGCAAGGAAGTCATCGCCGACCTGGTCCACGCCTTGAGCCCGCGCAGCAAGAACAAAATGATCAAGATCAATTGCGCCGCCCTGCCGCGCGAGCTGATCGAAAGCGAATTATTCGGTTCCGTCAAAGGCGCCTACACCGGCGCACACGCCGATCGCGAAGGCCTTTTCCGCCAGGCCGAAGGAGGCACCTTGTTGCTGGACGAAATTTCCGAAATGCCCATTGACACGCAAAGCAAGCTGCTGCGGGTGCTGCAGGACCAGGAGGTCCGGCCCGTGGGCGGCAAGACCAGCTACAAAACCAACTGCCGCATTATCGCCTCCACCAACCGGCGACCCGAAGAGGCCATCAAGGACGGCAAATTGCGGGAAGACTTGTATTACCGTATCAGCGCCATTTCGGTGCATCTGCCGCCCCTGCGCGAGCGGCAGGACGACATCATGCCGCTGGCCCACGCTTTTTTGAAACGATTTGCCGCGCAAGCCAACCGCGAGATTCGCGGCTTTCGACCGGATGCCATGGACCGCCTCACGGCCTTCGACTGGCCGGGAAACGTCCGGCAATTGCAGAACGAAATCCAGCGCGCGGTGCTCTTGTGCGAAGGCAGCGAAATCTCCGCTGCCGATTTGTCCATCTCCAACGTCAAAACCGCCGGCGTGGCCGGTGAAGAAGCCGACTCCAGCTTTACCCTCCTGGAGGGCGTCGAACGCAACGCCATCATCCAGATGCTCAAAGAGACCGGCGGCAACAAACTGGAAGCCGCCAAACGCCTGGGCATTGGCCGCCAGACGCTTTACAACAAAATCAAGGCCTACGGCATCGAGGTTTGAGCGCCGCGGCGGGGATGGCGAAGGAACGCAGCCCAGCGACGCGTTTTTTCTCTTGACTTCTCCTCGGCCTCCACCGGTAAGCCTTTATTTCACCGGCTGCTTCCAGCGTTCCCAATCGGTCAGAAACAATCCCGAAGAAATCGCCGCCGAGCCGGTTGGCAGGTAGCGCAGGGGAAAATCCTTGGGAATCCGGCTCTGATCCACCGTTTGCAAAATGAAATGCCCCCAACTGCGGTCGCGCCCGCGAATCCAGTCTGAAAGCAGTTTTTCATCCAGCGTGACCGGCGTCAGATACAGCGCCACCACCGGTTTCAAATCGTCGTTGACGGCGAAGAAATCGTCCTCGGCATTCAAGGTCAACCACACGCACGGGCGGTGGCCATACCAGGCGACCGCCCACGGCACGTCGCTCATCATCAACTCATTGGACTGCAGCCACCCGGCCGCCTTCTGAATGTCCGGCGGATAATAGGGCGGATAGGCCACCGGATTGGTCCGGGGCAGGGCCAGCGCCGACAGCAACGGCAAACAACACACCGCCACAAACACAGCCATGACCACGTAACGCCATTGCGGCAAGGGCAGCGGCATCTGGTCCAGCAGCGTGAAGAACAGACTCGCGCCGTAGATGAACACCAGCGGCGCCAACAGCACCAGCAGGTTCTCCGAATTGACCACGGGCGATTCGACGGCCAGTTGCGTCCGGCCGGCGGCCTGAACTACGGCAAAGATCCCCAGACACATCAGCAGAAAATAACGCATCCGCCGCACCGCCGCGCTGCGGAACGCCAGCAACAGACCCGTGAAAAACAACAGGCTTATCCAACTGCCGCCCAGCCGCGGCAGGCCGTTTTGAAAAATGTCGCGCAGGTTGTTCAGCGTCTTGTGCAACACCGGAAACAGCACAAACAGGTCAAGGTTCGGATGCAGCGATCGTTCCAGTTCAAACCCTGGAAACAGCGAGGTGGCCTCCACCGCCGCATACCCCGCCGTGCCGAACGGCGTGCCGCTGACGGCGTAATTGCGCAACACCCACGGCGTCAGCACCACCCCAAAGG
>Ga0070740_10006072_pt1 | contig 10814 bp, 8 predicted proteins | sample Coa_R2_FD_67286 | JGI IMG/M metagenome (GOLD analysis project Ga0070740, IMG submission 67286) | Surface soil microbial communities from Centralia Pennsylvania, which are recovering from an underground coalmine fire - Coalmine... | ecosystem: Environmental > Terrestrial > Soil > Unclassified ...
CGGCCTGAAGGACGGCATCATCACCGATTTCCCCGCGTGCTCCACCGCGCGGGTGGCCCCGAAGCTGGCCGAGGTCACCTGCCAGGGGCCGAAGCGCAACACGTGCCTCACGCAGGTGCAGGTGACAGCCCTCGAAAAGGTTTTCGCGGGCGCGAAGGATTCCAAGGGCCAGCAGCTCTACGCGGACTGGCCGTGGGACCGCGGGCTCGGCGGGAAAGTCGGCAATACGTACAACCAGGGCTGGCGCATCTGGAAGATCGGGGCCTACGACACGCCGGTGAACTCGGCGATTATCGTGGGGCTGGGCTCGGGCGCAGTCTCGGCCGTGTTCACCACGCCGCCGGCGGTGGTGCCCACCACGGGCGATGGTCCAATGGCGTACCTGATGAGCATCGATCTGGATAAGGACGCCAACAAGATTTACGCGGAATCCGGCACGTTCACCAAGTCGTCGTGGGATTTCATGATGGCCAGCTCCACGGATCTGGCCGCATTTAAGAACCGGGGCGGGAAGCTGATCATCGTGCACGGCGCGAGCGACCCGGTGTTTTCCATCAATGACACGATCTCCTGGTGGAACGATCTCAACAAAGCCAACTCGGGGAAGGCCGCGGAGTTCGCGCGGCTGTTCGCCGTGCCCGGCATGAACCACTGCGCGGGCGGCCCGGCGACGGACCAGTTCGATGCGTTCACGGCGCTGGTGAACTGGGTGGAGAAAGGCTCCGCGCCCGAGAAAATCATCGCCACAGCGGGGCCCAATTCGCCATGGCCGAACCGCACGCGGCCGCTGTGCGTGTACCCGGCGCAGGCGCGCTACAACGGCTCCGGCAGCGTCGAGGACGCCGCGAATTTCTCCTGCCGCGTACCGTAATCGCCGCGCCGCCACAGTTCGCTGGCGAGTAGCCCGAACCACGCGGTCTCCTCGCGTTCCAGCCGGAATCCGTGCGCGCGCAACAGCGGGCGATGATCCACCAAGCGCCGCGTCGCGAGCCCGGTGGCGATTCCGAAGAACCAGTACAGGGTACGCAGCCAGACGGCGGCCCACATCGCCCGCCAGCCCGCCGGAGGCTGGCGGAATTCGGAGAGGATCCAGACCGCGCCGGGGCGGGCCGCCCGGGCGATCCGTTCGATCAACAGCGGGGCATCCCGATCATCGAAGCAATCGAGGAAAAAGTGCGTGGCAATCAGGTCATATTCTTCGCCGGGCCAGGAGAGAACCCGGGCATCGCCGACCCAATACCGCACGCGCTCAGCGGCGGCCCGCCTGCGAGCCAGCTCCAGCATGCGCGGGCTGAGATCGACGTAATCCACCTGTGCCGGACAGGCGCGCACCAGGCGCGCGAGGAACCGCCCGTCTCCATCGCCGAGCACGAGCGCGCGGCGCGCCTGTGCGAGCTCGCCGAGATAGCGCAGGCGGCGGCGCTCCAGAGCGCAGCCGAAGGCGGCGTATTCGAGCCACCGGTAGGCGGGGGCGATGCGGTCGCAGTTCAACTGAGCAGCCCCGCGACCGGCAGAAAGAAGAGGGGGCTGAGCAGCGCGGCGTCGGCCAGCACGCGCAAGGCGTCGGGGGAAAAGCACAGTCGCGCACGGTCCAGAAGCACGAATGCAAGCGCACTGGCGACTTCGGCGCTGGCAAGAACGGGCCGCTGGCGGTGCAGCAGAAACGCCGCCACGGCGACCAGCGCGGCCGCGGCGCCCACGCGAGCGCGCGCCTCGCCGTTTTCCCAATCTTCGATGGCCACGCAGTTGATCCAGCACAGGCAGGAAAACAGCAGCACGGTGAACACGTCGGCGGCGGTTTCCAGGCGGTTCCAGGCCACGATGGTGGCGCCAAGTGCGAACAGCGCTGCGACCACGGCCTCTTTGGGGAAGCGCTTTTCGGCCCGCCAGCCGTGCACCGCGGTGAAGTATAGACCCACCGCGCCCATTAACCACAGGCCCCGGGCGAACAGCGGCGCGGGCAGCGAGTTCCAGGCGAGCCACGCGGCGCCCGCACCCACCGCGGCCCATACGGCGAGCAGCGCGCGCCAGTGCCGCCGGCAGAACTGGTGCCGCGGCCGATGGCCGCATCCCCGCCAGGCGTCCAGCATGCGGTCCGCGCTATAGATCAGCCATACGGAGGCGGCCAGGAGCACTACGGGAACGGTCTGCTCCGGCGCGTGAAAGCAGCGGACGAACAGGATCTGCCAGAGCACCGCTACCAGCGGCGCGTCCAGGCTCAGTACATTGGGCCACAACCAGACCCGCACATCCTTATTATGCGGGCCCGCCCTGTGCCATCCCGTAACATGAGAAGTTCCATGCCTTCCGAACCTCCGCTGATCGAATTCGAACGCGTGTCGGTGATGCGCGGCGGCACGCTCGCGCTGGATGACATTTCGCTGAAGATCGGCGCGGGCGAGCACGTGGCGCTTATCGGCCCCAATGGCTGCGGCAAATCGACGTTTATCAAGGCGATCACGCGCGAGTGCTACCCGCTCGCTCGCGACGGATCACGGCTCACCATCCTGGGGGGAGATCATTGGAACGTTTTCGAGCTGCGCTCCCTCCTCGGCATCGTTTCGAGCGATCTCATGGTCTACTGCACGCGCGATGTGACCGGCCTCGACCTTGTGCTCTCGGGATTTTTTTCGAGCATCGGCATCTGGCCACACCAGGAAGTTACGCCCGAGATGCGCGTCAAGGCGGAGGCCGCGCTGGACCTGCTCGAAATTCCGCATCTTGCCGGACGCTGCACGGACGAAATGTCCAGTGGCGAAGCCCGGCGCGTGCTGCTGGCGCGCGCGCTGGTGCACGACCCTCGGGCGCTGATCCTGGACGAGCCGAGCACGGCGCTGGACCTGTTCGCGCAGCAGGAGCTCCGGCAGATCCTGCGCAAGCTGGCGCAGTCTGGCATCGGGCTGGTGATGGTAACGCATCACCTGTCGGACCTGATTCCGGAGATCGAGCGGGTGATCCTGATGCAGCGCGGCCGCGTGGTGGCCGACGGCCCCAAGCGCGAGATTCTCACCGCCGCGCGGCTGTCGGCGCTGTTCGGGCTGCCGGTGGATCTGGCGGAGCGCGACGGTTATTACAATTTGTGGTGAATTCTTTGCGGTAACATTGGCAAGCTGACGCATGTCTCAACCAACCAATCTCCCCATGGGCGAGCCCCTGGAGCGCATCCAGTGCCAGTGGTGCCAAGGCATGAACGAAAAGGCGGCGCTGGCGTGCACTTTCTGCGGAGCGCCGCTGGACATCCGCAACCTGGTGAGCGAATCGGGATGGCGCGAGGCGCCGCGCATCCGCGACATGACCGAGATTCACTTCGGCAACTCCACCTGCCAGGTGGAGGGCGAAGTGGTGCCGGTGGCGGAGATCAACCTGGGACCGCGCGACGCGATCTTCTTCGAGCATCATGTGATGCTGTGGAAAGATGAAAGCGTTCCGCTGTCGGTGATGCAGCTTTCGGGCGGGCTGAAGCGGGCCTTTGCGGGCATGCCGTTCATCATCAGTGTGGCGACCGGGCCGGGGCGCATCGCGTTTTCGCGCGACGCCACGGGCGAGCTGGTGGTGCTGCCGCTGCACCCCGGCATGGAGATCGACGCGCGGGAGCACGCCTTCCTGCTGTGCTCGCATCACATCAGCTATTCGTTCGTGCGCATCAAGGGGCTGGCGAACATTCTGTTCGGCGGCCAGGGCATGTACATGGACCGCTTCGTCACCACCAGCACGCCGGGGCTGCTGATCCTGCACGGCTACGGCAACGTGTTTGAGCGCAGGCTCGCGGCGGGGGAAAGCATCATGGTGGAACCGGGCGCGTTCTTATATAAGGATTCGTCGGTGACCATGGAGGTCGAGTTCCAACGTCTGGGCACAGGATTTTTCGGCGGGGCCAACATGAGCCTGGCGAAGATGACTGGACCGGGACGGGTCGGCATCCAGTCCATGTACGTGCATCATCACACGGAGTGAGCCTCGAAATGTTCTGCACAAATTGCGGCGCAAAACTTCAACCGGGCGCGAATTTCTGCGTGGCTTGCGGAGCGCGGGTAAGCCCGGCGGCGCCTGAAGCGCAGCCATCCGCGCCCCCGCCATCTTCGGTTGCGCCACGCCCGCAGGCTCCCCCGCCTCCCGCGGCCCGGGGTGCGGTGAAATGCGAGTGGTGCGGAGCGGCGGTAGACCCATCCTCGGGGAGTTGTCCCCGATGTGGCGCAACCCTGGACGTCCGCGAGGCCCGGACGCGCTCGGGCTGGGCGCAGTTGCCGGGGCGCAGGGACATGGCGAAGCTCCAGTTCGGCAACTCCGTGTGCCAGATCGAGGGCTCGTATGTGCCCACCGCCGATTTCAACCTTGCGGCGGGCGATTCGGTCTATTTCACGCATCATGTACTGCTGTGGAAAGACCCGCAGATCCATATCGCCACCATGTCGCTCAAAGGCGGCTGGAAACGCTTGTTTGCGGGTATGCCCCTCATCATGACCGAGGCGCACGGGCCGGGGCGCATCGCTTTTTCCCGCGACGCGCCGGGCGAGCTGATTCCGGCGCCGCTGCAACCCGGCCAGGCGATCGACGTCCGCGAACATCTTTTTCTGGCTGCGACACGCAACGTCGAGTACGACTGGTTCCAAACCGGTCTCTGGTTCAAAACCCGGGCGAACAACGACACCGAAACCCACTACCCGATCGGGATGTTCATGGACCGGTTCACCGCGCCCGCGACGCCGGGGCTGCTACTACTGCACGCGGCGGGAAATGTCTTCGTACGCGAGCTCAGTCCGGGCCAAAGCATCCTGGTGAAGCCCACCGCGTTGATTTTCAAAGATCCCACCGTGAACATGCACCTTCATTTCGAGCAGCCCGGCATGGTTTTCGGCGGATTTTCCTTTAGTGGATTCGGCGGGTGGAGCAATCGCTATCTCTGGCTCCGGCTGATCGGACCGGGCCGCGTCGCGGTGCAATCGGTATTCGAGCGCGTCGAGGGTGAGAATCGCAATATCGCTGGATTTTCCTACGCCACGGAACAATACTGGTAGTCTTGTACACTAAGGGATCGGAGGACGGCAGCCGCGAATCCGGTGGCCGTATTCTCTGCCGCGCCCTGTGGCACAGGCCCAAGAAATGGAATAGGAGGAGCCATGCGTTTTCTTTTTGGTTGTCTGCTGCTGTCGGCGGCCGCCTGTGCGGCGACCACGATCAACACAACGATTTCGGTTCAGAACGCACCGGTCACCATCGGTGTCTCCGGCGTCAGTGTGACCGGCGCGGTCACCCTCACCAACATCGGGAGCGGAACTTTCAAGGCAACCGCGTCTCTGTCGAGCATCACGGGCACGAACGTCACCGCCGCGTTTACCATCACGCTCTCGGCGAACGACACGATTACCGGGAACGTTACAATCCCGGCTGCGGTATTCCTTGGCGGAGCCACCTCCGGTACCGGCTCGATCACGGTCACGGGGGGGACGGGCGCCTATCTGAACGCCACCGGCTCCTTTCCGGCCGTCACGGGCACGACCTCGGGCAGCGTCGCGAGCAATAATCTCACCCTCAGCTTCTCGGGCGCGGGGACCATCGTAACCGGAGGACCCGGGCTTCCCAACATAACGTCCATCGGCGATGCCGCAGCCTACGGAACCGTGCTGGCGCAGGGCGGCCTCGGCGTCTTGAAGGGCACCAACCTCAGCGGCACAGGGTATTTCGGAGCCAGTTTCCCGCTGCCCACCTTATGGCAGAACGTCAAGATCACGTTCACGCCGGCAGGCGGAGGCTCGGGAACCGACGCGTACATGCTTTACACGTACAACCAGAACAACGTCAACCAGCTCGCGTTTATCGTGCCGTCGACTCTTGCCACCGGAAATTACAACGTCACGGTTACCAATAACGGAGCCGTCAGCGCGCCGTTCCAGGTCACGGTGGTCAAGTCTGCGCCGCAGGTCTTCACTCAGGATTCGTCAGGAACCGGCCTGGCCGTGGTGCAGAACTACGTCTCGGCGGCGGAACTCGACGTCAACCGCGCCACGACCGGCGTGATCAACGGAATCCACATCTCTCCCGCGACTCCGGGCCAGACCCTGATTGCGTGGGCGACCAATCTGGGGGCCGTACCGGGCGCCGATAACGTGGCCTCCCAAGGTTACGACTTTACGAAAAACGGCCACACCGTGACGGCGATCGTAGGCGGAACCAGAATCCCGGCCGTCTATGCCGGGCCTTCCGCCGGCCTTGCACCGTCGGTCGCGCAGATCAATTTCACTCTGCCAGCCAATATTGCTACGGGCTGCGCGCAGGATTTCCGGATCGAAATGGACGGCGTATCGAGCAACGACTTCTTCATTGATATTGCGGCTCCGGGCTCCGACGCTTGCGTCCATCCTTCGTTCACAAAGGCCCAGTTACAAAGCTTCGACCAGGGCGGAAATTACCGTTGGGGCCAATTCTCCATCGAGCAGGCGGCTCAAAAGGTCGCGGGCGGGACGCTGCAAACCGGGATCGTGACGGCGGCTTTCGTGGAAGACAATACGTTTCATTTGGGCATCGTGCCGCCGCAGATCACCGGTGTCCCCACCACGACGCAATGCATCGTAGCTCTGTTGGGTAACGCGAATGGCCAAACCGGCACTTCAATCTACGGTGGCCTCAACCGCGACTCCGGCAAAGTCGTGCTGAGCGGCCCGGTGGGCTCTAACTTCAGCAGCACAGAGATCCCGCAGCAAAGCGATTTGTCGTATGTCTGGATCAACGGTTTGGGCGGGGCCAACGCCCCCAACCTGATCCCGGGCGCCTACACGGCGTCGAGCAGCGGCGGCGCCAATGCCGGGGCCTGGTCCGTGAGCGGGAGCCTCGCCGCCCCGCCCGCCATCGGCAATCTGCCTGCGAGCATTCCGCGTTCCTCCGACCTGACCATCAACTTTCCCGCTGCATCCGGCTTCGTGACGGCCATCGTAAACTCGGCGATCGCTTCCGGAAGCGGCCCGAATGCCACCTACTCGGGCGGCACTGTCTCTTGTTTCGGTCCGGCCAGCGCCGGATCCATTACGCTGCCCAGCGCCGACCTGGCTCAGTTGCCCGCGAATCCGAACGCCTCGATTGAAGTGTTCCTTTCCGGCACGCCCGTTCCGTTCACGGCGCCGGCGGCCGACGGCGCTGGCTCCTTCGCGTCCTCGTTCTACACGCTCTCCGGCGTTTCGGCAGCAGCCGCGCTTCAATAAAACGCGACCGCGGCCTCGCGCCGCGCTGATATGGCCGAGGGCTGCTATCCTGCTCCATGGGGTAAAATGACTTACCCCATGGGCACGTTTCCTCGATGATCCTGAAACTGAATCACCTCCAGGGCCAGGCGGCCGCGACCACCGCCGAAGAGGCCATCAAGACGATCTGCGCCCTGATGGAAGAAGGGCATCTCAAGAAAGACCAGTTTGCCCGCCTTCAGATCGAGCTGGATTGGATTCAGTACAAACAGAATTTTCGCGAAGTAGTGATCGCGACGCACGGCTATCGAGCCAACGGCGAGCCGGGGCCGATCATGGACGTTCACGTCGACACCCGCCAGGTGGTTCCGGGATGTCTGCGCGTGGAGTTTTTGAAAGCGCTGGCGCGCGCCAATTCCAACGGCTCGCAGGCGCCCCGCGACCGCCTGCCGCTGGAGGATTTCCGGTCGCTGCGCCACAGCATTGTGTGGGATTTCAACAAGCTCTACTGGGCCCGGCTGAAGGACTGGGAGCTTTCCACCGGGCGCGGTTACGAGCAAGCGCTGCCGGGCGGCCAATCCGACGGGCACAATCGTCAGGCGATCGCCGATAGCGCCGCCGAATTCTGGACACTCCTGCGGGACCTCGACAACCGCAACCAGCTTCCGCCGGAAATCTTCATACTCGAAATCGGCGTCGGCACCGGGCAGCGGTGCGGTCTGTGGCTGGACCACTTCCGCGAGCTGGACCGGCAGCGCCAGACCCGCTACTACCCGAAGCTGCGCATGCTGCTGGGCGATTATTCGCTGGCGACGCTCGAAATGAGCAAGCCGGCGGTGAAGGATCACGCGGATTTGTGTAGCTTTTTGGTGCTGGACGCCACCAATCCGCTCAAGACGCTCGCCTTCCTTCGGTATAAGATCATGCACGTTCATTCCACCAATGTGTATGACAATCTTCCGGACGAAGAAGTGGTCCGGCGCGACGGCCGCATTTACTTCGTGCAGGTGCGCGCCTATCTGCCGATGCAGGAAGTCTCGCGAATGTGCGCTGGCTACGGGCTCGCGCCGGATAAAATGCGCCAGAGCGTGCAGCGAATTCTGGAAGGCGCCTTCGACGATTTCGGCGGGCACGAGCGCGGCGTCGCGCTGTGGCGCGAGATCTGGAAGGCCATGCGGCTGGAGGAGCGCCTGGTGCTGGTGGAGGACCTGCCGGATTTTCCGTTCCCGGACGGGCTGGATGCCGCCAAGCTGGAAGACGTCCTAGAAAAAGCGCCCAGCGACTTCCGCTTGCACCTCAGCTCGGGCGCGCTCGAAAGCTTCCTCAATACCCTCCCTCTGCTGCATCCCCGCGGCTATCTCCAGGTGCAGGACATCTTCGTAACCGATCTGGATCAATACCGGCTGGGCTTCTATGGGCCGGGAAAGCTCGACGGATCGCTCCTGAATTGGGTGAACGGTGCTTTACTGAAAGAGGTGGCGGAGCGCGCAGGATATGACGTGCATTTCGCGCCTTTCCACTACCGCAAAGGATCGCGCACTTCGACTCTGTACACGACACGGCGCGAATAAATGACTACTTTGATGAACCTGCCTATTCTTCCTACCGCCATTGTCGGCAGTTACGCGATGCCGGGCTGGCTGGAGCGCCTTAAAACCGAATATTTCGCCCGCCGGATCAGCCGGCACGATCTCGATGAGATCTATGACACGGCCGTAAAGGCCGCCATTAAAGACCAGGAGATCGCCGGGCTCGATATCGTAACGGATGGCGAGCTGCGGCGCGACAACATGGTCGATTATTTCCTGGAGCGGTTTCCCGGAGTTCAGATCGATCGTTCGTCGAAGAAGTTTTATTACGATTTTTACGACAGTTCCGTGCAGGGCAAGCTGCCCGCCGCCTCCTTGGGCCTCGTGCCGGATTTCAAGTTTCTGCACACGTTCACCGAGCGGCAAACCAAGTTTTCCATCACCGGGCCGCACTGCCTGGCCAAGCGCATTCGGAACCAGTTCTACCCCAGCGAAGAAGCCCTGGCGATGGATCTGGCCCGGGTGATGAACCTGGAATTGCGCGCGCTGGCGAGCGCGGGTGCCAACTACATCCAGATCGACGAGCCTTATTATTCGGGCTTCCCGGAGGATCTGCCGTGGGGCGTCCGATCGCTCAACGCCCTGGTGGAAGGCGTGGACGCCAAGATCGCGGTGCATATCTGCTACGGGAATCGCTACGGGAAACCGTCCTGGGAGGGCAGCTACCGCTATCTTTTCCCCACGATTCTGGAAGCGAAGGTCGACCAGTTGACGCTGGAGTTCGCGCGCCGAGGCGGCGAAGACCTCGACCTGTTTAAGGAATTCAAGCCGCCTTTCGAGCTGGGGCTCGGTGTGATCGACGTAAAGATCCATGAAGTGGAAACGCCGGAGATGGTGGCCGAGCACATCCGCAAAGCCCTGTGCGTGATGCCCGCCGAAAAGGTCTATATTCTGCCGGATTGCGGCTGCTTCCACTTGCCCCGCGACGTGGCGTTCGCGAAGATGAAGGCGATGGTCGAAGGCACGCGCATCGTCAGGAAGGAATTAGGCAGGTAACGTATGGCATCCCCGAACCCTATCCGCGAAGCCTTCCGTACGAACACCTTCTGTTATTTCGTGGAATTGGTCGCCAGCGCGCGGATGACCGAAGCGCGGCTGTTCGAAATCGCGACCGATCTGGCGCAGGTTCCCGGCGTGGTGGCGGCGGGTATCACGAGCTATGCGGGGGGATCGGCGGGTCACGACCCGATTCGCGTCGGCGCCGGGGTGCGGGCGCGCGGGCTTACTCCCAACGTTCACGTCACCTGTGTCGGAAAAGACCGGCTCGATCTCCGGCGGGCGCTGGAAGATCTTCACGCACTCGGCATTGAGAACGTCTTTGCCATCACGGGCGATTTTCCGCTCAAACCCAAGGACGGCCCCACCCCGGACGGCGGATACGATCTCGATTCCGTGCAGCTTGTAGAGATGATCGACGAGCTGCGGCAGGCCGGCCTGCCCTTCCATATTTCGGTAGCCGTGTCGCCCTTCAAATACACGGAAGCCGATTGCGTATACCAGTACCTGAAGCTCGAAAAGAAGATCGCGGCAGGGGCGGATTATGCCATCACGCAACTCGGCTATGACTCGAAAAAGTATCGCGAGCTGAAGCGGTATCTGGATGAGCGCGGGTTGAAGACGCCCGTGCTCGGCAACGTCTACATTCTTCCGCCCAAGGCTGCGGAGAAGTTTTCCAAGGGCGAGCCGCCGGGTTGCTGGGTCTCGAAGGAATTGCTCGAAAGGATTCAGGAAGAGGCGAAAGCGGAAGACAAAGGTCTGGCGGCGCGGCTGGAGCGCGCGGCGCGCATGGTGGCGATTCTCCGCGGGCTCGGCTATGCCGGCGCCTACATCGGCGGCGACCATCAGGCGGACCGCATTCGCTGGATCATCCAGCGTTCTGGGGAAATCGCTTCCCAATGGGAAGAATTCGCCGAAGAGATCAGCTACTCGCCTAAGGGCGGCTTCTTTTATTTCGAATCCCCGCGCGGGCACAAGACCAATCCGCTGCCGATGCGCGTGGCCGATGCGCTGGCCGAGCGTTTTCCGGTCAAAAAGGGCGGTGCGCTGCGCGGGG
>Ga0070740_10006074_pt1 | contig 10813 bp, 9 predicted proteins | sample Coa_R2_FD_67286 | JGI IMG/M metagenome (GOLD analysis project Ga0070740, IMG submission 67286) | Surface soil microbial communities from Centralia Pennsylvania, which are recovering from an underground coalmine fire - Coalmine... | ecosystem: Environmental > Terrestrial > Soil > Unclassified ...
CCCGGCGCGCCGGTGGAAGACCATTTGCCGCTGATATGCGTCTTCAATGCGGCGCTGATGCCCAATGCGTGCGCCAACAGCACGCGATTCTGCAAACCCTTCACCAACAGCGGCCCGTTGGGTTTTCCGGTGACGAACAGGTACAACGTCTTGCCGTCCTTGGAAAGCGTGCTGTCGCCGTAGTAGTAATCCTTCGGGATGCCGGCCTGCGAGCCGTAGATCGCTTCGCTGTTCTTGTGCACCCAGCGGCCGATTTCCTTCAGCGTGGAAACTTCTTCCTGTGGAATCGTGCCGTCTGCGCGCGGACCGATGTCCAGCAGGAGATTGCCGCCCATGCTCAGCGTGTCGGCCAGCATGCGGATCAATTCGTTGGGCGTCTTGAAATCGCGGTCGCGCGGCTGCCAGCCCCACGAATCGTTGATGGTCATGCACAGTTCCCAATACTTGTCCGGCGGCCGCGTGATCGGCACACCCTGCTCCGGCGTGCCGTAATCGCCGTAACCCGGCAGGCGCGAATTGATGATCGCGTTCGGGTTGTGCGCGAAGATCATGTCGCGCGTCTGTTTGGAATGCCATTCCTCGGCGCTGTGCTCCCAGCCGCCGTCGAACCAGTAAAGGTCCGGGTTGTAGCGGTCCATCAAGTCGCGCAACTGGTTCTGGTAATACGCGAGGAAACGATTCCAGCGCGCCGGATCGTTCTTGATCTCGTAGCGCGTCTTGGTTTTTGTGAAGGCCGGATAATCCGGCGAGGACCAGTCGATCAGCGAGTAATACAGTCCGACCTTCAAACCATCCTTGCGCAGCGCGGCCACGAATGGCGCGACCAGATCGCGTTTGGCCGGCGTGTCCTTCACCACGTTCAAGCCCTGCTTTGTGTTCCACAGCGCCACGCCATCGTGGTGCTTGCTGGTCATCACCGCATAACGCGCGCCGCTTGCCTTGATCAGATCGGCCCAGGCCTGTGGATCGTAACGCGACGCCGTGAAACCTTTCAGTTGCTTCATGTAATCGTCGTAGGAAATGTCGCCGTCGAAGAACGACCACGACTCGGCGATGCCATCCACCGCGTAGATGCCGAAATGGATGAAGATGCCGAACTTGGCGTCGGCGAACCACTGCATCCGCTGCGCCTTGGGCGCGGGCTGCGCGTGTGCCGCAGCAAAAACGCACAGGCAGAACCACGCAAGCAGCCACCGCTTCATGCCGTCAGCTCCCGCGAGATGTCAACCGCGGCTGCGCGCAGGCGCTCGATCGCGCGCTTCATCGTCACCTGCGCCGGTTTGCGTTCGATGAACGGAATGGTCAACGCGCCGGCGGCATAGCCATGCCGCAGGATCGGCGCGGAGAGATCGGTCACGCCGTCCACCGCTTCGCTGGCCAGCATGGCGTAACCCTGCGCGCGGATGCGGTCGGCCTGCTCGATGAACTTCTTGCGCGAATAACGTGTGCCGCCCTTGTTCAAGGTGTCGAGCCAGTGCGCGCGCACTTCGTCGTTCTGGAACGCGAACAGCACCGCGCCCGAAGTCGAGTGCGCGATCGGACGGCGATGGCCCACGCGCACCACGAAACCTACGTCGCCGGGCGTGTCCACGCGCGCGATCACCACGATCTGGTCTTCGGACGCCACGACGAGGTGGCAGGGCTGTTGCGTCTCGTGCGCCAGGCGATGCATCACGGGCAGCGCGGCCTCGGTCAATGCCTTGATCGGTGGCTGCTCCATGCCGAGCATGAACAGGCGATTGGTCAGCATGTAGCCCGAATCGTTCTCGCGCGCGATGTAGCCGCGCCCTTCCAGCACCTGCAGCATGCGGAAGATCTCGCCCTTGGAATAGCCGATCGCGCCGGCGATCGCGGTCATGTTCATCGGACCCGCGGTGCGCGCCAACAGTTCGAGGATGTCGATGCCCTTGTCCAGGGCGGGCGCTCGATACTTGGGAAGCTTGCTCATTGGCGTATGGCGCTCGTGGTGGCTGGCGGCTTCTTGCCGTTCATTGACAAACTTCGATTTTATATCTACAACCCGACGTCAAGGGCTAGTATCGGCCTGTCAGCGCCTTCCGGCAAGCGCCGCGAGCACGAATCCAGGATGTCCTCCGCCGATCCGATCAGGTCCGAAGTTCGCGCCGCTTCAGCCGCGCGCACTTCGATCGCCGCACTGGCGCTGATCGTGGGCCTGTTCTTCCTGTGGGGCGTGGCAAACAACCTCAACGATATTCTCATCAAGCAATTCAAGAACGCCTTCACGCTGTCCGATTTCCAGGCCGGGCTGGTGCAGAGCGCGTTCTATCTCGGCTATTTCCTGCTGGCGATTCCCGCCGGCATCTGCATGCGCCGCATCGGTTTCAAGGGCGCGATCCTCGTGGGACTCGCGCTGTATGCGATCGGCGCGCTGCTGTTCTATCCCGCCGCATCGGCTCTCAGCTATCCGTTGTTCCTGTGCGGACTGTTCGTGATCGCCAGCGGGCTGTCGTTCCTGGAAACTTCCGCCAATCCGCTGGTGACGGTGCTGGGTCCGGCGGCAAGCGCGGCACGGCGCTTGAATTTCGCGCAGGCGTTCAATCCGCTCGGCTCGATTACCGGCGTGCTGATCGGCCGCTGGTTCATTTTCTCCGGCGTCGAACACACTTCGCGGCAATTGTCGGCGATGACTTCAGCCGCACGCCACGCGTATTTCGCCAGTGAGGCATTGCGCGTGCAAACGCCGTATCTCGCGATCGCTGTGGTCGTGATCGTGTTCGCGCTGCTGATCGCGTGGGTGCGGTTCCCTTCCAGCAGCGCACAAATCACCGATTCGTTGAGCGGCGCGCACCACCTCGGTCGTCTGCTTCGCAACGGCTATTTTCTTTCCGCGGTGGCCGCGCAGTTCTTCTATGTCGGCGCGCAGGTGACGGTGTGGAGCTGGCTGATCCGCTACACGCAGGGCACGCTGCCGGGCACCCCGGAAAAACGCGCAGCGGATTTCCTGACTTTGTCGCTGATCGCATTTACCGCCGGACGTTTCGCGGGCACGGCGCTGATGCGCTTCGTACCCGCGCGCGTATTGCTGGCGTTATTCGCCGCGATCAACGTGCTGCTGTGCGGCACGGCGATCCTGGTACCGGGGCAAATCGGACTCGGTACACTGGTTGCCGCGAGTTTCTTCATGTCGGTGATGTATCCGACCATCTTCGCGCTGGGCGTGGACGGCTTGAACGACGACGAACGCAAGCTCGGTGCATCGCTGCTGGTGATGGCGATCGTCGGCGGCGCGGTGCTGACCGCCTCGACCGGTGCGGTATCGGATTCCTTCGGCATCGCGACGGCAATGTCGGTGCCGCTGGTCTGCTTCGCCGCAGTGTTCGCGTTCGCGTTGCGGCGCGGACGCATTGCAAACGTCTGAGTGCAACAATGCCGCGCCTCTACTACGCGCTCGATCTCAAGGACGATTCGGCACTGATCGCCGAATACGAACGTTGGCACCAGCCGGAAAACATCTGGCCGGAGACCCTGGATTCATTGCGAGCCGCCGGCATCGAAGACCTCGAAATCTTCCGCATCGGCAATCGATCGGTAATGACCATGGACGTGCCGGAGGATTTTTCGTCCGACGCGAAAGCCGCGCGCGATGCGGCCGATCCGCGCGTGCAGGCGTGGGAGGAATTGATGTGGCGGTTCCAGCAGCCGCTGCCGTTCGCGAAACCGGGCGAGAAGTGGGTGGAGATGAAACGAATTTTTTCGCTGCGCGAAGCGTTGGCCGCGCGCAAGGACTAGCGCGGCGAAACCGCTCGCAGATCGTTCTGCCACGCGGGACCTTCCGGAAAGACATACTCGCGCAACGACGATGCGTGCATCTGCGTCGAGAATCCGGGCGCAGCCGGCGCGAGATAACGTCCGCCGCGAATATGCACGGGCTCGGTGAAATGCTGGTGCAGGTGATCGACGAATTCGATCGCGCGATCTTCCATGTTGCCGCTGATCGCGACGTAATCGGCCATCGCCAGATGTTGCACCATCTCGCACAGGCCCACGCCGCCCGCGTGCGGGAACACGCGCACGCCGAACTTCGCGGCGAGCAACAAGATTGCGAGGTTCTCGTTGACGCCGCCGACCCGCGCCGCATCGATGTGCAACAGGTCCACCGCGTTCGCCTGCAAGAGTTGCTTGAACATCACGCGGTTGTGCGTGTGCTCGCCGGTGGAAATCGGCACGGGCGCCACGGCACGGCGGATCGCGGCGTGGCCCAGCACGTCATCAGGATGCGTCGGTTCTTCGACCCACGCCAGATCGAAACGCGACAGCGCGCGGATCCATTCGATCGCCTGCGGCACGTCCCAGCGTTGATTGGCGTCCACCGCAATCGCGACGTCCTCGCCCACCGCAGCACGCGCGATTTCCAGACGTCGCAAGTCGTCTTCCAGATCGAGCCCGACTTTCAATTTGATGGTACGGAAACCTTCCGCCACCGCGCGGCGCGTGAGTTCGGCCAGCAGATCGTCGGAGTAACCGAGCCAGCCGGGCGAAGTGGTGTAGGCGGGATAACCGTGTCGCAGCAGTTCGGCGATGCGTTGTTCCTTGTGCGGTTGCGCCCGGCGCAGGATGTGCAGCGCTTCATCTTCCGTGAGCGCATCGGTGAGATAACGCAGATCGATCGCCGCGACGATTTCTGCCGGCGTCATCCGCGCGATGAATCGCCACAGCGGCAATCCCGCGCGGCGCGCGGCCATGTCCCAGGCGGCATTCACGATGCCGCCGATCGCCATGTGCATCACGCCTTTTTCGGGGCCCAGCCAGCGCAGGTGCGAATCGTCGATCAGGCTGCGCGCGAAGGCACCGAGATCGTCCAGCACCTCGTTCGCGTCGCGGCCCGCCACCAGCGGCGCCAGTGCGCGCACCGCCGCCGTCTGCACGTCGTTGCCGCGGCCGATGGTGAACACCAGACTGTTGCCGGTCAGTTGCGGATCGTCGGTGCGCAAGGTGATGTAGGCCGCCGAATAATCCGGATCGTGGTTCATCGCATCCGAACCGACCATGTGCACCGAAGTCGGGAAGCGGATGTCGAGTGCTTCGAGTGCGGTGATGCGCGTCATGTCCGCTTCTTGTTGAAAAGTGCGGTCATGGATGACCGCTTTTTGATCTTCGCAATCATGGAAGACTGCAAGGAAAATCGGCGATCACGCGCTGCCGCTGCCGTCCCAATCCGCTGATGTCCAGCTCCATCACGTCGCCGGCTCGCAGATACACGGGCGGCTTCTGACCCATGCCCACACCCGGCGGCGTGCCGGTCGAAATCACGTCGCCGGGCAACAACGTCATGTAGCGGCTGATGTAAGAAACGAGCGTGGCGACGTCGAATACCATCGTGCGCGTGCTTCCGTTCTGAAACCGGCGGCCGTTGACTTCCAGCCACAGATCCAGATTCTGCGGATCGGAGATTTCATCGCGCGTCACCAGCCAGGGACCGATCGGCGCGAAGGTGTCGCAGCTCTTGCCCTTGACCCACTGCCCGCCGTGTTCGAGCTGGAAGGCGCGTTCGGAGACGTCGTTGACGATGGTGTAACCGGCGACGTGATGCAGCGCGCGTTGGCGCGATACGTCGCGCGCGGTGTCGCCGATCACCACACCCAGTTCCACTTCCCAATCGGTTTTCTGCGCGCCGCGCGGAATCATCACGTCGTCATTGGGACCCACGATCGCGCTGGTGGCCTTCATGAACAGCACCGGCTGTTCGGGCACGGGCATGCCGGACTCCGCTGCATGATCGGCATAGTTCAAACCCACGCAGATGATCTTGCTTACATGTGCAACCGGCGGCCCAATACGCGATGCGTCCTGCACTTTCGGCAAACGCGAAATATCCAGCGCACGCAGGCGCGCAATGTTCGCCGCGTTTAACGTCTCGCCGCCGATGTCATCGATCACTTGCGACAGATCGCGCGGCGTGCCGTCCGCGTCCAGCAGCCCCGGCTTTTCGTTTCCGGCTTCCCCGTAGCGCAACAATTTCATATGTGCCCTAGCCTGACCAGCCGCCGTCGATCACGTGGATCGCGCCGGTGGTGAACGCCGATTCGTCCGAGGCGAGATAGACGGCGAGCGCGGCGATTTCTTCCGGCTTGCCCAAGCGCCCCATCGGCTGACGCTCGACGAAGCTCTTTCGCACCGCGGCCGGATCGCCGCCCATCGCGCGGATGCGTTGTTCCAGCGATGGCGTGTCCACCGTGCCGGGACAGATCGCGTTGCAGCGCACGCCGCGCGCCACGTAGTCCGCTGCGATCGCCTTGGTCAATCCGATTACCGCGGCCTTGGTCGTGCTGTACGCGAAGCGGTTGGGCACGCCCTTCACGCTGGAAGCGACCGACGACATGTTGATGATGCTGCCGCGCCCGCGCGCCAGCATGCCCGGCAGCACCGCCTTGCAGAGTCGGAACATCGAATCGACGTTGATCGCGAACGAGCGCCGCCACGCGTCCTCGTCGGTGTCGAGGATGGTGCCGGCGTGCACGTAGCCCGCGCAGTTGAACAGCACGTCGAGATCGGGATTCGCTTCAATCAACGCCGCGATTTGCGCGGCGTCGGTGACATCGAGCAACGCAGTGCGGATCGCCGGTTGCTCGCCGCGCAGCGACTGCAAGGCATCCGCATCGATGTCGGTCGCCAGCACGTCCGCGCCTTCGCGCGCGGATGCCAGCGCGCTGGCGCGGCCGATGCCCGCACCGGCGGCCGTGATCAGGCAACGCTTGCCGGCCAGACGCGCGCTCATGCGGCGACTTCCATCGGCAGCGGCGCATTCGCCGCGATGATGCCGGCCGATTGCAAGCGCAGCCATGCGCGCGGCGGAATCGCTGCATCGCGCCGCGCAAGCGCGCACTCGACTTCCGCCGCGTTGCGCATCCCCGCGACGACCGAAACCACCGCCGGATGCGCCAACGGGAATTGCAGCGCGGCCGCGCCGACGTCCACGTTCTCTTCCGCGCAGATCGCGTAGATCTCGCGCGCACGGCGCAAGACGTTTTCGTCCGCTGGCGCGTAGTTGTATGTCGAACCCGGACCGCGCGGATCCCCTAGCAACCCGGAGTTGTAAGGTCCCGCGACGATCACGCCGACGCCACGCCGCTGCGCTTCGTCCAGCAGCAGCAACGCGGAAGCCTGCTCGAACAATGTGTAGCGTCCCGCCAGCATGATGCAATCCAGATCGAAGCGCGGCAGCACTTCCATGCAGACTTCGACTTCATTGACGCCGAGACCGATCGCACCCAGCACGCCTTGCTCGCGCAGTTCGGCCATTGCCGGCAGCGCTTCGTCCAGCGCCTGCCGCAACACTTGCGCATGACGATCGCCGTGCGTCAGCCCACCGACGTCGTGCAGGAAAAGTATGTCCAGATAATCGACATCCAGCCGTCGCAGGCTGGCTTCGAAAGAGCGGCGCACGCCGTCACGGCTGTAGTCGAACACGGCGCGGCTCCCGTCGACAGCGAAACCATCCGCTCCGTCGGATGCTTCGACATCCACTTCGATGATCCGCCCGACCTTGGTCGAAACCGCAAAGGAATCGCGCGGCCATTGTGCGAATCCACGGCCGAGCCGCCGCTCGCTCAGGCCGTGGCCGTAGAACGGCGCGGTATCGAAATAGCGGATGCCGCCTTGCCAGGCGGCCTGCAGCGCGGCTTGCGCATCCTCCTCGCCCACCTCCGCGTAGAGATTGCCGATCGGTGCCGCGCCGAATCCCAACGGCGGCAACCTGAGGCGCGCACGATCGCTCGCAGCCGGCGCGCCACTCATCGGGTGCAACTCTGTTTCATAGATGGATTATAGCTACATATACGTAACACCTGTGTGTCATACCGGACGAGGCGTGGCATGATCCGCAGGCCCGTCCCGTCCGAGGAGAAATCGATGAGCGATCGCCGCCAGTTCCTGAAGACTGCGGCACTGGGCGCCTCGGCGGTCGCCCTCGCCGCGCGCATCAAGCCGGCCGGCGCGGCCGGAACCGCCACTCGCATTGCGCGCGTCACCTCGACTTGGGATTTCGGCGTGGCGGCCAATCACGCCGCATGGTCGATCCTGAAAGATGGCGGTCACTCGCTGGACGCGGTGGAAGCCGGCGCGCGCGTACCGGAAGCGGATCTGAAGAACCACAGCGTCGGCAAGGGCGGCTATCCCGACCGCGATGGTCACGTCACGTTGGACGCCAGCATCATGGACTGGCAGGGCAATTGCGGTGCGGTCGCCGCGATGGAGTACATCGCGCATCCGATCTCGGTCGCACGCCGCGTGATGGAACGCACCCCGCACGTGCTGCTGGCCGGCGACGGCGCCTTGCAGTTCGCGCTGGAACAAGGTTTCGAGAAGGAGAATCTGCTGACGCCGGAAGCGGAGAAAGCCTGGCACGAATGGCTGAAGACCGCGCATTACCAGCCGGTGATCAACAGCGAAGTGCGCGATTACGGCAAAGGCGTACCGGGTGGAAAAGACAATCACGACACCATCGGCATGCTGGCGATCGACGCGCACGGTCATCTCGCCGGCGCCTGCACCACCAGCGGCATGGCGTGGAAGCTGCGCGGCCGCGTGGGCGATTCGCCGATCATCGGTGCGGGTTTGTACGTCGACGGCGAAATCGGCGGCGCGACTTCGACCGGCGTCGGCGAGGAAGTGATCCGCAACGCCGGCAGTTTTCTGGTCGTCGAGCTGATGCGGCAGGGCCGCTCGCCGACGGAAGCCTGCAAGGAAGCCGTGCTGCGCATCGTGAACAAGAAACCGAAAACCGCGAAGGACATCCAGGTCGCGTTTCTGGCGATGAACAAGGATGGCGAAGTCGGCGCGTGGGCGATCCAGCCCGGCTTCCAGTACGCGGTGTGCGACGCGAAGGATCAGAACGCGCTGTTGCCGTCGAAAAGTGTTTACGGCGCATGAGCGTGCTGGAAATCGCCGCCAACTCGGTTGCGTCCGCGCTGGCGGCGCAGGACGGCGGCGCCGCGCGCGTGGAACTGTGCAGCGCGCTGGAACTGGGCGGCTTGACGCCTTCGCATGCGACCATCGCGTTGGCGCGCGAGCGGCTGAGCATTCCGCTGTACGTGCTGATCCGTCCGCGCGCAGGCGATTTCCTCTACGACGACCTCGGATACGAAACCATGCGGCGCGATATCGAAATCTGTGCATCGATCGGCTGCGACGGAATGGTGATCGGCGCGCTGGATGCGGAGGGCAATGTGGACGTGCCGCGTTGCCGTGAATTGATCGCCGCGGCGCATGGCATGGGCATCACCTTCCACCGCGCTTTCGATTGCACTCGCGATCCGCACTCGGCGCTGGAAGACATCATCGCGCTGGGTTGCGAGCGGGTACTGACTTCCGGCCAGCGCGAAACCGCTTTGCAAGGCGCGTCACTGATTCGCGATCTGGTCGAACAGGCACGCGGTCGCATCATCATCATGCCCGGTGCGGGAATCACGTCGGGCAATATAGCCGAAGTCGCCGCCGCGACCGGCGCGCGCGAATTTCATGCTTCCGCAAAACGGCGATTGCCCGGCAAAATGGACCCTCCATCCGCGCTGCACGAAATGAGCGCAGGCGAATCGCACAGCGATCCGGACGAAATCCGTGCGATGCTGCGCGTTCTGCAAGCCACCACGACGCCAGAAGGGGCGTGAGCGATGAACTCGATGCATACGATCAACGATCCGCGCCCGGCGCAGCCGACCTCCGGCCGCACCGCCGGCAATCGCGTCGCGATGGTGGTGATGAGCGCGATCTTCTTCATGTGGGGCTTCATCACGGTATTGAACGACGTGCTGATCCCGCATCTGAAATCGCTGTTCACGCTGAACTACGCGCAGGTGATGCTGGTGCAGTTCACGTTCTTCGGCGCCTATTTCGTGATGTCGCTCCCCTCCGGAAAAATCGTCTCGCACTTCGGTTATCGCCTGAGCATCATCACCGGGCTGTGCGTCACCGGTATCGGCGCGCTGCTGTTCATTCCGGCGGCGTATATGCGGTCGTATCCGCTGTTCCTGCTGGCCTTCTTCGTGCTGGCCAGCGGCATCACGCTATTGCAGGTCGCCGCCAATCCCTACGTCAGCATGCTCGGTTCGCCGCAGCGCGCGTCGAGCCGCCTGAACCTGGTGCAGGCGCTGAATTCGCTGGGCACCACGCTGGCACCGAAAGTCGGCGGCTTGTTGATTCTCTCCACCGCAGTGCTGGGTGCGGCGGAGCTGGCGCAGTTGTCGCCCGCGCAACAAGTCGCCTACAAATTGCAGCAGGCGCACAGCGTGCAGGGCCCGTACATCGGCATCGCGCTGGTGCTGTTCGCGCTGGCGGTCGTGGTATGGCTGTTCCATCTGCCGCGGCTGGAAAGCGAAGGCGCGGACGATTCCCGGCACCGCTTCGCCGACGCGCTGAAACACCGCCGCGTCTGGTTCGGCATGGCCGCGATCTTCCTTTACGTCGGCGCCGAAGTTTCGATCGGCAGCTTCATGATCAACTATCTCTCGCTGCCGCAGATCGGCGACATGCCGCAGGCGCGCGCGGCCGGTTATGTCTCGCTCTACTGGGGCGGCGCGATGGTCGGGCGCTTCATCGGTTCGGCCTTGCTGACGCGCATCGACACGCGCGCGCTGCTGGCGGTGTTCGCGACGATCGCAGGCCTGCTGGTGCTGACCACCATGCTGACGCACGGAAACATCGCGATGTGGAGCGTGGTGGCGATCGGCCTGTTCAACTCGATCATGTTCCCCAGCATCTTCACGCTGGGCATCGAGGGATTCGGCGCGCTGACCGGCATGATATCGAGCCTGCTGGTAATGGCGATCGTGGGCGGCGCCGTGGTGCCGCTGCTGCA
>Ga0070740_10006075_pt1 | contig 10812 bp, 7 predicted proteins | sample Coa_R2_FD_67286 | JGI IMG/M metagenome (GOLD analysis project Ga0070740, IMG submission 67286) | Surface soil microbial communities from Centralia Pennsylvania, which are recovering from an underground coalmine fire - Coalmine... | ecosystem: Environmental > Terrestrial > Soil > Unclassified ...
GGCCACCGCCGGCCAACGCAACAAAGAAATAGATGGCGGCGGGAAAAAAACCGACTACCGGCACCGATTGCGCCACGTCGATGGCGGGAATCAAAATTCGCTCGTAGCGGCGGCTGCGCGCCGCCATCATGCCGTAGGAGACAGCGAAGGCAAGCGACAGGATGTAGGCCGCCAGCATCCGGTAGAACGAGCACAACGCGTAGTAGGGAAGATTGGAAAGCTGGACGTTCAGGTGCGGGCGCAGAACCGATACGCCATGCCGGAACTGAAAAAACAGCGCCAGCACGCCGGCCAGCAACAGGAAGGAGACCAGCCAGCCCAGAGTGTTGCGCAATGTGAAAGTCTGCCGGCGCATAAACGTGGGCGATCCAGTATAACCGACGGCCGCGGCCGATGAACGCCCGGGTTTTTACTGCGGCGTGAAATTCGTGGGAAAACTGCCAACGCCGCCGCGGCCCTGGGAAAAAGAGGCACGCGGCCTTGAGGCTGTCAAGCACTGGCGGTAGTTAAAATTTCCAACTAATGATTTGCCCTACCTCACGCGGCGCGCTACAAAAATTCAGGAGCCATTGCGAGGACCGGTAAACGGGCCAATCTAAAATCTTGCGAGGGCGAACGCGGCATTCGTGGTATTATTGATTTCTGACGCTGGCGGCAGCCGACCCTTCTTCTCCATTGCGGCACCGGCGCTCCCGGATGCCGCGACGCTTGCGCTCCCGCACCTGCGCCTCCTCATACCGGGAAGCCGCGGCGGCTCACAGCCCTGGTAAAGCCGGACTAGATGGCTTAACGCGTTAGGGAGGTTAGAGCTTTGAAAGACGGGCCTTCGGTCCGAGGAAGTTACAAGACCTCCCGAGCGAGTTCCAGCGCCTCCCTGCGCCTGCTGGTGTCTTCGCGGGGAGTGGCGACGAGTCACACCCCGGAAACTCGCTCCCCATCGGGACACCACTTTAGCGGGGCGGGCCCGCAGATTTTCCAAAACCTCAGTTTCGAAAATTGCCTGCCAATCAACCTGCGCACTTTCCTGGCCGGCGAGTTGGGCTCGCGCGTGCATATCGACGACAGCACCATCGCGCCGGCGGCGGGTGAGGTCCCCGAGGTTTTCATGCGCGATCTCGCGCGGGCCATCCGGCGCTTTTCATTCGTGCGGGCACACGAATCCTGGGTCGAGGTGACCGGCAGCCGGACAATGGTTGAAGAGGGGTTAAGCCGGGCGCGCCTGATTCTGTGCCTGCGCTGCGCGCGCCTTGCGGTTGGCGCCGAGCTTGACAGCGGCCATCGGGAGCCGTCCTGTCTGGCGGTCGCGCTTAAGAGTTGCGATGGCCATGATTTGGATCGGCTTGGCGCTTCCCAGTTGCGGCGCAGCCTTTACTGCCAGATTGCCGATTTCCGCCGATCCCGCGAGCTCCAGGGGTTGTCTCACCACGAGCTGGACTACTACATGCGGGAGGACTGTTACGTCTTTACCTGGCGGCCCCTGCTTTCATTCTGAACCCGAAAACCTCAGTTAAGCCGCCGCTTGCGCGTCCTCCCGTATCGGGTCGGCTGCGCCGCACAGGCTTCCGGCGCTATTTGCCGGTAAATCACTCATGGTTGGAACCGATGCCAGGCGTGCGCAGAGTGGCAGCTTAGAAATTTCAGGCCTGGCGGTAAAAAGACGCCGAGGCCAGGTTCCTCACCCGGCGCAAGAAGACTGCGCCGGCCGCTCCCGTCCGGGCGAGGCAATTCCCGCGCCTGGCCGCGATTATTCAACCAGTGTCTGACCAATGAAATGAATCGGGTGACGGCAACTTTGCCCATCACGCAACGGAACCGGAAAACTTCATCTGATGTTTTCCGGCTGAATGGTGAACCACGGCCTGCCGGGCAAGGTGCGCGTCGGCCGAGCCGGCGCGCCAAGCCCCATTTATCCATTCTCACCGGCCAGCAGAAGGCCGGGACGTCAATGTCTTAAGCGGACCTGGTGTGGGGGATTTTAGAGTGCCGATGCGCGGCGGCGGCGCTGTTCTTTGCGGCGGCGGCGTTGCGCCTCTGATCGTTTGCGTTTGCGGCGGACACTGGGCTTTTCGTAAAAAGCCCGTTTTTTCATTTCCTTGAAAACACCTTCCTTGGCCAGTTTGCGCTTGAGCACGCGCATCGCCTGGTCCAGGGAGCCTTCGACTCTAATCTCCATTTATCCTCCGTTGTCCGCTGTTTAACCAGTGTACTCTAAGTCCGGAGCAACCGGCGTGTCAATCAAGTTATAAGGCGCAGGCCCTCAGCCGTTGACGCGCAACTCGCGCAGCAGTGACGGTTGCAGACCTTTCGGTCATGGTCTAAACGGAGGCGGTAGCGCGCGGCCTCGAGCGGCCGCGTTGAGGAGGTGCAACGCATGGACGAGCGCGGCAATTCCCCGAGCGGTCCGCTCTCCGGCATTTCCGTGGTCGAATGCGGAGAGGGGGTGTCGGCGGCATTCGCAACCAAGATGCTGGCCGACCTCGGCGCCGAGGTAGTCAAGGTGGAGCCGCCCGGGGGTGACGTGACTCGCCGCCGGGGACCGTTTCCCGGCGGCATCGAGGACCCCGAGCGCAGCGGTCTGTTTTATTACCTCAACACCAACAAGCGCGGGGTCGTGATCGACCTGACCACCGCGTCGGGCCGCGAAGGTCTGGATCGCTTGCTCGCCGGCCGCGACGTCCTGATCCACAACGTGGCGCCGGCCGATCAGAAGCGACAGGGGCTGGTTGCGGCGGAAATTGCCGCCGCCCATCCGCATCTGATCGTCACGGAGATTTCGATCTTCGGCGCTGGAGGGCCGCGCAGCCATTACCGCGGCTACGAGTTGCAGGCGTTTCATTCCGGCGGCGCCGCCTCGCTGACGCCGCACGGCGAGCCCTCCGCGGTGCTGCCGCCGCTTAAATTCTATGGCCATCAGGCCGAGTTCCAGGCGGCGGCGCATGCCGCGTTCGTAACGCTGGCGGCCTGCTGGAACCGGATGCGGACCGGACTGGGCCAGACCATCGACGTCTCCATCCAGGAGTGTCTCACCGCATTTTTCGAGCTGGCCTTTATCAACTATACCTACACCGGCAAGCGCAACACGCGCGACACGCCCAAATCCGTCTCCCCGTGGAACATAGTCCGCACCGGCGACGGCTACATCTATTTCTGCTGCGGCGAGCAGGATCAGTGGCTGCGGCTGGTCGAGTTGATGGGCCATCCGCCGTGGGCCGATGATGAGCGGTTCAAAAACGGCGAACTTCGCGGCAAGAACTACAAGGCGCTGCGGGCCTTGATGGAGCAGTGGGCGCGGGAGTGGAAATTTCAGGACCTCTACCGTGAGTGTGTAAAGCGGCGCATTCCCGCCGCTCCGCTCAACCGCATGTCCGACCTTTACCATGATGAGGGACTGATCGAGCGCGGGTTTTTCGTCGAGCTGCCCTCGCGAGACGATGAACCGCCCATCCGGGTTCCGGGTGCGCCTTTCAAGTCGACCGCCGGCGGATGGGCCCTGCGCACGCCCGCGCCGCATCTGGGCGAACACAACCAGGAAGCGTTCGCTCAGTCCGGGCGGCCAGCCCCATCAGCGCGCGCGCACGGCCTCGATGGGCGGGAGCAAAAGCCGCCGCTTAGCGGAGTGCGCGTGCTGGACTTCTCTTGGATCTGGGCGGGACCGTACGCCACGCTGCAGTTGGCGCATCTGGGCGCCGAAGTCATCCGGGTTGAAAGCTCCAAGCGGCCCTGTCTCAATCGGCGTCGGCCGCCGTATGCCGGCGGGATTGCGGGGTTCGACCGCGCTGGCAGTTTCTGCCAGTGGAACCAGGGCAAACGCAGCCTGCTGCTCGACCTCAGCAACGCGCGCGCAATCGAGATCGCGCACCAACTGGTGCCCCACTGCGATATCGTGGTGGAGAACTTTGCGCCCGGCGTGGCCGAGCGGATGGGTCTGGGTTACCGCCAACTGCGCGAACTGCGCGAGGACCTGATCATGCTGTCGATTTCCGGCTACGGCCAGACTGGCGCACGCCGCAACCTGCCCAGCTACGGCAATCTTTCCACCGCCGCCGCCGGCTTCAACTCGGTGCTGGGCTACGAGCCGGGCGAGGCGTGCGAACTGGGAATCACCTGGGCCGATCCGATCGCGGGGTTGTTCGGAGCTTACTCGATAATCGCCGCGCTGGTCCATCGCGAGCGCACCGGCCACGGACAGTACGTCGATCTGTCGATGCTGGAGATGCTCCTGACCACGATGCCCGAGGCGCTGCTGGAATATGAAATTGCGGGGCGCGAGCCGCAGGCGATGGGCAACCATGACCCGTGGATGGCGCCGCACAACTGCTACAAGGCGCGCGGCGATGACGAGGCGTGGGTCACGATCGCGGCGGGCAGCGAGGAGCAATGGCGCGCGCTGTGCCAGGCGATGGGACAGCCGTTAATGGCCGAGGATGCGCGGTTTGCCACGCTGGCGCTGCGCAAGCGCAACGAGCACGAACTGGACCGGATCATTACCCAATGGACCTCGCAGCGCGACCGCTGGGAAATCACCGAACTGCTGCAAAGCGCGGGCGTGGCGGCATTTCCCACCATGAGCAACCAGGATCTGGGCGATGATCCCCATCTGATTGCGCGCGGCTTCATGGCCGAACTCGAGCATCCGGTGGTCGGGCGCCGTCGCCACGCGGGCGTCCCCTGGCGCATGTGGCCGTCGGTGTGCAAGGTGCGCAAACCGGCGCCGTTGCTGGGCGCCGATACCGAAGATATCCTGCAGACCCTGCTCGGATATTCAGCCCGGGAAATCGCCCGCCTGCGCGAGGAGCGGGTGCTGTATTGAATCCGCTTTCTACTTCAGCGGATGGTCGCGCAGGAAGTCCAGCATGGTGCGGGTCCAGGTCAGCGGCCAACTGCTGTGATTGGCCAGCCCCAGGGTCCAGCCCAGCGGATTTGACCCGAGATGGGCATCGCCCATCGGATCGGTGCCGCACGCCCGCATGCATCCGCTGACTTGTCTGCCCAGGGAATTCACCGTGATGTCGTCGACGCTCATACCCATCGACTGGAGCTGGCTGGTGAGCAGTTCGCAATTGGGGCAGAGACCCAGCGCGTCGCAATTGCTGTGGATATGCATGCTGGGCAGGCGAGGATTGAAAATCTGAACTTCGGCATCATCGCGGGCCGGATGAGCAACCGGCTTTTGCGGACAGGGATCGTCCAGCGCGCCGAACGGGTCAGGCGCTGAATAGACCGCGGCGGCAGCGATATTGGGGCGGTTGAGCGCGTACAGATACGCCATCGCCGCGCCGTTGGACCATCCGGTGACATAGATGCGTTTGGTGTCGATCCTTTCGGCGGCGATCACCTCCGCGACGAAGTGATCAATCGCGGCGGCATCGACGTTTTCCTTGTAAGTAGTGCCATGGATCTTTACGTCACCGGCCGGATTCAACTGCCTATACCAATTGTCCCATCCAATACCCTTTTGGTCGGGGAAAGGATAGTAGTGAGTAGTCTTGCGGCCGGCCGGCTCCAGCACAATAAACCCGCGTTGCCCGCCGATCGGCAGCGAGTCCTGGTAATGGAGCAGATTAGTCAGCCGGATAGTCGTGGTACCGAACAGTGAAGGATGCAGGTATATCAGTAAGGGCAGGGGGCCGGCACTTGCCCGGGCTCCGGGCTCATAAAGGCAGGCGTAACGGTTGCTGCCGTTGGAATCCTTCCACGGGCCCAGCCGCGTCGCGCCCAGGCAATACGGCGTTTTCGCTTCAACCAGGTCCGCCGGGGCGTCGCCGAAAGGGCCGCAGGCGTTGGCGTCCTGCTGCGCTGCGCCGCTGCACGGGGTGGCGAGGAGCCATAGCAGGGCAAAGGATGCGACCACGTGGCGGCACGGCCATTTCCGCCCTTGCATAATCTCGACGACAATTCCTGGCATGACGAATTGCTTTTTCCCCCAACTTTTTTGTTTGAGCTCGCCACCGTCTCCACTTTCTCCCAACCTGAGCGTAGCTTGATGGTCGGCGGGTTTTGCGGAGGTGTCAAATGGATCTGGCTCTTAAAGGCAAGGTGGCGCTGGTGACGGGCGCCAGCCGCGGCATCGGACGCGCCATTGCACAGGCATTGGTGGAAGAGGGCGCGCGGGTGAGCATGTGCGCGCGCACGCCGCAGCCGCTGGAGCAGGCCGCCGCGGCGCTGCGGTCCGGCGGCCACGAGGTCTTCTCGATGGCCGCCGACGTCACCGACCATGGACAGGCGGCGGCATGGATTGGCGCCACCGCCGGGCATTGGGGCGCGATCGACATCCTGATCAACAACGCGGGCGGCGCGGTCGTGGGCACGCTGGAGCAGTTGGCCGATTCCGCCTGGCAGGAATCGTTCGCCGCCAACTTCTTCGCCCCGGTGGCATTGTCGCGGATGGCTGCCGCCGAAATGGTGAAACGCGGCGGCGGTGCGATCGTCAATATCAGTTCAATCTATGGGCGCGAAGCCGGCGGCCCGATTGCCTACAACGCGGCCAAGGCGGCCCTGATCTCGATGACCAAGATGCTCGCGCGCGAGCTGGCGCCGAAAAAGATCAGAGTCAACTCCGTCGCCCCCGGGTCGATCATCTATCCGGGCGGCGTTTGGGAAGGCATATTCAAGGAGAACCCGGACTTCGAGCGCGACTTCATCAGCCACGAATGCCCGGCCGGCCGCCTCGGCCGCCCCGACGAAGTGGCCTACGCCGTGGTGATGCTGGTTTCGCCCAGGGCCAGTTGGATAACCGGCGCAACCCTGCCGGTCGACGGCGCCCAGGGCCGCTCGCTGATCTGAACGGCGGCGCCGATCCCGCCGCTACGGGATGCCGTAAAGGCGGGCGGCGTTGTCTCTTACGATTTTGCGCTTGGCCTCCGACGGCAGGTCGGCGAAGTCCCGGGCGATCTGCTCTCTGGAATGCGGGAAGGTGCCTTCGGTGTGCGGGTAGTCCGATCCCCACATGAGGCCGTCGGCGTTGAGCATCGGCAGATGCATCAGGCCAGCCTTGTCGTCCTCGAAGGTGTGGTAGAACTGGCGGCGCGCATAGAAGCTGGGCTTCTCCTGAAGTTTGGGCTCCAGCCAGTGGTGATGGTCCTCCCACCAATGGTCCATCAGCCGGGTCACGGCGGCGATCCAGCCGATCCCTCCCTCGACGATTACGAAGCGCAGCTTTGGGTAGGACGCCGCCACGCCCGAGGAGATGAGGCTGGCGAAGGTGCGGAGTTGGCCGGCGATTTTCAGATGCACCGTCGCCATCATGGAGCCGCCCGCGGCGGGCGGAAACTGATCGGCGTCGAAGCGCTCGCTGGCCGCGTTGTGAAAGGCGACCGGCATGCCCAGATCCTGGAGCGCGGACCATAGCGGTGTGTTGAGCGGATCGCCGTAGGGGATGCGCGGCAGGTCCGCCGGGAGCATCACCGACTTCAGGCCCATCCTGGCGCAGCGTTCGGCCTCATCGATCGACCATTGGATGGGCTCGCCGCCAGGCAGCATGCCGACGCCCAAAATGCGGCCGGGCGCCGCCGAGCAATACTCGCTCAGCCAGGTGTTGTACGCGCGCAGGCATTCGCGCCGGTATTCGAGATCGCGCGTTGCGTACAGGAACATCGCGTCGTTGGGATAAACCACCTCGGCGCTGAGATTGTCCAACTCCTGGTCCGCCAGCCGCAGCAGCGGGTCGAGCGCTCCCGGACGCACGTCGGCGTAGCGGTTGTGGTTGCGCGCCAGGATTGGTTTGCCCTCCGCTTTCTCGTTAGCCATCGTGCCGATCAGATCGGTTACGGCGGCGGGCGCGAGCCCCTCGATCAGCAGGTAATCGGCATCCTCGCGCGATTCGATCCGCGGCGCGCGGTCGCGGAAGCGCTTGTCCATCCGGGTGAGCCAAAGGTCGGGCGGCTCCATCACGTGGCCGTCGGCGGAGATGAATTTCATCGGCTCCAGGCTCATGGCGTTTCCCTTCACCAGTTTTTTGAGCGCTGCGGCTTAAGATCCGCGCCGCGCGCACTCCCGTATGCGTCAGTAGTCCAAAGTGAGCGCGGAGGTCAACTCCGCCGCCATGCAGCGGCGGACGCCAGCCGCGGCTCGCGCAAAATTGCGCCCGGCCCAGCGGGGTCGCAACCTGCAAATCCCAAATACCGCTGATTCTCAAAAACGTGCAGTCATACGCTCCATTGACTAGAACTGAATAATTTTGCTACAAATAGGAGAAATGTCAGCCCGCAGGCGCAAAAAGAGGCGGGAGATGCAAGGACACCAGATAAATGACCAAACGCTCCCTGATGCTCACCATCCTCCTCGCAATCACCGCCGCCCAGGCGTCTGCGCAGAGCAGCGCTCCCACCCCGGCTGTTTCCTACCCCGAAAGCTTCGCGGTCTCGCCGCGCCTTTCTGACATACACGAGGGTTCGGGCCCGGCCGAGTTGAAGGTGCGCGCGCGCCGCCCGCTCCCGTTTCATGGCGCGGCTGCCGGCGCCCAGCATGCGTCGGATCGGGCTTTACAGACCTCGGCTGCCAGACGCCTGGACGTCCGGGAGAACCCCGATTTCCCCGGGGCGGGAGAAAACGGTGCGATCCCGGGCGACCCCAATATTGCGGTCGGCCCCAATCACGTCGTGCAGGTGGTTAATTCGGAAATTGCGGTGTTCTATAAAAACGGCGGGATTTATCCGGGCTATCCCAAGCAACTGGGTTCGCTGTGGTCGGCGATGGGCGGCAACTGCGCGACCCAGAATGCGGGCGACCCGGTCGTGCAGTATGACAAGCTTGCGGACCGTTTCATCGTGACGCAACTGGGCAGCCTTTCCTCACCCTATTCGGAATGTATCGCGGTCTCCACCTCCGGCGATCCGACGGGAAGTTACTACCTTTATTCATACGGCTTCGGCAGCAACCTGAACGACTACGGCAAGTTCGGGGTATGGCCGACGGCGAGTAATTCGGCATACCTGGCCACATATAATCTATTCGCCAACGGAAGCGCGTTTGTGGGCGCGGATTTGTGCGCCTACGACCGCGCCGCGATGCTCAAGGGCGCCGCCAGCCCGGCCTTTGTGTGCTTCACCATCTCAAACGACGGCGGTTATCTGCCCGCCGACCTCGATGGCTCGACGCCGCCCGCCGACGGCGCGCCCGGGCTGTTCCTGAATTTCGAAACCTCGAGCAGTTTGCGGCTGTATCAACTGTCGCCCAATTTCGCCAACCCCGGCAGTTCGACGCTCAGTTCTCCCGGCAATATTTCCGTGGCTTCATTCAGCGAGGCGTGCGGCGGCGGGACTTGCGTGCCGCAACCCGGCACCGCCCGGCAGCTTGATTCGTTGGGCGACCGGCTCATGTACCGGCTCGCCTACCGCAATTTCACCGATCATGAAGCAATGGTCGTCAACCATTCGGTCGCCGCCGGATCGAGCGTCGGGGTCCGCTGGTATGAACTGCGGCGCACCGGCGGCGCTTTCACCCTGTACCAGCAAGGGACATTTGCGCCGGACGCCAATTACCGCTGGATGGGCAGCATCGCGATGGATCAGGCGGGCGACATCGCCCTGGGCTACAGCGCGTCAAGCTCCAGCCTGTATCCATCGGTCAACTACACGGCGCGTACGCCGGGCGACCCGCTGGGCACGATGGAAGCCGAGGCGACGCTGCAACCCGGCGGCGGGTCGCAGACCGGGTACACGCGCTGGGGTGATTACTCGGCGATGCGCATTGACCCCAGCGACGACTGCACCTTCTGGTATACCAACGAATACTACACCGTGACCTCCAGTTACGTGTGGAGCACCGCGATCGGGTCATTCAAGCTGAACAACTGCACCGGCGCGCCCGACTTCACGATTTCGGCGACTGCTTCGCCGCTGACGCTCCCGCAGGGTCAGGCGGGCAATTCGACGGGCACGGTCAACGTGACGGCGCTCAACGGCTTCAAGGCGACGGTCAGCCTGACCGCGGCGGGCGCATGCGGAACATCCGGGATCACCTGCGGGCTGAATCCCGCCGCGCTGACTCCGCCGGGAACGACGTCCTCGGGCCTGAGCGTTGGAATCTCGAGCGGCACGCCGGCCGGCACTTACCCGATCACGATCGTGGGAACGAGCGGGGCGCTTCAGCATTCGAGCAGCTTTAATTTGGTGGTGAGCGCGCCCGCCCCCGATTTTGCCATCTCAGTGTCTCCGTCGTCGCTGACGATCAGGCGCGCGAGCAGCGGCAAGTACGCCGTCTCGGTCAGCGCCAAAAACGGGTCCAGCTCGGTCAGCCTGAGCCTCAGCGGCTTGCCGAAGAACACCAGCGCAAGCTTCAAGCCCAATCCGGTGACGGCGAGCGGGAATTCGACTTTGAGCATCTCGGTCAACCGCAAGGCGCCGGCCGGGACTTACTCATTGACGATCACGGGCAAGAACACCAACTTCAGCCACAGCTATCCCGTGAGCCTCACCATCAATTGATGTGATGAAAGCAGCCGGCGCGACCGCTGAGGCGGGATCGATTCCGCTCAGCGGCCGCGCTGTTCTTTGTGATCGCGAAAGGCCGCCGGATGCGGTCTTCAGGTCCTCGATGCCGTTTTACGGAAAGAAGCAGGTATAGCCCGCAACCAGGCCAAAGGGAGTGTTGAGGCTGACGTTGGTGGAAGAGCCGTGATCTCTTCCGTTCAGGCCGGCATCGGAAAAATGCAGTGCCTGAAGACCCACGTAGATCGCGCGGCGCGAATCGATGAAATACTCAATCCCGGCCTCGCCCGTAATCAGCGCCATGAACGGCCCTTCCAGTTTGGTATCGATGATGGTCTGGCCGATGTTCAGATCGGAGTAGCCCGGACCAACGGAGCCGCCGATC
>Ga0070740_10006078_pt1 | contig 10805 bp, 9 predicted proteins | sample Coa_R2_FD_67286 | JGI IMG/M metagenome (GOLD analysis project Ga0070740, IMG submission 67286) | Surface soil microbial communities from Centralia Pennsylvania, which are recovering from an underground coalmine fire - Coalmine... | ecosystem: Environmental > Terrestrial > Soil > Unclassified ...
TCTATGCACCAACTTCTCTCGTCTCTCCAAGGACAGGAGGGAACAGAACCACCTGAGGCCGTATGATACCATACCCGAAGAGGGAGCGCACTTTTCCACCACGTCCCGGGACTCAATCCCGGCCTCCGGGCCGAGATCGCGGCGACCCGCAGCCACAGGGGGAAACGGTCATCTCGCTGAGCGAGGGCACGCTGCTGCGGCGCGACGGGGTGGACGCCCTCTACGCCTCCATGCTCGACCACCCCGTGGGAGAGGCCGACGACACGCCCGTGCAGGTCGAGATCGGCGGCCTCCGGTCAAGCGGCACCGTGCTCCAGGCCGACTCCATCCAGATCGTCATCGCGCTCACCGGCGCCGAGGACCTGCCACCTGCCATCCCGCGTGCGGGGCTCATCACGCGGCTCGACTTCCTTCCCCAAAAACTCCAGGAGAGGCACGAGCTCGCGCGCTCGGGCGACGAGCCGCCCGCCTCCTCCGGGGAACCGAGCTCTACGAGACGCGCCGCATCCTGCGGCTCGGCCACCACCGGCACGAGGAGCCCGACCGCCACACGCCGCTTCTGCTCGCGCACTACATCCAGAGCGTCCTCCCCCTCCACGGGAGGTCGCGCGAGACGCTCAGCGAGATCGCGGAGACCCAGGCTGCTCGCCAGCACCGCGATCCTGCACCACCCTCACCCAGACCTTCTTTGGCCGCTTCCCCGACGCGGCGTTCAACGTCTGCGTCGTGGACGAGGCCAGCATGGCCCCCTGCCCGCCCTCTTCTGGGCCCTCACCCGGGCCCGCCGCCACGCCGTCATCGCGGGCGACTTCCTGCAGCTGCCTCCCGTGAGCTTCGCGCGCCCCCCGCGTCCGAGTGACTGGGACGCAGCATCTACCAGGTCTTCGGGCTCACCGACATCGCCAGGGCGCGCGAGGACCCGCGCGCCCTGCTGCTCAACACCCAGTACCGCATGCACCCGGCCATCGCCAGCATCCCCAACCGCCTCTTCTGCGCCGGCCTGCTCAAGAGCGGCGCCGAGGTGGCCCAGCGGTCTGGCGCGTGGACCGGCGTTCCCATCACCCTCATCGACACCGAGAGGGGAGGCACCTGATGCGTCCGTCTCCCCCACGGGAGCCGGATCAACCTCCACAGCGCGCACGCGGCCGCCCTGATGGCGGCCCGGCTCGCCGGATCGCCCCCGCGCGCCAGCCAGGTGACCATCATCACGCCCTACGATCCCCAACCCGGCTCATCGGCGCCCTCCTGCACGACTCGGGATCGGCCGCGCCGTGAGGGTCGCCACCGTGCACCCTTCCAGGTGGACGCTCTGGAACAGGGCAGCCTCGTGGTCCTGGAAGACGTTTGGTTGGGAATCCAGCGATTGCCTATTGGTGGAGTGGGCTGATTTTCTCCTCTATCGACTCGCGAAATTCTCCCGAAACCCAAGGAAGGGCCGGTCGTGGACGAGGACATTTTTGCTGGTCCTCGAAGGCAGCGCTGTCTTCAGCGTCTGGAGCGACGCTATCCCCCGCTACGAGCGAGGCTCTAGGCAAGCGACGTCCCCCCGCACACGGCACGTAGTAGGGGAACGCTGCCGAGTATCAGCGTAAAACGCGGCGCAGGCAGAACGGCATCGCCTGCGATCCCCTGCCGCTCCATGGCGGGGGCGGACCATTTCACCAGGTTGACCGTGTAGCGACCATGAGGACGGACGGCGGACAGGACCGCCGCACGCCGCGTGTCAGGAGGGCTGAGGCGGCGGGCCTGATGCCACGTCGAGGGCGTGGACGAGGGCCCGCACGCGCCGGTGGATCTCGTCGCGAACCCGCCGGACCTCGGGGAGGGGAAGCCCCTGGGGATCGGGGAGCTCCCACTCGATGTAGGCCTTCCCGGGGATGTACGGGCACTGGTCGCCGCACCCCATGGTGACCACCACGTCGGCCCACTCGGCCGCCTCGTCGGTGAGCCGCTGGGGCGTGCGGTCGGCGATGTCGAGACCGACCTCCCGCATCACCTCGACGACCTCCGGGTGCACGTGGGCGGCGGGGGCCGTCCCGGCTGATCTCGCGGCGTGCCGGCCCCCGGCGACCTGCTCGAAAAACGCCTGGCTCATCTGGGAGCGCCCGGCATTCTGGCGGCAGACGAAGAGCACGCGCGCCATCAGCGCATCCGGCGGCCTCGGGGTGGGCGATACTCGGGTCCCGCGTCGTGATCGTCCCCGGGCACGATGGGTCCCCTCGCAGTCCGCGCTGGCGACGACCGGACGAGCACGGTCCCGTCTCTTCTTCCCCGAGGCGAGAGATTCTGCGCCAGGCGCGGCCGCTCCTGTTTCCTCTGCAGGTCCCCCCTGCTCCCGGGGTGAAACGAACGCTCGATGACAGGTCCCGTGGCACCCTCCCGCACCGACGGGGAGACCGCCCGCCCCAGCGCCCTGCGGTTTGTGGTGCTCCTCGGCATCGTCAGCATGTTTGCCGACATGACCTACGAGGGCGCCCGCAGCATCACCGGGCCCTTCCTGGGCCTCCTGGGGGCCAGCGGCGCCATCGTGGCGACGGTGGCGGGACTGGGGGAGTTCCTCGGGTACGCCCTCCGGTCTGTCTTCGGGTACGCGGCCGACCGGACCAGGATGTACTGGCCGATCGCCTTTGCGGGGTACGCGGTGCAGGTCCTCGCCGTGCCCCTCCTCGCCCTCGCGGCCTGGTGGCCCGTCGCGGCGGTGCTGATCCTCGCCGAGCGCTCGGGACGGGCCATGCGCAATCCTCCGCGGGACGCCATGCTGGCCCACGCGTCGAGCGAGCTGGGGAGCGGCTGGGCCTTCGGACTCCGGGAGGCCCTGGACGCGGGCGGGGCCATGGTCGGGCCTCTCATCGTCGCGGGGACGGTATACCTGTGGCGGAGCTACCGCCCGGGCTTCGCGGTCCTGGTCGTGCCGGCCCTCCTGACGCTCCTCGTGCTGCTCGGCGCGTGGCGCCAGTACCCCCACCCCCACCGCCTCGAGCTGCGCGAGCCTGCGGCCGACCGCCGGGGGATTCCGCCCGTATTTTGGGTCTACCTCGGGGGGATGGCGCTGATCGCGGGCGCCTACGCCGACTTTCCGCTCATGGCCTATCACCTGGGGAAGACCGGGGTCGTCGCGCCGGCGTGGATCCCGGTCCTCTACGCCGTCGCCATGGCGACCGAGGCCGTGGGGGCCCTGGGGCTGGGGCGGTTGTTCGACCGGGTGGGCCTCCTCACCGTGGTGGGCACGACGGCCCTCACGGCGTGGTTCGCCCCCCTGGTCTTCCTGGGCGGGCCTCCCCTCGTCGCGGCGGGGATGGTGCTGTGGGGCCTCGGCATCGCCGCCCAGGAGTCGATCGTGAAGGCCGCCCTCACGGCCGTCGTGGGGGCGGAGCGGCGCGCCTCGGCCTACGGGCTCTTCGACACCGGGTTCGGCCTGGCGTGGATGCTGGGGAGCGCGGCGATGGGGCTGCTCTACGACCGGTCCCTGGGGGCCCTGGTCGCCTTCTCGGTGGCGCTGCAGCTGACGTCCCTTCCCCTGCTGGTCCTGGCCCGCAAAGATCTCCGCGCCTCCTGACCGGCGGTCCTGCGGGGCCCGGGCCGGGTGGCGGAGGGGAGTGGGAATCGAACCCACCGCGGACCTCCAGGCCCGCCGACAGTTTTGAAGACTGCGAAGGCCACCAGGCCCCGTGCCCCTCCGCTGCGTCTCCTATCCTAGCATCCAGGCGCCTGCCGTGCCACGGCGGCACGGGATCCGGCGGAGGGACGGGTGCTCGGGACTACTTGACGAACCCCTTGCCCCGGGTCTGCAGGCCCGCGATGACCAGGACGATGGCCACGAAGATGTACTCGTAGAGGGCCGGGAGCCCCAGGAGGACGATGAGGTCGTCGATGAGCCCGATGATGAGGGCCCCGATGGCTGCTCCCAGGATCGTCCCGCGTCCGCCGGTGAAGGGGATCCCGCCCAGGATCACCCCGGCGATCGCTTCGAGGGAATACCCCTGCCCGGTGAGGGGGTAGATGGAGTCCTGCCACGCGGTGATCATGACGCCCGCGAGCGCGGCGAGCCCTCCCGACACCATGAAGGCGGCCGTCTTGAGCCTGTCGGTGTCGAGCCCGACCACGCGCGCGGCGGCCTCGTGGGACCCCACGCTCTTGATCCACAGGCCGACGGGCGTCGCGGAGACGATCACCTCGGCGGCGGCCACCACGGCCACGCTGATGAGGATGAGGGTGGGGACCGGGCCGAGGTGTCCCGCGAATGCTAGGAACCCAAACTGCCGGGGCGGGGTGACCGAGTAGGGGTTGATGTTGTCTCCGCGGTTGAAGAGGAGCGCGATCCCCGTGAGGCCCCAGTAGGTGCCCAGGGTGACGATGAAGGAGGCGATCCGGCCGCGGGTGACGAGGAGGCCGACGAGCCACCCCACGGCGACCCCGTAGAGGAGGGCCGCGGGGACCGCCACCCAGGCCGGCAGGCCGAGGAGGACGTTCAGGTAGGCGGCCATCATCCCGGCGCTGGCGAGGACGCTCTGGACGCCCAGGTCGACCATGCCCATGAGGATGACGAAGGCCTCCCCCACCGCGGTGACGATGAGGAAGCTCGAGCTGATCAGCAGCGCCGTGAGGTTGGAGATCCGCAGGAAGGACGGGGCCACGATCCCGCTCGCCGCCACCGCGATGGCGAGGAAGAGGAGGGGCCGGCGCACGCTCCCCGGGGGCCCGAAGAGGCCGAGGAGGTCCCGGAGCGGGAGGCGCTGACGTTCCGGGCGTCCGAGGACGGGGGACTTGGTGTGCTCGGCCGTCACGGGCCTACTCCGGCTCGAACATGAAGCGGATGAGGTCGTCGACGCGGAGGCCCTGGTTCGGCACCACGCGGCGGATCTTGCCGTGGGCGAACACCGCGATCCGGTCCGAGACCTGGAGGATGTCCTCCAGCCGATGGCTCACCAGGATCACCGTGTGCCCCCGCGCCTTGAGGTCCCCGATGAGCCGCAGCACCTCCTGGACCTTGTTGACCGAGATGGCGGCGGTGGGCTCGTCCATGATGATGATCTCCCGCTGAAAGAGGAGGGCCCGCGCGATCGCCACGGCTTGCTGCTCGCCGCCCGAGAGGTTGGCGAAGAGCTCCGTGGGCGAGATCGGGGCGTTCAGCTGGGCGAGGGCCCCGGCCGTGGCCTCGCGCATCGCCCGGACGTCGAGGAAGACCCCCCACCGGCGCCGCTCCTCCCCGAGGAAGGCGTTCTCCCACACGCGGAGGTCCGGGGCCAGCGAGAGGTCCTGGTAGATCATCTCGATCCCGAGCTGGCGCCGCGACGTGCGGGGGGAGGCGATCCGGACGGGCCGCCCCCGGTAGAGGATCTCCCCTGCGTCGGGCTGGTGGTAGCCGGTGAGCAGGCGCAAAAACGTCGATTTTCCGGCCGCGTTGTCGCCGATGATGCCGAGGACCTCCCGGGGGTAGATATCGAGGCTGACGTCGTCGACGGCCCGGACGGGGCCGAAGGACTTGGAGAGGTGGCGGACCGAGAGGAGCGGCTGGGGAGGGGCGCTCACGGGCGCCCCCTCCCCCCTGCCGCGTCCGGAGCCCATGAAGCCCCGGGACCCTACCGGGCCCGGACGGCCTTCCCCTGGCCGTACGGGAGGGGCGGGATCACTGCGGGCGTGCCCCAGTCGGAGATCGTGGAGACGTTCTCCCGGGTGACGAGGGTCATGGGGATGATGACGTCCCCGTGGGGGAACTTGTCGGCGGGCGGCTTCACGCCCCGGAGGTAGTTGTCCATCGCCTCGACGGCCCACACCGCCTCCAGGAACGGGGAGTGGGTCACGGTGTCCAGCTGCTCTCCCGCCTTGATGGCCGCGAGGCTCTGGGGCTGGGCGTCAGCGCCCACCACGTACACGTCCGTGCCCGGCTTGAGCCCGTGGTCCTTGATGGCGCGGATGGCGCCCAGGGCCATGGCGTCGTTCCCGCAGACCACGAGCTGCACGTCGGTGGTCTTGGCGAGGAGCTCCGAGATGGTGCGCTCCGCCGCCGCCGTGGCGAAGTCGGCGGACTGGTTGAGGATGACCTTCACCTTGCCGCTCTTGATGGCCGGAGCGAGGGCCTCCATCGTGCCCTTCACCCGGTCGACGGCGGTGCTGGCGCCCAGCGTCCCCTGGAGGATGGCCACGTGCCAGGGCGTCTTCACGTGGTGCTCGGCCAGGTAGGTGAGCGCGTACTCGGTCTCGATCTTCCCCAGCGTGACGTCGCGGTCGCCGATGAAGACGTTGCGCGCCGAGGGGGTCGCGACGTCGCGGTCGATGGTGACGACGGGGATTCCCTTCGAGACGGCGCTCTGCGACACGCTGGTCAGCGAGGCCGAGATGGGGTTGAGGATGATCCCCTTGGCGCCGGCCGCGATGGCCTCGTTCACCTGGCTGATCTCCGTGGAGGACGAGTTGTTGGCGCTGACGATCTTGATGGTCAGGTCGGGGTACAGTTTGGCCGTGGCGCGCACGCCGTCGGCCATGGGCGCGAAGTAGGGGTAGTTGAACCCCGTGAAGATGAAGTAGACGAGTTTGGCCGGGGCGGCCTGGACTCCCACGGGGATGACGAGGAGCCCCAGGATCGCGGCGAGAGCCCACAGGCGGGTCATGCGGAACGGACTCCACTGCTGTGTGCTCACAGGCAGTCTCCCTCCTCTCTCGGTGGTCGTCTGCGTCTCCCATTACGGTTCGGGGCGCCCCTCGGTTCCCCTCCCCCGAACGGCCCGGTCCGAAGCGCGCATCAGCCCTCGGCCCGCCATCAGGACGCGCCCGGGAAACGCTGGACTAGGAGGCGCGAGGAGTTGGCCGGGATCCCCAGGTCCGGCAGGCTCTGGGCGGCCGCGGCGACGGCCGGCGGCAGGACCCCGAGGCCGCCAGCGACAGGCCGGTCAAGTTGTACAGCGCGGCGGCCCCCCGGGGTGAGGGCGACGCGCATGGTGCGGCGGGCCATCAGGCACGAGCATCCAGTCCTCGCCCCTCGCCACCCCATGGGGTGCCGCGATCGCCCGTCGCTCCAGCTCCTCCGACGGCGATGCCCACGTCGGCCCGCGCCCCAGGGCCCGCTCTGCCCGGCGGCGGGCGGGAGGCAGGGGAAGGAGCCCCCCGTCCGGAGCGTCCCGGGAGGCCGCGCACGTGCGTCTCTTCCGGGGCCGGAGGTGCGACATCTGTCGGCCCACCAGGTACCGGCGCCGCGGGGGCGTGTTCGAGCTCCTGATCGTGACCCTCGCGGGGGATTGAGTCCGCACGTGGTGGGGAAGTCCGCTCCCCCTTGGGTATCGTGGGCAGAGGCCGTCCGGCCGACGCGAGCCGCGCGGTGGTGCGCCTCACCTCCCGCGCAGCAGCCGCGACGAGTTGGCCAGGATTCCGAGATCGGGCAGCGACTGCGCCGCCGCGGCGACGATCGGCGGCAGGACACCGAGGGCCGCCAACGAGAGGCCGAGGAGATTGTACACGGCGGTAAATCCGAGATTGAGCAAGACCACATGCATCGTGCGGCGCGCGATCCGGAAGACCTCCGGCACGAGCATCCAGTCGTCGCGCATGAGCGCGATGTGGGCGGCCTCGATCGCTACATCGCTCCCCGCCGCGCCCATGGCGATGCCGACGTCGGCCTGGGCGAGCGCCGGCGCGTCGTTCACCCCGTCGCCCACCATCACGACGGTGTGTCCCGTGGCTTGATACGCCTTCACCGCGGCGATCTTGTCCTCCGGCAGGAGATGGGCTCGGGAGGGGATGCCGAGGCCCCCGGCGAGCGCGGCTGCCGTCCGTTCGTTGTCGCCCGTGAGGAGCTCAATCCGTGTGATGCCCAGCTCGCGGAGGGCGTCGAGGGCCGCGGGCACCTCCGGGCGCGGGGTATCAGCCGCCGCGATCACGCCGATCGGTGTCCCGTCGCGAGCCACGACTAGCAGCGTCTTGCCCTGGGCCTCGAGGGCCTCCAGCGTTTGTGTCCCTGCGGGAGGCACGTCGCCCGGCACCATTCGCCGGCTCCCCACGACGACGGCGGACCCGTCCACCTGGGCGCGGACGCCCAGGCCCGGGAGCGCCTCGAAGTGCTCCGGCTCAGTCAGGTGGAGTGCTCTCTGTTTGGCCGCGGCGCGCACCGCCGCGGCCAGCGGATGCTCCGAGTACCGCTCCGCCGACGCGGCCATCGCCAGGACCTCGTCCGCGGATGCGCCGTCGAGCGGCACGACGTCGGTGACCCGTGGCTGCCCCAGCGTCAGGGTCCCCGTCTTGTCGATCAGCACCACGTCCGCGCGCGCCAGGGCCTCGAGATATTTCCCACCCTTGACCAGCAGGCCGCGCCGAGCGGCGGCACCGATCGACGCGAGCATCGCAATCGGGGTCGCAAGGGCGAAGGAACAGGAGCAGGCCACGACGAGCACGGCCGCGGTCGCCAGCGGGTCGCGGCGGACGAGGTACGTGAGACCCGCGATCCCGGCCACGACCGGCAGGTAGGAGCCCGAAAACCTATCGGCGAGGCGTTGGACGTCGGCGCGGTGGGCTTCGGCCTGCTCCACCAGCGTGATGACGCGCCCAAAGACAGTCTCCCGGCCGACGGAGGTGGCGCGGACGCGAAGGCTCCCCAGGCGGGTCAGCGTCGCGGCGAACACCCGCGCCCCGGGCCCGGCCTCGACGGGCATGGACTCGCCCGTGACAGCCGCCTGATCCACAGTGGCATGCCCGGCCACGACCTCTCCATCCACAGGGATCTGCTCGCCCGGTCGCACAACGACGATCTCGCCCACCCGCACCTCGCCGATCGGGACCTCGCGCTCCTCCCCGGCGCGCTCGACGCGGGCGGTCCGGGGCGCCATTCTGGTGAGGTCCCGGACCGCGCGGCGCGCGCGGTCCGTCGTGAACCGCTCCACGTAGTCGCCCACCCGCATGAAGAACACCACGATGGCTGCGGTGGCCCACTGCCCGACCGCCAGGGCGGCTACCACCCCCAGCGTCATCAGGGTGTGGGAAGTGATCCGCCCCCGGAGCGCGGCCCGGAGGACGCCCCAGAACACCGGGTAGCCGCCTGCGAGGACGACCGCGAGCGCCACCGGCCACGGCACGCGCTCGGTGATCCGCTCGAGGATGCCCAGGTGCTCGCCCGCCACCGTGAGGACGAGCACCACGCCGGCGACGGTGCCGAGCAGGGTGAGCACCTGGTGGGTGAAGGGGCGGAGTCCCGCGGCCCGGCGGTCGGGGCCCCCGGGAGGCTCCGGTGCGGGCCCGGTGCCTGGGGGACACTCCGCGCACCCGGACGGCACCCCGGTCATGCAGATATGCGCGCGAGCCATCCCCCTCCCCCGCGATCGCCCGGGCGGAGTCGAACGTCCGAGGACAAGAGGCCTCCCTGCCCGGAAGAGAGCGCTTCCATTATATTCGAAGGGCGACGGGGAGGGGAGAGGTCCCGCACCCACGGGGGAGGAACCGACGCTGCCAGGACCGTCGTGCGCTCCAGTCCTGCGTGCCGCCAGCCCCCCGTCTTCACGATTTCCCGCTCCGTGCTCTACCCTTCCCGCGACGAACCGCGAGGCGGCGGGGCGGGGGGCTCGACGAGGACGGTGAGACCCTCGGGTCGGCGTTCGACGCAGACGATCCGGACACGCGTCCCCGGGTCGACGGGGGAGTCCGCTGCGGCGCGCCAGAGCTCGCCTTGATACCGGATGTATCCGGCGGGCCGCAGGGCTGTGGCCGCGATCCCCTCGCGGCCGACCATGCTCTCGATGCCCGTCCGCGGAGGGAATCGGACCGTGCGGGCGATCGCCACGCGGGCGGTGAGCGAAAGCCCGGCGACCGCCACGTACACAGGCAGCGCCTCGCGCAGCGGCAACCACAGGAAGAGCCCCAGGCCTGCGATCGGGAGGATCAGCAGCATATCTTGAGACGGAGCGCTCGCCCGAGTGCCGGGGGATCACCGGCGCGGCCGTCGCGGGTGCCCCGCGCCCTCCCTGCCCTGACCCACGCGGCGGGCGCCGGCCGCTGGCACGAGGAGGGCGCGACCATGGACTAGCGGTGTCTCGCCAAAAGGTCCGTGGCCTGGCGCTGGGCCTGGTCCAGCGCGGCCTGCGCGCTGAGCTTATGCTCCTGGGCCTCCTGCACCGCGGTCACCAGGGTCTGTTGCACCTCGCTTTGGTCGTAGACCGTCATCTGCTCGCCGGCGTACTTCAGCTGCCGGGTGGCGGTGAGCGCCTGGGGGATCTTCGCCAGGTACGCGGCGAAGGACGGCACCGACATCTCGGACTTCCGGATCGGCACGTAGCCGGTCCCTATGCTCCACCGGGCGGCCTGGGGGGCCTCGGTCATCCACCGGACGAACGTCCACGCCGCCGCCACGTGGTCCGCGGGGATGTGGGTGAAGATGTAGAAGCTGCCACCGCCCGTCACCGCGCCGTATCCGGCGGGTCCCGCGGGCATGAAGGCGGCATCCCACTGGAACGGGGCGTTCTTGCGGATAAACGTCATGATCCCGGTCGTCGAGTAGATCATGGCCGCCCGCTGCTGGATGAAGTCCGTGGGGACCTGGTCCCAGAAGGGTTTCCCCGACGGCCCGGGGGGTGCCACCCTGTACCTGTCCTGGAGGTCGAGGATGAAGTGGAGGGCGCGAACCGTCTGGGGGGAGTTGAACTTCACCCACGTCCCGTTGGGATCGAAGAACTTCGCCCCCGCCTCGTAGAAGAACCCCTGGATGAGCCAGGGCGACGTGTCCACCACCGGGGCTTCCACGCCCCAGCGGGTGACGTGCCCGCTCGCGTCCCGGACGGTCAGCTTCTCCGCGTCCGCGACGAGGTCCGACCACGTCCGGGGCGGCTGGT
>Ga0070740_10006083_pt1 | contig 10797 bp, 10 predicted proteins | sample Coa_R2_FD_67286 | JGI IMG/M metagenome (GOLD analysis project Ga0070740, IMG submission 67286) | Surface soil microbial communities from Centralia Pennsylvania, which are recovering from an underground coalmine fire - Coalmine... | ecosystem: Environmental > Terrestrial > Soil > Unclassified ...
TCAAGCCCGGCGGGCGCGTCGCCGTGTCCGACCTGGCGTTGCTGAAGCCCTTGCCGCCGGAAGTGCTGAAAATGGTCGAGGCGCTGGTGGGCTACGTGGCTGGCGCGGTGCTGATGTCGGAAACGGAGCGCATGGCGCGCGATGCCGGCTTGGCGGACCTGCGGTTGAATCCCAAGGCCGGTTACGTGGATGCGTTGATGCAAGGCCAGGACCCGTTGTATTTGAAGATCACCGCCCAATTGCCTGCCGGCACGCAGCCAGGCGATTTTATCACCAGTCTGGAGATCACGGCCCGGAAACCGTCCGCAGTTGTTCAATCGCCGTCATGAAACTCTACGTTTACGAAACTATCCCGCAGACTCCGGACGCAAAGCCGCGTTACTTCGAGATCAAACAGAGCATGAACACCAAACCGCTGACGACACATCCGCAAACCGGCAAACCCATTCGCCGCGTGGTGCTGGGGGGATTTGGCGTTTTGTCCAGCAGCAAAACCGTGAGTGAATCGTCCGCCGGGAGTTCCGGCTGCGGTCCAAGCTGCGGCTGTCATTGAAAGGAAATGCCATGAGCCAATCCATGCCTGCCTCGGCCGCCGTTGTTCCCGCCGCTACGCGCAAGCGGTTGAACTTCTTCGAGCGTTACCTTTCGCTCTGGGTTTTGATCTGCATGGTCGTCGGCGTGACGCTGGGCAGGTTGTTGCCCGGAACGATCGCCGGGTTGAGCAATCTGGAATTTGTTCGCGGCTCCCATGTCAACGCGCCCATCGCCGTGCTGATCTGGCTGATGATTTATCCGATGATGCTGAAAATTGACTTCGGCTCGCTGGTGGGCGTGACCAAGCGCCCCAAAGGACTGCTGGTGACGCTGTTCGTGAACTGGCTCGTCAAGCCGTTCAGCATGGCGTTTTGGGCGTGGGTGTTCGTGCAGCACGTCTTCGGCCATTGGATCGAACCGGACCTGGCCCGGAACTACACCGCCGGCCTGATCATCCTCGCCGCCGCGCCCTGCACGGCGATGGTGTTCGTCTGGAGCTACCTGACCGACGGCGACCCGGCCTACACGCTGGTGCAGGTGGCGTTGAACGACCTCATCATGCTGGTCGCCTTCGCGCCCATCGTGATGTTTCTGTGCGGCGTGGCGCACGTGGTGGTGCCGGCCAAGGTGCTCATCACCTCCGTGGTGGTCTTTATCGTGATTCCCTTGGCGGCGGGCTGGCTGACGCGCACGGCGTTGCTGAAGGCGCGCGGGCAGGAGTGGTTCGAGAAGAGCTTCCTGCCGAAGTTTCATCCCGTCACCGTCCTCGCGCTGCTGCTGACGCTGGCGCTGATTTTCGCGTTTCAGGCGGAAAACCTGACGACGAAATGGTTCGCGGTGATTCTGCTGGCGGTACCGATTCTGGTGCAGGTCTATTTCAACTCCGGGCTGACCTACCTGCTGATGCGCTGGTTCAAGGTACCGCACAACGTGGCGTCGCCCGGCGCGCTGATCGGCGCGAGCAACTTCTTCGAGCTGGCGGTGGCGGTGGCCATCACGCTGTTCGGCCCCGGCTCGCCGGCGGCGCTGGCCTGCGTGGTGGGCGTGCTGGTGGAAGTGCCGGTGATGCTCTCGGTGTGCAATGTTTGCAACCGCTCGCGCGGTTGGTATCAGGCCGTGCTCTCCAATTCGCCGGTTATGAATTGAGCGCGGGAGCGCCAATCTATCTCGCGATTTTCCGCGCCGGCATTCGTGTCGCCGCCGGAGGGGTGAAGGTTTCCTGCCCGCCGGTCCGGCCGGTTGGCCGCGAGGGAAGAGTGCCTACTCTCCCAATTTCTGTCCGGGCTTGAGCGGATGACCGGCGAGGAACTGCCCGGTGGTCATCCGTTTGCCCCCGGCGCATTGCAATTCCCGAATCCGCAGCGCGTCCCGTCCGCAGGCAACCACCATGCCGGTGGAGTCGGCGGACAAAATTTCTCCGGCATTTCCCGAACGCTCGACGACGTCCGCCTGCCAGATTTTCAATAATTGAGTGCCGGCGGTTGATTCAAAAAATGTGAATGAGCCGGGCCAGGGCGTGAAGGCGCGCAACCGGTTCCAAATTTCCCGGGCCGGACGCCGCCAGTCAATCCGGCCGTCGTCCTTTTTGATTTTGGGCGCGAGCGTGGCGCCTTCGGCGGGCTGCGGTTGCGCCTGGATTTGGCCCGCGACGTAGCCGGGAATGGTTTCCACCAGCAAATCCGCACCCAGTTGAGCCAACCGGTCGTGGAGCGTTTGCGCGTTATCCTCCGGCAAAATCGGCGTGCGGCGCCGGGTCAGAATGGGTCCGGTATCCAGACCGGCGTCCATTTTCATAATCGTCACGCCGGTTTCCGTTTCGCCCTGGGCAATGGCCCATTGAATGGGCGCGGCCCCGCGATATTTGGGCAACAACGAGGCGTGGACGTTCAGACAACCCAAGGGCGGCAGTTCCAGAATTGCCGGCGGCAGAATCTGGCCGTAAGCGGCAACGACAATCAACTCCGGTTCCAGCGCCCGCAGGTCGGCGATGAATTTTGAGTCGCGCGCCCGGGCGGGCTGCCACACGGGCAGGTTCAATGTCTGGGCCAGTTGTTTCACCGGCGAAGGCTGGCTTTTCAACTGGCGGCCCCGGGGTTTGTCCGGCGGGGTGACGACAGCGGCGATGGAAAAGTTTTTGTTCTCCGCCAGTTTTTTCAAGCTGGCGCAGGCCCACTCGGCGGTGCCCATGAAAACCAATTTCATTTTATTCTTGACAGCGATCGTCCGCGGGGCGGACGGAGGGGAGCGCCGGGGGGCGGGGCCGGTTTTCCTGCGGCGGATTGAAGGTTCCGGCCCCCGGCCGGTTGGCGGCCGGCGGAGCGGTTGGACGGCGGCCGTTCCACGCGAGGCGCCTCAGTCCTTGAACTCTCTGACGGTTTTGGGGAGAGCCGTTTTCTGGTAGGGCGAATGAAGGTTGAAATAAATGCCGCACAACGGGTGCGCTTCATCATCGCCCTGGCTGAGGATGACCGTGACGCGCTTGTCCAGCGCGATGCCGTGCCTCATGCCGGCGCCGCGATTTTCGTAAGCCTTGATGGCCTTGGCCATCAGGGAAGCCAGCGAGGCCTCAAAATCTTCCGGCGTCTTGTCGAGGCACACGATGTATTTATCGTAGGCACGGATTGCTGCCGCCATTTCGCGCTTGAACAAATCAATGGTCATTGCAACCCCAGATAAAGCATCTGACCGGGCGGGCGGCAAGAATAAATTGAACGCGGCGCGACGCGCCCTCTGCGAACCGGCAAAACCAAAATCCCTTTTCCCGGCGGCAGCGTTGAGTTAATCTGATGACGTGACGTGGTTGACTGACCGGCATTTTTTCTTGCTCGCCGTGGTGATTTACGGCTTGAGCACCGTCTATTCGGTTTTTCTGTGGCGGAGGGGTTTTCGGCGGGACGACCACGTGAATTATTTTTTGCTGCTGGCGGGGTTCGGCCTGCACACCGTGGCCATGGTCCAGCGCGGCTTTTCCATCGCGCACTGTCCGGTGAACAATCTTTACGAAGCCACCGCGTTTATCACCTGGACCATCGTGGCGGTCTGTTTGGTCCTGGGTTTGTTTCGTCGGCTGCGTTTTATCGGGGCGTTTGCGGCGCCGGTGTTGTTCGCGGTTGGGGTGTTTGCGTTGATGCCGGAACTGGATCGCCAGCCGCGCGGGCCGGGACCGGAATTTTCGGGGGCGCTGACGAGCCTGCACGCGGCGACCATTCTGCTGGCCTACGGCGCGTTCGGTCTGGGGGCGGTGGCGGCGGTCATGTTCCTGGTTGAGCAGCACGATTTGAAATTTCACAAACTGCGCGCCGTGCTCTCGTTGCTGCCGCCGGTGCAGCGACTGGAGACCATTGCGGTGCGGCTGGTCTTTGCCGGATTTGTGTTGTTCACCGTCGGTCTGGAGGCGGGGCGTTACCTGCCGCGGCCGGCGGGGGTGGCCTATTGGGACGATCCCAAAGTGGTGTGGTCCGCTTTTCTCTGGCTGGTGTATCTGGCGCTGCTGGCGGCGCGCCAAATGTTCGCGCAACGCGGCCGGCGCTTCGCTTACGGTGCGGTGGGGGCGTTTGTCTTTCTGCTGCTGACGTTCTGGGGAACCAATCTGCTTTCGCGCCTGCATCATCCATGAACGGCAAAACATTCTCTCCACCGGCCTTTACGCGGAGCGGTTTGAATTCCGGACCGCGCGGAAAGTCTCTTTGCTTTTCGAGCTGGCAGTTTCTTGCGACATGAGCGTGGTCGTCATCGGTTTGAGTCATCACACGGCGCCCGTGGCTTTGCGGGAACGGTTTGCCTTTGCCGAGGCGGACATTCCCGGCGCGCTCAAAGTTCTGTGCGATTCCGGTGTCGCCGCCGAAGCGGTGATCCTTTCCACGTGCAATCGGGTGGAAATCTATGCGGCGACAACGCAGGAACCGGCCGCGGCGTTTGCGGCGCTGAAGGATTTTTTGCTGCGGCGAGGTGCGGAGACGCAACGTGCCGGCGCCGGGGACGGCTGCCAGTGGCAACCGCAACCAAAGGCCGCGCCGGATTCTCCCCGGCTGGAAGACAGACAACAGCCGGAATCCGGCGGGGCCACGGCACCGGGCAAAGGACCGGAGGCCGTCATTTATGCGCGCGCCGAGCCGGAAAGTCTTCGGCATCTGTTCCGGGTCGCCTGCGGTCTGGATTCCCTGGTGCCGGGCGAGACGGAGATTCTCGGCCAGCTCAAGGAGGCTTATGAACTGGCGCGGAAGAACCACTTCACCGGCGCGCGTCTGAATCGGATTTTCCAGCGGGCGTTTCATGTGGCCAAACACGTCCGCACGCACACGAACATCCAGCGCGGCAGCGTGAGCGTGGCCAGCGTGGCTGTGGAACTGGCGGAAAGAATTTTCAGTTCGCTGGCCGGGCGTGAGGTGCTGGTTGTCGGCGCGGGGGACACCGGCGAAAAAGTGGCTCGCGCCCTGCGTTCGCGCGGCGCCGGAAGGGTGGTCATTGCCAGCCGCACCCGGGAGCGCGCCGAGGGACTGGCCGGAGAATTGGGCGGACGTGCCGTGCCGTTCGACCATTGGGCCGAGGAGCTGGAGCGGATGGACATTGTCATCAGCAGCACTTCCGCCCCGCATCCGATTCTGGATCGCGCCCGATTGGCGCCGGTGGTGGAGCGGCGCCGGGGCCGCCCGCTGCTGCTCATGGACCTGGCCGTGCCGCGCGATATGGACCCCGAAGTGAACTTTCTGGAGAACGTGTATCTTTACAACATTGACGATTTGCAGACCGTGGCCGATGGTTATCTGAAATTGCGCCGCGAGGAAATGGCGCGCTGCGAAAAAATCATTTCGGAAAACGTCGAGGCGCTGTTCCGTCAAAACGCCCTGGCCGGTCTGGCCGCCGGGCGCGGATTGAATCTTTCCAATCTGCGAAAATCTGCGCAAACTGCGGACTGAAATGGAACGCCCCATCCTCATCGCCACGCGCGGCAGCGCGCTGGCGCTGGCGCAGGCCAATCTCGTCGCCGCACAGTGCCGCCGGTTTTTCCCGCGCCTGCGCTTCGAATTGAAGATCATCAAGACCACCGGCGACAAATTGCAGAAGGCTTCCCTGGCCCAAATCCAGGGCGGCCTGCCGAAGGGTTTGTTTACCAAGGAACTCGAAGCCGCCTTGTTGAAAGGTCAAGCCGACCTGGCCGTTCACAGCTTGAAGGATTTGCCCACGGATTTGCCCGCCGGCCTGACGCTGGCGGCCACGCCCAAGCGGGCCGACGCGCGCGACGTGTTGATTTACCGCGACGCGGAATTTCTGAAAACCGCGGCCGGGAAACGGCAAACCGGAAAAGTTGAAGAATGGACGCCAGGTCAGGAGGCCTTGCGCGGTTTCCCGCCGGGCGCAGCGCTGAAGGATTTTCCGCCAGGTACGACCATTGCCACCAGCAGCACGCGTCGCCGGGAACAGTTGCTCGCCGCCCGACCGGATATCCGGGTGGTGGAAATCCGCGGCAACGTGCCGACACGCCTGCAAAAAATTGCCGCGCGCGGCGAGTGGGACGCCACGGTGCTGGCCCTGGCCGGCCTGACGCGCCTGAATTTTGAAATCAAGTCAGACGGGAAGATTCTGGGGGACGCCGTGCCGGACGGTTTACGGGCCACGGCGCTGGGGCTGGATGAAATGTTGCCGTGCGTCGGGCAGGGGGCCATCGGAATTGAAATCCGCGCTGACGATGAACGCCTTGCGAAAATCGTCGAGCGGCTGAACCATTTCAACACCTTTCAGGCGGTGACGGCCGAGCGCGCCTTTCTGCGCGCCATGGGCGGCGGCTGCCAAAGTCCGGTGGCCGCCTTTGCCGAAGTAACCGGAGAAAATCTTTTTCTGCGGGCCGTCTCCTTCCGCAGCGGAACTGCCCGGCGCGCCGAGGGCAAACGCCCCGTGAAGGAAGCCGTGGCGCTGGGCGAGGAATTGGCGGCGCAACTGAAATAAGGCCTGGCGCCCGCTGCCGCCCGCCCCGGCGAAACCCCTCCAGGAAAATCAAAAACGCCGGCCTGGAGGGACACCGGCGGGGGGCCGAACGGAACGCCCGCCAATTGCGCTTGCCAAACGCCGTCGTTGGCGTAAAGTGGACGGCCAATTTTCATACGATGCACCTGACTTGTCTCGATGTTGTTTTGGCGGACGCCACCGCGGCGCCGCCGGTCGCCGGCGCGCCGGTTGCCCCCCCGCCCCCGCAAAGCTCGCCGCTGAGCTTTTTCGTGCCGCTGGTCCTGATGCTGGTGATTTTGTATTTCATGATGATTCGCCCGCAATCGCAGCAGCGCAAACGGCAGCAGCAGTTGATCGAAAGTCTCAAGAGCGGCGACAAGGTGGTCACGGCCAGCGGCATTGTGGGCACCGTCATCTCCGTCAAGGAAAAAACCCTTTCCCTCCGTTCGATGGACGCGAAGATGGAAGTGACCAAAAGCTCGGTGACGGACATCCTCGAACGCGGTGGTGAGGAAAAAGCCCCCGCCTGAAACGGTCATGAAAAATCGAAGCTTCTGGTTCACCGCGCTGCTGATCATTCTGGCCTGGTCGCTGTACGAAATCTATCCGCCGACCTCCGCGGATTTGTTGCAGGTTTTTGCCGACCGGGCGGAAAACCAAGACGCCACGTTCACCAACATTTTGCAACGCGCCGAAGCGCTGCAAAAGACCGGCACCAACAGCGAGTTCGCCGATCTGCTGATGGCCATCGGTACCAACAACATCCAGCCCTATTTCCCGTTCATCAACGCTTCCAATGAACTGGCGCCTGCCACCTATATTCTAAACCGCCTACAGCGCGACGCTTCCGGCAAAATCAAGCTGGGTTTGGATTTGCAGGGCGGCACGGCGTTTTTGGTGGAGATGGACACCAACGCCCTGGCTGCCGGCACCGGCACTGGCGACACCAACCGTACCGTCAACGCTGCCGACATCAGCGGTGCGCTCTCCCAAGCCGTCGAAGTGCTCCGCAAACGCGTGGACCAGTTCGGCGTAGCCGAACCGGTCATCCAGCCGGTGGGGGGCAACCAGATTCTGATTCAACTGCCCGGCCTGTCGGAGCACGACAAGGCGCTGGCCGAGACGAATATCTCCCGCGCCGCCTACCTGGAATTCCGGCTGGTCAAGGAAGACAGTGATCAAATTCTCGAAAATCACGAGCCGATTCCGCCCGGTTACGAAGTGCTCAAACATGTGTTGCCGCCGGAGAACGGCAAGCCGCGCCCGCCGGACGTGGTCGTGGTAAGCAAAACTCCCGCGAACGGACTCAAGGGGGACATCGTCAAAAGCGCGTTCGTGGCGCGCGGTAATCTGGGCGAGCCGATGATTGAATTTACCCTCACCGAGGACGGCGCCAGGAAATTTGCCGAAGTGACCCGTAACAACGTCGGGCGCCGTTTGGCCATCGTTTTGGACGGGCAACTCTATTCCGCGCCGAGAATTCAAAATCCAATTGAAACCGGCAGCGGCCAGATTACCGGCCAATTCAGCCTGGACGAAGCGCAACAACTGGCCACGGTGCTGCAAAATCCGCTGCGCGCCCCGCTGCATGTGGTGTATTCCTACGACGTGGACCCCACGCTGGGCAAGGACACCATCCGCCACGGCATTTCCGCTTCCATTTGGGCCGTCATTTTAGTTTCGGCCTTCATGCTGATTTATTATCGCGTGGCTGGTCTGACGGCCAACATTGCGCTGGTCACCAACATCATCATCCTGCTGGGCGTGATGTGCATGGCCGGCGCCACCTTCACGCTGCCGGGCATTGCCGGAGTGGTCTTGACCATTGGCATGGCGGTGGACGCCAACGTGCTCATTTACGAACGCCTGCGCGAGGAACTGGCCAAGGGCAAATCGCTCCGCGGCGCCATCGCCGCCGGCTATTCGCGGGCCTTCGGGACCATCTTTGACTCGCACGTGACCACGCTCATCTCCTCCATCATCCTCATCTGGTTCGGCACGGGCGAAATCAAAGGTTTCGGCGTGACGCTGACCATTGGTGTGGCGGCCAGTTTGTTCACGGCGCTGGTCGTGACCCGGCTCATTTTTGATTTTTTGCTGGACCGCAACTGGCTCAAGTCGCTGGGCATGTTCCATCTCATTCGCAGTACGAATGTGAATTTCATGGCCGCCGCCAAACCGTTGTTTATCGCCACCTGGGTCTTTGCCCTGGCTGCGGTGCTTTACGGGGGCATTTTCCGCGGCCGGGAACTTTTCGGTGTGGATTTCCTGGGCGGCGACAGCACGACGTTCAGCTTTGTGCAGAAGGTGGATCAGGACAAAATCAGCGCCGCGTTGAAGGCGGCCGGCATCACGGAAAGCCAGGTTCAGTATCAGAAAGACGTGGTCGGCGGCCGGGAAACGTTGCGCATAACGACGCCCGGCGGCACGGCGGACACGGTCAAAGAGACGTTGGCCGCGAAATTTCCGCAGGCGCATTTCCAATGGCTCGGCAGCCAGCAGGTGGGCGCGACGGTGGGCCGGGATGTGCGTAATTCCGCCATCATCGCCTCGCTGGTGGCCATGTTTGGCATTTTGGTTTATGTGGCCGCGCGCTATGAATTTTCCTTTGCCATTGGCGCCATTGTCGCCATTGCCCACGACGTGCTCTTTACCATCGGCTGTTACTGCCTGGCTAATCAGATTTCCGGCCGACAGTTCAACGCCACCGTGGTGGCGGCGGTGCTGACCATCATCGGCTTTTCCATCAATGACAAGATCGTCATTTTCGACCGCATCCGCGAAGACTTGAAGCTGGGCATGCGCGGGACGTTCACGGAAATCATCAATGCGGCGGTGAATCAGACGTTGAGCCGCACCATCATCACCAGCGGCACGGTGTTTATCGCCACGGCCTGTCTGTATGCCCTGGGCGGCGGCGCCATCAACGACTTCGCCTACACCTTCCTGGTGGGCATCATTGTCGGCACGTATTCTTCGATCTACATCGCCTGCCCGTTCGTCCTGCGCTGGCACAAAGGCGAGCGCCCGGCTATCGGTGCTTCAGCCGTAACGGTGCAGAATGTGGCTGCGGCCAAAGCGTAAAAACATTTACGATCGGCGACCGGCGATTTACGATTCGGTTTGCGGTCTCCGCCGGCATCGTCAATCGTAAAGCCAAATGACAGAACTCACGCCCTGGCACTGGCTCGGCTTCCTTCTGGGTGTCCTGTTTTTCCTGGCGCTGGATTTGGGCGTTTTTCACCGCCGGGCGCAGGCGATCAGGTTTTCCGAAGCGGCCGCCTGGAGCGCGCTGTGGGTGGCGCTGGCCCTGCTGTTCGCCGGGGCGCTGGCCCACTGGCGTACGCGCGAGGAGGCCATCCAGTTCGCCACCGGTTACGTCATCGAACTGTCGCTGTCGCTGGACAACATCCTGGTTATCGCCCTGCTCTTCGCCTATTTTCGAGTGCCGGAGGTGCTGCAACATCGGGTCCTGTTCTGGGGCATTTTGGGCGCCCTGGCCATGCGGGGCGCCATGATCGCCGGCGGCGCGGCGCTGATTCGGCAATTCGACTGGGCACTTTACGTTTTCGGTGGCTTTCTCGTTTTTGCCGGTGTCAAAATGTTTTTCACCCGGCAGGAAATGACCCAGCCGGCGAAAAATCCCGTCCTGCGACTGGCCGGGAAATTGTTCCTCATCTCGCCGGATTTCGCCGGCCAGAAATTTTTCACCCGCGTGAATGGCCGGCTCGCGCTCACGCCGCTGGCGCTGGCACTGCTGCTGGTGGAAACGTCGGACCTGATTTTTGCGGTGGACTCGGTGCCGGCGGTGTTTGCGGTGACGCGTCAGCCGTTCATCGTTTTCACCTCCAATGTCTTTGCCATCCTCGGCCTGCGTTCGATGTATTTCCTGCTGGCCGGTGCCCTGGACTATTTCCGCCATTTGAAGGCCGGCCTGGCCGTGGTGCTCGTTTTTATCGGCGCCAAAATGCTGTTGGACCCGCACGAGCATCCGCCCCGGTGGTTTCAGATTGAAATTCCGACGACCCTCTCGCTGGCCGTTGTGGCGGCCATTTTGTCCACGGCCATCGCTTGCTCGGTGGTCTCGGCCTGGCACCAAAAAAATGAGCGATGAGAAAACGAGGCAGCCGGCTGGTTCCGCCCTGGAAACGATGCAGCAGAGCGCTGGGCTCCTCTCTGCAGGAACCGCGAGCGAGTTGTTAAATCTGAAAATCTATCGGCCTTTTTTTTCGCTCGGACTTGCTTAAGACACGCGCGCGGGGGGCGTTGTAAAGAACCACCGAATGCGGCGGCACACTTTCCATCAAAAACACGTTGCCG
>Ga0070740_10006084_pt1 | contig 10795 bp, 2 predicted proteins | sample Coa_R2_FD_67286 | JGI IMG/M metagenome (GOLD analysis project Ga0070740, IMG submission 67286) | Surface soil microbial communities from Centralia Pennsylvania, which are recovering from an underground coalmine fire - Coalmine... | ecosystem: Environmental > Terrestrial > Soil > Unclassified ...
GGCCTTGCGGCGTCTTCGGGCCGAAGACGTCGTCGAGCGCGTTCTCGAAAGCGCTGTCGAAGTCTACGGGAGCAGGCGCTCGATCAGGTCGACCGGGCTGTCGGCCTGCGCCGGGTCCACCTTCCGTTCCAGCGCGATCGCCGCCAGCCTCTGACCGATGCCGTTGTCGAACAGGCTCTTCAGAAACAGCGCCTGGCTGTCCGTGTCCGGCCCGTAGCCCAGATTCGAGTCCGCCAGCAGCCGGCTCGCCTCCGACATCTGCTGGCTCGGGTCTGGGCTGTCCTTCAAGAGCGCCGACATGGCTCTCTGCAACTGGTCGCGCATCAAATCGACCGAGGTCATTGAGCAGTCCCTTCAGCTCGTCCCACGACCTATAGATGGGCGGCACATCGACCGCCGGCAATGCCCGGCCGGATTTGCCCCGGCCGTTAATCACCACCACGTCGACCGGCCAGCCAGCGCCCTGGCGCTCGTAAAGCTCGCCCGCCACCGTGAAGTGGCCGGTGACGTTATAGCGGTCGTACAGGGCCTTGTAGAAGCGTCTTTTTGCCTGGCCTTGGTAACCCTTTGCCCGTTCCTCAGGGGTAGCGGCAAGCTTGTGAACACCCCCAAGGATTAGTACGGCCCGGCCATCGTCCTTCATGCCGGCCAGCGCCCGCAGCGCGATGGCGTGGTCGATCTCGTGAGTGAGATACCCCGCCTGGATGTCAGACAGATCGAACTCCTTCGATTCGCCGGCCTCGCGCACGGCCCCGAAGGGCGGGTTGGCGATGACGACGTCGAAGGCCGGCTTGAGACGCAGCCCGCTTGCATCCCTGTCGGTGACGGCGAGGAAGCCAAGAGCCTTGAGGTTCTCGCGGCGCTGCGGATTGATCTCGTTGGCCACCGCGAGCGAGGGGTCCGCCTCAATCAGCAGGGCGCCGTTGCCGGCCGTCGGTTCAAGCACGGAGGCTTGGCGCGTGATGTGCGCGAGCCTGGAAGCGAGGAAGGCAAGCGGCACCGGCGTCGAATAGGCCTGATCGCGGACCGACTGGGAGGTGCGAGTGCCGAGCTTGGGCTGGCGATTGTAGAGCGCGACGAGGCCGTCGAAGATCGCAGCCGCGCTCTTGTCTTGGCTCACCAGTGTGCGCGCCGCTTTGACGACGCCCAGTTCCAGCGCCTCCTCGACGAACTTCGGATCGGTGTCGGCGCCCTTCTCCTTGGCAAACTTGCGCGCCGCCAGGATATTGGCGAACCCGCCATTGCTGAAATGCTTGGCGAAATGGTCGGCCAGCACTTCGGGGCGCTGGCCGGCCGGCGGTCCCATCGGCTCCTCGGTCTGCGCGATTTCGTCGCCGGTCGGCGTCGAGGACGCCGCCTCGGCGCTGTCGACGGCGGCCACGGTTTCGGCACGCTTCTTCGGCTCGGGCAACGGCTGCCATTCCTTCGCGTCCTTGCCGACGAGGCGCGTATCGGGGCCGAGCTTGCCTTCGGCGACCTTGATGGCGTTGAAGAGCTGGTCGAAAGCATGGTTGATGCGGGCGCGTTCCTCGCCCGCCGGATACGGGTTGCCCCTGTAACCGTTGGCGAAGCGCTCGCCCTCGACGCCGTGCACCAGGTACTGGCTCTTGTTGCCCTCGGCGGCGAGTTTGTCGAAGAGGTAGCTCTCGAAGGCGCGCGCGAACATTTCCGTCGGGCGCGCCCAATAGCCGGCCTTGCCGGCCTTGCCCGAGAGTTTGATGGCCTCGTCGTAGTACCGCGTGTTTTTGAATTCCTTGGCCGCTGCCTGCGTCTTGCGCGCAAGGCCGCGGTTCCAGACTTCGATCTGCTGTTCGGCCTGGCGCAGCCGCGCCTTTGCCCCTTTGACGCCCTGCTGCACCTCCTTCTGATATTTGGCGCGTGCGTCTTCCCAGTCCTTGATGCCGCTCTTGTAGCGCTCGGTCAGAGCGGCGATGCGGGCGGCAAGCTCTTCGTCGGTTTCCTCGCGCCTGTGGAGCGCCTCGATCACCTTGTTGAAGGTATGCTTGAGCGGCGTCGATAATTCGCCGGCGGTGCTGGTGTTGAACTCGCCGTCTCCGCCGGAGAGCATGCGCGCGGCACCCTTGTAGGCGCTTTCGGGCGCGTTGTTCTCGCCGAGATAGTGATCGAAGGCGTGACCCCACTCGTGCGCAAGCGAACCGGCGCCGTTCATCTTCGTCAGATTGATGACCAGCCGGCCGGGCTCGTAATGCGCAGCCGCGGCCCGCGGGCCACCCTTGCCGCGGCTGCCGAAGCCGATCGCCAGCGTGCCGTTGAGCGAGATCGCCTTGGCCGGGACGCCGAGTGCGCGCGCAAGATCGTTGAAGGCGTCGTGGGCGAAGTTGACGACGCGCTGGCGCTCGTCGGAAGCCGCCCAGTTGCCAAACTCTACGGCGCGCACGCCGAAATCGGAGATCAGACGCTGGCCGTCGACGTCGGCGCCTTTGCGGTAATCCGGCCCCGTCCGTCCGACGTCGTCAAGATGCGGCCGCTGCGGCAGGCCATCGGCCTTGGCGCGGTCGGTCCGCGCGTAGGCCTTCTTTGCCGCCTCGACCGCCTCTTCTCGTGTCGCGTAGTCGCGCGCGATGCCCTCCGGCACCTTGGTCGAGCCCTTGCCGTAAACCGTGAAGACGGTGCCGGTGTATTGGCGCAGTGCAGGATCCCAGCGGGCGTGCTGGTAGATCGCAAACAGCCGCTGCCATGGCTCGATATGCGGAAACCCGTCCCGCTCGACCGCCTCCTTGGCGAGATTGCGGTCGGCGTATGACACCCACAGCGGGGTGCGGCGCTGGCGCCGCTGCATCATATAGTTGGTCATTCGCCAGTGGGCGTTGCCAACCGCGTCCTTGAAGGCTTGGGCGAGGCCATCCACGTCATCGACCGTCTTTGCACCGGCGAGCAGCTCGCGCACTTTCTGCAGGGCCTTGATATAGACCTCGTAGTCGTGACCCTCCTGCGGCTTGGCGGCGATGCGGTCATAGATGCGCTTGATGAGGAAGGCCGCTTCCGGATCGACACCGTGGTTTTCGACCAGGTCGACGTAGTCGGGACGCGGGAAGACGCTCTCCTTCGTGACGTGCTCGGCCTTTTCGGCGCCGGTCATGCCTTCGAGGTCGGCGATCTCGAGGCGGCGCCGCTGCCATTGATCCTTGCGGGCGCCGCCGATCTTCTCGCCGGCGTCCTCAAGCTTCCGTGCTGGCGTGGCTTGCGTCCCGGTGTTCTCGAACGCTTCGGCCGCAGCGGCAAAATCCTCCGCAGTCGGGGCCTGCGGGAAGGTCTTTTTGTCGGCGAGCAGCGTCATCAGCTTGCCGTAGGACGCCGCATTTTCCTTCGCGGCATCCTCGAAGGCCTCGCCCTCGCTCATGCGGCGCAAAAGCTGCGCCACGAAGCTGTGCTTCTCCGCGGCATCGAGGATCGAACGCACAACCTCCGAAAGCTGAGGCCCCGGGGTTTCGCCCGGGGCCTCGGATGCGTTCGTCTTTTCATCGGCTGCCTGCGCAGGCGGCTTGCGGCGCTCTCCGGCTGGCTCAGCGCCTGCCAGACGGCTCTCACCCTTGGCGTTGAGCGTGAGTTTTTCGCCCTTGCCCTTGACCAGACCTTGCTCGCGCAGGAAGTCGGCGTCCTCTTCGCCGATCGTCTCGCCGCCCTTGAGCGCCTTGAGCAGTCTGGTGACGCGCTTGTCGTGCTCTTCCGCGGCCTTGCGTTCGGAGGCCGCCTGCTCGCGCTGCGCCTGCAGCTGCTCGTCAATGGCCTGCTCGATATGGACGTGATCGCTGTCGTCGAAGCCTGCTTCCTTCTGTGCCGCCGTCAGGAACGAGCGCACGATCTCTTCGTCACTCATGCCCTCGACGTTGTGGCCGATGGCGAGCGCAGAGCCGTCGGCGGTGACGGCGACGCCGTTTTCGGTGTGCACGATGCCGATCCTCGCGTCGCCGGCGGCAACCGCATTGAGCACATCGGCGAGGTATTCGGGATCGACATCCTCCTTGCCCATATAGGTCATCTGCCAGCTGGGCTCGGTATGGGCCCTCGCGACGTCTTCCTTGGTCGCAGGCTCCACGCTGTTGCGGATTTCCTCGGGTCCCAGCATCAACCAGTCGCCGCCCGGCGCTGTATTGACCGTCAGGCTGGTTGCGCCCTCGTGGTGGCTGATTGTGCCGTAGACCTCCTTCATGCGCGCGCCGGTGCGCGCGTCATAGAAGCTGCCGGTCGCCCTGACCGGTTGGCCGTTCTTGAAGCCTTTTTCTTTCAGCGCCGCCGCGATCTGTTCGGCCGAGCGCGCGTCAAGCGTCTTGACGAAGGCCTCGATCTTGGCGGCGATGCCGTCGAATGACGCTTTGAGCGCCTGGCGCTGCGCATCTTTGTTCTTGCCTTTGCCCTTGATGGCCTCGGCCGCAGTCTTGCCCGCCTGTCGCGCGTCGCCGAGAAGATCGCTTGCCAGATGCGCGGCCGAGCGCAGCGCGCCGTAGTCGGCCTTGGCCGGGTCGATGGCCCGTTCCAGGGCGGCGAGGGCGTTCTCCGGGCCGATTTTGCGGGCCAGCGACCGCCATTCGGGTCGTTCGTCTTCGTCGGTGATGGCCCGCTTGGCGAACTCGGGTGCCTGGTCGAGGGCGGCCTCTTCGCGCAGCTTCATCGTCGCTTCGGGCACGACCAGGTGACCGCCGCGGTCGTAGGTCAAGAGCTTCGATTCGATGCCGTGAATGGCGAGCCATGCGCCCTCTTCCGCATCCTTGCCGCGGATATTCGGCGCAAAGCCGCGCTCGACCTTGCCCGGCTGAAGGCCGCGGGTCAGCAGCACTTTCCGGCTTTCGTCCATGCTCGGCTCTTTCGAGCCGATGGCCTGCATCAGGGCGCGGGCGTGTTCGAGCGATAGGTGTTGGTCCTTGCCGCGGTAGGACAGTGCGAACTTCACCGCGCTGGCGATCGCCTCTGGCGTCGTATAGTCGATGGTGTCGATGAGGTGCTTGTAGCCATCATCGTCGGCAAGATCGACGGCGTGGTGCCATTGCGTCGTGTGCTCGGCGCGCGGGTCGTACTCGGCCTTGAGCCCCGTGATCTCTTCGACCTTCTTGACGAACGGATCGTCGGCAAATTTCGGGCTATCGATATAGAGCTTCGGCGTGCGGCCTTCGCGCTCGTACCACATCGGATACTGGAACAGACGCGAGTCATAGGCCGGCGCCGGGTTCTCGATCAACGTGCCGTTGGTGCCGTTGCCGATCGGGATGCCGGCGGCCTTGAGCTTCTCCGCGATCGGATCGCGGTTGAATTCCGCCATCGCCTCGTGAATCGCGCGGGCGTGATCCTCGCCTTCAGGGGTCAGCGCGAGCTTGGCGCCGGTGACATAGCCGGTCTCGGCCAGCGCCTTCTTCAGCGCCTTGTTCCCGAGGATATCCCGCGGCGCGCCTTTGCGCTTGTTGGCGGCGATGCGCAGAATGGCGTCGTCGATCTCGCTGACCGGATTGCCGGCTTCGTCGAGTTCGATGCCCTTGATGGTGACGGTCGGCTCTTCCTTTACTTCGCCGGGCTCTCCGGCTGCAGGCTCGGTGCCTGCGCCCTTGGCAGCAGGCTCTCGTCCTTGTCCTGTGCCCGTGCCAGCGCCAGATGCAGCGCCGCGTTCTTCATTCGCTTGCCCTGCTCGGCCTTCGGCAGCCCTTGGGCCTGCCGTCGCAGGTCCTTGGCCACCTGCCGGTGCTGACTTGCCGTCAATAGCATTGATCGCCTCCTGCGGAACGCCGAGATCGAGCAGAAGCTGCTCGGGAACGTAATTCATGTCGAGCTCGTACTGCGCCAGCCCCAGTTCCAGGGCGTCTAGGGGATGCCGGTCGGACTCGGCCATGATGACGATGGCGCGGTCTTCGACCTCTGGCAGTACAGTATCGAGCGGGATCTTCGCTTCGGCAAGGACGCGGCGCAGTTCTTCACGCTGATCTTCGAAGCCGCGGCGCAGCGCGTGCTCTGCCGCCTCCTGCCGCTCCCGCCCCGACAGCCCGGCGATCTCCTCGTCGGAATGACCGGCGAGACGCAGCACCTTGGTCTGCCACTGGTCCTTGCGGTCGATCTCGTTCAGGGCAGCTTTGGCAGCGGGGCCAGCTTCGCTGTGAGCGGTGCCGGTTGCGCTAAGGCGCTGCCCTGGCTGATGAGACCCTTGCCCGCCTGCGGCGGGTTCGTTCCCGCCGGCGGCCCCGCCGGCAGACGGTCCGCCCTCGGTATGACCGGTTGTGGGAACGCCACCTGCTGGCCGAGCGGCTTCACCGTCGGCGGCTTCTTCAGCGCCTTGATGCCCTGCACGTGGGCGAGCCTCAGCGCCGCCTTCAGGCTGTTCTGCCGCGGCCGCGGCAAGTGTCCCATCAGCGCCGGGGCCTGATGCCGCAGCAGGTAATTCGCCCGCAGCGCCTTGTTCGGGTTCCAGTAGAGTTTCTGCGTGGTGTTCGCCGAGCGCATGGCCGGCCTCCTTTCGGTCGATGTGGCCGTCACGCACGAGTCCGCGCGCGACCGCAACCTGGAACGCCTGATGCGCCGGGGCGCCGGTTGCCGCCATGATCTCAGCGGCCATGTTGATATCGCCCGCATCGACGTGGGCGGGGTCCATGCCGATCGAGCGCAGCATGGCCTCGATCTCGGCCTTGTGCTCGGCGGGGCTCTTCAAAGCGCCCGCCACGGCCTTTTGACCGGCCGCCTGGGCGCGCAAGGCGTTTTCGACGGCCCTTTGCCCAGCCGCGCCGGCCTCGGCGCCCCGGGACGGCTTTACCGTCTCCATGGCCTCGGATACCGGCCGCGACAGACCGCCGGATTGCGCGAACCGCTTGAACTCGTCGCGGCCAAAGGCCCGCATGCCGCCGATGCGGTCGAAGCCCTTGCTCGAGATGCCGGCATAGGATTGCGCCGCCTCGGCGGGCGTCCGGAAGCCGATCATGGTCTTGGACTGCCGATATTTTCCGTCCGGCGCCACCTCGTCAATGACAAACACGGTCGGGGCCGCAGGGTGCGGACCGATCACGACGTCCGGCTTCATGCCGTCGGCGGCGTCGGGTAAATCTTTGAACTCGCCATAGGCATGTGGGTGGGTCGTCTCCCACGCGGTGCCCTCCGGCGTCAGACCGCGCCGCACCCCGCCTGGGCCGACTTGGAGGGTAACCGCCATGCCGTTCCACACCGCGTGGCCGCGCTGGATATTGCCGGCTTCCCCCTGTGCGGCGGTATGGTTGGCGTTGATGATGCGGGCGGCGCGCAGAACGTCGTCGTGGGTGTTGAGTTCGACCGGATTGCGCGCCGTGCCGGGCGCCGCGCGGCGGTCGCGCTCCGGCGCTGCCTCCTCCTCTTCCGCAAGCGCGTTCGCCGCGCCTTCGACATCGCCGGTGCCCTCGCCGAAAAACTTCTGCCGCAGGTATTCCTTGAGCTCGTCGTCGCTCATGGCCCGGAGATTCGACGGTGAGACCTCGCCGTAATAGGCCGCCTGCTTCTCCATCGTGGCGCGCGTTTTCGGGTTGAGTTTGGTCTCAAACGCCTGCGCGCCGCCGCCGCTGCCGGGCGGCGCTTCGGGACCGGTGCCCGCGCCGGCGCCAGCCTCGGCATTGGGCGGTGGCAAGCCGCCCGCGCCAGTCTGTTTTTGCTCCTGTTGCTCCTGCTGTTCTTGTTGTCCTTGCGCGCCGGTGTCGACGTCGGCTTCCGCGCCGGGCTTGGCCCTCTCCGCTGCCGGCGCATGCACGCCAGCAATCGCGGCATGGCCGCCGCCGAGGATCATGCCGGCGCCGAGTTCGCCCAGCAGCCGGTCGAGGTCGGGGGAGTAGCCGGCCCTTGGATCGTAGAGCTTGGCGATCTGCTGGCCGATAAATTCCTGGGCCTCGCCGACGCTTGCGAACACAATGCCGTTCTCGGCGGCCTTGGCGAGGATGTTCATGGCATAGCCGGTGGCCTGCGGCAGGTACTTGGCAAAGGGCCGCAGCACAATGGCGACGGGAATGGAGCCGAGCGCGGCATTGGCAAGGCCCGACAGCGTCGCGGCTTTGGCGGCGGTTGCGTCATCCGCGCCCTTCTTCTTGGCGTCCTCGTAGGTCTGTTCGGCGCCCGACAGGCCGAACAGCGCGGCGCCTCCCGCAAGCGCCGCCGCCGGATTAAGCATGCCGAGGGCGAGAACGGCGCCAGTGTCGCCGACGCCGCCGCCGATTCCCGATGCGATCGGATGGGCCTTGCGCTCGGCCTCCGTCGGCCCGAGGCCTTCGCCGAATTTTTGTATGGACTCGCCCGCTTTGAAGAGCGGCGACTGTTCGGCCGGCGGCTGCTTCTCGTTCAGGTCCGCCGCCGGCGGCGTGACGCCTGCGCTGGTCGCCGCCTCGACTGCGGCGAGATTTGGCACATTGGCAACGCGGCCTGCGGCCTTCACCGCCTCGCCCGCCATGGTCACGGGCGCCGACATCGCGGCCTTGCCGGCGGTGGCGAGAGCACCTGACGGCGGCTGCTTGGTCTCAATGTCCTGCGGGCTTGCGGCGGTGCCAAACTGGCTGAAATCGACGGGCGGCTCGCTGTCGGTCTGCTCTTTCGGCTTGCCAAAAGCACCAAAATCGACGCCCCCGGCCGGAGCCGAGGGCTGTTGCTGGGTGCGCTCAAGCTCACGCTGTCGGCGCTGATCGAGACCCTTGCGGATCAGGCGGTTGAGCACCGCCTGCGGGTCGACATTGTCGTTTTGCGCAAGATCAGGCGCCGCATCGGCGATGAGGCCGGTGACAACGCCCTCAGGATCGACAGCGCCGAGTTGGTCGGCTAGTGCCATTTCGGTCTTTGCGTGAAGGGGTGAAGGTGGTTACGCAGCGTCCTGCAGCAGGTCGCGCTCGGGAACGGAGAATGCCGCGCTGCCGGCGGCGCTGTTGGGGTGCGTATCGCCCGAACCGGGCGGCGGCACGGTGCGCTGGTAGACCTTGCCGTTCGCCTTGTACCAAGCGCCCATCGGCACCTGCGCGTGGAACTGCTCCACGGTCATGCCGGTGGTGTCGAATGGATTATCGGCGGTCAGGCCCATGTTCTGCAGCTTCTGTGCGTCGGTCTGGCTGATGCCGGCGCCTTTGTAGAGGCGCTGACGGAACTGATCGACGCGGGTCTGCAGGTCGTGGAGCTCCTTTTCCTGCTGGGCGGGATCGGTGCCGTTGAGCTGCCATCGCCGCTGCAGGATTTGCTGCTGGCGCGTCTGGTAGTCGTTGGCGAGCTTCTCGACCTGGAGCATGCGCCCGTAGGGTGTGTTCTGCCAGGCGTTCGATCCGCTGGTGCCGTAACGGCCGCGGCCGGATTGGATCGATTGCGTGATGGCGTCGTAGTAGTTGGTGCGGGCGCGGTTGATGGCCTGCCTGTCGCCGCTCTCGTTTGCCGCCAGCAGATCCTTGAAGGCGGTGGAGGAGTTGTTGAACAGCAGCTGCTGCTGCTTTTCCTGATCGGCGGTCGTGCCAGTGAGCGCACCGCCGGCGCCGGCGGCAAAAGCCTGCGCGCCGGAAGCGCCGGGACGCAAGCCGCCGACCGCGCTCAGGCCGTGGCCGAGGCCGGCGAACATCGAGCGCAGATTGGTGCGCTGCTGCGGGGACAGGCCGAAGGCCTGCGACAGGAATCCACCGCCGCCGGCGATCTCTGGCGCTGCGGCAGCGCCGCCGCCTGGCGGCATCCCCGGCGCGGCCGCCATCGGTGACGTCATGGCTGGCCCGGGCGGCGCGACCGGAACGCCGGTGGCGGCCAGCGGCCGCGTCGTCGGGTTCATGGCAAGCTCGCCCGATGGATAGGGAGGCTCAGCCGCGGCCTGAGCCATGGCATCGAACCCCGCAGGCCGCGGCCGCGGCAATGGTACGTTCGGCGTCTGACCGCCCGGATTGCCCCACGCCAGCGCCTCATTTTCGCCAGGATTGCCCGGCGCCGGCGGCGGCACCGGCGCGGTGGCCGGCAACATGACGGATGAGGCTGGCGGCAGGCCTGCGGCAGGCTGGAACCGCTGATCGAAGCTTGGGCCCGGCAACACCGGCGGCGCGGCCATGCCGTTTGCGTCAGCAACGCCAAACAGGCGGCCCAGGCTGGTGGGGTCGTCGAGGAAATCGAGAATACTCATGGCACGCTCTCGCCTTTTTGTGCAAAGTCGCTATGCTCGAAACGTGAAAGCACGCGCCTTCCTTTTGCTTTTCGCTCTTGCTTCGCCCGCGCTGGCGAGCGACAGCCTTACCTGCCGGGACTTCGGCCTGACCTCGGGGCTCGATTACCGCGAGTGCCGCCTCCTGCTCGGCCAGCTCGCATCGGGCGATCCCTACGTCGCCGCCATGGCCAAGGCCCGCCTGCTGCAGCTGCAGATGCACCGCTTCAACCGCGAGCGGGCCGCGCGCGAGGATGAGGCGGATTTCTCGCGCTTCGGCCTGCCGCAAGAACCGCTCGGCGGTCCCGGCGACTGCATGACCTTCGGACCGCCCGATGCCGCCATCACCCGTTGCCGCTAGGCGGCAATGCCGAACTTGAGGCCGAGTTTCTTGGCGCGCTTCTCGCGCGCCGCTTCGAGCACCTCGTTGGGGATGACGACGCCACTGGTGTTCGGCACGAACACTTCGGGGCCGCGTTCGCCGACCACGGTCGGCTGGCCCGGCGGCAATTCGCCGCCGTCGGCGGCGAACATATAGGGCAGCACCGAACCGGCGAGCGAGCCGATGAGACCGAAGCCCGCATTGTTCGGCGCCGTCGTCGTCGACGTGCCCGACTGATTGGTTGTGATGTTGGCGCCCTGACGCCCTGCGGCGATCGCCTGATCGAGCGCCTGAATGGTCTGGAACGGGTATTGCTG
>Ga0070740_10006092_pt1 | contig 10785 bp, 9 predicted proteins | sample Coa_R2_FD_67286 | JGI IMG/M metagenome (GOLD analysis project Ga0070740, IMG submission 67286) | Surface soil microbial communities from Centralia Pennsylvania, which are recovering from an underground coalmine fire - Coalmine... | ecosystem: Environmental > Terrestrial > Soil > Unclassified ...
AAGAGAAAAGGGTGATAGATATAGTTTTCCATCTGATGGTAGTAACCCTGGACCAGAAAATCTGAATATTTCTATGACTTCCCCACAAATCGCTGGTGAGCATAGCTATCTACCTGACCCCGATTTTGAAGGTCGTTCAGACGATGCCCTTAATTTTGGTCACGACTATACTGAGGATGAATTTCCAGCTAGCTTAAGCGATAGCGATTTGGAAAATCTATCGAATAAGTATTTGTCTCCTGCTGAGACTGATCTATTCGGCTTACCAGATGGTATAGATCCAATTTCAGATTTAGATCCTGAAGCCACTGAAAGTGACGAAGATCCATTTACTGGAACTTTGGATATTGGTGAGCAAATGTACGATGATAAATGGAATATTTAAAACCAGGCAATACAAACGCATATAAACATAAGAAAAAGCGTTTCAGAGGTACCTAAATGACCCTACAATCCAATGCACAAGAACTATACGTATTAGACTCCATGGTGTCGCCAGCATCGCAATTGCCTGCGGCCGATGTCCATGCGTTAGAGGTCGAAATGCCGGCTGAACAGTTAGTTTTGAGCCCGGATTTGGAAGTTGGCGAACCTGATGTTGATCTTGTGGTAGACGAGCTTCCAGGCGCCCCTGCCGGTACTCCTGACCCTGAACCAGTGTTGGAAGTTGCTGACCAAGGAGCTAATGCTGACGAAAAGCCAGCCGATGACAACGAAGCTAAGAAAGACAAGAAGAACGAAAAATGGGATTGGGAAGCCAGAGGCCCACACGGATTCGTAGCCTGGATCAAAGAAAGACTAGAGAGCGTTCCAAAACACTCCGGTTATGATTCGGCCGGTCTAGAGCGCGCTATGGCTTACATGGAGAAGTTGGATAGCGAAATTTCCAAGGCTATGCGTATGGACTTGGATGAAGAATTGGACGCCAACAAAATCGAAGAGGTTCGTGCCAAGATTGATGACGGTATCGCTAGATTGCAAGCACGCCTTGATAAGGTCAAGAAGGTTAAGAAAACTTCTCGTCGTTCCAAGAAGGGCGATGTTGAAGAGATGGGATTAGTCAAGGAAGCTCAGAAGATCATGGGCGTTCAAGGCGTCTACATCACTGTGCCTTTGTTGATTTCTAGAATTGCCCGTGTTTGTGTCAACGGCGTTGTTTCCGCAGGACATGATATTGAAGACTTGTATGAGAGACAGGTCAAGCGTTGGAAGCTAAGCGATCGTGAACAGGCTGAATTACAGCAGTTATTGTTCGATATGGGATTCCCTGTTCGTCAGGACAGAGGTTTTATGCCAGACGATACAATTGAAGTTTCTGATAGCAACAACATGGATTGGGCAGCCAATTACAAAGGTTAATCATGAGCAAATATTCGAGGCATCAGTCAGTAGTTAATAGGAATGCTGACGAGTCTATTGGTGAAGATCATTGGCTAAAGCAGTTCGAAAAGAAATTGCAAAAGGGAGCAGTTCGTCCTGCTAATGAATCTTTGTACCAACAGATTAGCCATATCATGAATACTAAATCTAAGTACCCATCGGTTCAGGCTGCGGTAGATGACATGATGCAACGTAGTGGGTTGACCGCTTACTTACAAGGTGTCAAGACTTCCACCGAAGAAACTGACGGCACTACCAAAACTGCTGCGGATCAAAATGATGCATTCATCAAAGAAGTCCCGGTCGAGATTGAAGGTAAGAAGCATGACGAGCTTCCAATCGTTATCAAAAAGTGTCCAGCTATTGGTCGCACACTAGAAAACTACATCAAGTCTACTAGAGGTAACCTCCCCGTTCCAGCTATTATTTTGAAGCTACAGTCTATCCACAGTGGTGATGTATCTGATGCTAGAGATTGGGAAGACGAAGATTTAATCAGGCTAGTCAGTAAAAAGAACTTGCAAGCCAAGAAGGACAATCCGGCTGTCTATGAAAACTACGACAACCTTGGAGCCTCTGAATTTTCTGGCGCTGATTCTGAAATTGATGCATCTAATACTGATGCATTTAACGCCTTAATGCCCGCTAAAATATAATCAAATCTTTATAAGTGGGTAATATTTCAATATATTATTCCAATGAGTTTAAACGATAAAGAGATATTCAGAAAGTTAAAAGGCGATCTTCTTAACTTCGATCCTGTTCATTTTTGCGAGAATTATTTAACTTTAGATGGTGAGAATTTCCGTCTACATGGCAATGGTTATAAACCTTTTGCTGATATTTATCGCTATATTGCTATCAAGTCATTAGAGCCTGGTTCTAAGCCGACCATCATCGTCAAAGGCCGTCAGGTAGGTGCTACTACCATGGCTAGTGCCCTTGAGATGTATTTTATGGGTTCTGGTTTGTTTGGACAGGGGCCTAAGCCACCTATTCGTGTCATTCACGCTTTCCCTCAACTAGAACTGGCTGCCGCTTATTCCAAGACTAAGCTGAGCGCCATGATCTCGTCCTCCAAGATTCCAGATGGAACTGATACGACTAAGGCACAACGTCCTAAGTCTATCATGCAAACTTTGCTAGACCAATCTACAGCTACCAACGATTCTTTGCACTTCAAGCAGTTCGTTGGCGGGAACCACTTGTGGGTAGAGTCAGTTGGTTTGGATGGCGACCGTATTATGGGTCGTACTGCCGATGTTATCTTTTTTGACGAGGTTCAAAAAACTACCAGTACCGCTATCGGTAACTCGCTTAAAGTTTTGACCACCGCTAAGTATGGCGGTTCGAAGGGAGTCCAAGTTTACTTTGGAACCCCACGTCGTAAAGGGTCTGATTTCCACAAGATGTGGATGAGGTCTTCTCAACAATACTACTATTTAGGCTGTGAGAAATGTGAAAAGCATTTCCCACTCTACACTCCTGGTTCAGATGATTGGGAGAAGATTTGGATTTATGGTAAGGTTGTCAAGTGTCCACTATGTGGTCACGAACAAGACAAGCTTCAGGCACAAGAGAGGGGCAAGTGGGTTTCCTTCAAAGACCCTAATGATCCAGATTGTGATATGATTGGATTTCACATTAACCAGCTTTACATGCCTAAGTTTACTAGGGAAGATATCGATAATGAAAAGCCTGGCAAGCATCCAATCAATACAGAACGTGTCTTCATGAATGAAGTAATGGGTGAGTTTTTCCAAGGAGATTCCAGCCCTATCACTCAAGATGAAATTCGCATTCATTGCGCGGATGTCGAAAGAAAAATGACCGCCCGCATTGTGCCCAATAGAAACTTAATCCAGCAAATCGCGGTTCTTGGAATCGACTATGGTGCTCGTGCCGACCTAGAACAACTTGCTAATCCAGACATCATCGCTAAAGCGGGACAATCCTACAGCACGGCTGTAGTTCTCTTATCCAAGGGACCAGGATTGTTGTCCATTGAATTTGCCATGAAGTTCAAGAGAAATGATCCTGAGAGTAAAAAGGGGATCATTGACCAATTGATGAGGCAGTATAGTATTCAATTAGCGGTAGGAGATATTGGCTACTCCAATGACTTTTCCTACAATCTTCATCAAGCATATGGAGATAAGTATCTTGTATCTCGTGCTCACAATAAAGTAAATGGGTATGTAAAATTTTCTGCGGACGCATTTCCAAAAGAAATTGTTTTCGAAAGAGATCACTATATTACTGAATTGTACGAACAAATGAAGAAGGGAATGATTAGGTTCCCTTATGGCGATTATGAGAAAATTGCTTGGCTAATTGACCATTGTGCTAGTATGGAATTAAAGCCATCTGTTTCTAAGCATGGTGGAGATCCACAAATCCATTATGTTAAGGGTGGTACACCAAACGACGGTTTCATGGCCATGCTCAATGCCTATTTGGCCTATAAGTTTCTAATAACCAGAGGATTTACCAATAATAGCCCAATCACCGAACTATCAGCTCGAAACGTAAATAAACCGATGGTTCTTTCAGGGTATGTGCCAAGAAAGTTCTAATAATCGGATATAATAATAACAGGGCCGTTATGGTGGTTAGGAATACTAATGTCTGGTATTAAAAAATCTGGTTTAGGTGATGCATCTTCATTTTCAGCTAAGTTCTTAGCTGGTAGATCCACTACACCTCAAGTCAGTGCAATTATGGCTCAAGGAGTGTCCCAAGCGAGACGCTCTGTTTTATCCGATGAGGTAGAAGCCGGTTTATTTCGTGATGGCTCTGGCCCTTCTTTTGTTGAGAATGGCGAAACAGCTAACTCACGTGTAGTCGCTTCTGTCGGATTCAAAAAGAACGCTCAGGTAGTAAGCAGTGTAGGCGGTATGTTCCGTGGTATCCATGGAGATTCTGTCAAGCAAACGCCTGAAGTTTATTCACCATTGTGGCTCAATAGCAACTTGAATTTGCCGCGTGACCGTGCCACAATCAATGCATGGTGCCGTAGCTTTTATGCTTTGAACCCCTTCGTTCACAACGCTATTAACTTACATAGCACTTACCCAATCAGTAAGCTCAACATCAAGTGTCCAAATAAGGACATTGAAAAGTTCTTCAATGATATGATTGAAGAAATTGATTTGATGAACATCTGCGTACAGATCGCGCAGGAATTCTGGCTATTGGGTGAAGCCTTTGTGTATGCTGAATTGGATGAGAGTAAAGGTAAGTGGAGTCGCCTCCTCATCCAGAACCCTGACTTTATGATCGTTAAGCGCACGGTAGCTGCTAACGAACCTATCATCATGTTGCGTCCTGATGAGAATTTGAAGAAGATCATCTTCTCTAACAGACCAACTGACATCGAACAACGTAAACAATTGAATCAACACATCATTGATTCCGTTCGTAGAGGCGAGAATATTCCACTAGATAATTTCCACGTTTCACATTTGGCACGTAGAATCAGCCCATATGAAATCCGTGGCACGGGTCTTCCTGTGTGTATTTTCCGTCAATTGATGCTCTTCGACAAGCTGCGTGAATCCAAGTACGCACAAGCTGACAACATGATCAATCCACTCACCATCGTCAAAATTGGTTCGGCAGATTACAAGCCAACCTTTGCTGACTTGGAAGCCTGGAGAAGCGTGTTTGAAGAAGCTCAATACGACAAGGACTTCAAGATTTTCACTCACGAAGGTGTGGATGTAACTAGAGTAGGTTATGGACAAGGTATCTATGACATTTCTGGTGATATTACTCAACTTGTTAAGGAAATCTATGTTGGTTTACAAGTTCCACCAGTCCTAATGGATGGTGGCGCTGATACCACCTACGCTAACGGCGGTGTAGCTTTGGACGTTTTGCGTCAAAGGTACATGCAGTTCCGTAACATGATGTCTCAATGGCTAAAGCGCAAGATTTTTGCCCCAATCTCTAAGATTCAAGGCTTTTACGACTACTCTGGTGGTGAAAAGCAATTGATCATCCCTGAAATTGACTGGAACCACATGTCATTGTTTGACGCTGGCGACTACATCAATAGCTTGGTTAACTTGACACAAGGACAGGGCGATCAAAAGAGAGTTTCTTTACATACCTTGTATCGTTCTATCGGTCTTGAATTCGAAGATGAAACTCGTAAGCTACGTAAAGAAGCTATTCAAAATGCTATTGTTAAGAAGGAGCAAGCCGCTCTAGATGCTCTAGACTTGAATGCTTTGAGAGCAATTGATGATGAGGATGAAATTCCAGAACCACCAAAGGGCCAAGAACAACCAGTTCCAGGTGAAGCTGGCGCAGGTGGTGCCGGTGGTCCAGGTGGTCCAGGCGGATTACCTGATCTTGGTGGTTTACCAGGCGGTGGACCAATGCCTCCTCCACCTCCCCCACCTCCGGGCGGTGGTGGCGGACCTCCACCCCCTCCACCAGCAGGTGGTGGCGGAGCGCCCCCTCCTCCAGGTCCATAATCATTATAAAATAGCGGTTTAACTCTCTACTTATGTATAATCAGGTATAGTTTTAGCTAAACGCACATAAGTAGAGGGTTTATCCATGGAAAAAACTGCCCAACAAAGAGGACGACTTAACAAACTAAGGGAGTTAATTAACCGACCAGGACGAGGGCTCAAGAGCTACATCGATCCTGAGTGGAGCAAGTTGATGACTCAATTGCAAACCACTGATAACAAAATCAGAGCTATTGCTAGTGGTGAAGTTATCGATGGTGCCTCCCCAGGTGATGATGCCGTCTCAATGAAGCAACTTCTGAAAGATGCTCGTACCAAGTTTAACCGTCGTGAGTACTTGGTAGTAGGATCTCTTTTGGGAAGGTTTCATAAGAAAATGGATGATATTATCCGTGAAGCCAAAAACTTCAAATTGGATTTTGAAGATGTCCACAATAAGTTTTTGTTCGCTCCTTTGACTGATAACAAGGAAAAGGATCGTGATACCCACTTAGAGCATCTACGTCAATTACGTCAAAGATTTGGAGAAGAGCACCCACCTTATTTCATTAAGGAAGCTGCTGTGGGTGACATATGGGATATGATTCACAATCTCTATTCTTCTCGTGGTCGTGCTTTGACCATGTGGGAAAAGCGTTATCCACAAAAGGTAAAGGCTCTTAGAGACGGATCTCAATCGCTGCTCAACCAAGCCGATGGATTACAAGCTAGCTTACTTTCTACACTCAAGGAAATGGCTACCGCTCGTGCTACAAATAACCTAAATGGCTATCTAGAATTGGTTGAAAAGAAAATTGCTAATAATAAGCAATGGGTTGATTTCGATAAGAACTTCAAGGACTATTATTCTAAGAACCTCAAACCTGCTATCGATTCTGCTTCTATGCCTGGTGGAGCCGCTACTCCAGAACCAAAGAAAGAACTTCCAAAGGAAGAGCGTAAGGAATTAGGCGGACAAGAAGTGGCAACTCCTGCCGGTGGTGCACCTGCTAGTGCAGCTCCATCTTCTCCACCTTCTAGCCCACCACCATCCGGTGGTGGCGCTCCTGCTACTGATCCATCTCAATTGGCTCCTTCGCCAGAGTATTTGAGACAGCCTACGATGATTCCTCCTGCTCCTGGTGTCCCCAATGTTCAACAGCCTGCTGGTCAAGCGGTTCAAACTCCGCCACCACCAAGTGAATCTGGAGTTATTCCAATCAACGAACAATTGCAAGATATTCAACAGCAACAGCAGCAACAATCTGAGCCGCCCGTTAAGTATCGTGTAGCTGCTGAACATAAGCAATTCTATACCGTGTTAGAGTCTATGGCCAATGAAAATCCGCTTGTAGTGTCTGCTTTCATTAGAAAGTATGCACGCTCTATCCAATCCACTGATCCTGAGACGGCTATTAAGTTGTTTACAATTTCCAAACAACTTAAGGGTTAAGGAGGACCATGGGTAAAGAGGTGCCAAAGGTAAACACACCAGTTTCCGATGCACAAATGGCGCAGGCAATTGTAAATGTCTGGCAGCGTTTGTTCGGCGCCACTCCGTCTAAAGAGCAGGTGTACATGGTGATGGCTCAAAATGCTGTCGAAACTGGCGCCAATAGATCCGGCATGCACAACTACAACGTAGGAAATATCATTGCCGGGAACACCAATCATGACTATTTCTTGGGTGGTGACTGGATGTACGCTGATAAAGCAGAAACTCAAAAGAAGAAAATTGTCCAGCACTTCCGAGCCTACAACTCTTTGGAAGAAGGTGTGGAGGATTATCTCAAGCTTTTAAGTCAATCCAAGCGTTATGCTGCGGCCTGGGATCATATCAAAAATCCAGACGTTCGTGCTTACTCCAAAGCCCTTCATGATGCAGGATATTATGGAGCCAAAGAAGAAGTATATACGGCCGGTTTGATGGGACAATTCAATAGATACAACAAAGGTAATTCGTATTCCGCAGCTACTTCTGGTCAAGGAACTAGTACACCTATGCCATCCCAGCAGGCGCCTACTCAAGAACCGGGATTCTTGGCTAGCTTAGAAAACACCATTCAAAAGTACCTACATATGATTGCCGCCTCTGATAAAGCTAATAAAAAACTGTACAAATATGCTTTACCTAAGAATGATATTCTCATTCAAATAGAAGGTGAAGATTACAATAACTGTATTGAGTTTGCACGTATTTTATGTGCCACTCTAGATGAAGAGCTACTTTCACGTTCCTATACTCATACAGACGGTAGGGAAATTGTGGAAGTGGAATGCACTATCCATGGTCCAGCAGATAAGTGCTTAGAAGTAGTCAGTGAATTAAGTAAAACGATTGCCGGCTCGTTCAAAGTCGCCACGAAGAAAATCGGTGGAATTGAAGTTTCTACCAACTGCGTTATGAATAAAAAGTCATTTTATCAACCTATCAGCGCCCATTCCGCTGATACTAACTACAGAAGATTTCTTCTCAAATTTATCTAAGGACGGTCATGGTATCAGAAGCAGATGTACACGCAATGGTTGAGGCAAGTCATGGTTCCGGTAAAACATTAGCGGAATTCATTGCCACACTATTTAAAGACAAGCTGGTTGAAATCTATGTAGGAGATTCCTACGAAGATGTAAGTACCGAACAAATCTCAACCACTTATCCTGCCGTGTTTGTTGGTAAAGTGGTAGCTGCCTATCGTGAGTGCTTAGTTATCAACTGCGCTCATGTGGCGGGTGGCCATCATTTGAGAATGGGTAACCTAATGTTCATTAGTGAAAGAGCCATCAGAGCATTAACTGAAGTAGATGGTAATGGTACCATTGAAGATATGATGCTACGTAGCCATGAATCTCTTAATATCAGAACTGTCTTTGAAGCCTCTAAACCACCCAAAAAATGATTACTACAGCAGACGAGATCCTACAACTAGCCGACAGTTTCGAAAAGAACTGTCAGCGGGAGCTGGTCAAGCTTGCTAAAATTCGCAAGCTTCCAGACGGTAGGTATCGTGTACTCTCGCAAAAGGGTAAAAACCTGGGAACATACAAGTCTCGCGAGGCTGCCAAAAAGAGACTCAAGCAAGTTGAGTATTTCAAACATTTCGATCACTCCGATGCAGATGACGGACACGTCATTGATTTGACCAAGGCTGATGAATTCAGCTTTTCGGCCATTATGCGCAAATTGCGCCAAGAGGCATCTAAGGAAGAAGTCAAGACATTCCTCAAGTTGTTTAAAGCATATTTTGACAAGGCTGTCAAGAAAAAGATGCACAAGCCAGAAAAGCTAGCCTTACAAAATGCTTTGCTCAAGTTTAACAAGATTCATAAGGTAAAACTGGATAAAAAGCTGGTAAAAAGCGCAGCTATAGCTGAATTAGGTAATGCTGAACAAGTAGGAAAATACTTAGCTGACATTGTTCGTTTTACTATGACACGTGTTCCAGTTGATAAGCGATTAGCTGCTACTGAACGTCTTAAACTAAAGCTCTATTATTTAGATGCTGGTGAAATTGCTAGTAAGGTACTCCCACCTTCTTCAGCAATGGGGCAGTCTATTACCTTCGTTAAGCACGTTCTTTTCAACCATGATGCTAATTATGTTCGTGAGGTTCTCAACAATATTGTGAGGTACCTATGATACATAGACTTCGTAAAATTACTAACGGTCTGTATCGTGGCAGCGCTCCAACACCCAAAGATGTGCTTTGGTTAAAAGAGAATCTTGGCATCAATAAGATTGTTAGTTTTGATAAAGAGACTGGTGAAAAGATTGACCGTGCCTGTAAAATGTTAGGCATCAAGCATGTCAAACAGTATATTGATCATACTAGAAAGAGTTTATTGTCTTTTCTTCATCATGATTTGAAGAAGCTACTATTAGATGGTGGTCCAACTTTTATTCATTGTCATGAGGGTAAGGATAGAACCGGATTGGCAACGGCTCTATTTAAGTGTAAATATATGGGGATGAAACCTGAAGATGCTATTGACGAGGCTAAGTCATTAGGTTTTGGAGTGGGTGTTCCGCCTAAAGTAACTCAACTTTATGAGAAGATCATACGTTCCTGTAAACCATCACAAGACAACAATAGTGCTGATATAGTTTCTATCGAACGAGAGTACAAGGGCGATAATAGGGACTCCTTCTTAGATGAGGGTCACCAGGGTTCGTTTGCCCCTGATTTGGACCACACCCGTCAAAATCCAATGGATGCGGTGTATGTCTACAACAACGATCAGTCTCCAACCAGGGAAAATTATGACCAAACCTGGCGCGAACCAAAAGAATCAATAAAATCACATGAAGATGTAACCGACCAAATTCCACAAGTGGGCGTTTACAATAATGATGCTGGTCAAAGAGGTTTTGGACCAACAGAAAACTATAGCGGGTTCTTTTATGATTAAGAAGGCTTACTCAGTACAAATGAGCTATGAAATTTCTGATCCTGAGAAAAAGGAAGCAGAGCAGGCCCTTTTGTATTTTAATGCTGCGCTTAGACTGTTAGACCAGGCTGACGATCATCTTAATTTGATGAAGACCCCATTCAAAGATAATCCCGAGATTCCGCCCCAAGACGTGATGAAGGCTCGTGCTGCTATCCGTCGTTTTCGTGATCAGGCTATCGATAACTTCAATAAGTTCAAGCAAGCCGGATTCAAATGCGTAAGTGTTATGCAGGGATTCTCTTCAGATACACAAACTGTTAAACTGATGAAGTCTTTCATTAGTGCGGTGGAAGAGCTAGAAACTTCTGTTAATCAGTTCGCTGATCTATTTGAAGATTTGCAGTCCAAGGACTTTGCTAAAAACGTGGTAACTGCCATCGAAGGCATTCAACATCAGTGTGATGATATTGAAGAGATTATCGATGATAGAATCAAAAATCACATTCAAACCGATATTTTAGCCACTAGTTGGGTAGATTCGGTGGGAAATGAA
>Ga0070740_10006093_pt1 | contig 10778 bp, 10 predicted proteins | sample Coa_R2_FD_67286 | JGI IMG/M metagenome (GOLD analysis project Ga0070740, IMG submission 67286) | Surface soil microbial communities from Centralia Pennsylvania, which are recovering from an underground coalmine fire - Coalmine... | ecosystem: Environmental > Terrestrial > Soil > Unclassified ...
GGTGTCGCCTCGACCGCCGCCGGCATCGCGCAGGTCCTGTTCTTCATCTTCGTCGTCATCTTCGCCGTCGCCCTGATCATGGGTCTGGTGCAGCGCCGGCCGCCGCGGATCTGAACCGAGGCACACGCCCGCCGACCGGGGCGCGCGGCCAGGGGGGCGCCGGGCTGCCCGTTCAGTGCTGCGTCGCGAGCGCGCGCGCGAGCTGGCTCAGCGCTTCCTGGTGCCGCTCGTTCGAGATCTGTGCGAAATTGCGCGCCAATTCGAGACACATCCGCTCGCGCGGGCTGACCGGTCGGCCGGCGTCGCTGTCCAGCCCCTCGAAGAAATAGCTCACCGGCACGCTCAGCACGCGCGCGATCTCGAACAGGCGCCCCGCCGAGACGCGGTTGATGCCGCGCTCGTATTTGTGCGCCTGCTGGTAGGTCACGCCGATGAGGTCGGCGAGCTGTTGCTGGGTGAGGCCGAGCATGATCCGGCGCTCACGGATGCGCGCGCCGACATGACGATCGATGTCCTGGGTTCGACCGATGGTCTGCTTCGTTTCGGATGACGTCATGGGCTTCTGCACAAACGATTGAGAAACGCCGCCGCACCGTCGGGATGCGAGGGCAAGCCGGTATGGCTCAAGGAGCTTGCAGAGAATGTGCTGGAACCGGGACGGTGCCGCTGGACCCGAGCGCGTGCCGCCTTTGGCTTACCGCAAAGGTAGGTCGCTAGCCGCCGCATTGCAACCGCTCGCGTCTCGCGGGTTTCCCCCCGCCGGCACCAACGCACCCGCCGCGTGTTCATGCCGGGCGCTCGCGTTCACTCCCGCTGCGATCCGTCGCCGACAAACGCCATTGCGGAGCAGAGGTTCCGGGCAGTTCAACCGGACCGGCACCGCGTCCGACGCCGCATCGGGTCGCGCATGGCGCATGGCTTTGGCGCGAGCGCATGTTTGACACGGGCGGCGTCCAATGTTAACGACCCGGGCAGCAGCGGATCATCAGGTGGGTCACGCGATCATGCCGCGGGTCTCGATCGGAGATTGCGATCTCTATTACGAGCGGCACGGCGCGGGCCACCCCATCCTGCTGATCACCGGCCTCGCGGGCCACGCGCAGTATTGGCGCTGCCAGCTCCCGTCCTTCTCGCGAAACTTCGAGGTGATCGTCTACGATCACCGGGGCGTGGGGGAGAGCGAGGCGGCCTCCTGCGGCTCGACGATCGAGCGGATGGCCCGGGACGTGATCGCGATGATGGACGCGCTCGGCATCCCCCGCGCGCACGTGGTCGGGCATTCCGCCGGCGGCGCCATCGCCCAGGTGCTCGCGATCGAGCATCCGCAGCGCGTGTCGAGCGTGGTGATCGCGGCGAGCTGGCCCAAGGCGGACGCGTATTTCCGCAGGCTCTTCGCGCTCCGGAAGGAGATCCTGCTGCGCCTCGGTCCGGCCGCCTACGTGCAGACCAATACGCTGCTGCTCTATCCTGCCGACTACATCGCCCGCAACAACGAGAAGCTGCGGCTCGACGAGGCGCAGGCACTGGCGACCTTCGCCTCGCCCGAGCGCGTGCTGAGCCGGATCGACGCCATCCTGGCGTTCGACCGCACCGCCGATCTCGGGCGCATCCGCACGCCGTCGCTCATCATGGCCGCCCAGGACGACATCGTCACCCCGGCCTACTATTCCGAGGACCTTGCCCGCCGCATCCACGGTGCCGAGGCGAAGTTCTTCCCGCAGGGCGGGCACTACTTCAACCAGGTGGCGCCGCGGGAGTTCAACCTCGCCGTGCTGCCGTTCCTCGCGGCGCACACGCCGGCCGAGGCCCGCGTCTCCTAGGTCCCTGCTCCTTAATCGTTCCTAAAGAGTTCCGCGGTAACCTCGCGGACTGCGGTGGGAGGGCCCGCCGGTCACGGTCTCAGGTGCTTGCGGTTCCATGGTTTCGGCGGAAAACGACGCCCTCGCCAGCGTGCTGGCTGCTCTCGCCGCTGCGGGCGACGCCGCCTATGTCTGGGACCTCGCCAGCGACGCCATCGAATGGCACGGATCGCCGCGGATGCTGGGCCTCACCGACGAGGCCGCGATCTCCAGCGGCCGCAGCTTCGCCGATCGCATCAACCCCGACGATCTGCTCGTCCGCCAGCAGCACCTGCAGACGCATTACGTTCGCGGCTCCGCCTTCGATGTCGAGTACCGGATCCGTCTGCGCGACGGCGGCTTCGCCTGGCTGCACGAGCGCGGCACGGCCGAGTTCGACGAGATCGGGCGGCCGCGGCGCATGCTCGGCGTGCTCCGCGTCGTCACCCAGCGCAAGACGCAGGAGCAGCGGCTCGAGCACTTGGCGAACTATGACGAGCTCACCGGCCACTTCAACCGCAAGCGGCTGCGCGAGGCGCTCGACCACATGCTCGCGCACAGCATCCGCACCGACATGGCGGGTGCCTATCTCGCGATCGGCATCGACAAGCTCGCCTCGGTGAACGACGTCTTCGGCTACGAGACCGCGGACCAGGTGATCATCGAGGTCGGCCGCCGGCTCGACCGCTGCCTCAGGGTCAGCGACGTGATCGGCCGCATGGGCGGCGACCGGTTCGGCATCGTGCTGGCGCATTGCCCCGAGCAGAACATCGCGGTGGTGGCGGAAAAGATCCTGTCCGCCGTGAGCCAGATGCCGATCGACACCCAGGCCGGACCGGTCTATGCCACGGTCTCGGTCGGCGCCGCGGCCTATCCCGACCAGGCCAAGACCTCCTACGAGGTGATGACGCGCGCGGAATCCGCGCTCGCCGAGGCGAAGCGCGCGGGGCGGGACTGCTTCGTGCCCTACCGCCTCTCGAACGAGCAGCGTCAGCGGCATCGTATCGGCATGGCCTTGGGCGAGCGGGTGCAGCGCGCGCTGCGCGACGGCCGCCTCGCCTTCGCCTACCAGCCGGTGATCGATCCCGTGACCGGCATCGTCGATTACTACGAATGCCTGCTGCGGATGATCGAGGAGGATGGCCGCATCATCGCCGCCGGCGAGTTCGTCACCGCGATCGAGCAGCTTGGCTTCATTCGCCTGATCGACCGCTACGTGCTGGAGAAGGCGGTCGAGGAGGTGGCGAGCCATCCCGGCATCTGCCTCGGCTTCAACATCTCCGGCCTCACCGCGACCGATCGCGCCTGGCTGCGCGGCCTCACCGGCGTGCTGCAGGGCCGGCGCGAGGTCGCGAGCCGGCTGGTGGTGGAGATCACCGAGACCGCCGCGCTGCACGACATCGAGGAATCCGCGGGCTTCGTCACCACTCTGCGCGATCTCGGCTGCCGCATCGCGCTCGACGATTTCGGCGCGGGCTTCACCTCGCTGCGCCATCTTCAGGCGCTCGCCGTCGACACCGTCAAGATCGACGGCTCGTTCGTGCGGAACCTCGCGCAGAATCCCGGCAACCAGGTGTTCCTGCGCCATCTCGTCGGCCTCGCCAAGGGGCTCAACCTGCTCACCGTCGCGGAATGCGTCGAGACGGCCGAGGAGGCCGCGCTCCTCGGACGCGAGGGCGTCAACTTCCTGCAGGGCTACTATTTCGGCGTTCCGTCGATCGAGAAGCCGTGGCTCGCGCGGCGCGCGGCGCCGCGCGCCCTGAGCGCCGCTGGCTGAGCCGGCGCGGCCCGCTTATTCCTTGCGGTCCTTGCTGATCTGATCGATCTTCTGCTGCAGCACGTTGATGCGCTGCCGAAGCTCGTCGAGCGAGCCTTCGGCCTGGCTCTCGCCGGCGCGCTCTTCGCGCGGCTTCTCGGCGCTGCCGGCGGGGAAGGGCGAGAACATCTTCATGGTCTGCTCGAAGAGCGCGAGATTCTGCTTGCCCATCTCTTCGAGCGGTCCGAACGGGAACAGGCCGCCGAACGCGTCCTGCAGGCTCTTGCGCATCTGCTCCTGGTTGCGCGCGAAGGTGGTCATGGCGTGCTCGAGATAGCGCGGCACCAGCCACTGCATGCTGTCGCCATAGAGGCTGATGAGCTGGCGCAGGAAGCTGATCGGCAGCAGGTTCTGGCCCTTCTGCTCCTCCTCCACGATGATCTGCGTCAACACGCCGCGGGTGATGTCCTCGCCGGTTTTGGCGTCATAGACCGCGAACTCGTTGCCTTGCTTCACCATGCGGCTCAGATCCTCGAGCGTGACATAGCTGCTCGTCGACGTGTTGTAGAGACGTCGGTTGGCGTACTTCTTGATGACGACCGGCTGGCCTTCTGCGCCGCCCTTATCGCTCATTCGTTCTGTCCTCGATCAAGGCGCTTTCGTCCGGAGGGCGCAGCATAGCAGCATTCCGCCGCCAATGCCGCAACGCTGAAACCGGGCGCCTCGGGCATCCTGGCCTTGCCAACGGCGCGCCGATATAATGCGCGCATGGCGGAGCCGCCCGATCTGGCCGAACTTGCCAAGCGGTATGTCGATCTGTGGCAGGATCATCTGATGGCAATGGCAGGAGATCCCGCGCTGGCCGACAGCATCGCGCGCCTGGTCACGGCCGCGTCGGGCTGGCCGATGCCGCCGGGGGGCGGCGGTGAGCGCGCCGCAGCATCTCCCCCGCCAGGGGCCGCGACCGCTGCCGCTGCAGCTCTGGAACGCGACCGGCATATGGCTGAGCTCGCGCGCCGGCTTGCCGCTCTTGAGGAACGGCTCGCTGCCCTTGAGGCGGGACTTCGCGGAGCGGGGCCGCGCGCTGCAAGAAAGCCTCGCCGCCGTCGCGTTTGACGCGGCCGACCGCGCGCTCGAGCGCGAGCTGAGGCGCCGCGCCGGCGCCTTTCTCGAGGGCGTGGAGCGCTATCGCCGCCATCCCTATCGCCGCGATCTCGCCGACCCGCCGGTGCTCTGGCAGGAAGGAACGACGCGGCTCCTCGATTACGGCGCCGCGGACGGCCCGGTCGTGCTCGTGGTGCCGTCGCTCATCAACCGCGCCTACATTCTCGATCTCTCGGCGGCGAGCAGCCTGATGCGGCATCTCGCGGTATCGGGCCTGCGGCCGCTGCTGCTCGACTGGGGTGCGCCGGCGCAGCTCGAACGCGGCTTCGGCCTCACCGACTACATCGCCGGACGGCTCGAGGCCGCGGCCGCCGTCGCCGAGGACGAGGCGCGCGGGCCGTTCGGCCTGATCGGCTACTGCATGGGCGGGCTGCTGGCCCTGGCGCTGGCCGAGCGGCGGCCCTCCGCGGTGCGCGCGCTCGCGCTGCTGGCGACGCCCTGGGGCTTCCATGCCGAGCGCGTCGAGCACGCGCGGCTTCTGGGCACGCTCGCCGAACCGCTGACGCGCGCCTTCGCGCCCCTGGGCGAGCTCCCCGTGGACGTGCTGCAGGCGCTCTTCGCCGCGGTCGATCCGCTGGTCGCGCTGCGCAAGTTCACGCGCTTCGCCGCGCTGCCGCCGGACGGCGCGGCCGCACGCCATTTCGTCGCGGTCGAGGATTGGCTCAATGACGGCGTGCCGCTCGCGCTGCCGGTGGCACGCGAATGTCTCGCCGGCTGGTATGGCGCCGATCTTCCCGGCCGCGGCCTGTGGCGCATCGCCGGCCGGCCGGTGCTGCCCGGGCGGGTGCGGCAGCCCGCGCTGATCGTGGTGCCGGCCCAGGACCGGATTGTGCCGCCGGCGAGCGCGGCGGCGCTTGCCGCGCAGCTTCCGGCGGCGGAGCGGCTCACGCCCGAACTCGGCCATATCGGCATGATCGTCGGCAGCGCGGCGCCGCGCCAGGTGTGGCAGCCGCTCGCCGCCTGGCTGCGCCGCCTCCTGCCGCGAGCGGGTTTCAAAACCCGCCGCGGAAGCCTATCTAGATAGGCGACATCCGAACCCAGGGGAGACCCATGACCGACATCGTCATTGCCGCCGCCGCGCGCACCCCGATCGGCGCCTTCAACGGCAGCCTTAGCACCGTCCCGGCGCATTATCTGGGCCAGATCGCCATCGCCGAGGCGATGAAGCGGGCGGGCGTCGCGCCCGGCGAGGTGAGCGAGGTGGTGATGGGCCAGATCCTGTCGGCCGGGGAGGGGCAGAACCCGGCGCGCCAGGCCGCGGTCGCCGCCGGCATCCCCTACGAGGTGACGGCCTACGGCATCAACCAGCTCTGTGGCTCGGGGCTCAGGAGCGTCGCGCTCGGCTACCAGGCGATCAAGCTCGGCGAGAGCTCGATTGTCGTCGCCGGCGGGCAGGAGAGCATGAGCCAGGCGCCGCACTGCATCCATCTGCGCAACGGCGTGAAGATGGGCGACGCCGAGATGATCGACACCATGATCAAGGACGGGCTGTGGGACGCCTTCAACGGCTATCACATGGGCAACACGGCCGAGAACGTGGCGCAGCGCTGGCAGATCACGCGCGAGCAGCAGGACGCGCTCGCCGCGCGCTCGCAGGCGCGGGCCGAGGCGGCGCAGAAGGCCGGCCGCTTCAAGGACGAGATCGTCGGCGTGACGATCAAGACCCGCAAGGGCGATGTCGTGGTGGACACCGACGAGTATCCGAAGCACGGCACCACGGTCGAGGTGCTGGCGAAGCTGCGGCCCGCCTTTGACAAGAATGGCACCGTGACCGCGGGAAACGCGTCGGGCATCAATGACGGCGCGGCGGCGGTGGTGCTGATGACCGCCGAGGAGGCGCAGCGGCGCGGGCTGAAGCCCTTGGCGCGCATCGTCTCCTGGGCGACCGCCGGGGTCGATCCCGCGGTGATGGGCTCGGGCCCCATTCCTGCGAGCCGCGCCGCGCTGAAGCGCGCCGGCTGGAAGATCGAGGACCTCGACCTCATCGAGGCGAACGAGGCGTTCGCCGCGCAGGCCTGCGCGGTCAACAAGGATCTCGGCCTCGATGCCGAGAAGGTGAACGTCAACGGCGGCGCGATCGCGCTCGGGCATCCGATTGGCGCGTCCGGCGCGCGCGTCCTGGTGACGCTGCTGTACGAGATGGGGCGGCGCGGCGCCAAGAAGGGCCTCGCCACGCTGTGCATCGGCGGCGGCATGGGGATCGCGATGTGCGTCGCCCGCGAGTGAGCGGGCGGATGACAGGGAGGACGCCATGGGCCGAACGGCTATCGTCACGGGAGGGACGCGCGGCATCGGTCGCGCGATCTCGCTCGCGCTGAAGGAGGCGGGACACCGCGTCGCCGCCAACTATGCCGGCAACGAGGCGGCGGCGGCGAGCTTCACCAAGGAGACGGGCATCCCCGCCTACCGCTTCGATGTCTCGGACTTCGGGCAATGCGCGGCCGCGGTGAAGAAGATCGAGGCGGAGCTCGGGCCGATCGAGATTCTCGTCAACAATGCCGGCATCACCCGCGACGCGGTGCTGCACCGCATGACGCCCGAGCAATGGGGCCAGGTGATCGCCACCAACCTCACCTCGTGCTTCAACATGTGCCGCGTCGTGATCGAGGGGATGCGCGAGCGGGGCTTCGGCCGCATCGTCAATATCGGCTCGATCAACGGCCAGGCCGGGCAGTACGGGCAGGTGAACTATGCCGCGGCGAAGTCGGGCATCCACGGCTTCACCAAGGCGCTGGCGCAGGAAGGCGCGGCGCGCGGCATCACCGTGAATGCGATTGCGCCGGGCTATATCGACACGGAGATGGTGCGCGCCGTGCCGCCCAACGTGCTGGAGAAGATCGTCGCGCGCATCCCGGTCGGGCGCCTCGGCCATGCCGAGGAGATCGCGCGCGGCGTGCTGTTCCTCGTCTCCGACGAGGGCGGCTTCGTCACCGGCTCGACCATGTCGATCAATGGCGGGCAGCACATGTATTGAGGCCGCCCCCCTCACCCCAACCCTCCCCAATGGGGAGGGCGAGCGAGCCGCGAGGCCGGGAGTGCGGGGCCTCAGGCGCGCGGCGCGGTGAGCTGCATCGATTTGCGTTGCGCGAAATCGCCGTACCACGCCGCGAGGCGGCGCCACCGCGTCTGCCAGTCCTCGCTCTGATACCGGAACTCGAGATATCCCAGCGCGCAGCCGATGGTGATCTGGCCGATCGTCGGGAGGGGGCCGCTCACCCCGCCGAGTTCGCCGTCCTCGACCGCCTTGTCGAGCGCCGCCAGCGCGCCGCGCACCTTGCGGAGCTGCGCGTCGATCCATTCCTGCCAGCGATACTGCTCGGGGCGCACGGATTCGTAGCGCCCGAGGATCGCCGCCTCGAGCATGCCGTCGCCCAGCGCCTGCTGGCGCAGCGCGGTCCAGCGGGCATTGCCGGCCGCGGGGAAGAGCTTCGGCCCGGAATGCAGCGAGTCGATATACTCGCAGATCACGGGCGAGTCATAGAGCACGAGCCCCTCGTCGGTGGTGAGCGACGGCACCTTCACGAGCGGGTTCTCGCGCGCCATGTCCTCGTTCGGCGTGGTCGGGGCGACCGTGGTCGGGAGGCGCTCGATCTGCTCGACGACACCGGTCTCGATCGCCGCCACCATGACCTTGCGAACAAAGGGCGAAGTCGGGGAATAGCGGAGTCGCATGGGTTCGTCCTCTCCCTGTTTTCTGTCGTCAGCCTAGCCTAATTCGGCCGCCCGTCCCATGCTACACTGCGCGCGATGAACGCCGACGTCGTCGATCTCCGCGAGTTCTATGCGAGCCGGCTGGGCCAGGTCGCGTGCCGGATGATCCGCCGCCGCATTCGCCAGGTCTGGCCCGACGTCGCGAGCCTGCGGGTCGTCGGCATGGGCTATGCCACGCCCTATCTGCGGCCGTTCCTCAGCGATGCCGAGCGCGTGCTGGCGATGATGCCCTCGGGGCAGGGCGTGCTGCCCTGGCCGGCGGAGGGTCCGTGCCGCGTGGCGCTCGTCGAGGAAAGCGAGCTGCCGCTCGCCGACTACTCGATCGACCGCGTCCTCCTGGTGCACAGCATCGAGTTCAGCGAAGAGCTTCGCCCCTTGCTCAAGGAGGTGTGGCGGGTCCTCGGGGCGGGCGGGCGCTTGCTCGCGATCGTGCCCAACCGCCGCGGCATCTGGGCGCGCGTCGATCGCACCCCGTTCGGCCAGGGCCATCCCTACACCCCCAGCCAGCTCTCGCGCCTGCTGCGCGAGGAGGGCTTCACTCCGGAGCGCAACGCCGCGGCGCTGTTCGTGCCGCCGACCCGCTCGCGCGTGCTGCTGCGCTCGGCGCCGGCGCTCGAACGGCTGGGCGAGCGCTGGTTCACCACCTTCGCCGGCGTGGCGATGGTCGAGGCCACGAAGCAGATCTATGCCGCGACGCCGCAGCCGCGCCGCCAGCGCGTGCGCCAGCGCCCGGTCTATATCCCGATCGGCCACGGCACGCCGAGCCCGATCGGCCGCTGAGCGTCAGCGCCGCGACAGCAGAAACAGGCCCTGCTCGGCGAGCAGGTTGGCGAGCGCGCCTTGCGGGTTGAGCCGGAACGGCCGGCCCCAGCGGTCGAGCGTGATGCTGCGCTCGACCGTGATGCCGTCGGCGGCGCAGAGATCGAGAAAATCGCGGATCGTGCAGAGATGGATGTTGGGCGTTTCGTACCAGGGCGACGACAGGAGCTGCGTCATCGGCATCCGCCCGCGCAGCAGCAGGTCGAGGCGGAGGCGCCAATGCCCGAAATTCGGGAACGATACGATCGCGTGCCGGCCGATGCGCACGAGGTTCGCCATCACGCGGCGCGGGTTGCGCGTCGCCTGCAGCGTCTGGCTCAGCACCACATAGTCGAAGGCGCCGGTGGGATAGGCGTCGAGGTCGTTGTCGGCATCGCCCTGGATCACCGAGAGCCCGTGCCGCACGCAGGCATTGACGCCCGATTGCGACAGCTCCATGCCGCGCCCGTCCACCGCTTTGTGATGCACGAGGTGCGACAGGAGCTCGCCCTCGCCGCAGCCGACATCGAGGAGGCGCGCGCCGGCTTCGATCATGCTGGCGACGAGCCGCAGATCCTCGCGCAGTTCGCCGGGCGGCGCGCCCGCAACCGCGACCGCACTGTCCGGGCTCATGCTCCCGCGAGGCCGCGATGCTCGGCGCAGCCGTCGAGGAAGCCGCGCAGCGTCGCGAAGAATTCCGGCTCTTCGAGCAGGAACGCATCGTGGCCCTTGTCGGTCTCGACCTCGACGAAGCTCACATTGGCGGCGACCGCGTTCAGGGCATGCACCACGGCGCGGCTCTCGCTCGTCGGATAGAGCCAGTCGCTGGTGAAGGAGATTGCACAGAACCGTGTCTTCGTGCCGCGGAAGGCGTTCGCCAGCACACCGCCGTGCTCCGCCGCGAGGTCGAAATAGTCGCAGGCGCGCGTGATGTAGAGATAGGAGTTGGCATCGAACCGCTCGACGAAGGTGATGCCCTGGTGGCGCAGATAGTTTTCGACCTGGAAGTCCGCGTCGAAGCCGTAGGTGACGCCCTGCCGGTCCTGCAGGTTGCGGCCGAACTTGCGGTGCAGCGCCGGCTCCGACAGGTAGGTGATGTGCGCCGCCATGCGCGCCACCGCGAGGCCGCGCGCCGGCCGGCGGCCCAGCTCGAGATAGTTGCCGCCGCACCAATCGGGGTCGGCCATGATCGCCTGGCGCCCGACCTCGTGGAACGCGATGTTCTGCGCCGAATGCCGCGCCGCGGCGGCGATCGGCACGGCGGCGAACACCCGCTCCGGATACGACGCTGCCCATTGCAGCACCTGCATCCCGCCCATCGACCCGCCGATCACGCAGAACAGCGTCTCGATGCCGAGATGGTCGATGAGCGTGCGCTGCGCGCGCACCATGTCGCCGATCGTGATCACCGGGAAGGTGAGGCCCCACGGCTTGCCGGTCGCGGGATCGATCTCGGTCGGCCCGGTCGAGCCCATGCAGCCGCCGAGCACGTTGGCGCAGATCAGGAAATA
>Ga0070740_10006104_pt1 | contig 10753 bp, 8 predicted proteins | sample Coa_R2_FD_67286 | JGI IMG/M metagenome (GOLD analysis project Ga0070740, IMG submission 67286) | Surface soil microbial communities from Centralia Pennsylvania, which are recovering from an underground coalmine fire - Coalmine... | ecosystem: Environmental > Terrestrial > Soil > Unclassified ...
ACCTCGAGGCCCTTGTTCATCATCGTCGCGGAATCGACGGAGATCTTCGCGCCCATGCGCCAATTCGGGTGCGCCACCGCCTGCTCCGGCGTCGCCGCCGCCATCTGCTCCCGCGTCGCGCGGCGGAACGGGCCGCCGCTCGCGGTCAGCATGATCCGCTCGATCGCCGTCTTCTGCTCGTAGGCGAACACCTGGAAGATCGCGTTGTGCTCGCTGTCGACGGGCAGAAGGCGCGTGCCGCAGCGCCGCGCCGCCTCGGTGACGAGCGCGCCGGCGCAGACCAGGACCTCCTTGTTGGCGAGCGCCACCAGCGCGCCGCGCCGCACCGCCTCGAGCGTCGGCGCGAGCCCCGCGGCGCCGACGATCGCCGCCATCACCCAATCGGCCGGACGCGCGGCGGCCTCGATCACCGCGGCCGCGCCGGCCGCGGCTTCGATCCCGCTGCCGGCGAGCGCGGCCTTCAGTTCGCGAAGCTGCGTGTCGTCGGCGACCACGGCGAGCTTCGCGCCGAGCCTGCGCGCCTGCTCGGCCAGCAGCGGCACGTTGCGATGCGCCACCAGCGCCTCGACGCGATAGGCGTCCGGATCGCGCGCGAGGAGATCGACGGTGTTGCAGCCGACCGACCCGGTCGAGCCGAGAATGGTCACGCGCCGCGGTCGTTCGCGCTGCGCAGGGATCGGAGTGCCGGGTGCGGTCTCGGTCATCGATGGTCCCGTCCGTTAAGGCCCCGCACCGGATGTCGCGGATCCGGACGGGCCCTTGCGCCTCCCGTAGAACGCCCCAATAGTGGAAACGGCCACCCCGACGCAAGCACCTGGAGTCGAACGGGAAGGGACGCATTCGTGCGTCGGCTTGAAACCCCAGGGTTTCTGACCACTTTCAAGGCATCTACCGCGAGGACCGAATGCCACCCCGCAATCTCGAAGCATGGATGTGGGCCGAGGCCTGCGACGCGCTGGCTCGTGCCGAGCGGCTGCAGCGCGAGTTCTTTCGGCTGGGGTCGCCGAGCACGCGGCCGAACTGGGAGCCGCCGGTCGACATCCTCGAGACCGAGCAGGAGCTGACGATCGTCGCCGCCCTGCCGGGCGTCGATCAGCCTTCGGTCGAGATCCATGTCGCGGACGGGATCATCGTCATCGCCGGCGAGCGCCGCGTTCCGGCGCAGCCGCGCACGACGACGATCCATCGGCTCGAGATCCCGCAGGGACGGTTCGAACGGCGGATCGCGCTGCCTCCGGGCGGCTACGAGATCGGCCGGCGCGACGTCCGTGACGGCTGCGTGACGTTGGTGCTGAAGAAGCGCAGGTAAGCGATGGCGAACACCGAGACGACGACATCTTCGCTGCCCGAACTGCCGCGCGACGCGCTGATCATCCTGCCGGTCCGCGGCACGGTGCTGTTCCCCGGCGTGGTGCTGCCGATCACCGTCGGCCGGCCGAAATCGGTCGCGGCCGCGCAGGAGGCGGTGCGCCGCGGCGATCCGATCGGCCTGTTGCTGCAGCGCCAGCAGGACGTCGACGATCCGGGCCCGGGCGATCTCCATCAGGTCGGCACGGTCGCCGCGGTGCTGCGCTATCTGACGGCGCCCGACGGCACGCATCACATGGTGTGCCAGGGTCAGCACCGGTTCCGGGTGCTGCAGTTCCTGCCGGACTATCCCTTCCTGGCCGCGCGGATCGAACGCATCGGCGAGTCCGAGGTGCGGACGCCCGAGGTCGAGGCGCGGCTGCTGCATTTGCGCCGCCAGGCCGAAGAGGCGATCGGCCTGATGCCGCAGGCGCCCGCCGAGCTCGCCAACGCCATCCGCCAGGTGCCGTCGGCCGCGGCGCTCGCCGATCTCGTGGCCAGCATCATGGACATCGAGGTCAACGAGAAGCAGGAGGTGCTGGAGATCGTCGATGTCGGCACGCGGCTGCGGCGCGTGTCGGAGATGATGAGCTATCGGCTCGAGGTGCTGCGGCTCTCGCAGCAGATCAGCCAGCAGACGCGCGAGAAGATGGAGGGCAAGCAGCGCGAGTTCCTGCTGCGCGAGCAGCTCAAGACCATCCAGAAGGAGCTCGGCGAGAGCGACGGCCGCGGCGAGGAGGTGGCCGAGCTCGAGAAGCGCATCGCGGACGCGAAGATGCCGCCCGAGGTCGAACAGCAGGCGAAGCGCGAGCTCACCCGGCTCGAGCGCCTGCCCGAGGGCGCGGCCGAATATTCGATGATGCGCAACTATCTCGACTGGCTGGTCGAGCTCCCGTGGTCGGTCACCACCGAGCGCAGCATCGACATCAACGAGGCGCGGCGCATCCTCGACGAGGACCATTTCGGCCTCGCGAAGATCAAGCGGCGGATCCTCGAATACCTCGCCGTGCAGAAGCTGAAGCCCGGCGGCAAGAGCCCGATCCTGTGCTTCGTCGGCCCGCCCGGCGTCGGCAAGACCTCGCTCGGCCAGAGCATCGCCCGCGCCACGGGCCGCAAGTTCGTGCGCGTGAGCCTGGGCGGCGTGCATGACGAGGCCGAGATCCGCGGCCATCGCCGGACCTATATCGGCGCGCTGCCGGGGAACATCATCCAGGCGATCCGCAAGGCCGGGTCGCGCGACTGCGTGATGATGCTCGACGAGATCGACAAGCTCGGCGCCGGCATCCAGGGCGACCCCGCGTCCGCGCTCCTCGAGGTGCTCGATCCCGAGCAGAACGCGACCTTCCGCGACAATTACCTGGGCGTGCCGTTCGATCTCTCGGCGGTGCTGTTCATCGCCACCGCCAACATGATGGACACGGTCCCCGGACCGCTGCGCGACCGCATGGAGGTGATCGAGCTCACCGGATACACCGAGATCGAGAAGCTCGAGATCGCCAAGCGCTATCTCGTGAAGCGCCAGCTAAATGCGAATGCGCTCACGGCGGAGCAGTGCGCCATCACCGACGACGCGCTGCGCCGGATCATCCGCGACTACACCCGCGAGGCGGGCGTCCGCAGCCTGGAGCGCACCATCGGCGCGGTGTTCCGCAACGCCGCGATGCGCATCGCGGAAGGCGACGCGACGCGGCTCGAGATCGGTCCCGACGAGCTTCCCGCCATCCTGGGCGGCGCGCGCTTCGAGAACGAGGTCGCGATGCGCACCAGCGTTCCCGGCGTCGCCACCGGCCTCGCCTGGACGCCGGTCGGCGGCGACATCCTGTTCATCGAGGCGACGCGCATCCCCGGCGGCGGCAAGCTCATCCTGACCGGCCAGCTCGGCGACGTGATGAAGGAGAGCGCGCAGGCGGCATTGTCGCTGGTGAAGTCGCGCGCCAAGCCGCTCGGCATCGACGAGTCCGTGTTCGGCCGCAGCGACATCCACATCCACGTGCCGGCGGGCGCCATCCCGAAGGACGGGCCGAGCGCCGGCGTGGCGATGACCGTGGCGCTCATCTCGCTGCTGACCGACCGCCCGACGCGCAGCGACACCGCGATGACCGGCGAGATCAGCCTGCGCGGGCTGGTGCTTCCCGTGGGCGGCATCAAGGAGAAGGTGACCGCCGCGGCGCGCGCCGGCATCACCACCGTGCTGCTGCCCGCGCGCAACCGCCGCGACCTCGAGGACATCCCCGAGGAGGTGCGCAAGGCGATGCGCTTCGTCTGGTGCGAGCGGATCGACGAGGCCGCCGACGCGGCGCTGGAAAAGGTTGCCGTCGCCGCCGAGTGACCTCGGCTCCCATCCTCTCCCCACCGCCGCGCGCCCGTGAACGAACTGCCCATGGGCGTGTTCGGTCTAGGGGACGGCGGTCCGTCCGCATGGCAGGAGAGATGGAAATGGCGCAGCAAAGCCCGCTTGACGCGCGCGACGCGCGACGATGGCAGGATTGGATCAACCTGATCCTCGGCGTCTGGCTGTTCATTTCGCCCTGGGTGCTCGGCTTTGCCGCCGGATACGCTCCCGCCGCCCCGTCGGGCGGAACGTCGGGCGGCGCGGCGGCGCCCGCCGCCGCCGGGGTTTCGGGCGCGTCGTGGAACGCCTGGATCTTCGGCGTGATCGTCGCCGTGATCGCGCTGTCCGCGTTCGCGCGGCTGGCGCCGTGGCAAGCGTGGCTCACGCTCGCCATCGGCATCTGGCTGTTCATCGCGCCCTGGGTGCTGGGATTCTCCGCGCTCGCCAGCCCGGCGTGGGATCACTGGATCGTCGGCGCGCTGGTGTTCCTCGTGTCGCTCGGCACCTTGTCGCAGGCGCGGCGGACGACGGTCGACTATGCGCGCGCCGGCCGCAAGCCGACCGACCCGCCCTCACGCTGAAGCGGCGGAACCTGTCTTGACAGGCTGAGACCCTCCCGGGACGCTGCGCCGGCCGCCGCCGCGCGGCCGGTGCAGGGAGGGAGCGATGAGCGGGCCGACGACACGCGTGCGCAGCGAGCGCGATGGCGCGACCGCGGTGCTGACGATCGACAACCCGCCGGTCAACGCGCTCGGCCATGCCCTGCGGAGCGCGATCAAGTCCGCGCTCGACCAGGCGCTCGCCGATCCCGCCGTCCGCGCCATCGTGCTGATCGGCGCCGGCCGCACCTTCATCGCCGGGGCGGACATCACGGAGTTCGGCAAGCCGCGCGCCGAGCCGCTGACGCCGACGCTGATCGCCACCATCGAGGCGGGCGCGAAGCCGGTCGTCGCCGCGATCCACGGCCATGCGCTGGGCGGCGGGCTCGAGCTCGCGATGGGCTGCCACTACCGGATCGCCGCCGCCGACGCGCGCCTCGGCCAGCCCGAGGTGAAGCTCGGCCTCATCCCCGGCGCCGGCGGGACGCAGCGCCTGCCGCGGCTCGTCGGCGTGCCGCTGGCGCTCGAGATGATCGCGGTGGGCGAGCCGATCGGCGCCCGGCGCGCGCTCGAGGTCGGCCTCGTCGACGCGATCGCCGAGGGCGACCTGCGGGCATCGGCCGTGGCCTATGCCGAGCGGCTGGTGCGCGAGCGCGCGCCGCTGCGCCGCGTCCGCGACCTGCCGATGCCGGCCGCCGATCCCGGCGCGTTCGGCAGCTTCCGCGGCGGCATCGAGCGCCGGCGGCGCGGCGTCGAGGCGCCGATCGCCTGCATCGAGGCAGTGGAGGCGGCGGCCACCCTGCCGTTCGACGAAGGGCTCGCCCGCGAGCGCGAACTCTTCACCGCGCTCGTCAATGGCGAGCAGGCCCGGGCGCAGCGCTATTTCTTCTTCGCCGAGCGCGAGGCCGGGAAGATCCCCGACATCCCGGCCGAGCTCGCGCCGCGCGAGATCCGGCGCGCGGCGGTGATCGGCGCGGGCACGATGGGCGGCGGCATCGCCATGTGCTTCGCCAATGCCGGCATCCCCGTCACGCTGGTCGAGAGCGCGCGCGAGGCGCTCGACCGCGGGCTCGCGGCGATGCGCCGCAACTACGCGGCCAGCGCGAGCCGCGGCGGCCTCGCCGCGGACGAGGTCGAGCGGCGGATGGCGCTCGTCACCGGCTCCCTCGCCTACGAGGACGCCGCCGCGGCGGACGTGGTGATCGAGGCGGTGTTCGAGGACCTGCCGCTGAAGCAGGAGGTGTTCGCAAGGCTCGACCGCATCGTCGCGCCCGACGCGATCCTCGCCACCAACACCTCCTACCAGGACGTGGACGCGATCGCCGCCGCGACGCGCCGGCCCGAGCGCGTGCTGGGCATGCACTTCTTCAGCCCGGCCAACGTCATGCGCCTCGTCGAGGTGGTGCGCGGCGCGGCGACGGCGAAGCCGGTCCTCGCCACCGCGATGGCGCTCGGGCGCAAGCTGCGCAAGGTCCCGGTGCCGGTCGGCGTGTGCTATGGCTTCGTCGGCAACCGGATGCTGACGCAGCGCAGCCGCGCGGTGGAGCGGCTGCTGCTGGAAGGCGCGGCGCCGCACGAGATCGACGCGGCCTTGGTCGCGTTCGGCTTCCCGATGGGCCCGCTCGCCGCGTCCGATCTCGCGGGGCTCGATGTCGGCTGGCGCGCGCGGAAGGCGCGCGGCACCACCTCGCCGGTCGCCGACGCGCTGTGCGAGGCCGGCCGGTTCGGGCAAAAGACCGGCGCCGGCTATTACCACTACGAGCCCGGCAGCCGCGCGCCCATCCCCGATCCCGAGGTGGCGCGCCTCATCGCCGAGACGGCGCAGCGGCTCGGCGTGGCGCGCCGGACGGTGGCGGCGTCCGAGATGATCGACCGCGTGCTGCTGCCGATGGTCAACGAGGGCGCGCGCATCCTCGAGGAAGGCATCGCGCTCCGGCCCGGCGACATCGACGTAATCTGGGTCTACGGGTACGGGTTCCCGGTGCATCGCGGCGGGCCGATGTTCTATGCCGACGCGATGGGGCTCGCCTCCGTGGCCGCGCGCCTCGAAGAGCAGGCGCGCCGCTTCGACGACGCCGCGCTCGCGCCCGCGCCGCTCCTCGCGCGTCTCGCCGCGGCGGGCGGGAGCTTCGCCGACGCGAGCGCGCGGCCCCCGCGCGGCTGATCAGCGCGGCGCCGGCCGCGGCATCTCGCGGTCGGCGGCAGGCATGTCGCAATCGTCGTAGCCGAGCGCCGTCCCGCGGCCCGGCGGAATGCGGATGCGGAGCCCGTCCGGCGCGCGATAGATCTCCGGGCAGATCGGCACGATGCGCGACGCGGCTTCCGCGGCCGCCGCGAGCGCGGTCGCCACGTCGCGATACTTCGCCAGCCGCACGAGATTCATCCGCGTGGCGAAGACGAGGCGCTCGCGCGCGGCATCGGCCTCGGCCAGGAAGGCGGCGGGCGCCGACCACGTCGCGGCGACGGTCTCGCGCCCGTCGGGCCGGGCGTATTGTTCCTCCGGCGCGCGCGCCACGAAGAACATCGCGTCGAAGCGCCGCGGCGAACGTTCCGGCGTCACCCAGCGGCCGAACGGCACCAGCGCGTCCGCCGCGAGCTCCACCCCGCCGTCCATCACGAGATCGGCCACCTGCGCCGCGCGGCCGAGCCGGCTCGCATGCTCGGCCTCGAGCGCCTGCACGGCCGCCGCGGTCAGCGGGGCATGCTCGCCCCGCCGGCACGCGAGCAGCAGGTTCGCCTCCTCGTAACACTCGCGCAGCGCGGCAACCCGCTCGGCGAGCGCCGCGCGGTCGGCACCGGCCGGCGCGCGGCAGCGCGCATGGAGCGCGGGCGCGGCATCGCCGGGATCGACGCGTCCGCCGGGAAATACCAGCGCGCCGGAGAACACCGCGTCGGCATGACGCTTCAGCATCAGCACCTCGAGCCCGGCCGTGCCGTCGCGCAGAAGGATCAGCGTGGCGGACGGAACGGGCGTCGCGGGCGCGTCCGCCATCTCAGATCTTGAAGGCTTCGAAGGTCTCGGGCGCGAACAGCTCCTCGGGCGTCAGGCGGCGCGGCGACAGGCCCTGCTCGTGGTGATACCGCAGGAAGGTGTCGAGCACATGCCGGTTGGCCTCGAAGCCGTAGGACCACCAGTCCTCGCCCATCTCGCGCCGCGTCTCCTCGACATGCGCGATCTGCCAGGGCAGCATCGTCTTGATCGCGGCGACGACCGACAGGTTCTCCTGCGCGCGCCGCTTCGCCTCCGTGAAGGCCTTGGCGAGCGACTGCGCCGCCCAGGGATGCGCCTGGTAGATCTCGCGCCGCAGCACGACCGTGTGCATGATCGGAAAGATCCGGGTCTTGCGGAAATAGGCACGCTCGACCTCGACATAGTTCTCGAACAGCCGCCGCACCGCGTCCGGGCGCGTGTGGAAGGTCGAGGGATTGCGCGGCGCGGTGATCGCGTCGAGTGCGCCATCGGCCAGCATCGCCGACAGCGTCTGGTCGCGGCCGATCGCACGGACCCGGAAGCGCGGCGGCAGGTTGAGCGGCACCTTCTCCTCGCGCCCCGGCTCCTCCTCGCCGCCGGTGAAATACTCGGGGCTCGCGGGATCGACGCCGTATTCGTCCTGCAGGATGCCGCGCTGCCACACCGGCGCGGTGAGCTGATATTCCGGCACGCCGATCCGCTTGCCGGCGAGATCCTTCGGCTCGCGGATGCCGCTCTTCGTCGAGATGAAGATGCCGTTGTGGCGGAACAGGCGGGATGGGAACACCGGGATCGCGATGAACGGCGGCGTCTCGCGCAGCAGGGAGACGGTGTAGGACGAGAGCGACATCTCCGCCGCGTCGAACTCGCGATAGCGCAGCATGCGGAAGAACGTCTCCTCGACCGGCAGCTCGAGCACGTTGAGGTCGATGCCCTCGGCCGTGACGCTGCCGTCCGCGAGCGGACGGGCGCGGTCGTAATCCCAGACGGCGAGCGTGAGGCGCAGCTTTGACATCGTTGGTTTTCCTGGCGCGGTCGTGCGATGGGCTTATGATAGCGCGCCGGGCGGCGGGCCATAGCCCCCGCCCGTTGCAGGGGAGACCACGCCATGTCCGCACTGACCCTCGCGCAGGCCGCGCTGATCGTCGACACCGCGCTGGACCACGCGCGCGCCCGCGGGCTCAAGCCCCTGGCCGTCGCCGTGCTCGACGCGGGCGGCCATCTCGTCGCCTTCAAGCGCGAGGACCATGCCAGCATCCTCCGGCCGCAGATCGCCGAGGGCAAGGCATGGGGCGTCCTGGGGATGGGGTTCGGCGGCCGCGAATTCGCGCGCCGCGTTCAGACCGGCCCGCTGTTCCTCACCGCGCTGATGGCGGCGTCGGGGGGGCGGGTCGTGCCGGCGCCGGGCGGCGTCCTGATCCGCGACCGGGATGGCACGATCATCGGCGCGGTGGGGATCAGCGGCGACACCTCGGAGAATGACGAGGCCTGCGCGGTGGCCGGGATCAAGGCGGTAGGGCTCGCGCCGGACACCGGCGAGGCGGCGTGACGGCGACCGGGCGCGCCCCGGCGTTTCGACCATAGCGATAATAAGCGGCCGCGGAACTACCGTTGCCCGGCGGCGTTCACGAGGCGCTTCGGTTTCTCCATCCCAGCACATTACCATCGGTTCGGTTGAGCAATGCGCCCCGCGTGCTTGCGCAGGCGGGAAACTGCGTCCGAACCCGCTTGACAGCATATTGTTACCGAAGCGGCGCGGCAGTGTTGTCAACAATCGTGTCTCAATGGTCCAGACCTTCGCCTCGCCGCCGCGATTTCTTTTCGGGCGAAAGCAGCTTCAGACGCGCGTTCCGCCGCTCGTACGCCATGACGTTCTGGTCGTGGCGGCCGGCGTGCTTCGCGCGGTCGACATCGCCCTGGTGCCGCTCACGGCCTTCCTCGCCTTCACGCTCAGGTTCGGGACGCTCGACATCGACATCAGCCACGTCGTCGCCGTTCCGTTCGGCATGGTGATCCTGGCCAACACGATGTCGCTGTTCCAGGCCTACGACCATCGCGAGCTGTGCAGCCCGCGCGCGCAGTACGGCAAGGTGGTCGCCGCCTGGGCGGCCGCCTTCGCGCTGCTCATCGTCGTGGTGTTCTTCGACAAGGTCAGCGACCAGTTCCCCCGCACCTGGATCGGCCTCTGGTTCGCGCTCGGTGTCACAGCCTCGCTCGGCGCTCGGTTCGCGCTGTCGGCCTATCTCGAGGCGCGGCGCCGCGCGGGAACGCTCACGGTCGACGTCGCGATCGTCGGGTTCGAGCCGTTCGCCGGCCACGTCGTGCACCGCCTGACCAGCACGAACGATCTGAGCGTCCGCATCCTCGGCGTGTTCGAGCCGCGCCTCGGGCCCTCGCCGCCCGGCGCGCCGCCCAACGTCGACCAGCTCCTGTGCCTCGCGCGGCAGACGCGGATCGACGAGATCATCGTTCACCTGCCGGAGAAGCGCGACCGCGACTTCAACCACGTGGTGGAGAAGCTGGGCGAGCTGCCCGTGAACGTCAGCGTGTGCCCGGACCTCTCGGATCTTCCGATGGCGCCGCGCAAGCTCTCGGTGCTGCGCGGGTCGGTGATGATCAAGATCTCGGAGCGGCCGCTGGCTGGCTGGGCGGCGATCCTGAAGCGCATCGAGGACGCGGTGCTGAGCGCGCTCCTGCTGCTGTTCTTCCTGCCGCTGATGGCGATCGTCGCTGCGCTGATCAAGCTCGACAGCCCCGGGCCGGTGTTCTTCCGCCAGCTCCGCTTCGGCTTCAACAACAATCCGATCTCGGTCTACAAGTTCCGCACCATGTACGTGGCCTCGGGCAACGACCCGGCGGTGCGGCAGGCGAGCCGCACCGATCCGCGCGTCACCCGCATCGGCCGCCTGCTCCGCCACACCAGCCTCGACGAGCTGCCGCAGCTCTTCAATGTCCTCAAGGGCGAGATGTCGCTGGTCGGCCCGCGCCCGCACGCGATCGCGCACAACGAGTATTACGCGAAGTGCATCGACCGCTATCTCCACCGCCACAGGGTGAAGCCCGGCATCACCGGATGGGCGCAGGTGCACGGCCTTCGCGGCGAGACGCCGACCGTCGAGCTCATGCACGCGCGCGTGATGCACGACCTCTTCTACATCGAGAACTGGTCGATCTGGTTCGATCTCTGGATCCTGTTACGCACGCTGGCCGTGGGCTTCGTGCACCCGAACGCGTATTGACGCCGCCCCGTGACGCTTTGTGGTCGCCCGGAACTCGGGCTTCCGGACGACCGTTAGCGCGTGCGTAGTCCTCAGGCTCCGAAACTGCAGCGTGGGTACACTGGTCGACTCCGATATCAACGGCCGGGCCCGGGCCGACCGCGAGGTCGAGATCTCGCCTCCGGCCGAGCCCGCGGGGGATCGCCTCCCCGAGGGCGGCTCGACCGCGCGCACCGCGCCGCGCCCGGCGATCGCCTTCGTGTGGGAGAGCTTCGCCTTCCACCAC
>Ga0070740_10006106_pt1 | contig 10752 bp, 11 predicted proteins | sample Coa_R2_FD_67286 | JGI IMG/M metagenome (GOLD analysis project Ga0070740, IMG submission 67286) | Surface soil microbial communities from Centralia Pennsylvania, which are recovering from an underground coalmine fire - Coalmine... | ecosystem: Environmental > Terrestrial > Soil > Unclassified ...
ATGCTGGGCATCAAGGCTATCGGCATGGGATACCTTGCGCATCAGAATCTTCCGCCGCTGAGTTCCTACGCAACTTCGTACACGCAATTCACCAAGGACGCGACGCAGTGGATTCATGACGTGGGCTACGATCCGAATACCCAAGGCATGAACTACGGGCGCGTATTCGCTTTTTGCGAGCCAGCGACAACGGCCGTGGCTGGCTTCGAGGCGCGAACGCCAGGTTGCAATTACGGCCTCAATACGGATGCGACCGTGGCGGCGCGCGAACTGAACGCTGAGGTTGGGGCCGCGGCGGCGCTGTATTACGATTACAACCCCTCGCCGGCAAATCAAAGCTGGGGCGATACCGTGTATGGATCGCTTTGGGGATACTGCCCGTGGACCACGGGTGGCGTGTTCTGCGATGCGAATTCGCCGGCCGCGAATACTGGCTTGTCGAACCTGCTGGACAGCTACATCCACGCGGGGAAATGGACCGGGTTCTTCGCCGGCGCCGGTATGAGCCACCGCTGGCCTGCTGAGCGGCTCGGCGGAGTCCAGCCTGCCGTTACGCGGACGGTCTTTGTGAGCTTCGTAACCGGAGCGATCACGGGTGCCGCGAAAGCGCAGATTGTGGTCACGGCCCCCTCCGGAGCCCAAACGACGTTTTCCTGTTCGGCGTCGCCCTGCCAGGTGACGGTGGACGATCGCCAGGGGACGCATCTTTACCAGGTGCAGTATCTTTCGGCGGATGGGCGCGTGCTTTCGCAGACGGATACGGCTTTGCTGCAATAGCGCATCGCAGAACGTAATAAAATGAGGGGCCGGAGGATTCGCCATGTTCCAGAGGGCCACGCTGCTGTTCACTTTCGCGGCGCTGGTGAGCGCGGCCGATACGCCGCTGATCGAGGCCGTCAAGCACGCCGACATGAAAACCGTGTGGGCGCTGATCGCGCAGGGCGTGGACGTGAATGCAGCGGAGGCCGACGGGTCCACGGCGCTCCATTGGGCGGCTCTGCGGGATGACTTCGAGACCGCGGACGCGCTGATTTCCGCAGGTGCCAACGTGAAGGCCGCCACGCGGTACACGATCACGCCCCTTTCCATCGCCTGCACCAACGGAAACGCCCGGCTGATTACGAGGCTTCTGGAGGCGGGCGCGGATCCGAACGGGGTCATCGAAGAAGGCCAAACCGCGCTGATGACCGCGTCGCTCAGCGGCAACGTCGAGGCGGTCAAGACTCTGCTGGCGCGCGGGGCGAACGTGGACGCGCGAGAATCCTTTCGCGGGCAGACCGCGCTGATGTTCGCGGCTTCGGAAGGCAACACCGGCGCGGCCGAATTGCTGATCGAGTTCGGGGCGGACGTCAAGGCGAAATCGAAGAACGGATTCACGCCGCTGCTGTTTGCGGTCCGGAACGCGCATCTGGAAACCGCAAGGGCGCTGGTCAAGCACGGCGCCAACGTGAATGACACGGCTCCGGACGGCACGAGCGCCCTGAACATGGCGGTGGTGAACGCTTATTTCGAACTCGCCAAGGATCTGCTTGAGCTGGGCGCGGACCCCAACGCTCCGGATCCTCGCGGGTCCGCCCTGCACACGATCGCCTGGCTGCGCAAGCCGGGCACGGACGGCGCCGCGGGAGTCGGCAACACGCCTCACGGCCCTCCGCCGCCGACCGGCAAAGTCACCGCGCTGGAACTCGCCAAAGCGCTGCTCGAACACGGCGCGAATCCCAACGCGCGGATCAACTGGCAGGAGAAGAAATTCGACAAGGAAGGCGGGACAACGAAGAATCCGCCCGACATTCAGCTCGGGCGGCACTACCTGAGCTACGTCGGAGCGACTCCGTTCTATCTGGCCGCGCACAACGGCGACGCGCCGTATATGCGGCTTCTGGCCGAGCATGGCGCCGATCCCAAACTGCCCACGAAATTCGGGATTACGCCGCTGATGGCGGCCGCGGGGCTTGATTACTGGGAAGGCGAAGCGCCCGGTCCGTTCGCAGGCGTGTCCGAGCAGGAGCGGCTGGAAGCCCTGAAACTGGCGCTGGATCTGGGCAACGATATCAACGCGCGCGCGGATTTCGGCGATTACAAGATGGTGGGTGACCCGCAGTACACGCTGCTGTATTATCCGCTCAACATGGACGAGCTGGCCGATCTCGGCATGGGCGATCCGCGCTGGAGCGGCAGTACGGCGCTGATCGGCGCGATCGTTTCCGGCCAGCCCTCGCTGGTGCAGTTTCTGGTGGATCACGGCGCACAGCTCGACGTGAAAACCAAGCTTGGCTGGACTCCGCTGATGGTCGCCGAAGGCGTGTTCTTCGCCAACGCGAAGAAGGAGTTTCCGGCGGCCGCCGCGATTCTCCGCAAGGCCATGGCGGAGCGGGGGTTGGTGGCCGCGGGGAAGGCGAACTAACTGCGGCTGATCGAGCTTTCTTCCACTGGCCCGGAAGACTCGCCCGGTATTTCCGGTTCCGGCTCCTCTGTGCCGGCGTGAAACCGCTGTCCCATCCATCCCAGGCAGGCTCCAAACAGCGCGTGAGAAAATGCGGTGACCGGTTGAGCTGAATAGGCTGGCACCAGGGGATTGATGTGGTTCCAGAACACCGCGGCCGCCAGGTAATACCAGACGACGCCGGCGAGGATTCCCAGCAGGACCAGCCGCCGCCGCTGCCGGACCCCGCCGCAAGCCAGCCCGAACAGCCCTCCGACGGTTCCGGTCATTACGAAATGAAACGCCGTTCCGGAAACCGTCGCCATGCTCGCGCCTAGGCGAAAAGCTCGCGAGCCGTAAAAGGTCGAACCGAGGAGATTCGGAACTTCCCACCAGGCGTGCCCTCGCAGCAGCGAGGAGCTAACCAGCGTCGCGAGCATGGCCGCGCCGCCGACCACCCCGGCCTCGATGCCGCTGGCCAGACGCCGGACAGGGGCGGACCATTTCTTGTCGAGCGCGTCGTGCAAGCTTCCTCGAAACTACACTAACATGGGCGGATTCAGCAGATTGAGGAAACGCGGGGCCGGTTTCGAGCTTTGGCCGGGCTGGTGCGATGGGAGGATTCAAATCTCCGGGTAGAACTCGAAGAACGCGTCGAGGGATTGATCGAGTTGCTTGCGGATCTCCTTTTCGCCGCCTTCGAGCAGGTGCATGGTGACGCCCGCCGTCTTGCCCGACTTGAGCAAAATCTCGGCGTCCCTGATGCGCTCGATGTCGTCCGCCGGAACGAGGCGCAGACCATATACCAGGGCGAGTTTAGCCATGATCCTATTGTTTCATCGCGCCGGGCGGCTGAGGTCACGATCAGCCGTAAATCATGAATTCCAGCAGGTTGCCGTCCGGATCGCGGATGTAAACGCTGGACGCCGCTTTCTGGCGGCCGCCCTGCCGTGGAACAGGCCCTTCCTCAATCTTCGCGCCAGCGCGATCCAGCATGTCTTTGAGCGACTCCGGCGAGCCCTCCCACACGAAGCAGAGATCGCCGCAGGGCGGTTTCGCCGCCGGTGCGCGCAGCGTGAAGTTAGCGCTCTGCCATAGCGCGGGGCGATGGAAGTTGATCATCTGGCTGCCGATGTAGACCGAGCAGGCATTGGCGGCCTCGCGGACCTCAAACCCGAGCCCGCGATAGAAGGCAAGCATCGCGTCCGTATTCTGCATGGGAAGCGCGACATGATCGCACCCGGTGACGCGGCCCGGAGACTGCGCCCCAAGAGGAGACGCGGCCCCCGCCGCCGCCGCGATGAACGTTCGCCGCGATTTCATGCGATGCCCAAGGCCGCGCGGGCTTCGCGGATCTGAGCGGCGTGCCGCCGCGAGTGGCCCGCGACCACCATGAGAAACTCGGCTCCGTTCATCGGCCCGAAGCGAGGGTGCTCCAGCGAAAGCCGATACATATCCGCGCCGCGCTGCTTTGCGAATTCCACGGTTCGGGTGCGGGCCGCATTGAACTCCTGCATCGCTTCCGCCAAGGTTGCGAAGCGGCTGGCGGGACGCACCGCTTCCGGAGCCTGCGCGCGCGCCGTGCGATCCGGCACGCGGGCCAGAAGATCCGCCTCTTTAGCTTTATCTACCCGCATGGACTCCAGCCGCGGCGCGTTTTGCATCCACGTGAGGAACCGGTCTTCGACCACAGTGACGTGCTCCACGCATTGCAGGATGGACCACCGGCCGGCCTCGGGCGTGATGGCGGCCTTGGAATCCGGAACTTCCGCGGCCGCGGCGTTGAAATCCGCGCGGCTGGCTTCCAGAATTTCGATGAGTTCGAGCTGTTCTTGCGGATGCATAGATCAGGCGCCGTCGGACTGGCGGCCGGCCACGATGCGAATGATACGCTTGTTCTCCGCTCCTTGATCCACCACCACGCTGAAGAACGGGAACATCATCTCTTCCCAGGTCATGTCGCCGTAGTAGACCACGCGGTTGGGATCGGGATTGAACTTGTTATTCGGCGAGTTGTCGTAATGCGCGGTGACGGTGAGCCGCGTCCCCCTGGGCACGTGAACCGGCGTGGCGAGATAGTAGCCGAGCTGCCAGTTGAAATCGTAGCGCGGGACGCTCAGGACGGTTTCCTTGCGGCCGTCGGGGTAGGTCAGCGTATACGTCATGTCCTTGCCGCGGACGTGCATATGCGGGAACATCCACACCAGGTCTGCGTCCTCGTTGAATACCGCCTCGGCGGGCGGGCTTGCCCAATTGGGGTTGTTGGGCGGAATGGCGAAGCTCTGGGGATCGCTCGGAGCGGACATGCCGAAGGAAACCCAGACGCGCTTGGGAGGCTCTTTGGAAACGGTAAACCCGATCCGCGGCCGGTCCACCACTTCCCTGCCGATGGGCGTGTAGTGTAACTGGAAGACGATATCCGTGTTGGCCTTCAGCAGTTTGGCTGCGCCCTGCGTGCGGTAGTCCTGGGAAATCTGGCCGGGAACATAGCAGCCTTCGATTCCGTGGCTGCCCGCGGTGATCGACGGAGGAATGCCGCGGCCGTTGATGCCGGCGGCCTCCTTGAGCGCGCTGCCGCTTTCGTCGCGAGGCCGGTCCGCCCACACCGGCGTGTTGTACTTCACTCCGGCAGTGTGGGGCTTGAAAAACACGCAGATGTGATGGGTGACGGCGAGCTCGGCCGGCAGGATCTGCATGGACGTGATCCAGGTATCTTGGGTGATGCCGCTGGGAACCGTGACGTAGCTCCACTCGATCACATTGTTTTTCGGATTCGCCGGGACCTTGGTTTCCGGGCCGTTCACGATCAGATCGGGTTGAATATCCCAGCCGCCGGCGGGCCACGGCACGGGCGGAGGAGCGTCTTCCGGGTCACCCTCGGCGGCGCCGGTATCGGCCCAGAGCACGATCGTGTCGATGTCGCTCTGCTTCAGCGACCGGTCATTTCCGAAGTGCCCGTAGCGCGGGTCGGCGAACCAGGGCGGCATCTTGCGCGTGGCCACGGCAGTCTTCATCGCCTTGGCCCACGGCCGCACACTCTCATAGCTCAACAACGACATTGGCGCAATCTGGCCGGGCCGGTGGCAGCTCTGGCAATGTTTCTGCAAAATCGGCAGAACATCTTTGTTGAAAGTGGGCGCGGCGGCCGTGTCGGCGGCCAGCGCGAGTGCCCCGCAAAACAACGCCGCCACCCAGGCGCGATAAACCATGGAACGCTCCTATGCGCAAATCATATCAGAGCGGTTGTTATAATCTGCTGCGATGCGAACCCTCCCCGGTCGCTGTACCGCTGGCGGTTACGGCCGGGATTTCATGCGGCCAGCCGGCCAAGCTGCCGCCGGATGTCGATCCCAAATCGTACTCGCGGCTGCCGCTGTCCCCCGTGATCAGTTTGACGGCGAGGCTCGGCGCGTGTTCGAGTACGTCAACGGAAAGGATCGCACCGAGCCTGGCATAGGGCCCGCGGCGGCCTCCCTGTATAGCATCGGAGTCGCCGAGCCGTTGCAGATGCTCAACCAGTATCTGCGCAAAACGGTGGTGGGGCCGCATTATTTCGAGCTTTGCGCGATTCTCGCAGTCCGCGAGTATGATCAGGCCTATGAATGGAGCTCGCACGAACCGGGGCGCGGCGCGAAGGCGTTGATCAGAAAGTGATCGATGCAGTGAAGTTCAATCACGCCCGGACGGGCTTCCCGAAAAAGGCGCTCTGGTGATCCGCTTCGGCCGCGCGATCTTCCGCCAGCACAAGGTCAGCCCGGAACTTTACAAGAAGGTTGTGGACGAGTTTGGCAGGCAGGGGATGCTCGAGCTGGTGGCCGTCATGAGCGACTACGCCATGGTGGCGATGATGCTGGACGCCATGGATCAACAGTTGCCGCCGGACCGCCGGCTCTGCTCCCGCTCCATTAATTCTGGCCTGAGCTGCCGCGGCCCAGGCGAGTGCGGATCCAGGTCAGGAGGCCGGGTTTCGCGGAGTCCTGCGCGGGAGCCGCGGGCTCGAAGTTACCGCCGCTGTGCATTTCCGGCAGCAGCAGGGAGGGCTTGTACGGCTCCTTCGAAATCATGTGAACGCGGTAGCCGGTGAATCCGTAGATGCGCTTGTAGGTCTGCCCGTCTTTGTCCTCGATGACGACGGAGAATCCTTTCTCCTCCGAGCCGGGGAGATCGAGCGTGGCCACGGGATAGTAACCCTTGACGTTGCGCTCGATGTAAGCGGTTTCGTAGCGGTGGTGCTTGAGGCTCCACACGAACACGCGGAAGCTGTCGAACTCGTAGGGAACGTGACTGGCGGAGGCGGTGGTCCAGAGCCAGTTGGGCTTGGTGACGTCTTTTTCTTTATCGTGTACTTCGCCGAGAGGCAGGTAAGCGGTAATGCGCTTGCCTTCGGCGTATTGAGCGACCTCGTCCGGAATCGCCATGACCAGCATGCGCGCCAGAGCCCACCCGACATCGCCGTTCTGCGTGCGGACCAGCGCCCAGTCGTCGAGCGCGGGAGGCGCCGCCTGCTTGGTCTCGTAGCCGTCGAGGTCCGACAGGCGTGGCCGGGAGAGCTCCTCAAGGTTCTTGGGAACCGGCGGCGGCGAAGGCAGGGGCAGCAAAAAGGGCTCTTTGGGCTTGCCTGCGGACTTCTTCTTGGAGGCACTGACGCGGCGCGCGGGCGTCCGGGGCGGGGAAGGCGGATGCTGAAGCGATACCCGATGACCAATCACGTCCACCTTGCCTCCTTCGGCGAGCTGAAAGAAGCTCGGCGACTGGCGCGAGGGCTCGGCGTGAATGTTCAACGGTTCGTACACGGTCGCGACGCCTTGCGAGGGCAGCTTCTTCGCGCTTTCGGCGAGCTTGCGCAGATCGTCCATCTGCTGCTCGCTGAGCAGAAGGTTGAAATCCGTCCAGCCTTCGACGCCCGCGGAGGTCCGCACGCGAACCAAGCGGCGGCGGGTTTCGAGCACCACGAGTTTTTCGCCGTGATGAGCCGTCGCCGCGACGGAAGATCGCGAGCCCAGGTCCTTGCGGAGGTTCAACGTCGCGGGACCGACATAAGCGATACCCGTGGTGACCGTCGAAGAAGGCGTAGTTTGGGTGCAGCCCGCAAGCGCGCCGATCCACAGCACGGCGCCGGCTAACCGATACCGAGTTCGTCCACGCGCTCCAGCGGCGTACCGCATATCCGGCAGATCAGCGAGCCGCAATCGCCGCACGCCAGAGGATCGTTCACCGGCTTCTGGCAGCGCGGGCAGTAGAAATCGTCTTTGTCGGCTTCCCCCAAACCCAGCTTCCAACCAACAGGCTTTCACAAAACCATCAATGCGCCCCGCCCGCGAGGATAGTTCCGCGCGCCTTCAGAAACAGATCATACTGGCTCATCAGGTCGCGGAAAATCGCATCCGCGAGCATGCGATACCCAGCCGCGGTGAAGTGAACGTGATCGTTCTGGGCCATGCCCGCGTTCACCCACTGCAGCATCGATCCTTTGCCGCCCATCTTGGATCGCAGGTCCCAAAAGGCGCACCCGTTGGCCGCCGCGGCCTCGCGCTGCGCCTGCACGATCAAATCGACACGATCCATGGGCGTCCAGATTCGTTTCACGCGCTGATCGCGGGCCGGCGGGCCAACCACCAGAATGGCGGCGGCCGGGGCCGCCTCGCGAACCCGGGCCAGCAGGCGCGAAAACATTTCCCGGTACGAATCGAGCGTCCAGATCTTATGCCCGGCCTCGTTCGTGCCGTACGCCAACACAACCAAGCCTGGATTGCGCCGCTCCAGATTGGACTTGAGCGTATCCTCATTCCAGTCGAGCATGATGGACGCCTCGGCGCCATTGATCCCGAGCGTTTCGTAAGTCACGCCGGTGGGCTTTTCCGCCACCCAGCCAAACAAGCGCACCGGCGCTTGGTCCAGCGTTTCGAGTTCCAGTTTGTGCAGGCCCGGAACCGTCTCGAAGGTGTAATAGCCGGGGGCCGGCTCGCCCTCGGTGGAAATCCGGTCCACCGGCAGGCCGTTATCGTAAAGCTGTAAGGCGCCGCCTCCAGGCTGCTGGTAGTAGAACAGCTCGAACCGCGCTGCGTCGGCCTCGACGTAGACGTCTTCATGGGGCGCGCGTACCGACAGGCTGAGGCCGCCGAGCCCGTACACGCCGTCTCCCGGCCTCCCGACCAGTCCGTCGGTGTGCCATCCGAGCGTCGAGCCGCTGCGGACGTCGAAGCGCCGGTAACCCTTATAGGGCCGCCCGGCGAGCGAAAAGCCGCTGCCGCCGTCGCCGAATCTTTCCTGGAAGCGAGTGCGCAGCTCGCCGGTCCATTCGTCGGCGGCGGTGTGGGAGTCGCCGTATTGCAGGATGCGGAGCGGCCCGGGCATTTCGCCGTCCTGATGGCGGTAGAGCTGCTCGAAGAAAGGAATCAGGGCCGCGACGTTCTCCACCGGGATATCCGCGCCGGCGGCTACGTTCTGGAGCACGAACTCGTGCCCCTGGGCCCGGACCGGGGGGGCCGGCCGGAGCTTGCGGCCAAGCGCGGCGGTTCGGGCGGGTACGGCCGGGACCGCCTTCGGCGGGCCGATACTGGAAACATATCTCTTGCCGTTTGTTTTTTTCCAGGCGGGCGCGCGCTTGGCCGGCCGCGGCTTGGAAGAAGATTTTGCCGGGGACACCGCGGCGGCCGCCGCAGCCAGGGCGATCGCAAGGGAAACCAGCCGTAAAGCCCTTGTCACTCTATTTGAACAAACCAGACGCGCTCTCCTCACCCGCGGGCGGATGCTCTTCCGCCGCGTCCACCTGGGCCTGGTTCAGTTTTCGCAACTTATATTCGTTATACCCGTCCCGAAGCGCATTGTACAGTAGCTCGCCGACGATTTTTGCTCCCGCCGGCATGGGATGAATGAAGTCGGCGCCGACCAGCCGGGGCTCGGCCGTGTACCACCGGGCCATGGTGCCTTCGCCGCCCATCGCCTCGAAGGTGTTGAAGAAGGCGACGCCGGTCTCCGACGCGACCCGCGCCTCGATGTTCACCAGGCGCGGAAGCGCGGGCACGGTGACGATCTCGCCGTTGGCCTCGCGCTCGCCGCGATCCATCGGACTCATCAGGAGAATCGAGGCGTCCGGTAAGGCGGCTCGCACGCGATGCACGGCAGCGGCCAGCTCCGAGCCCCAGGTCGAGTCCACGAATTGCGGATAGCCGCTTTCATTGGTCCCGTAGGCCAGCACGACCAGATCCGGCTGGTAGTGATGCAACTGGGCCGCCCAGTGGGCGCCGTTGAGGGCCCGCGAAAGAAGCGTAATATTGGCTCCGTTCACGCCCAGGCTGCTATAAACCACGCCCGGGCGTTTCTTGCGGAAATCCGCGCCGTAGAGCCGCACGCTACCGCGCGTCACGCGAAGAGTGAACTGTTTCGAGCCCGGCGGCAGATCGAACGAGGAGAACGCCGGGGCGCGTTCCGCCGCCGAGGTGTCCGCGAAGCCGATCTCTTTGCCATCCGCCTCCACCACGAACTCGCCGCCGTTCGGCTGCGCCAGATAGGAAACGTCCAGGCTGCGATGCTGGCCGTCTTTGAGCGTCCATTGCGCCGTGGCGCCTTCCGATCCGCGGAAACTCGCGCCTCCGAGCCCGTGCAGCCCGTCTTTGATATCGGTCGCGCCGGCGACGTCGATCTTCCAGTCGCCGGACGCCTCCATTTCCACGCCGCGATGGTTGTACCAGGCCCACGGCCGCGCGATCAGCACGAATCCGCTGCCGGCGTCGCCGAACTGTTTTTGGAGCAGCGCGCGCGCGTCGGCTGTGATCAGGTCTCCGGTCGTCGGGGAGTCCCCGTAATGGATCACGCGCGTTACGCCTCCCCGGAGCAGCGCCGCGTAGAAATGATCCATCTCATGTTTCGGATCGATCAGATTTTTCGGCGCCAGCAGGGCCAGCCGCCGAGCGCGAACCTCCTCCATATCCGGGGCGGCTTCCGCGGCTTTCTTGGGGATCGGGAACTGCCACACGGCGGGAATCATCTGCGGATCAAGCGGCTTGAAATTCTTCAATGCCGGCACGACCTGCGGGGTGAGCGCCAGCGCCGCAAACGTTGCCACCGTGAGTGCCGTCTTCCAGGGCATTTCAAAACTTGGTGTAGATAAACGGCGCCGCGCCGGTTTGCGCGACGTACTGCAACCCGATCACCAGCGCCATTAATGCGGCGGCCTGCGCATAGAACGGAGCCCGTACGTACAGGTTCAGGCTGACGTCATACCATTTTTTCGGCGCGTAATGGAACAGCAACCCGATCGCCAGGACCAGCCACAGTCCGGCAGAGATGTTTGCGAAAGAAGGCGTTCGCGAGCCGATGCGCCCGAGAAT
>Ga0070740_10006107_pt1 | contig 10750 bp, 7 predicted proteins | sample Coa_R2_FD_67286 | JGI IMG/M metagenome (GOLD analysis project Ga0070740, IMG submission 67286) | Surface soil microbial communities from Centralia Pennsylvania, which are recovering from an underground coalmine fire - Coalmine... | ecosystem: Environmental > Terrestrial > Soil > Unclassified ...
ACGGGCACGGCGCAGATCATCATCACCGGCCAGCGCACCGGGACGACGGTCAGTCTCGATACTCCCACGCTGACCGTGGTGTACCAGGGGCCGATTTCGCTGCTGCGAACGGCCAACGCGCCTCGCGCGGCACTTGACGTCGGCCACCGTCCGCCGGGAAGCTACCGGCTTCTTCCCACCATTTCTCTCGATGCCGGCCTCTCGGTCGTCGAGGTCATTCCCGATCATGTGACGGTGACCATTGCCCTGCCGCCGCGTTTGCACGGCAGCGAGCAACTGGCACCCACCTCGACGCCGCGGCCGACTGCAACACCGACACCAACTCCAACATCGACGCCGCGCCCGACCTCGACGCCGCGGCCCAGCCCGACGCCTCGACCCACCAACACTCCCTCTGCGCGCGAACAGCCGCGTCTGTCGCTGCCGCCTCCGCCCCGCGGATAGCCCGTTTGATGCGCGGCCGAGTTTAGGCCAAGAGATCAGGCCTCACGCGCTCCAGCGCCGGGATCAGGTCGCCGATGGAAGGAATGACGAGGTCGGGTGGCGCACCGGTCGGCGCCACCTTGGTCACGCCGGTCAGGACCAGCACGCTGAACAGGCCCAACGGGACGGTGGCGGGGATGTCGCTGAGCATGCTGTCGCCCACCACCACCGTCTTGCGAGGGTCTGCGCCCGTGGCTTTCATCAGCGCACTGTACAGGTGTGGCTCCGGTTTGCCGATGACCAGGGCCGTCCGCTGGCTGGCCACTTCCACGGCCGCGACGAGGGCGCCGGCTCCCGGTGTGATGCCGTGCTGCGCCGGGAACTGGGGATCGCGGTTGGTGGCAATCAGGTGGGCGCCGGCCAGGACGGCGGCTTGCGCTTCGGCCAGGCGCGCGAAGGTGAAGGTGCGGTCCAGGCCGATGACCACGGCGTCGATCGGCGGCCGGCCATCGGTGCGGGCCTCGAGGCCGGCGGACAGGATCTCGTGGGCCAGGCCTGCCGTGCCCACGACCAATAGCGAGCGCGGTGGATTGGGCAGATCACGTAGATAGAGTCCCGTGGCGAAGCCGGTGGTAGCCAGGCCATCCGGCTCGATGGTCAGGCCCATGGCGCCGAGCCGTCGCACATAGTCGTCGCGCGTGTGGGTCGAGTTATTGCTGGCGAAGAGCACGCGATGGCCGCACCTACGCAGCTCTTCGATGGTCTCGCGGGCGCCGGGCAGGGCCGCCTCGTCGCGATAGACGGTGCCGTCAAGGTCCAGGATGAAAGTGCTCACGCTCGCACCTTACCATACCAGGGCCACCCCTCTGCTCCTCGTCCGCATAACCCGCCCAGGTTGGCCGGATCTCTATGGTACTCTGCGGGCAAGTGCCTGGATGTGTTTGTCGGTACAAGGGTCACGGCCACGATGAGTTCAATTGACGAGGTGCGCGAGCGCCTGAGCATCGAGCAGGTGGTGGGTGCGGAGGTGGCCCTGAAGCGGGCCGGCGCGATCTACAAGGGCCTGTGCCCCTTCCACAACGAGAAGACACCCTCCTTCATCGTCACACCCAGCCGCGGGCGGTACCACTGTTTCGGCTGCGGGGCCGACGGGGACATCTTCACCTTTGTCATGGCGAAGCACAACGTGGACTTTCACCAGGCGCTGCACATGCTGGCGGCGAAGGCGGGGGTCACGGTTGAAGACCCGCGCGAGGCCGCGGCGTCCGGCGGCATCGAAGCCCGCATCCGTGATATGAACGCCGTCGCCGCCACCTACTTTCAGGCGATGCTGGCCGCGGCATCCGGCGCCCGCGCCCGCGCATATCTTGAGAGCCGCCGCATCGCGCCCGCGACGATCGATCGCTTCGGACTTGGCTTCGCCCCCGATACCCGCGACGCGCTGTGCCGCCGCCTGCGCGAACACGGCTACGCCGACGACGAGATAGTCGCGGCAGGACTGGCGGTGGCGCCCGAGGAGGGCGGGCCGCCGCGCGACCGCTTCCGCGGCCGCCTCATCTTCCCCATCCGCGATGCCAAGGGGCGCATCCTCGGCTTCGGCGGGCGGGTATTGGATGATGGCCAGCCCAAATACCTCAACTCACCGGCCACGCCGGTTTTCGAGAAGAGCCGCGTCCTCTACACCATCGAATACGCGTCCGATGCCATCAGGGGATCGCGCGAAGGCGTGATCGTGGAAGGCTACATGGATGCGCTGCGCGCCCACCAGGAGGGTTTCGCCAACGTCGTGGCAACGCTGGGCACCGCCATCACCGAGCAGCAATTGCGCGCCCTGGCGCGCCTGACCCCGCGGGTCGTGCTGGCCCTCGATGCCGACGCGGCCGGGCAGAAAGCGGCGGTACGGGCCGGGCTGGCCGCTCTACACGCCTACAACGCAACGCTGAAGCCGGCCGAGACCAGCACCCTTGCCGGGGGCGTGCGGCGCGAACCGGTCCAGGTGTTCGTGGCTACCCTGCCAGAGGGACAGGACCCGGACGACGCCATAGCGGCCGACCCCGAGGTCTGGCGTCGGGCCGTCTCACAGGCCGCGCCGCTGATGGACCACTATTTCGCGCTGGTCGAAGCGGGTCTCGATCGCAGCCGGCCCGAATGGCGGCAAGAGGCCATGGATGCGCTGATTCCGGTGATCGGCCAGATCCACGGCCTGGGCCTGCAACAAACCTATATCGAGCGCCTATCTGCGCTGACCGGGATCGATGCCCGGTATCTGCGCGAGAACACGCCGGGCAGATTGCAGCAGCCGGCGGCACGGCCGCGCGAACGCCGGCGCGCCGTGGCCGAGGCGGCACCAAGCGCCGTCGATCCCGTGCGCGTCACGGAAGAGTATCTGCTGGGGCTGCTGCTGGCCAATCGGCCGCTGCCGGGTGACGTACAGACCGAACTGGGCGCGTTCGTTCCCTCGACGGCCGATCTCGTCCCGCTATTCTCGGCCCTAATGGAGGGACGGGCGCCCGAGGCAGCGCACGAGGACCTCGCCGAGCGGCTGCTTGGCGCGCTCGAACTGCATCCTCCGGTCGCGGCGGGCCAGTTGCAGGGAGTGGTGCGCAACTGCCTGCTGCGCATCGCCGCTGAGCGCCAGCGCCATGAGCTGATTAGCCTCGGACATGTCGTCGCCGAGGCCGATGACGCGACGGTGCGCGAGCTCGACCGGCGCGCCATCGAGATCATGGACCTGAAGGAGAAGCTGGCCGGTCGCCTGCAACTGGAGCAGGCCTACTACTATCGTCGCCAGCCCGTGTCCAATCAAGACTGAGACGTACCCGCGATAGCTCGGGCCGCGCTCGATCTGTCGAACGAGCCGGCGATGCGCCGCCAGCCGCTCCGCGAGCGCAACTCTCAGGCTGCGACGAGGCGTAGAGCGGGCACACGCATCACCCCAACTATTCGCGAGCCGCGGCACATCTCTTGCACCTTGTTTTTCGGGTTCTGCCATCGAGATAAGGTGGCATGGTGCATGCGCGGGGTCTCGTGTTCGGCATCAGATGCGCGGTGCAGGCGCATAATGATACCCCGTCATCAGCGCTACCTGCTATGATTGATGCGGCGGACCACATGGTGTCGTGGCGTTTGGCGGCCCGTGTGGGCACCGTGGCTCAGCCGTGGCGGTTGCTGATCGCCGCGGTAGCTGAGCCACCCGGCCACTCGGAGGCTTACGTTCTCTGAGCAGCGATCAGTAGTTGGGACGTCAATGCAATATCGCTGGCTGTTGCCTGGTATGCATATCAAGCGCTGGCTGCTGCTGCTGGCCGTCAGCTTCGCGGGTTTCGGCCTCGGCGTCGCCGTGGTGCTACAGGATCTATACGTCTACCAGAACTTCAGGTGGCCGGCCGTCGTCGCCTTTTTGACCCTGCGCGGCATTCCCCATTACCACAGCATCAAGGCGATCCTGTTGTTCGGCCTGGGCGTGGCCGGCACGGTGCTGGCGATAACGCGACTGAACGCCTCGCTCGACGCCGTCGTCGGGCAAAATGCCCGCCTGGTCGATCTGGTCTATCGGCATCGCCTGGGCCATCGTGGCACGCGTATCGTGGCGATTGGCGGTGGCCATGGCCTGTCGGTGTTGCTGCGCGGGCTGAAGGACCACACCTCCAACCTCACCGCAATCGTGACGGTGGCAGACGATGGCGGCAGCTCGGGGCGGTTGCGGCGTGACCTCGCGATCCTGCCGCCGGGCGATTTCCGTAACTGCATCATCGCGCTCTCCGATTCCGAGCCACTGATGGAGCGGCTGATGCAATATCGCTTCCCGGAGGGATCGGGCCTTGACGGCCACTCCTTCGGCAACCTGTACATCGCGGCGATGCGCGGGGTGACCGGCAACTTCGAGGCGGCGCTCAGCGAGTCGAGTCGTGTCCTGAACGTTCGCGGCCAGGTCCTGCCCTCGACCCTGGCCGACCTGACCCTGCATGCACGCCTCACCGACGGCTCGGTCGTCGATGGAGAGTCGTCGATCAAGCACCACAAAGCGCCCCTGGACTACGTGTTCGTGCGCCCCAAGCACGCCGATGCACACCCGGAAGCGGTGCGCGCCATTCTGGAAGCGGACCTGATCGTGCTCGGGCCCGGAAGCCTCTACACGAGTGTGCTGCCGAATCTGCTGGTGGAGGGGGTGGCGCAGGCCATTCGTGCCAGCCGGGCTCCGGTCGTGTATGTCTGCAACGTGGCGACCGAGCAAGGCGAAACCGACCAGTTCGGCGTCGAAGAACACGTGCGCGCCTTACAGCGCCACGTTGGCTCCGACCTGATCGACATTGTGTTGGTCAACCGCGCTGCCATCGGCGCCAGACGCTCGGACCATGTGAGGCCGGATCCGGGCCGGCTCGACGGCACAGGGTTGCGCATCGTCTATGCCGACGTCGTCTCGCGCGAGAATCCACGCTACCACGATACGGCGCGCCTCGCCGCCGCCGTCCTGGAGCTGTCGCGGGCGAGGGATCAGCGCATACCCCCACCATCCCCGCCTCCCGCACCGCGGGACCTCCCACCGCAACGCGAAGATACCGGCGAGTACGCGGTCGTCCACTTGAAGTAACCAGATGCCTGGTCCCAAAGGGCCGATGGGGCTACGGGACCATGTATGGTCCTGTACCTACCATGAGGCTTTAGCCTGAGGCCGTCCTCTGGACCGTTGCGGGGCAGGATGCTGTGCCCTATAGTTCAGGTGGAGGGGCAAGGCCGCGACGACGCGCCGGCCGCAGGTTTATGATCTGACACATGGGAGCTGCAATGTCTACGAGAGTTGGGATTAACGGATTCGGGCGCATCGGTCGCCAGACGCTCAAGGCCATTCTGGAGCGACACCCCGACACGCTGGAGGTCGTGGCTATTAACGACCTGGTCGATACCGCGACCAATGCCCACCTGCTCAAGTATGATTCGACCTACGGGCCGTTTCCGGGTACCGTGCAGGCGTCGGAGCAGGCCTTGATCGTCAACGGCCGCTCGATAGCGGTCATCGCCGAGCGCGACCCGGCCGGCATCCCCTGGCGCGGCCACGGCGTCGAATTGGTGATCGAGTCCACCGGCCTCTTCACCGACGCCACCAAGGCCAAAGCCCACCTGGAGGGCGGCGCCAAGCGGGTTATCATCTCCGCGCCCGCCAAGAACGAGGACCTGACCATGGTGCTCGGCGTCAACGATCAGATGTATGATCCCGCGAAGCACTACATCGTCTCCAATGCCTCCTGCACGACCAACGGCCTGGCCCCCGTGGCCAAGGTGTTGCACGACCGCTGGGGCATTAACAAGGGCCTGCTGACCACCGTCCACTCCTACACCAATTCGCAACGCCTGCTCGACGTTGCCACCAAAGACCTGCGCGACGCCCGGGCCGCTCCACAGAATATCGTGCCGTCGTCTACGGGCGCCGCGCGGGCCGTGGGCCTGGTCATCCCCGAGCTCAAGGGGCGTTTCACCGGTATGTCCTTCCGGGTGCCCACGGTCACCGTCTCGGTGGTCGACTTCACGGCCGATCTGGCCAGCGCCGTGACCGTCGAGGAACTCAATGCCGCCTTCAAAGAGGCCGCGGAGGGTCCGTTGAAGGGGATCATGGCCTACACCGAAGAGCCTCTGGTCTCCATGGACCTCAAGGGCAATACCAACTCCACCATCGTCAGCGGCCTGGATACGCTCGTGGTGGGCGACACCCTGGTCAAAGTAATTGCCTGGTACGACAACGAGTGGGGCTACTCCTGCCGCGTGGCCGACCTGGCCCATTTCATGGCCCGCAAAGGCATCTAGGATGGCTGTCCGGACCATCGACGACGTCGAGGTGCAGGGCCGGCGGGTCCTGGTACGCGTGGACTATAACGTGCCGCGGGATGATCAGGGCGCGATTACCGACGATACGCGCATCCGGGCCACGCTGCCCACGATCAAGGCCCTGCTGGGGCGCGGGGCCGCGGTCATCCTGATGTCGCACCTGGGGCGACCGAAAGGCGCGCCCAATCCCCGCTACTCCCTCGCCCCGGTCGCTCGCCGGCTGGGCGAGCTACTGGGGCGGCCGGTGCCCCTGGCGCCGGACTGCGTCGGCCCCGAGGTGGAGGCGCAGGCCAAGTCTCTCGCGCCCGGCCAGGTGCTGCTGCTGGAGAACCTGCGCTTCCATGCCGAGGAAGAGGCCAACGACCCGACCTTTGCGCGCGGCCTGGCCGACCTCGGCGACATTTACGTGAACGATGCCTTCGGCTCGGCGCACCGCGCCCACGCCTCGACGGTCGGCGTGACGGCTTACCTGCCGGCCGTGGCCGGTTACCTGATGCAAGCAGAACTCGACGCGCTGCACCGCGTGCTCGACGCGCCCGGGCACCCGTGCGCCGCGGTGATCGGCGGCGCCAAGGTCTCGACCAAGCTGGGCGTGCTGCGCAACCTGATCGGCCGCATGGACAGGGTATTCATCGGCGGCGGCATGGCCAACACCTTCCTCTATGCCCAGGGACATGACCTCGGCCGCTCACTGCTGGAAGCCGATCTGGCCGGCGAGGCCCGCTCGGTGCTGGACGAGGCCGCCCGGCGCCGGGTGGAGATCCTGCTGCCGATCGATCTCATCGTGGCGGAGGCCGTCGATGCCAATGCCCAGCGCAAGTCGGTGGAGATCGACGCGGTACCCGCCGACTGGATGGCCGTCGACATCGGTCCGCGAACCTGTCAATTGTTTGCCGGCACGCTGGCCGGCTGCAAGACGGTGGTGTGGAACGGGCCGATGGGCGTTTTCGAGGTCGCACCGTTTGCCGCGGGGACCAAGGCCGTGGCCCAGGCCATCGCCGACAGCGGGGCGGTGAGCGTGGTCGGCGGAGGCGATTCCGTGGCAGCGGTCGAGGAGTTGGGCCTGGCCGACAAGATGACGCATGTTTCCACCGGCGGCGGCGCCACTCTGGAGTTTCTGGAGGGCAAGACGCTGCCCGGCGTGGCAGCGCTCGGTCAGAAGTAGAAAGGACCTGTCGTGTCGGAACGGCGCCGTCCCATCGTGGCGGGCAACTGGAAGATGAACACCACGGTCGACGAAGCGCGGCGGCTGGCCTCCGAGATCGTGGAGGCCGCCGGCGACGTCGTATCCTGTGAGGTGGTGGTCTGCCCGCCTTTCGTCTCCCTGACCGAGGTGAAGCGGGTGATCTCCTCCAGCCCGATTGAGCTTGGGGCTCAGAATCTCAACGCCCTGGAGCGCGGCGCCTATACCGGCGAGGTGTCATGGAGCATGCTGCAGGGGCTCTGCAGCCACGTGATCGTGGGGCACTCCGAGCGCCGGACCTACTTCCGTGAGACCGACGCGGAGGTTAACGCCAAGGCGCGCGCCGCACTCGCGGCCGGCCTCGTGCCCATCATCTGCGTGGGCGAGCGCCTGGAACAACGTGACGCGGGCCAGACGGCCGGCTTCGTCTCCGCACAGGTGCGTGCCGCCTTCGATGGCGTTGACGCCGGCGCGGCGCCCCGGTCCGTTATCGCCTACGAGCCGCTCTGGGCCATCGGGACAGGGCGTGCGGCGAGCGGCGCCGACGCCCAGCAAGTAATTGCCATGATTCGGACGGTCATCGCCGAGCTCTACGCAAGCTCCGTGGCGCAGCAGGTGCGCATCCAGTACGGAGGCAGCGTCACCGGCGCCAATGCGGCCGAGTTCGCCGGGCAGCCGGACATAGACGGCACGCTCGTGGGTGGTGCCAGCCTGAAGGCGGCGGAATTCGCGGCGATCGTCAGGGCCTTCGCGGCCCCTGTGAATAAGATGGGCTAAAGCGGGATGAGCGCCAGGGCCGTGGCCTTGAAGGAGGCATACAGAGTCTGGCCTTCGCGGCAACCCAGGCTGTCCTGGGCCCGCGGCGTGATCTCGGCCACGAGCGGCAGGGAGTGCCGCGGTCCCACGTCGAGAATCAGGCGCACGCGCCCGCCCATCGGCAGTACCTCGCGCACCCGACCGGGCAGGACGTTGCGCGCGGAGCCGGCCGGGGGCCGCGGCGACACGGTCACTTCCCAGGGCCGCAGCGCCAGTCCAACCGGACCGGGCGGCACGTCGTCGGCAGCCGCGTAAACGTCCACCCCGCCGGCCAGGCGCACGCGGCCGGTGCGGTCCGGGTCATGGGCCTCGAGCGTGCCCTCGTAGTAGTTCACGCCGGTGAATTCGGCCACGAAGCGTGAGCCGGGATGAGTGAGCAGCGTATCGTGAGAACCGTCTTGGACAATGTGCCCGGCATCCATGATCAGGATGCGACGGCGGAAGGCGAGGGCGTCAGTGTAGTCGTGCGTCACCAGGATGGTGGGGATGGCGAGGTCGGACAGCAGCAGGCGTAGCTCATGGCGCACCCCGGCGCGCGTCTGGACGTCCAGGGCGGCCAGCGGTTCGTCGAGCAGCAGGGCGGACGGTTGCAGAACCAGGGCGCGCGCCAGGGCCACGCGCTGGCGCTGCCCGCCCGAGAGACGCTCGGGGCGTTCCCCGGCCAGTGCGGCGATACCCAGGCGCTCCAGCATCTCCGTGACGCGGGTTCGCCGCTCTCTGCCGGGCAGGCCGCGCGCGCGCAGCCCATAGGCCACGTTCTCGGCCACGCTCAGGTGGGGGAACAGGGCATATTCCTGGAAGACCAGGCCGATGCCCCGCCGGCCGGGCGGCAGGTGATAGTGGTGCTCCGCGTCGTCGAGCAGCACCTCTCCCAGGCGGATGGTGCCGCTGTCGGGATGCGTCAGGCCGGCGATGAGGCGGAGTAAGGTGCTCTTGCCCGCGCCGCTGGGCCCGACCAGCGCAGTCACGCCGTCGTCGAGCGCCACGTCCACCGTGACGACGACATCGCGCAGGCGCTTGCGCACATTAACGGATAGCATGGCCCTTGAGTATAACGTTCAGGCAAGCCATCTGTCAGGCGACCGGCGACATTTCTTCCCTCGTCGGTATACAATGTGTTTGTCATTTATAAGACGGTAGACATTACGACGCAAGAGAGGGGTTGCGCCCATGCCTGATGGTCATACCTGCGCGGACGTGGATGGCCCGCTTCCTACTCCCGTCAGCGTTGTGGGGACGGAGGAGCGGCGCCAGGCCGCCCGGCGCCGCGGCGACCTGGAGCTGTTAGACGCCCTGCCGGTGGGCGTGATGGTGCTCGATGCCGCCGGGACCATCCTCCTCAGCAACCCCATGGCGCAGGAGGTGTTTGGCCACCCCGCTCCATTGCAAGGTCGCTCGCTCTTCGATCCCGCCCTGGCCTTAGCTCCCGTCGGCCCGGACGGCACGCTGCTCCCGGAAGCGGAGCGGCCGTTTGAACGGGCGGTGCGGAGCGGAGCCCCGGTGCGCGATGTGGTGATGGGGCTGCGCCGCCCGGATGGCGCCCGCATCTGGCTGCTGGAGACGGCCCACCCGCTGGCCGATGACGCGGGCACCGTCACGCAGGTGATCCTGAGCTTCATGGACATCACGGACCGCCAGGAGGCGGAGGAGGCCCTGCGCGCGAGCGAGCGCCGCCAGGCCGCGATCCTCCACGCCATGCCCGACCTGATCGTGCGGCTCAGCCGCGCGGGCGTGTATCTGAGCGTCTACGCGCGCGCTCACCACGCGCTCGTGGCGCCTCGCGAGACCATCATCGGCCGAAGCGTGCGCGAGGTGTTGCCGCGGGAGGTGGCGGAGGCTACCCTACGCTGCATCGACCAGGCGTTAGAGACGGGGACGATGCAGGTGGTGGAGTACGAGTTGGCTACGCCGCAGGGTCCCCGGTACTTCGAGGCCCGCCACGTGCCGAGTGGGCCGGACGAGGTGGTGAAGATCAGCCGCGACATCACCGCCGAGAAGCGGGCGGAGTTCGCGCGTGCCGCGGCCGAGGCCGCCCTGGTCCACAGCGCCGAGGCGTTGCGGCAGAGTGAACAGCGCTGGCGCACGCTGATCGAGGCCGCCCCGGTGGGGATCACGCTCAACGACTTGCACGGCCGCCGCGTGGCCGTCAACGACGCCTTCTGCAGGCTCAGCGGCTATACGCGCGAGGAGTTGGTCGGGGCTGAGGCCGTCCGCATCTACGCGGAGGAGCAGCGAGAGGCGCTCCGGTTCGGTTTGCGAACGCGGTCCGCAGTGGGCGTGGCCGAACCGGAGGAGTATACCCTGATTACCAAGAGCGGGGACAGGCGCACGATCCTGGCCAACGGCACGACGGTCGCGGGACCCGATGGGCAGCCCCTGCGGCTCAGCTTCCTCATCGACATCACGGAGCGCAAGACGGCCGAGGAGGCGCTGCGGCAAGCCAACGCCGCCCTGAAACGGTCCAGCCAGGCCAAGTCCGCGTTCCTGGCCACCATGAGCCACGAGATC
>Ga0070740_10006110_pt1 | contig 10745 bp, 8 predicted proteins | sample Coa_R2_FD_67286 | JGI IMG/M metagenome (GOLD analysis project Ga0070740, IMG submission 67286) | Surface soil microbial communities from Centralia Pennsylvania, which are recovering from an underground coalmine fire - Coalmine... | ecosystem: Environmental > Terrestrial > Soil > Unclassified ...
CGAGGCCGTAACGGCTGCTATGCCGGCCAGCGCCGCCCGATTGTGTAGCGGTGCCAGCTTCGCCAGCTCGGCGATGGCCGCGCGCACGCTGTCGTCGACGAGGACCGCCTCGGTAAACATGGGACCGCCGTGAACGACGCGGTGGCCTACCGCGTCGACCCGCGGCAGGGTGCTCAGCGTCCGCCGCACTTCCTCGTCGTGGCGGTTGGGATCGGCGTCATGCCAGCTGATAGACCCGCCGTCCTCAACCCGTTCGCTTCGCGCGTCGAGCACCGACCACTTCAACGAGCTGGAACCGGCGTTGAGAATCAGGACCCTGCTCACAGCCACCTCCATGGCGTGTCAACGCGCGCCTCGGCCGTCGGGCTCGTGATGCGAACAATCTCAAGTGCGCGCTGTTGCATTGGGCGACGCTCTATCTCCTCTCCCTCGTACCCCCAGCATAACAAGATCCTGGCCTTCACGAGCCGCCCACCGCTGCATAGACCGCCGACCCAGCGTGGCCTGCCGAAACGCGCCACCGCGCCCACCGCCCGGCCCAGTCGTCGCGGTAGCCCGTTTGGCCCCGTGGATGCCTGGCACCCGCAGCTCGCTCGAGCCCCGGAGGCAGCGGCCGGCAGCAGGAACTCGTGTACGACGGCCTATGCAGCTGCGCCTTCTCGCACCAGCAGCACGGCCGCGGCGCCGCCGCGCACGACCCGATCTGCCACCGAGCCTAACGCCCAGCGCGTCAGGCCCGAGCGTCCGTGCGTGGCCATGATCACCAGCCTCTGGTGGTCTGCCGTCGAGAGGATCACGTCGGCCGGGTCACCCTGCTCCACGCGGCGCCAGCATGCGAGGTGCTCCTGCGTCAGGTGCTGTGCGGCCTCCTGCAAATAGCGTTCCGCCTCCGGACCATCCTTTGGCGCCGCGATCACGCGCAGCAAGGTGACCTCTCGCACCACATAGCGGGCCAGGTGATCGACGACTTTGAGCACTTCTTCAGAACGCGTCGATCCGTCCAGCGGGACGACGGCGTGTTCGAGGCTGGCCGGCTCGCCGAACGGGCGCACCAGCAGCACGGGTACGGTGCCGTGCCGTACCAGACGGTCGGCCACCGAACCAAGGGCAAAGCGGCTCAGCCCACTGCGTCCATGGCTACACATCACGACCAGATCGGCGTTGACCGCGCTCTCGTAATCCAGCAGGGCCACCGCCGGGTTGCCTTCGCACTGATCGGCCCGCACGTGCAGCCCCGAGCTCTCCAGTTGCTCGCGCACCCGATTCAGGTATGACACGGCCTCCTCGGTTTCGTTCTTGAGCAGATCGTCGTAAACCGTGGGTGGTACATAAACCGCCGCTGGAGCGGCCAGCCACATAGCCGGCGCTTCCACGGCCCGCACAAGATATATGGTGGCGCCCATCGCCTTCGCCATCTGGCCGGCCAATGGCAGCGCTCGTTCGGCCAATTCGGAGCCATCCAGGGGAACCATGATTCGTTGAAACACGTGCTACTCTCCCATGCTACTGACGAGCCTTCTATAAGCAGCATAGACTCCCAGCACCTTCAATGCATCGGGTGGAACACCTTAAGCCAGGGCAGTGCATCCCGGCTCGCCGCTTGGATTCACGAGCCCGCATAGCCATGCGTGCCGGACGGACGTGCTGTGCGCAATCCGCGATAATACAGGGATGAGCATTGTTGAACGGAACCGGCGCATCGTAACGCGCAGGAGGCGACAGGGACGGGCGCATCGCGAGGTGCCGGACCTTTCGTTCGCTATGCCGTCGCACCGCGTCACGGCGCGAGTCAACCTAGACCGGGCCATCGTGATCGCGCCGCGCACCATCTGGCTGACGGCGGGGATCGCCTTGGGGCTGGTGCTGGGCTGGGTCGTGATTGCCAAGGCCCTCGATGTGGTGGTGATGATGCTCTCCGGGATCATCCTCGCCGAGGGCATTCGCCCGCTGGTGGATAGGCTGGCGTCACGCCACGTGCCGCGTTCTCTGGCCGTGCTGTTGCTCTACCTTGCTTTTATCGGGATAGCTGCCCTCATTGTCTGGGCGCTGATCCCCCCCCTGTCGGAGCAGACCGCGGTGCTGTCCAACAATTTCCCCGGCTATCTGGTCGAGGTTCAAAAGTGGCTTGGGCATTTGCGCTCTCTCGTGGCGAGCAATGCCCAACTCGAGCGCGTGCTCAATGACCTGCCGCAGGAGGCCGCTGCCGCCCTGCAACAGATCGTGCCTGCGCTGTTGGCCGGACCGATCGTCGTCGTGAACCTTGTCTCCAATGCCATCATCGTCCTGCTGCTGGCTTTCTTCTGGCTGACCACGGCGCGTGGCCTCAAGTCATTCGTGGTGGAGTTCTTTCCGCCATCTGCCCGGGACACCGTTTCGGACGTGCTGGGAGAGATGGGATACCGCGTTGGCGGCTACCTGCGCGGCGTCGTCATCAACATGATCGTCATCGGCCTGCTGAGCGGGATAGGCATCCTCATCCTCGGAGGGCCGTATCCGCTGGTGCTTGGCCTGATTGCCGGCCTGACCGAGGCCATTCCCATCATCGGCCCCTTCATCGGCGGTGGGTTCGCCGTCCTGGTGTCCCTCATTGCCGTGAGCCCGATCAAAGCGGGTGAGGTGGCTCTGCTGTATCTGCTGATTCAACAGATCGAAGGCAATACGCTGGTCCCGCTGGTGATGAACCGGGTGGTCAACCTCAATCCGCTGGTGGTCGTCTTGTCAATCCTGGTGGGCAGCGCCCTACTGGGCATCGTGGGGGCGCTCCTCGCCGTTCCCACGGCGACGGTCATCCAGATTTTGATCCTGCGGGTGTTCGCGCCGGCTATCCGCCGCTCCTACGCCCGGCGGGCCCATGAACCGGTTGCCTGAAGACAGCACGCCCGGGTCTTGGGTGTGGGTGGATCGGTGCGATGGCGCGTACCTCGTTCGCCTGTCAGAAGGGAGTCGGTCTGCCTGAGGCGAGGCTACATTGGACAGCGCGTTGTGTTGAAATGAGAGGCGACTGCGTGGGTGGTGCCAGTATAACCCCGCAGTCGCCTCACACCTTGTTTAACGGCGAATTGGCCCCGGATGTTACAGGCCCTAGGCCCTTTCGACGACGAGTGCCGCGGCCGGCAGGGAAATGGCCGCGCCGCGGGAAGATAGCGCGGCCTGCGAGAGGCGGATGGCGCCGATGACCCGGCGCCACCCGCTCATTTCTGCGCTACCTCGTCGCGAACAGGGGTGACATTGGCGTCACATGCGCGATGTCGCAGCTGTACTGCAGGCAGCCCAGGCCGAAGGCCTGCTGGATGGTCTGCAGCAGCGAGTAGTGGTTATAGGGCGTGCTGTCCTGTAGGCCGCGCGGGCCATGGTTGGTGATCACGATCGTCGCGACATGGCCACCGCCGCCGCCATCACCCGGCGTCGAGCCGTCGGCGTCGCAACAGCCGTTCGGCGTATCCGTCGAGAAGTCGTTCTCATCCCAGGTGATGACGATGGCGTTGTTGCCCTGCCTCCAGGCGCTCGAGGCGGTGATGTCGTTGGTCACGCTGATCACCGTCTGATCGCCCTGCTGGATGAGCGCAGTGTCGTCGGAGCAGGTGGTTGTGCCGTGCATGTCGTTGCATTGATCCGGGACGATATAGCTGAAGGTGGGCACGTGCCCGGTCTTCAGATCGCGGACCAGACCCTGCTTCCCGTCCCACGGCACGATCTTCCTCTGCTCGGCCGGGCTGCTCTGAACGCTGGCGAAGTTGAGGAAGGGATTGTGCTTGGAGGCGTAGAGCGTGGGGCCGCTCAGTGGCCACCGCGTCCCGAGGTAGCCGACGCCGGGCAGCGACTGCTGATACGTCTTCCAGCTCAGCCCTTTCTGCTCCAACTGGTCGGCCAGGCTGGGATAGGCGATGGTGTGGTCGACGAGCCCAGTGGTGGTCGAGATGGTGCTATAGTAGGGCGCGTCATCCTGGATGCCGAAGAAGTTGCCGCCAATCGTCGCCACGTAGTTGGGCTCGCTGGGATGCGTCACGCCGTAGTAGCTGGTGGCGAGCCCATAGGTAGCGGCCAGCCGATTGATGTTCGGCGCGTTGCTGTTGCCGATGATCTGGCTGTAGCCATGGTTCTCCATGACGATGACGAAGATGTGCTTATATCTTGGCACCGGCCGCGGCGAGCCGCTTGCCGTCGGCGTGGCAGTAGCCGTGGTCGCGGTCCCGCTGGAGGCGGGCGTCGGAGTATCGGTGGCGGTGACGGTCTGGGTTGATGCCGGGGTCGGCGTATCGGTAGCCGTCACGGTCTCGGTAGCGGCCGGGGTCGGCGTGTCGGTGGCCGTCACGGTCTCCGTGGCCGCCGGGGTTGGTGTCTCGGTCGGCGACGTGGTGCCGGTCACCGGGCCTGTCGTGCCGGTATTCGCCGCCAGTGCGATCACCGAGCCGAGCAAGGCGTGGCCCTGCATGGTCAGCTTTCCGGCCTGCGCCGCATCGAAAACAGAGCCCTGGCCGCCGGAGACAACGGCATCCAGGATCTGCGCCATCTTGGCGGCCAGGCTATTGCGCTGCTCCGTGATGGAGGAGAGCTGCGCTTCCAGGGCGGTGTACACGCTATCGTCACGCGCATTGCTCTGCAGCGCGGCGGTCGAGATCTGCAGGCTGGCCAGGGCGAGCGCGCCGACGGGTGCATTGATCTGCTTGTAGGCCTGGGCCAGCGCGATATAGCTGTCGCGCTCATCTTGCAACACGGGCACGGCGTTGGGCGCGAGGTCCTCCAGCAGCACGCGGCCGTCGTGGCTATAGTCGTCCTTGAGGCCCAGCAGTGCCAGCATGGTGGGGCGGATGTCGGTGTGGTCGGACCAGGTGCCATCGTCGACGCGCCTGTTCTGTACGCCCGGACCGACAAGGCCCAGCCAGGTGGTGGTGATGTCCGGCTGGATGTTCCCGTGCAGCCAGGCGTAGGCCGGCTTCTCCAGCACGCAGATCGAGGGGGTGACGGGTGTCGTACTGTTGTAGCCGCCATCACAGGTCGCGGTGACATAGTAGTCGGGGCGGGCGAATAGCACGAAGGTCGGAGTCCGCGCCGGATCGGCCGTCACCATGTGCAGCAGCTTCAACTCCGTCGGATCGGCCAGGTACTGCGCGAGCGGCTCAACCTTGTTCGACAGCGGGTTGGTCACCGTCAAGGCGCCGGTGGCACGCTCGAAGGCGCGCACGCTCGGATCGGTCGGCGCCGGGGGGCCGTTGGTGCCGTCGATATAGACGCCGGGCGCGGTGTCGTTGCCGACGGTGAACTGCGTGGCCGTGATAGGCTGCTCGTCCGCCAGGACGCCTTGCAGGCCCACGGTCACCTCGCCGAACGGCGGGCCGGGAGGGGTGGTCGGCGTGTACGGTGTCTTGGTATAGGTGCAATAGTTGCCGGGCGTCACCACCGGTGGGTCCTGCGTGTTGTCGATGGTCGCACCGGTGCAGTCGGGATTGTTGGGCGCGGCGCCGGTGAAGTGGTCGCCCTCATCGGCCGTGAATACGAAGAGCGTGTTGCTCTTGTTGATGCCGTCTTTGGCCAGCCGCGCGAAGAAGGCGGCGAAGGCATCGTCATAGGCCTTGAGCTGTTGCACGTACAACTGCTCGCCGGGGCCAAGGGCGGTGTGGCCTTGCGGCGGCTCCGGATTCTGGTCGTGGGCATCGGCGATATAGGCAAAGGTAACCGGGATACCGTGCTCCTGCATCGCGGCGACGTAGCCAAGCGATTGCGCCGCGGTCATGTCGAAGCCGGGGAAACCGGCGGTCCCGGTGTCGGAGTTGGTGATCGGATTGCCCGAGGTGTCGGTTACCGTTACCCCGCCGTCGGCGCTGACCCGTGGTGCCACGTACTTGTTGCCGTAGAGCGCGTTGAAGCCGCTGTATCCTCCCGGTTCGTCGGGCAGCACGTCCGGCCTGCCATGGTTGGCGTCCCCGCACCGTTGTCCGGAGGCGCTGTCGGCCTGACTGCAATGGACGGCGATGCCCACGAAATCGGCGAAGCGATTCTTGGAGGGCTCCTGTGCCTCGGGCGAGTTGGCGCCGAAGACCGTGGCGATGTCGTTGGCGCCATACTTGCTGTTGACGTTGGCGTTCTCCAGCTCCATATTGGCCATCGCCACCGCGCCCACGTCGCAGCCGGCGCGGGTGTACGGCACCCAGGGCGCCGGGGCATTGGTGCCCGAGATGGACTGGGCCGAGGGCGCGGCGCTGAGCATGTTATAGGTGCCGTTGCCGATGGTGTCGGTCCAGTAGGTGAAGGCGGTGGTGTAGGACTTCGGCGAGCCACCATTGTAGTACTGGTAGCTGTTCTGTCCGACGGCCACGCCATGCCGGTCGGGGTAGACGCCCGTCAGCGAGGTCAGGATGTCTTCCGAGGTATGCGAGATGAGCGGCGTGTGGTGATTGGTGAGCAGCGTGCCGTTGTCCTTGATAAAGCTCAACAGATGCGGCATCTGTTCCAGATCCGACGGCACGTTGGGGTTGTCGCGCGTGAAGTGGGTGTTGTCGAACTGGATGTAGATCACGTGCTGGATGTTATTGCCGGCGCCGTTGAGCTGGCAACTCGACGAGTTGGAAGAGGGGCGGATGGCTCCGGTACCGTTGGCCAGGGCTCTGTTGGCCAGTCCCACCGGTAGCAGCAACAGCGCCAGGGCCGCGGCGCGGCCAATGGCTCCTTTCGGGAGACCGCGTAGCCTGATCATGCAAGTCCTTCCTCTGGTGGTCTACTAATCGTCTGTTACGGGCTGGGACGACGTGGGCTGAACGCGGCACCGCTTACCCATCACGGCAATGCTCCTTTCCAGGGGTAAGACAGGTCGCACACAACATCGGCTGATAACTCATCCCACGCTTGATATACAGCAAGTATCATTCCACCAGAGGCGAATAGTGTTAAATCCATGTTAAGACTGTGTTAAATTCTTGTCAAAGATATGGGTGCGCGAGGTCGTGCGGTGCGATCCCAGGGCTCGGCAAGCCGTGTTAACCGTGAAGGTCATGGCGCCCGGTTCACGCGAAACAGAATCCATGTCACGATATGGGGGTGAGCCTTCTAGAACTGGGCGTACAGGCGCGTTCGCCGCGCGGGTTGGTCACGCGCGCCCTGTGGATCCTGGCAACGGTGGCCGGTCTCCTGTCGCTCGGCGGCGCCGCGATCGTGGCGGCCGCCCTTGGCGAACCGCCGCCCGCGGCCCATGACGTACTGTACACCGTGCTGCGGACGCGCACCAGCCTGCCGGATGGGCGGCTCATCCATGGCACGGTGCGATTGTGGACCGACCCAACGTCGTCCGCCGCACTGATACAGACCAGCGTTCCGCGAATGGTCCTTTACTATCAGCGCCAACGCGCCGGAACCTGGATCGCCACCGGGCGCACCGGCAATCGAGGTCGCTGGCAGGTGTCTGATCTGCCGGCGGCGCAGGTCCCATCCCTGCTCTCCATGGATGGTCTTCGCCGCTACTTTGCCGCGCTACGCTCACGGGCAGCCCAGGTGACTCCGGTCGATCTCAATCACCACCTGGCCGACGCCTTTCAGATGCCCGGACTGCGCTGGCCGTTCTACCAGCCCGACCTGACCACGATCTGGCTGGACCATCGCACCGGCCTGCCGCTGCAGTTCCGCAACGTTTTCCCCTCGGCTCAGGGGCGCGTCGTGATCATCACCACACTGCCAGAACTGCGCACGATTCCTTCGAGCAGGCTATCGGCCGACTTTCTGACACCGCCCAACCAACGCCTGCACGGTGCGGGCCGCCTGCTGCGTCGCGTTCAGGACTGGCTCGCCGCACGGTTGAGCTGACTCAGGGTACGATGCGCCAGCCGGCCGGTAGCTCATAGTGGTGCAGGCGCCGGGTCCAGGAGAGCCCGTTGTGATGTTGCGCCGTGCCGCTGCGCTCCACCTCGCTCGGCGAGGCGCTGTTCTGCATCTGGACGATGCGCCGGTCCTTGAGGTTGAAGATGACCAGGCCGGCCTTGACCGGTTGCAGGCTGGCCTGCCGCGTCCGTTCGTCCACCACACGAAATGGCGGCACCTCCACGGCGGGGGTCTCGTCAAGCACGCGATGGATTGAGCCGTAACTGCCGGCCACATTGTGCTCGTCGAAGATGGCGAGGCCATTGAGCACCATGTCGCGCGGGCGGCGGTCGAACTCATGCAGGGCGTCCAGAAACCCGTTCAGCGTCGTGGGGTTGCTACAGCAGGCTGCTACCAGTGAATGCAGCATGAACTCGTCTCCGACGAAGCTGACGCCGCCATCACGATGAAAGATCGTGTATCGCATCTGGCTCATAGGTGTTCCCCTTCCCTTCTGCAGTATACCCCCGCCCCTCGTTCGCACCGCCGCGTGTCCACCTTCCGGTCAGCGGCCGCGCGTGCGCTGGCGGAGGGTTTCGCGGGCCTCCTCGTAGAGCTTGCTGTAGCTGAGGTAACGGCTCTCGGCTATCGCGCCGGCCTCGACCGCCGCCCGCACGGCGCAGCCGGGCTCGTGCAGGTGGGTGCACGGCGAGAACCGGCATCGCCCTAGATACGGCTCCATCTCGGGGAAATACGTCTCCAGCAACTCGGGATCGAGGTCATAGGGCTCGATACCGCGCAAGCCGGGGGTATCGGCGACGTACCCGCCGCCGTTGAGGGGATGGAGCTCGGCCACCGTGGTGGTGTGGCGGCCCTTGCCGGTGCGCTCGCTCACCTCCGCTGCGCGCAGGCGCAGGCCCGGTTGCACCACGTTGAGCAGGGTCGACTTGCCGACGCCCGACGCGCCGATCACGGCGCTGATGCCGCCGCACAGGGCCGCGCGAACCTGATCGATGCCCTCGCCGGTGGCCGCACTGGTGTAGAGGACCCGATATCCGGCGCGTTGGTAGGGCGCGAAAAAGCCCTCGGCCTCACCCGGTTCGGCCAGGTCGATCTTGCTGGCTACAACGGCCGTCGGGATCTCGCACTGGGCGCCGATGATCAGCAGGCGATCCAGGCGGGCCGCGTTAGCGGGTGGCTCGCGCATAGCCACTACCACCAATAGGAGGTCCAGGTTGGCGACCAGCACGTGTTTCAGCGCGTCGCGGCCCGGCGCCGCGCGCGCCAGTTCGTTGCGCCGGGGCTCAATGCCCTCGATCACGCCCTGGCCGCCGCCGGTGGGGCGCGCAGTGACGACATCGCCGACGCTCAGCGGATTTGTCGCGGTCCGCTCGCCGCGGCGCAGCCGTTTGACCAGGGTACAGAGGAGGCGGTCGCCGGGCGTGACGACCGTGTAGAATCCGCCTTCAGAGCGCACGACAAGCCCCCGTTGCGGCTCATCGGTAGCGCTCATGCCTGCTCCCTAGGCTCGCAGATAGTCCATCACCGCAAGCCCCCAACCGAGCATACCGGGGCGGTAGAGGCCCTGATCGTCGTCTTCAAAACTGCCCAGATGCCAGGCGCCGTGTGTGACCAGGCCGGGGTCCCAGGTCTCCATGAGCTTATAGAGCAGGTCGCGGCAACTGTCCAGGTCTTCGGGCGGAGTCGTGGCCAGGCGCTCCACGTTTGAAAGGAAGGCGGCCAGCTCGTGGTAGAGGTCGTGTACGTCATCCGCGAAGCGGGCGCTGATTTCGTCGGGGCAGCCAAGATCATACAGGCCCTCGCGCACGTCGCGGTCGCCCAGGCGCTCCTCGACGGCCGCCCGAATGGCCTGGCCGCCCGCGGCCGGCGATTCCTGAGCGCTCGGACGGCCATCGCCCCCGGAGTCGGCCAGCGTTTCTTCCCAGGCCCACCACGTATCCAGCAGGTTGCGAATATCCCGATGGAAGACCAGGCCCGCGTCGCGGCCGCGCACCAGCGACAACAGGGCATCCTCACGATTGCGCGTGCTCAGCGCGCCGATGCAGCGGTCAAGCTGCACCAACAGATCTTCGGCGGACGCCCAGGCCCGCGCCAGTCGTGCCGACAGACGGGCCGCGAACACGGCGGCCACGTCGGCCGCGTCGAGGCTTTCCTGCAAGGCATCGGCACGCCCGACCGTGGAATCCGCGCGCGGTTCGTCGAGTAGATCGTCAAGCCACGACACCGTTACGGTCCTCCTATCCGCCCGATTGTAGCACGTGTACCCCCCGCTCTGCCACTTATCGCAGATGCACGTGGCGTGCCTGCCCGTTGGCTCAGATGGGAAGGTAGATCGTATCGAGGCTGTCAACGCGGGCGCGGCCCGCGGAGAGGTCGCCGACGCGGGCTTGAAACGCGTCCACCTGCTCGCTCCGAACGGGCAGCGTCAGCGTAACCATGTCCGCGAATTCTTCCTCCGGCTGGCGCAGGCCGGCCCGGCGGATCTCCTGCTGCAGGGCTCCCAGCAGCGCGTAGTCGATGGTGACGCGCAGGCGTCGGTGCGGGCGCATCTCGCTCGCCCCGGCGTCGCGCACAGCCGCGGCCGCCGCCCCTCCGTAGGCGCGCACCAGGCCTCCTGCCCCCAGCAGCGTCCCGCCGAAGTGGCGCGAGACGACCACCGCCACGTAGACCAGTTGCTCGCGCAGCAGCACCTCCATCATCGGGCGCCCTGCCGTACCTCCAGGCTCTCCGTCGTCGCTGAAGCGCGCCACCTGGCCCTCCGATCCGACGCGGTAGGCGAACGCGTGATGGTTGGCCTCGGGGTGCGCGGCGCGGGCCTCCGCCAGCAAGTCCTGAACCTCCGCCTCGCTCTCCACTCGCACGGTACGACCATAGAAGAGGCTGCCCTTTGCCTCCAACAGCGACTCGCCGGCGCGTGCCGGTACGCGGTATCCCGCCAT
>Ga0070740_10006113_pt1 | contig 10737 bp, 12 predicted proteins | sample Coa_R2_FD_67286 | JGI IMG/M metagenome (GOLD analysis project Ga0070740, IMG submission 67286) | Surface soil microbial communities from Centralia Pennsylvania, which are recovering from an underground coalmine fire - Coalmine... | ecosystem: Environmental > Terrestrial > Soil > Unclassified ...
TGGGCTTCACTCAACCGATGGAACCACCATCGGTTTCGTTCCAGCCCGGCGCCGGCGACCTCCTCGACCGACGGCCAGCGCTCGATCCCCTCATGACGGATGCGAGCTAGCTCGCCGGCGGAAGGTTTTGTGACGCTTTGAGCAAGACGTAAACCGCGCCGGTCCCGCCGTCGTGAGGCCGCGCGGAACAGAAGGCCAGCACGTCGCGCCGGCGCCGCAGCCAGGCGTCGAGCAGCGTCTTGATCACCGGCCCGCTGTTGGGCGAGCCGCGGCCCTTGCCGTGGATGATGCGCAGGCTGCGCCGACCGCGCGCCTGGCAATCGGCCAGAAAGTCTTGCACGGCTTGCTGGGCTTGTTGCCGGTTCAAGCCGTGCAGGTCGAGTTCGGCGGCGATGCGGTAGCCGCCGCGGCGCAGCCGGCGCCACACCGCGTCCTGCAGGCCGGGGGCGCGGTAGGCCAAAGCGTCGCCGCTTTCCAGCGTTTCGGGGAGCGGATCGCCGTGCAACAGCTCGGCGAGCACCGCGCGCTGGTCGGCCTCCTGCGAGCGGGGCCGCGGCGGCGGCAGCCGGCGCGGCGGCGGCAGCCGGTCGGAATCCGGATGCCGGCGCACGCCCGCCATCGCCCGGCGGAACAGCTCGGCGGCCTCGTCGTGTTCTTTGTTCATGGCCGCATCATACCGGCTCAGGCAGTACACTAACGACTGACCCGCTAGTGCTTGGCATGCGCATCCTCCTTTCCAACGACGACGGCTGCACGGCTCCCGGCCTGCGCTGTCTGGCCGACTTTCTGCGGCCGCATCACCAGATCGAGATCGTGGCGCCCGACCGCAATCGCAGCGGGGCGTCCAACTCCCTGACCATCCTCAACCCGCTGCGCGTGCAGCGGCATGCCGACGGTGCCTGGTGCGTGGACGGTACGCCCACCGACTGCGTGCACCTGGCGCTGACCGGCTTCCTGAAAGAGCCGCAGGACATGGTGATCTCGGGCATCAATGCCGGCGCCAATCTCGGCGACGATACCCTGTATTCCGGCACCGTGGCGGCGGCGATGGAAGGCCGTCATCTGGGGTTCCCGGCGATCGCGGTGTCCTGCGTGGCGATCAACCCGAGACACTACGATACCGCCGCGCGGGTCACCTTGCGGCTCATCGAGCGCCTGCAGCAGCAACCGATCGCCGGCGCCACCATCCTCAACGTCAACGTGCCGGACGTGCCGTACGAAGCGCTGGCCGGTTACGAAGTCACGCGGCTGGGCAACCGCCACCGCGCCGAACCCGTGATCGAGGCGCAGGATCCGCGCGGCCGGCGCATCTACTGGATCGGTGCCGCCGGGCCCGAGCAGGACTGCGGTCCGGGCACCGATTTTTACGCGGTGCAGCGAGGGTGCGTGTCGATCACGCCGCTGCAGGTGGATCTGACGCGCCACAGCGCCCTGGAGCCCTTGGCGGCCTGGGCGCGCGAGCTGTGAGCGGGCCCATGAAATACATGCCGCGCAACGGCGGGGAACATCCGCATCGCCAGGGGCTGGGCCTCACTTCGCCGGCCGCGCGCGCGCGCCTGATCGCCGAGCTGCGCGCCGAGGGCATCGAGGACGAGCGCGTCCTGGCGGCGCTGGCCAAGGTCCCGCGCCACGAATTCGTCGAGGAGGCCTGGCGCGGGGAGGCCTACAAGAACCGGCCGCTGCCGATCGGCCAGGCGCAGACCATTTCCCAGCCCTACATCGTGGCGCTGATGACGCAGTGGCTGCTGCAGCGTGGACCGCGCAAGCGCGTGCTGGAGATCGGCACCGGCTCCGGTTATCAGACCGCGGTGCTGGCCGAGCTGGTGCCCAACGTGTTCACCGTGGAGCGGCTCAAGGGCCTGTCCGAGCAGGCGCGCGCACGCCTGCGTCAGCTCGGTTATCGCAACATCCACTTCGGTTACGCCGACGGCAGCCAGGGCTGGGCCGCGCACGCACCCTACGACGGCATTCTCGTGACCGCGGCAGCGGAAAGCGTGCCCAAGGCCTTGCTCGATCAGCTCGAGCGCGGCGGCCGCCTGGTGATTCCGGTCGGGCCGCCGCACCACCAGATGCTGCGTGTGATCGATCGCAACGGCCGCTACGAAAGCCGCGACCTCGCTCCGGTCAGCTTCGTGCCCTTGCTGGAAGGGCGCGCGTGATGCGCCGGCCGGTCGCGGACGAACCGCCGCGGACGAGTCTCTTCGCAAGGCTCTATGCCTGGATGCAGCGCGCGGCGCGCCACCGGCGCGCGGCCTGGTGGCTGGCGGCGATCAGCGCGGCGGAAGCTTCGTTTTTTCCCGTGCCGCCGGACGTGATGCTGGCGCCGATGGCGCTGGAACAGCCGCGCGCCTGGTTCCGGCTGGCGACGATCTGCACGCTGGCGTCGGTGATCGGCGGCATCGGCGGCTGGCTTTTGGGGCATTACCTCATCGTGCAGCTGCTGCCGTGGCTCGAGCGCCTGGGGTATTCCCCGGCCTATGACGCCACCCGCGCATTCTTCGCCAAGTACGGTTTCTGGGCGATCATCCTCAAAGGGCTCACGCCGATTCCGTACAAGATCGTCACCATCACCGCCGGCGCCGTGGCGATGCCCCTGCCGGCCTTCGTCGCCGCTTCGTTCATCGGCCGTGGCCTGCGTTTCTACCTGGTCGCCGGCTTGCTGGGACTCGCCGGCCCGGCGGTGGAACCGTGGATCGCGCGCTACATCGACTACGTCGGCTGGGTGTTCCTAGCCTTGCTGGTCGGCGGCTTTCTGTGGTTCAGCCATCGCTGAAGCGCGCGGCGCTCGTCTGGCTCGCCGTGCTGCAAACCGGCTGCGCCGGTCTGCTCAATTGGTCCGCCCCCGCGCCGCACGCACGCAGCGCGCATGCCAGCGGGCCGGTGAACGGCGATCGCTACACCGTGCGGCGCGGCGACACGCTGTATTCCATCGCGTTCCGGACGCAGCTCGATTACCGCGAACTCGCCGCCTGGAATGGCATCGGTTCGGATTACACGATTTATCCCGGCCAGGTGTTACGGCTGTCACCGCCGCAGGCTTATCGCTCCGTGGCCGAGGCGTCCGCGTCGCCGGCCACCAACCGCGTACCGGACACGCCGGAGCGCCAGACGCCCAAGCCGACGGCGCCGCCCGCGCCGGTGGTTGCCAGCGCTCCGTCTTTCAGTGCCCGGCAGTGGGAGTGGCCCACGCGCGGCACGGTGGCACGCGGCTTCGATCCCGCCGACGGCGCCAAGGGGATCGACATCGCCGGCGATTACGGCCAGATCGTGGTCGCCGCCGCGGCGGGCAAGGTGGTGTATTCCGGCAGCGCGCTTAAGGGCTACGGCGAGCTGATCATCGTCAAGCACGACGAGGACTATCTTTCTGCCTACGGCTACAACCGCCGCCGCCTGGTGCAGGAGGGCGAATGGGTCGCCGCCGGCCAGCCCATCGCCGAACTGGGCATGGGGCCCCAGCAGAAACCGCTGCTGCACTTCGAGATCCGCGACAAGGGCCGGCCGGTGGATCCGCTGCCCCTGCTGCCCAAGCGCTAGCTCGCTGCGCCTCGGGAATTTGAGCCGCGCCCGGAACCCACGTACACTGCGGCCTGCGCCGATTTGGAGCCGGCTTGCGGGGCGCAGGACAAATTCCGCTAAAAGGGCAGCGAAAGCCCGTTTAGCAAATGCTGGCGGGCTTTTTTGCTGCCCGAGGGCTAGACCATGAGCGAATTCGCGGATCCAAACTGGGGCGCGGCCACGCTGGGCGTGCGCGCGGCCGAGCCGCGCGGCGCGGAGCGCGAGCACTCCGCCGCGCTGTACCTGACGTCCTCCTTCGTCTACGAGAGCGCCGCGCAAGCGGCGGCGGTGTTCGCCGGCGAGGAGGCGGGCAACATCTACTCGCGCTTCACCAATCCGACGGTGCAGGCCTTCGAACGCCGGCTCGCCGCGCTGGAAGGCGGAGCATCCTGCGTGGCCACCGCCAGCGGCATGGCGGCGATCCTCTCCATGTGCTTGGCGTTGCTCAAATCCGGCGATCACATCGTCACGGCGCGCACGCTGTTCGGTTCCACCATCAACCTGTTCAACAACGTGCTGGCCAAGTTCGGGGTGGAGACCACCTACGTGGACGCGGCCGATCCCGCAGCCTGGCGCGCCGCACTGCGCCCGAATACCCGGCTGCTGTTCGCGGAAACGCCCAACAATCCGCTCGGCGACATGGTGGACATCCGCGCGCTGGCCGAGATCGCGCACCGGGCCGGTGCCTGGCTGGCTATCGACAACTGTTTCCTGACGCCGGTTTTGCAGCAGCCGCTCAAGCTCGGCGCGGACCTGGTGATCCATTCCGCCACCAAGTATCTTGACGGGCAGGGGCGTTGCGTGGGCGGCGCGGTGGTCGGCGATGCCGAACGCGTGGGCAAGGACGTGTTCGGGTTCATGCGTATCGCGGGGCCGTGCATGAGCCCCTTCAACGCCTGGGTGTTCTTGAAGGGCATGGAAACGCTCGCCCTGCGCATGCGCGCGCACAGCGAGAACGCCTTGCGACTCGCGCAGTGGTTGCAAGCGCAGCCGCAGGTCGAACGGGTGTATTACCCGGGGCTGCCGGATCATCCGCAACACGAACTGGCGAAGAGCCAGCTCGTGCCTTGCGGCCGTGGTGCGCAGGCCACCTGGAGCTTCGGCGGCATCGTGTCTTTCGAGGTGCGCGGCGGACGCGAGGCGGCCTGGCGCGTGATCGATGCCGTGCGCATGATCTCGATCACCGCCAACCTCGGCGATACGCGCAGCACCATCACCCATCCGGCGAGCACCACCCACGGCCGCATCTCGGCGCAGGCGCGCGCCGCGGCCGGCGTCACCGAAGGTCTGCTGCGCGTGGCGGTCGGTCTGGAAGACGTGGAAGACCTCATCGCCGACCTCGCGCGCGGGCTGCGCTAAGCTTTGGCCATGAGCGACGTCGCGGCGGTTTCCGATCCCTGGCTGCGCTTGCGCCGCGCGCTGGCCGGTACCGCCGAAGAGGGTCCGCGGCCGATGTCGCGCCTGGAGTTGCCGCGGGTCCTGGAGCGGCTTTTGTACGCGGGAGGGCTCGCTCGCCTGCGCCCGGCCGCCGTGCTGGTGCCGCTGATCGAACGCGCGCCGGCGCCGACCATCCTGCTCACGCGCCGCGCCGACACGCTGCGCAGCCACAGCGGGCAGATCAGTTTCCCCGGCGGTCGCCGCGACGAAACGGACCGCGATTTCACCGCCGCCGCCCTGCGCGAAGCGCAGGAGGAGGTGGGGATCGAGCCCTCGGCGGTGGAAGTGCTGGGCTATCTCGAAGACTATCCGACCCTGACCGGCTACCGCATCACGCCGGTGGTGGGGCGGGTGAGCGGGCCCTTCGAACCGCGCATCGATCCCGCCGAAGTCGCGGAGGTGTTCGAGCTGCCGCTGGCGCGCCTCCTGGAAGAGGGCGCTTTCGCGCGGCAGACGCTGCTGCGCGACGGTTTGCGCCTGCCGTTCTACGAGCTGCACCACGGCGGCCATCGCATCTGGGGCGCCACCGCCGGCATTCTGTGGAACCTGCGGTGTCGGCTCTTGAACGAGTGCTGAAATGGTCGTCGCGCGAGACTCCGGAAACGTCCCCGATGCGCTCGCGCAGGCGCTGGAACTTCAATGCGAGGCGGCCGCGGAGGGGTTCGACTGGGACGACAGCGAGGGCCTGTGGCAGAAACTCGCCGAGGAAATCGAGGAGCTGCGGCGCGCGGGCGACGCGGCGGCGCGCAGGGAAGAACTGGGCGATCTGCTGTTCATGGTCGTCAACCTGGCGCGCCATCTCGGCGTCGAGCCGACGGCGGCGCTGAGCGCGGCCACGGCCAAGTTCCGCCGCCGCTATTGCTATATTCTGGAGCGTCGCTCGCAGTTGCCGCCGCGCGGCGATGCGCGGCGGCTGGCGCGGATGGAAGCGCTGTGGCAAGAAGCCAAAGCTTTGGAGAAGCGGACGACATCGGATTAGAATTCAAAAAGTTAAAGCGCGATCTTGACAAATCACCAAAGAAATTCGCGCGCTTTCGGGGAGGAGCAGCATGAGAATCGGCCTGGTAGTGGACTCGGCGTGCGATCTGCCGCCGGAGTTCATCGAGAAGCACCGGATCGCAGTCTTGCCCATCACCATCCGCATCGGCGAACGGGAGTTCGTCGACCGGCGCGACCCGCAAGCCACACTGGCGTTCTACCGCGACCACCTGGCCAACGCTGCGGAAGGCGAAACCGCGCCCTTCAGCGTCGAGCAGATCAAGCGCCTGTTCCTCGAGCGCCTGGTGATCGACTACGACTTCGTCTTCTGCCTGACCATCGCCAGCTCGCGCAGCCCGATCTTCGAAAACGCGACCCAGGCCTCGCTGGCGATCCTGTCGCAGTACAAACCGGTGCGCGCCCAGGCCGGCGTGCAGGGACCCTTCGCGCTGCGCGTGATCGACAGCCAGAACTTGTTCGCCGCGCAAGGCGTGCTCGCCGCGGAGGCGGCGCGCATGATCGCCGAGGGCGCACCTCCCAACCGCATCCGCGAACGCCTCGACGCTCTGATTCCCCAGCTTTATCTCTACGGTCTGCCCAACGACCTCTATCATTTGCGCGCTCGCGCCCACAAGAAAGGCGACAAGAGCGTGGGCTGGTTCAAATACGCGGTGGGCAGCGCCCTGGACATCAAGCCGCTGATCCGCGGTCACCGCAACGAGACCGCCCCGGTCGCCAGCCTGCATCATTTCGACAAGGGAGCGCAGCGCTGTTTCCAGTTCATCGTGCGGCGCATCCGCGAGGGCTTGCTGGCGCCCACGCTATGCCTGTCCTTCGGCGGCGAACTGGAACGGCTGCAACGACTGCCGGGCTACGAGGAAATGCGCACCGTGGCGCGCGAACACGGCGTGGAGGTCCTGGTCAGCGTGATGAGCATCACCGGCGGCATCAACGTGGGCGAGGGCGCACTCTCCTTCGGCTTTTGCGCCCCCGAGCATGAATTCGAATGATCGTTCGATCCCCGTTCAAGTTTCGAGGGCCTCGTACAGCGCGAGGTATTCGCGCGTCACGCGATGACTCGGGTCCAGATGGATCAGAGGGCGATGACGCTCGTGCGATTCCTTGACGCGCACCGAGCTGGATAAAGTCTGTTCCAGCACCGGCTGGCCCTCCTGCCGCAGTTCCTCCACCACCCGCGCCGGGAGCTTGGCGCGTGGCTGGAATTGGTTGACCACGATGCCTTCGAGTTCGAGCTCCTCGTTGTGGTCCGCGCGCAACTCGCGCAGGTTTTCCAGCAGCAGGTACAGCGCCTGGCGCGAGAACTCGTCGCAGTCGAAGGGGATCAGGCAGCGCTGCGCCGCGATCAGCGCCGCGCGGCTGTAGAAGTTGAGCGCTGGCGGCGTATCGATGAAGACCGCGTCGTAGCCGCGCAGACGTTCCAGCGCCTGACGCAGCTTGTGCACCTTCTGCTTGGTTTCGAGCTTGACCTGGAGATCTTCCAGGCGGCGGTCGGCGACCACCACGTCGAGGTTCTCGAAGGGCGTGTTGGTGGCGAAACTCACGAACGGTGGAAGCTGCAGCGTGAAACCCAGCGTCGCCTCGAAAAAATCGGCGATGCTGCGGTCGGCCTGAGCCGCCCGCTCGCCCAGCAGGTATTGCGTGGCATTGCCCTGGGCGTCGAGGTCCACCACCAGGGTGCGCAGCCCGCGCGCGGCAGCGATCGCCGCGAGGTTGCAGACGATGGTGGTCTTGCCCACGCCGCCTTTCTGGTTGAACACCACTCGCCGAATCATGAGGGCTCCGCCGCAGGGTCTGGAAAGGAGTCCAGATTATCGCTTGAAAGTTGCACGGAAATCGTCGCCGACGCCGGCAACGGCGCGGCCGCGGTATTGACCGCGGGCGAGAAGACAGGCTATACGTCGGCCCGCGGCAAGAGCCGGAGCGGGCATGAGGCCAGGGAAGCGTCTGGTACGGCGGGTAGCGGCGTGCGCTGCGCTTGCGCTAGCCGTTGGTTGCGGTGCTGCGTCCGCTCACGACTTGAATGCCTACGAGAACGTCGTCGGTTACTACGTCGACGTACCGGTGCAGGCGGCCTACGGCGGCACCACCGGCCTGCCGCGCATCACTCTGCCGCCGCTGCCGCCGATCACGCTGCCGGGGGGCATGACGATCACGCTGGGCACCGTCATCCGCCACGTGCTGATCCTCAAGCCGATCGTGCCGACCACCAGCGGCCGCGTGCCGGCGCTGGTGCTGCTGTCCTATTTGAACGGCACACCCCAGGACATGAGCGATTTCACCGGTATCGCGCGGCTGGTGCGCGACTACGGCATCTGGGTGTTCGTGCCGGAGCAACAGCAGGGCACCTGGAACTACGGCATCACCAGCAAGAAATTCACCGACGACGCGGCGTTCCTCGCGGCGCTGATCGACCAGGCCGCAGCGCAGTATCCGATCGACCCCCACCGCGTGTACCTGGCCGGCTTCTCCGACGGCGCGCTGATGACGCAAACCTTTGCCTGCCAGTTTCCCGACCGCATCGCCGGTGGGGCGGTGGTGGCGGCCACCATTCACAACTCGGACATGAACGCCTGCCGGCCCAGCCTGGGCACGCCGATGGTCTTCTTCAACGGTACCGCCGATGCTCAAGCACCTTACGACGGCGCCCAGGAGGATGGCATTGCGCTTGGGCCCAGCGCCCCTCAAGTCGCCCGGTTCTGGGCGGGGCTTTCCGGCTGCAGCACGACCCCGAGCGGTACCGATCTGCCGCCGTCGATCGACGACGGCACCACCGTTCATCTCGATACCTACGGCGGCTGCAGCGGCGGCGGACCGATTCTCCAGTACACCATCGACGGCGGCGGCCACGCCTGGCCAGGTACCTACGAATTTTCAGGCGTGCTCGGCATCGTGACCCAGAATCTCGACGCGACCCGCGCGATGTGGGATTTTTTCAAAACCCTGTCGCGTCCCTGAGGCCACCGCCATGAGCCTACGATGCTGGCTGCGCGGCTTGATCCAGGCCTCGCTCGCTGCCGCGATGGCGCTGCCGCTGGCCGCCGCCGCGGCAGCGGGCGATCCGCTCACCGACGAGTTCCAGGTCAACACCGACACGGCGGGCGACCAGCAGACGCCGGCGGTGGCGCGTTCCGCTTCCGGCGGCTTCGTCGTGGTCTGGGACAGCGTCGGCGAAGACGGAAGCCTGGACGGGATCTTCGCCCAGCGCTACGACGCGTTGGGCCATCCGCTGGGCGCCGAATTCCAGGTTAACCAGACCGGGCTCAACGCTCAGTTCGCGCCCGCGGTGGCGATGAACGCAAGCGGCGATTTCGTCGTCGCCTGGCAGAGCAACGGCCAGGCGCGCAGCGGCGTGGACGTGTACGTGCGCGCCTATGCGTCCGACGGCACGCCGCGGACCGGCGAGATCCACGTCAATGACTCCGGACGCGACGTCGCTGCGCAGGTCGGCGTGGGGATGGACGGTGCCGGCAACTTCGTCGTGGTGTGGCTGGAGCGCGACCTCTATCTCGGCAGCCAGCTCCTCAAACTCAACGCGATCATGGCCCGCCGTTTCGCCGCGGATGGCACGGCGCTGGGCAAGTCGTTCTCGGTTTCTGCGACCACGGCCGACTATTACCGCGCGCCGGCCATCGCGATGAACGACAGCGGCGCTTATGTCGTGACCTGGCGCTCGACGCCGCGCGGCCAGATCGTCAACGGCCCCGGCGGTCTGGGCGCCGGGGTGATGGCGCGGCGCTTTCCCCCAGGCACCGGCGCGAACGCATTGACCTTGAGCTTCACGGTCAACCCGTACGACCCTCAGACCATACTCGACCTGCCGCGGGTCGCCATCGACGCCGCCGGCGATTTCGTGATCGCTTGGGAAGGACTGCACCTCGACCTGACCCCGGCCGGAATCTTCGCGCGGCGCTACAACGCGGCGGCCCGGCCGCAAGGCGCAGCGTTCAAGGTCGGGAACGCCATGCAGCGGCGCCCCGCCGTGGCGATGAGCCCCGCGGGCAGCTTCGTCATCGCCGGCCACGGCGACGGCATTTATGCGCAACGCTACGCCGCCGACGGCCAGGCCCTGGGCGACGAGATCCACGTCAACCAGTCCACGACCCACAACACCCAGTTCAACGCCGGCGTCGGCGTCGACGGGACCGGGGACTTCGTCGTCGTCTGGCAGAACTGGCTGCAGGACGGCGACGGCCGCGGAGTGTTCGCCCGCCTCTACCGCGGCCCCTGATCGGTCTGCGTCTACGCGGCGAGATCGCGCAGCACGTAGGGCAGCACGCCGCCGTGCTCGTAGTAGTCCCACTCGCGCGGCGTGTTGATGCGCACCGCGGCCTGGAAAGAAACGGTCTTGCCATCGGCCTTGCGCGCCTTGACCGTCACCTCGCGGACGCCGCGCGCCAGCCCTTCGATGTCGAACACCTCCGTGCCGTCGAGACCCAGCGCCGACGCGTTCTGGCCGCCCGTGAAGGTCAGCGGCAGAACGCCCATGCCGACCAGGTTGGAGCGATGGATGCGCTCGAAGCTTTCCGCGATGACCGCCTTCACGCCCAGCAGCAGGGTGCCCTTGGCCGCCCAGTCGCGCGAGGACCCGGTGCCGTATTCCTTGCCGGCGAGGACCACCAGCGGCACGCCCTCGCTCTTGTACTTCATGGCTACGTCGTAAATCGGTTCTACCGGACCGACGCCGCCGTCGAGGTGGCGGGAAACGCCGCCTTCCACGCCGGGCGTCAGCGCGTTCTTGATGCGGGT
>Ga0070740_10006115_pt1 | contig 10734 bp, 11 predicted proteins | sample Coa_R2_FD_67286 | JGI IMG/M metagenome (GOLD analysis project Ga0070740, IMG submission 67286) | Surface soil microbial communities from Centralia Pennsylvania, which are recovering from an underground coalmine fire - Coalmine... | ecosystem: Environmental > Terrestrial > Soil > Unclassified ...
AGCAATCAAGCCACTCGATGCATTTGACATAATTTCCTACCTTCTGTCCAGAACTAGAGAGGCACACCAGGGGCGCACCTGAGGGGCACACCCGAAACACACCTGAAGGGCGCACCTGAGGCACACCCGGGGGCACACCTGAGGGGCGCACACCTGAGGGGTGCACCTGAGGCACACCAGGGGCGCACCTGAGGCACACCAGGGGCGCACCAGGGGCGCACACCGGAGGGGGGCACACCAGAGGGGGGCAAGCCCCCTCTCTACATGTAGAGGCGGGGCTTGCCCCCGCCTTCTTGTCCCCTCGCCTTCTTGTCCGCCCCTTCCGGCCCTCGCCTTCTTGCCTCTTCTTGCCTCTTGTCCCCTCGCCTTCTTGTCCGCCCCTTCCGGCCCTCGCCTTCTTACCTCTTCTTGCCTCTTGTCCCCCCGCCTTCTTGCCCGCCCCTTCCGGCCCTCGCCTTCTTGCCTCTTCTTGCCTCTTGTCCCCTCGCCTTCTTGTCCGCCCCTTCCGGCTCCCGCCTTCTTGCCCTTACATCTTAATCTTACATCTGGTCCTATCTGATCCTCACATCTGACCTTATAGATAGCCCAGAGCGGCCAGGCGGTCCGTCACCACCCTGGTTGATTCATCGGCGTGCGTATCCTCAGGCTCAAGATAGCCCAGTTCCTCCAGCCTGGCGATAATGCGATCAGCGCTCTCTTCGGGCGTCTCTTTATCGGTCTCAACGACCAGTTCGGGATTCTCCGGCTCCTCGTAGGGATCGCTCACGCCCGTGAAGTTCTGAATCTTGCCTTCGTCGGCGAGCTTGTAGAGGCCCTTCACATCGCGCTGGCGGCACACTTCCAGCGGGCACTTTACATACACTTCGACGAAGTTGCCGATCTCTTCGCGCGCCCACGCGCGGGTTTCTCTATAGGGTGCAATCGCCGCTGAGATGCAGGCAGCGCCATTGCGGGTAAGCAATTTGCAAACGAAAGCGATGCGCTTGATATTGGTATCGCGGTCCTCGCGGCTGAACCCCAACCCTTTGCTCAAGTGCGTGCGTACAACGTCTCCATCCAGAATCTCGACGTTGCGCCCACGAGCTTGCAGGCGGGCCTCAACGAGCTTTGAGAGGGTGCTCTTGCCAGCACCCGAAAGTCCTGTAAACCAGATGGTAAATCCAGTGTTCGCCATTCCTATTTGTTGTCTGCCTTCCTTATTTGTATTTCACATACTCAGTTGCGGTGAACACATCCGCACACCGCACGAAGATCGACTCCGTGTATGGCCCTGGCCGGGCAAGAGACCGGTGGTCTCTGCGCTGATGCTTCTCCAGAGGTGCCCGGCATAACGGCACGGTATAACATCTAACAAAATCCCGGCTGCGATTCCTTCCCTGCCGCCTGCTTTCACGGAGAGAAGAAAAAGGATTGCGCTTAAAACGCCTTGCCCTGCATATCTTCAGGGACGGGCACATCCAGCTGTCGCAGAATGCTTGGCGCCATATCCATCAACTGGAGGCCATGCAGTTCGCGTCCGCCCGGTCCTTCGTGGACATCGGGATCATGCTTGATAACGATGCCGAATTGCGCATGGTTGCAATCATCGGGACCGGTGTCGTTATCGAACGTATAGATGGAATCATAGCCCACAGTTCCTACCGAGCGCCAGAAGAGGTCGCCGAAGTAGACGATCAGGTCGGGCGGCACGCCGTTGCACTGCCTGTACACTTCCTGCGGCTTGAAGACGGTTGTGCCAATATTCACGCCGTCGGGATCAACGATGGCCTCGAACTTTGCCTTGAGTTCGCTGCGCACGGCTTCGTACTCTTCGGGCTGCACAGTGCCCTCCGGCTCGCGCCCGGCCACATTAAGGAAGATGCGCGCATAGTAGCCGCCATCACCCCACGCCTTCGTCCTGCTCCAGTCGATTTCACATTTGTCGATAGCGGTCAGGCTCTTTGGATACGACTTGAGTGTGAGATAGCCTTCACGGATGAGCCATTCGTTCACACAGATGCCGCCGTCCATCTTCTTCGCACCGTGGTCCGAGACGATGAAGACGGTGGTGTCATCATCGACGAGTTCCAGGATCTGACCGATCTCATTGTCGATATAGCGGTAGTAGTCGTGAATGCTGTTGTTATAGACGGGGTGGACCTGGTACTTGTGATGAGTGGGGTCGTGATACTTCCAGAGGCCATGATGGATACGGTCCGTGCCCATCTCGACAAACATGAAGAAGTCCCAATCCTTCTCTACCAGCCACTTCTTGACCAGCTTGAAACGCCGCTCGGTCATAGTGTAGATCTGGCGCAGCAGGTAATCCTTATCCTCGGTGCGGAAGTTTGGTACATCGACCAGGTAATCGCCAACAGCCTCCTCGATTTCGCGCATGGCGGAGGCAGGATAGGTATAGGGACGCTCGGGGTTCTTTGTCGATGGCGTCAGGAAGCATCCCACCTGAATGCCGTTTACCGGCTTCGGCGGATAGGTCTGGGGGACACCAACGGTAATGACCTTCTTGCCCGCGCGCGAGAGTACATCCCATACGCGGTCAGTTCTGACCGAATTTGAGTTTGCCAGCGTATATTTGCTATAGGTGTAATCGCCGCGATTGCGGAAGCCGTAGAACCCCAGCGTGCCGGGATCCTTGCTCGACATCATCGAACTCCAGGCCGGAACGGTGATCGCAGGGATACAGCTTTCCAGCTTGCCCCAGACGCCATCATCCATCACGCGCTTGAAATTCGGCAATTCATCACGCCATTGCTCAAAAACCAGCTCCGGGGCGGCGCAGTCCAGGCCGATCACCAGAACTTTTTTTCGTCTGCTCATGAATACTCGCCTTTCAATAGCACTTCTATCTCTTTATTTCAGTGTAGATGAGAGTACCAACGGTTTAGCCTTTTATCATCCGCGCCTCTGCAACATTTCCTCCGCCCGGCAAACTGTCGGTACTGAGCATACCACCTCTGACCGGTGAAATATGTTACCGGAGAGTGTAGAAGCGGTTACAATTCTCCCACTCACGTTATAGTTGCTCAACCTCCTGGCGCGAGGTCATCTCCCCAACAATGTAACACCTGTTTCTTTTCTTGCCTAGATGGACAACCTGAATGGGCTATTGATTCTCTCTATAAACAACCGGGGCTTTCCAGTTTTCGGCGCTGCCAGGACCACAGACCTCTATCGAGATAGGAACTACAGGAAAGCATTTCGCAGCCAGGGCAGAGGCACTATCGTGATGTGGATTGGGAAGATGTAAGATCCCTCCATCAGCTATAGATCAGAAGCAGCTTCCTTGCATCGCGAAAATGGGTATAGTCCCAATATGGCCCTTTACAAGTGACCATTTAGACACATATAATGCTGATTCGGCTCGCCCCTTACCTGGAAACCAGCGAGCCGATGCCTCAAGGGAACTAAATCTGAGCGGGGATACATGAAGCGATGCCACCGCGGCTTAATTGTCGCATCGGGCGACGTATGACGAGAAGAACACAAGTCCGCAGTCGAACTGCGGCGAGGTTTCCAACCGGGTCAATATGAGGAGGTTTTTATGAGCCAACCTGAAAAGAAGTCCAGGGGTTTCACAGCCGAGGAACGAGCCGCGATGAAGGAGCGCGCCAAAGAGCAGAAGGCGGAAGAGCGTGCCAATAAGAGCAGGGCGGAAGGCGAAAGCGACGTGCTTGCGAAGATCGCCGAGATGTCGGACCCAGACCGCACTATGGCTACGCGGGTCCATGAGATCATCAAAGCCAGCGCGCCAGTCCTCTCGCCGAAAACCTGGTACGGAATGCCCGCATATGCCAGGGACGGCAAGATTGTCTGCTTCTTCCAACCCGCACAGAAGTTCAACACGAGATACGCGACGCTCGGCTTCAACGACGCGGCGCACCTCGACGAAGGCGAAATGTGGCCGACCTCCTTCGCGCTGAGGGAGTTGACCGAAGCCACTGAGGCGAGGATCAGCGCGCTTGTGAAGAAAGCGGTGAGTTGAGGACGAAGATATGCCTATGATAGGCCCCGCGCAGTTGCCCAAAGTGGGCAACTGCGCGGGGCCTATCATTTTGCCGGGTTGAAATAGGCGCACATCACGACGGCGCTTTTGCTCATCCAGGGAATTGGTCAGCTACTAGGAATAGTAGGCTGATACTAGCAATCTCCGGCTGCTAACAGTGCGGAGGCGGCTTGCCAGGCTGTTCCATACCACAGCAACACCGCCCCCGCGAGTCAATTGACACTACGATTGACACCAAACTTAGGGATTACTACCAAAAAGATCATCCATCTTATCCGCCACATCTTGCTGCATCGAAGGCAGAACAGCGCCATACACTCCCAATGTGATCGCAATATCACTATGCCCCAGCAGCTTCTGCACCACATTCGGAGGCACCCCCATACTTATCAAGATGGTCGCCGCGCTGTGCCGCAGATCATGAAAGTGCATGCGAGGTAAACCGGCATCGGCAAGGAGCCTATAAAACTGGTTTCGGAGAACATTCCCAAGCAGAAACCCACCAACGCTGTTAGGAAAAACAAGGTCACGGTCTACCCATCTATCGCCTGCCTTGAGCTTCTTTTCGAGCCTCTTTTCCAACTGCAAAGCCCGGTGCTTCCTGAGAAGATCAACCAGGAAACGGGATATCTGGATAGTTCGCTTGCTCGATTCCGTTTTCGGCTCACCTTCTACAAAGTGAAATTTCGGCAGATAGTTTACAGTACGAGACACCTGGATCGTCCCCTTCGCCAGATCAATATCTGACCAACGCAAGGCCAGGATCTCTCCTTCCCGCATCCCTGTGCTCACCGCCAGAGCTATCAACACATCCAACTTCTTCTCTCTTGCTTTCTCCAAGAGGAGCAGTGCTTGCTCCGGGGTCAGTGCAACATGCTTCGGTTTCCTGGCTTTGGGCAGTTCCACATCTTCAGCCACATTGGAACCAACAAGCTTGATGCGCCTGGCATACGTTAAGGCTTTATGAAGCATGCCATGAAGCTGCCTCACACGACTCGCGGCCATTCCTTCCCGCAACTTCTTCGCGTAGAACGTCTGCACATGTTGTGTCGTCAGCTTCTGCAACTTAATATGTCCAAGCCCAGGGATGAGATGCCTCTGCACGATAATACGATTGATGCGATACGTACTTAACCGCACCGCTGGCTTCTGTACATCCTCTAACCAGTACGCTAAGAATTGCCCTACCGTTTGCTGTGGCCCTGTTGCGAGCGCTCCTTGTCGCTGCTGGAATTTTGCATCTTCCAGCAGCTTATAGGCGTCCCTCTCCGTTTTCGCGTAGAGGGATTTATACTTTCCGGTTTCCTCGACCTTAAACCTTGCTTCCCAGCGACCATCTTTGCGCAGAAAGACCGAACCGCCGCCGGGAACGCTGCGTTTGCGTTGTCGCCCCATTCTCTACTTCCCCTCCCTATGCTACTCCATGGGACTGTGGGCGCTCATGCGCCTTGAGCCACGCCTGGAGCGAGTTGGGATCGATACGCAGCATGCCGCGTAGTGTTATCGTGGGAAGTCCCTCCTGATAGATGTAGTTGTAGACCGTCTGCCGGCAGACCCCTAACTGAATCGCCACATCCGCCACGCTGAGGTAAATCTGATGAGCTGTAGAAATCTTTTTTCGACGGGCCATACGCATACCTCCTATGATGCAGGCGCTTCCTGAGCGAAGAGGCTCAGGAGGACGCGGATCCAACCAACAATAAAAGAGCCGCGCCAGGGCGCGACACCAAATGGGCAAAGATCGGGCGGGATAAGGTGTTTAGCCACCTGACCACATTGTTTGTTAGCAAGCATTGCTTGCCTCCTTATTGGATGCAATAGAACACGCTTACTCTGGGGACGGCACCGCTTAGCACGGCAGCAGTCACCAGAGCAAAGCGATCCATTTCGTGAAGAAGAAGGTTGATAGAACATGTTTCAAAATCAAGGGATTACGCACTTTCGCTCTCATCGGCCTCGGCTTGCGCCCAGAAAGGAGCATGGGAGGTTTCAGGCATCATCCATTGCCTGCGATGGTTCTGGCTCATCCCTCTGGCCTGCATCTGTGCAGGAGTCTGGCATTGGCGCTCTTTTTGAGTGAAGACGAACGCTACTGAGTAAGCTACCTTCTCACGCCGTCGTCCTGTTCGTGACAAGATTGTCGATCAGCGCGTCAAGGAGATGGCGCAAATCAGCGGCCAGCTCTTGAAAGGCTTCGTACTGGTCATCCGTATAGGTATGCACCTGTCGCATCTTGCGCCGATCCAGATAGCGCTGCACGAAGGCGCTGTGTTCAGCGAGACGCGTGCGCCGCAGGTCGAGCCATGCCCGCAGCTCCTCTGGTCCCATGTCTTCCAGATTGACACCTGGGTTCTTTCCTGCCATTGCTCCACTTCCTTTCCAGACACGGACCTCAACACAGCGAGGCAAGGCAGCGCCGCATGAGCAGTTCCATCACTGGCGGCGTCACCGCATTGCCCAGGAGCCTGATAATCTCCCGCCGGGTTCCCAGGAGAATGTAGGTCGCAGGGAAGGCCATCGCCGCCCGGATCTCTTCCCAGGAGAGCATCCGAAAGCCGCAATCTTCCACGCGGATCGGCAGCGTTGCGCACTGCCCGCCAGCCGTGACCAGAGCGTGGCGCTCCAGCGTCGTCACCGTTGGCGCTGCCTCTTCTACAGGCGCGAGCTTTCCGTGTTTGTAGTAGGTCAGGAGCCATGCTGGCGGCACAACCAGACCGTGATGATTGCCCGCGCCTACTATCGTTGAAAACGGATTGGCAAGGCTGCGTGGTCGATAATCACCCGTCTGATCGAGCAGGAACGGGGGAGGCATCACCAATCCGTGATGCTGACCTCCAGCACATACCGTCGCCAGGGCCTCGGCCACGCTCCCTGTGGTGGAGGTCCCGTGCCATTCCGCAATCAAGGGCAAGACCAGCGCCATCTCTTCGCGCGCGGTCTGGGTTGGAAGCGCTCGCTCTGCCGCCGGGAAAATCCGCCCCTCATCTGATCCTGCATGGCTCAAACTGAGCAGCAGGGGCGGGGACACGAGCGCTGTATCATCATAGGAGGTCCGGGGTGGGAAGGCTTGCGTCTCTACGGGCATTGCACGCGTATTCGGATGATTGAGGCCCGGCGAGAAGGGAGCCACCAGCGCCAGACCGTTATCGGTGGTCTGCGTGGGAAAGGGATGAGAGAGCGTCGCGCGCACTCTATCGCTCGTTTTGTTGACCTGGGCCAGAAAGGGCTGTCGGGCAAACTTCGAGAGGCCAGAGGCAATGCGCTGCATCGTCTTCTCACGCAGCGGCCTCTTGCGCTCCCCAATCCGTGGCGTAGGGATGGACCAGTCAATGGCGTTGGCCGCCGCGTAGTAGTAGGGCGTGACCTCGCTGGCGCAGGAGGGGCAGCGATACACATACTGCTGGCGGTACTTGCCATACTTGCGGGTCGGGTTCTTCCAGGACTGGCGCGATGCCACATCGCGTCCGCATTTGGGACAGAAGGCCCGAGGTTCTATACGCAGATCTGGCTTACGGTTGCCCCGTTTCCAGGCCACAAAGTAGAGGCGGTCTCGGCTCTGCGGCGTCGGATGGGCGAACATACTATTGAGGTACACGATCTCCCAGTCATAGCCGAGCGCCTGCCAGGCATGCAGCCAGGCGTCCCACATCACCCAGAGCCGCGCATCCACCACGTTCTCCAGAAGAACCAGTTCATAGTGGTGGCATTCGGCCCATCTAAGCGAGTCCCACATGGTGCAGCGCGATCTCTCTTCCGCCGGATCATAGCCTCGCTCCCCAAAGCCAGGGAGGGGAGATTGCCCTGATCCCCGACGCTTGCGTCCTTTGGCAAGCGTATGATTGGTGCATTCGGGCGAGGCCATCAAGATCGTCGTGCGCGGATAGCGCCAGGGATCGGCGCGGCTGATATCGGTCAGCACATGCGTGGTGTTGGGATAATTCGTGTTGTGGGTTTCAATAGCCACCGGCCAATGATTGAGCGCGAGTGTGACCTGCGCTCCGGCGCGCACGGCCCCGGTCGTCGAGCCGCCCGCGCCGCAGAACATATCCGTCACGCTAATATCCAGCGTCATCGGTTTTCCCCCTCCTCAAGAAGCAGGTCATCCCACTTGCGCATGGCCTCACACTGCATGGCAAGCGAGGGAGGAACCAGAGTGGTAAGCGAAGTGCGCAGCCAGTGAATCCCAAGAATGCTTTGCATGACGTGGGCGCTCACTCCCATCTGGAGCAAGTACGCGGTCGTTGTGCAGCGCAGGTCATGAAAGCGCAGATGGGGCAGGCCCGCCTCTGCGAAGAGCGCCTTGTAGTGTTGCCGCAATGCGTTCGGGCTGGCGTAATTGCCAACTGGATCAGGAAACACCAGGTCACGATCCTGCCAGGCGCTCCCGGCAAAGCGGCGCGCCTCTTCCTGCTGCCTGCGTTGCCTCTCGAAGGCCCGCAGCGTCACTCTGGGAAGGGCCATCATCCGCTCCCCTCCAGACACCCGCAGCTCTCTCACATGGTAGTAGGAGACGGCGCGACGCACATGAAGAGTCTGCTGGTCAAGGTCCATATCCTGCCAGCGCAAGGCGAGCAGTTCGCCGGAGCGTAGTCCGGTCGTCACTGCCACCGTCATGAAAGCTTCCAGGCGATGGCCTCGTGCGGTAGCAAGCAGGTGTTTGATCTGTTCAGCCGAAAGCACGCAGGCTCCCGGCTGGCGCTGAGACGATGGTTCTGAATGGTCTCTCTCTTTGTTGGTATCCATCACGGGATTTCCTTTCTGAACAGGTGAAAAGCGAGAACAAGAAGAAGTGAGTGCTTATGCCTATGGGTTACAGGGAGAGCCACGTGTGTTGTTCATAGCGCATGGACCTGCGCGCCTCTCTGAGCTTGCGACACCGAGGATCATGCTGCGAGCGCAGCGCGATGATCTCCTGTTCAGCCTGGGTAAGTGGGCGCACAGGCCGGGCGTAGGTTTCGATCCCCGCCGCATTGGTCCGCACGAGCCGAAAGCGCGCCGCGCGGTAGAGTGTGCCTTTGTGCCTTCTGGCGTCGCAGTAGGAGAGAACTTCGCGGATCTGGTATGGCTCCGACATCTATACCGGCGGCTTGCAAGAGAGGTAGTCAAACCCAATGCGCTCCAGTGCCAGGTCAATGATGTAGCTAGCGGCGCAGGAATGCCAGTTCCGCTTTCTGTCGTAGAACCCTGGAAGCACAGCGGGGCCAATTATCCCTGACGGGTGATACCACCGTCCGTCAGGTTGGAGCGCCGGGTCCAGCCAGACCCGCGCGAGATTGAGGACCTCCCAACGGGACAGGCGGCATCTGCTGCTGCGCACATCATCCACGCTGCCATACCAGCCGGTGACACGCGTCGCCTCCGGGCGGCCAAAGATCAAACAGCCCACCCGTTCGCCAAAGAGTGTGACCAGGAGAGCCACCGGACGACGAACGTCAACCGGCGTGTGGAGGTAGTGATGCGCTCTGACTTGCTCCTGTGCCCAGGCGAGACCCTCTGTATCGGCGAGCACAACGGCGAGCATATGTTTCACCACCTTTGCATGAGCTGCTGGATCCTCCCAGGACTCACATCACTCCAGCCACCGGGTTTGCAGCACAAAGAGATCTTTGGAGACGGCGTGAGGAATAGTGAGATCGGCGCGCGGCTCGCTGCCGGTCCAACCCTGCGGCCAGGTATTCGCCTCGATTAGCTCCAGGATGCGCCGCTCTTCTTCCTCGCTTATCAGGCTGATTGGCGGGCGTCCTTCGCGCCGTGCTCGTTGGTTGACTTCCTGCTGGAGTGCTTTGATTTGAGCAAGGCCGTAGTGTCGTGCCGCCATCGTCAGCGGCCCCATGCGCATCGCATGTCGGGGAAATGAGCCATCTTTGAGCCGCTGGGAGCCATCCTGCCGCAAGCGATGGCGCGGCTCGCGTAGTTCCGCATACAGTGGGCGCAACCGCTCCAGCGGCGCCAGATACGACCACTCAGGAAGGGCGAGCATCCGCGCGAGCATGTTATCCTCGCTCACCAGGTTGCAGCCGATACAGCCTGTGCGTGCATAGCTCTCCTGCGCCTCATCCCCGCCATAGATCTGTGCCACCGTTGCTGTCTGAAAGCCATAGCGTGGCGCAAAGAAGGTTAACCAATCCCACACATGACACACTCGCCAGTGCAGGATCGGCGCCAGCACGTCATCGACCGCCTGCGAAGGATTGAGGTGAAAGTAGCCCTGCCCGCACTCAGTGTCATCCTTTGAGCAGGAGAGAGCAATCCGCTTATCACGCGCAGCGCTCTCCCCTTCGCGCACCCCTGTTAACAGCAGCAGTTTTTCGCCTGACGCCTCGTGGATGCCAGAGAGCGCCAGATCCATCGGCTTGACCTTGAGGAGTCGGGTGCACCAGCGAAAACCGTTCCTGGGCGGAGGCACTCCCCGACCAAGCATATACACGAAGAATCGCTCATCGAGCGCCGGACGCACCACCTGTGCCTGCACACCGCGAGCGGCAAGCGTCTTGAGGGTTTCTAACGCGGCGAAGAGCAGCGGCGGCGCCTCCATGCCCGTATCGGCAAAGATCACACTGAACTGGCGCGGGGCCTGGAGCCGTCCGGTTTCGATGAGATGCATCAGGAAGGTGGCGACGGTGGTTGAGTCTTTGCCGCCACTGAACGCTACCACCCAATGCGGGTAGGCCGAAGCGTGCGCTTGCATGGTTTCAATAGTGAGCGCCATCGCTTGCTCAAGCGTCAGGCGT
>Ga0070740_10006117_pt1 | contig 10733 bp, 16 predicted proteins | sample Coa_R2_FD_67286 | JGI IMG/M metagenome (GOLD analysis project Ga0070740, IMG submission 67286) | Surface soil microbial communities from Centralia Pennsylvania, which are recovering from an underground coalmine fire - Coalmine... | ecosystem: Environmental > Terrestrial > Soil > Unclassified ...
CGCAGGCGCTATAATGGGTGATGTCGGCTGACGCCGCACACACGCGCTCGTAGCTTAGTGGATAGAGCACCAGATTGCGGATCTGGAGGTCGGGCGTTCGACTCGCCCCGAGCGCGCTCCCATTTCACCCGCGAAAGAGGCCCGCGAAGGGCCTCTTTTTGTGTCTCTATGGCGCCAGCCCCGCCGCCAGCCCCGCCTGGACGTCTATAATGGCCGGCTGCATCCACAGCGTTCCAACGGATGAGTGGTCACCAGCGCAAGCCGAGAAGTTGCTGGCGGCGGCCGGCTATGCCGGCAAAGGGCTTGACGTGTGGCTGCGCGACGGCTTCTTCGAGCAGCACTGCAAGGTCTTCCACAACCGCGCTTTCATCTGGCACGTCTGGGATGGGCGCAAGGACGGCTTCTCCGCCCTCGTCAACTACCACCTGCTCGACCGCGGGCACCTGGATCGCTTATTCTACACACACCTGGGCGCCTGGATCGCCGTGCAGCAGGCCGCCCGCACGGCGGAGGAGCCTGGCGCGGAAGCGCGCCTGGTGGCTGCACTGAACCTCCAAAGGAAGCTGGAGGCGATCCGCGACGGCGAGCCGCCATACGACATCTACGTGCGTTGGAAGCCATTGGAGAAGCAACCGGTGGGCTGGGAGCCGGACCTGAACGACGGCGTGCGCCTCAACATCCGCCCCTTCGTGACGGCGGGCGTGCTGCGCGGCAAGTTCACGATCAACTGGAAGAAGGACCGTGGGACCAACCCCGACGGCTCCCAGCGCCTGAACGATCTCCACTACACTCTGGCCGAGAAGCGCAGGGCACGCGAGGAGTCCTGACTGTAGCTCAAGCCCGATGCGCCGCGGGAGACATGACATCAACCCTCTTGCCGAGTTGCAGTATCGCGGCGTACTCTGGACGCACCGCAACGGGCGCGACTGGACGGTCGGCGCATTCCTCGGCTCGTCTGACGGACTAGGCATCGATGTCGCTGGCGCCGATCGCCCATCTGCGTGCCGCGGCACCGTTACAGGCCGCCTACTTCGATGGACTGCTGATCGCCGACGAGATACGTAGCCTGCTGCTGTGGCTGGACGATCCCGAGGGCTTCCGCGCGACCGTCGATGCGGCGATGTGGGACTCGTTCCGCGACCTATGCCGGCGGACGTACGGCATTGACCCAGAGAGCGATGGCCCACTGAGTGCCGCCGAGCGGTTGGGTGACCGCCGAGGGGCATGGGAAGCTGTGTGGCAGCGCTTCGCCGAGGCGCCGCGCCTCTATCCCAACCTGCCCGACCTACTCCGCCGCGCCCGTCCGCAGGCTGCGTTGCCGCTCTTCGGCTCGTCGGACGCGTGGCCACAGGACAACGAGGCGGCCGAGGAGCAATTGTGCGCTCACCTGCTCGCCCTTGGCGATACGCTTGCCCCCGAGGCCCGTGCCGAGATCGAGGCGCTGGAGAAAGATCATGGGGCGCGCCGGGGTTCCGTGTGGGCGACTTTGGGGCAGGCGCCGCTGGCTATGGCGCTGGAGGCGTTAGCTCGACTGGCGCGCGATACTGCGCGTCCCCTCGGCGGCACGACGGCTGGCGAGATCGCCGCGGCTTACGCCGAGTGGGGCTGGACGGTCGACCTGGCCGTGGTCGCCGCGTTGGCGGCGGCCGAGGAGAGCGCGCGTGTCGCAGCCGTCGGCGCGGCTGTGAGATCACTCTACCGGCCCTAGCTCGACGCGGCGGCGCAGGCCATGCAGAAGGCCGTGGCCACAGGCGTTCCGGCGCAGACCTATCCGATCAAACCTATCGCCGCACCCGAGGACGGGACAGTGATGCTGTTCAGCGATGGCCTGCGCTTCGACGCGGGGCGTCGCCTTGCCGGGGCGCTCGCGGGCCGCGGACTGGCCTGTGAGGTTGCCTGGCGCCTCACGCCCTTACCGAGTATTACTGCCACGGACAAGCCGGCCGTCTCGCCGGTGGCCGGCGCGCTCACTGGTGGGCCAAAACTGGAGCCGGTCGTGGCGGCGAGTGGCACGCGGGTGGATGTGAACGTGTTGCGCCGGCTACTCCGCGAGGCTGGATACCAGGTGTTGCAGGGCGACGAGACCGGCGATGCAACTGGCCGCGCCTGGACGGAGTTGGGCGCTATCGACAAGTACGGCACCGAGCACGGATTGAAGGTGGCCCGACATCTCGACGGCGAGATCCGTGCCCTGGAGCGACGCGCGGCCGATCTTCTTGAGGCCGGCTGGCAGCGGGTCGTGGTGGTGACGGATCACGGCTGGCTGTTGCTGCCCGGCGGCTTGCCCAAAGTAGAGCTACCTGAGCACCTGACGGAGGTGCGCAAAGGGCGTTGTGCCCGGCTCAAGAGTGGCTCGATCACCGACCAGCAGACGGTGCCGTTTCGAGTTGTTGAACGGCCTGCGCGACGATTATGCCGTGCTCATCGTGGACGACGAGCGGCGGCTGCGCGGCATAGTGACCAGCTATGACGCGACCGACTATTTCCGCCGCCGTGCGCAGGACATGATGTTGGTTGAAGACATCGAGACCGTGCTGAAGGAGATGATCCAGGCAGTATTTGCAGACCAGGATGGCAATGTCGACGACGAGCAACTGGCCGCGGCAATCGCCGACGTCACCGACGCCAATGCCGAGCTGCGCAAGCAGTTCAGCAAGGCCCTCGACCACTACATCAATCTCGCTGGTAAGGGCAGCGCCGCGAATCACGAGTGGGTAGACACGGTCTTCTCCACCCATCTCGCTCGCAAGTCTGCTATGAAGGCGCTGGGCGATTTGACCTTCGGGGAACTCATTGAGGTTCTACTGCACAAGAGCAAGGCGGACTACGTCAGGTCCGCTTTCCAGCTCGAGCCAAAGGCGATTAGGACGGTGCTGAACTCCGTGCGCGAGACGCGTAACGCCCTGGCTCACTTTCGAGGGGCCATATCGCCCAAGCAACGCGATCAGCTCCACTTCTGCATCGACTGGCTCACGCAGCGGCAGAAGGAATTGACCGCCGTCAGCTCCAACAAAGCGCCGAGCACAGGCCGTACGGGAGGCGAATCCGTTGTGCCGATCGACCGCGCCATAGCCAGACTTCGCAGCACGACTGCGGGGGAAGGTCGGTACGAGGCGCTCGTGCAGTATTTGGCCGATCAGCCAGAGGATCGCGACACTTTTGGCCTCACCTTCGCGGAGATCGAGGCCATCATTGGCGACAGGCTACCTGAGTCGGCGCGAGAGCACCAGTCGTGGTGGGACAACAACCCCGATACGTATCCCGCTCAGTTGTGGCTCGACGCCGGCTGGCGTAAGGCGCAACTCGACATGGCCGAAGAACGCGTGACATTCGCACGCCTCAAAGGATTCAAGACGTTACAGCGCGCGTAACGACCGCTCAACCAGCGATGTGCGAATATCTTGCACGCCACTGCACATCGGAACTGTGGTTTCACTCACTCGCGTGCCATCGCAGCCGACATGTTCGGCGATCTCGGCATGGTGGCTAAGCGCGCCGATTAGACCTGGGATTGTGCTATCAGCCCGCAATAGGCTACTTCGTCCGTCCGGAGATTGTAGCCGGCAATCTCGTCAATGTACTCGATGTCCTCAAGTGGGACACCAGGGAAGAAGGCCGCGAGAAGCTGAATATCCCACTCGGCCGGGAGGGGCAGGGCGCCGGGGAGGAGGCGACGCGTGATGGCCACGTAGAGGATACCGCTGGCGCCGTTCTCAAAGGCGACCCGGACGCACACGCGCCCACCTATCACGTCTTCTTCGATCTGCCCTGGATGCGCGATGGCACGCTGTCGTAGGCACGGCACGTCGTCAGACAGGGCGCGGGCAAAGGTCGGCCGGCGTTGGTCGACCACGCGTTCGACGTCTGCTCGCGTGGGCAGGAGTCGTCCGTTACGCAGGAGCTGCTCGAAATAGGGATAAGAGTCATCGGCACTGCCCTGCTCATGCCAACGCGCCGCCAGCAGCCAGACGATGCCCGCCGCCTCGTGGTGCCAGGTCGCCGCGCGATAGCGCCCACTGTGAAGTGAGTAGGCCACGAGCGTCGGTAGCAGTGCCTGGATGGTTTCGGTGCCGATCGGATGCGCGCTACGCCTCTCGACAAAGTCGGCGATGACCTGATGCGCGCCGACGAGGTCGACGATGGGACGATCACATGCCTCAGGAGCGAGTCCCAGGTCCTCGGTCAGACACCGGCACGTGGCGCTGAGGGTCCACGCGGGCTCGCCAGGCATAATGATTCTTGGGCGTGCCAATGGCTACGACGGTATGGTGGCCATGATAGCGTCGACCTCGGCATCGCGCGCGGAGGCTGAGGCACGCATAAGGCGCTCAAAATCGCCACTGGCAAGGGCCTGCTGTGTTTCCGAATAGAGCCGGCTTAGCTCCTTACGATGGTTCACAAGATACTCGGCAAGCGCCTCGTGAATCACCTGTGCACGGCTTTGCCGGCGTAGCTGGGCGAGCACGTCAAGGGCGCTGTCATCATCTGCGAAAATCCGGACCGGCTTGCTCTTCGTCGCCACTGTCGCCCTCCTGTAACACAGTTACAATGTTACATCGGATTGGCGAGCTTGTCAATGGCCCGATTGGTTCGCGTCGTTGCTCCGATGCTCATGACGGGCGGGCAAGTGCTCATTGGAAGTGCGAGGCGTAGAGCCTCCAGCCCCGCCACCAGCCCCACCTGACCGGTAGAATCCACTAGCTACCAGGACGTTCCATACGCTTGTATTGAGCGTGAAGCAAGCGTAGTCAGTAGGCTCTCCACGCGTGATACATCCCCGTTCCTCAGATGCGGATCTGGAGGTCGGGCGTTCGACTCGCCCCGAGCGCGCCATCTGTTAACGCGTATCGAGCGGCTCTAGCTGCTCCGGTCCTTCGTGTGACGCCGAGTATGATGTAATGGGCATGTAACACGCCGCCTTACACCACTCCTTCACGTGGCTCCGGTGCATGTCGAAACAGCACGGCGCCGATCTTATCAGCGACACCAGCATGCTCGGCAGGCAGCACATGCGCGTAGATGCTCAGGGTGATCGCCACGTCCGTGTGGCCGACGCGCTGACTGACCGCTTTGATGTTGGCACCTTGCTGAATGGCCAGCGTCACATGCGTGTGGCGCAGATCGTGGATGCGAATGCGCGGAACGCCTGCGCGCTTTACCAGCCGATTGAAATCACGCTTCAGGTTGTCGGGGTGAATAGGCGTGCCGCTGGTAGACGCAAAGACGAGGTCGTGATTGTGCCACGCTTCCCCCGCGGCAAGACGGCGTTCGTTCTGACGATACTTGTGTTCGCGCAAGGCATCAAGAACCTCTTGTTGGACTGGAACGTCGCGCCGACTGCTTTTGGTCTTGGGCGCTTTGATATCAGGTGCGCCGTGCAGCCGCCCGATGGTCTGGCGGACGCACAGAACACGGCGCTCCCAATCGACATCGCGCCAGCGCAGGCCCAGCACCTCGCCTCGACGCATCCCCGTCGCCAGCGCGACCAACCACACGGGCCCGTAGACGCTCTCGTGGCACACGGACAGAAACTGGCGTGCTTCCTCAGGGGGCCAGGTGCCCATCTCCTTTGGCGTCACTCGGGGCGGCCTGACGACATCGGTCACATTCCTGGCCAGGAGTCCCAGATGCACGGCCTGCTTCAGGGCTTGAGCAAGATGCAGATGGCATAAGCGGACGGTACGCGGACCGCATCCCGCCGCTAGCTTGGTGCTGTAGAACGTCTGCACCTGCGCTGGCGTCAACCGCTGGACGGGCACGGCACCTAAGAGCAGGGTGATGTGGACACGGGCGATGGTCTCGTAGCGATCGAACGTCGCCGCGCTCACATTGTGGCGGGCGTAGGTCTCCAGCCAGTAGCACAGCGTTTCCGCAACCGTTTGTGTCGAGCGGCCAATGGCCATGCCCGTCGCCATGACGACGTGCTGTCCAGCGAGGAACGATTCAGCCTCGCTGCGGGACCTGAATGAGCGCTTGTGTTGGCCGCGCTTCCCCGTCGCGTAGTCGGGCACGTCGTACTAGGCGTCCCAACGCAGTGTGCCACTGCGTAACGCGCGCTGATGAATGCTGCCTCGTGCCATCAATGGTCTGCTGCCTTTCTAGCTCTCCCCATCTGGTGGCCTCTTCACCAGCCGTTGCCGACCCCGCAGGCCTCGATGCCCTGCCGGATGCGCGTGGCCGCGTCGGTGGCCAGGCGCGACCCGCCGGAGAGAGCAATCCAGTACTCGTCGTTGAGGTAGCGCACCCACGCCAGCTCGTCCGGGGCGATGAGAGCGCGGTACCAGCGCACGGCGGCAGGCATGGCCGTGAAGACGTCGGCGTTGCGCCCATAGCCGCGATACGTGCCGAGCAGGCGACGGCGATAGGCGTTCTCGTTCGCAGCGGCGAGATCCGGCCGTTCCACGATGCACGGATCGCGACCGTCGCGGTGCAGCAGCTCCAGGATAGCGGGACGAAAGCGCGACGAGGCGATCTCCGTGCGCAGGAACACGGCGACCATCTCATCCTCGGCGATGGCGTGGAGGAGCTGTATGGCGGACCTCTGGGCTGCGGCGGGGCCGGCTCAGCCCCGCCGCGCGGGCGCCGCCGCGGTGTCCCCCGGTCCCCCATCCCCGACCACCGGTGGTGTGGCGAGCCAGGCGCGGATGGCCTGCGCGTGCTCTCGGTAGTGCGCGTACGAGTTGTTCGCCACCAGCGTCCAGGGCGCCACGTCCTCCGGTAGCCCCAGGCGCCGCGGATCGTTGAGGAGGTCATCGGGGCACGCGGCGATGACGGCCAGGAGCTGCCCGAACACCCGCTCAGACTCCGCCAGGACGTCGTGCAGCGGGCGTGTGCGGCTCTCTTCGGCCAGGATGACGTTGCGTTCATCGATGCTCAGCGCCCGTAACCCCGTGCGGACGAACGGGTCGCCCCGCAGGATCGTCTGCGCCCCCTCCACGATCACGCCCTCATACCAGGTGAGGTGTGCCACGATCTGCTTGACCGACCAGGCCCCCTCCACCCCCGGCACGTCCATGCGCTCTAGGCCGACCGCGGCCAGCACGGCGTGCCAGCGCGCACGCTCCTCGCGCAGGATCGCGGCGAGGCGCACCGCGGTCATCGGCCCCTCCTGCGCCAGACGCGCGACCTCGTCGGCGCGGGCCGGGCTGGTGTGGCCGAGCGCCAGCAGCCAGGCTGCGCCGGCAGCGGCCACGCCCGCTTTGAGCGCGTCTTTGCGGGAGAGGAGGCCCGCTGACGGGTGCGTCCGGTCCGGGGGCGTGGCGCCGCGGCGCTGCTCCACCGCGCGCTGGAGGGCCGCCTGGATCTGCGGCGGTGCGGGGACGGCGTGGAGTGCCTGGTCGAGAGCGCCGACGAGACGCTTCAGGGCGGTATCAGCGGGCTCCCGCAGCAGGTCGGCGTAGCGCTCAGGGGGTGTCGTCATGGTAGTGCTCCTTCAGGGTGTGCAGGGCACGGGTGATCTGCTTGCGCGTGGCCTCCTCGCTCTTGCCGAGCACCGCGCCGATCTCGGCCAGGGTGAGCTGGGCTGTGAAGCGCAGGATCAGCGCCTCGCGTGTGGAGGCATCCAGGCCGGCCAGGAGCGCGTACAGCGGCGCGAACGCCTCCCGCTGCAAGAGCGCCCCGTCGGCTGTCTCTGGTGCGCACGGGTGAAACGCCTCGGGCAGCGTCTCCCACGGCACAGTGGGGCGCTGGCGCCGCTGCCAGTCGGTCGCGGCGTTGCGGGCGATGCGAAAGAGCCAGGCCGCGACGGACACGCCCTGGCTGCGGTAGCGCGGGAGGGCATCGAGCGCCTGCATGAAGACCTGCTGGGTCAGGTCGGCGGCATCCTCAGCCGTGCCCGTCCGCGTGCGCAGGTAGGTGTAGAGGCGATCCTGGTAGCGGGCGTACAGCGGGCCGAACGCGGCGACGTCGTGCTGGGCGGCCCGCACGAGCTGCTGTTCCTCTGTGGCGTGCGCCTCCTCCGGACCCTGGCCGACCTTCCCCGTGTCCCGAGACATGGACCCACTCCCTCACCCGCGTGGCCGCCCGTCGCGTCCGCTCCCTACTCCGTACAACGCAGCAGCCCCGTCACACCGGACACCCGGCGTCCCGCTCAGGCAGGGGACACCCGATAGCGGGTCTGCGCCAGGAGGCGGGCCGCGGTGTAGGCGTCCTCCACGGAGAGGAGCGTGACCTCCGGATGCGCCGCCTGCCAGGCCGCGCCGGCCTCCGGTCCGGCGAAGAAATGCACGTGCTGACAGAAGGCGCCGCGCACGTCGCCGCAGGCGTCCGCGGCAGCGGGGAGCACCAGGGAGACGAGGGCCGCGGCCGGGTCCAGGTCCACGACCCCCGTCGGCGTGGCGGTGAGCCGCACCGCGGTCCCGCTCACCGGGCAGCGCGACGCGACCTGGGCGCTCTGGCCGAGCACGAGGGGATACAGCAGCGTATCGAGCGCGCACCAGGTGTACAGAGCGTGTCCGTTGACCTGGAACTGGTGCGGCGTGGGCACGAGGGAGAGCCCGGCCGCGACGATGTCGCCCCGCTCATCGGTAGCGAGGTTGGCAACCTGGCGCAGCGTCGCGTCCACGGCCGCGCGGGAGCAGCCCAGGGCCGCCGCGAGACGGTCGCGCGAGACCGGTTGCCCCTCAGCCAGAAGCCGCACGAGCTGCGTGCAGAGGGCGGCGCAGGCGTCATCCTCGCGACACAGACGGGCCGCCAGGAACGGGCCAATGGCCTCCACTGCGGCGGTCATGGGAGTGCCTCCCTCCGGGGCAGGCGCCGCACCGCCGCCCGCACCAACGCCTCGGGCGGGACACCGCTCTCCCCGTCCGCCGTCCGGTACAGGCGACAGCTCAGGGCGCCGCCCGGCTCGTCGGCGCGCGCCGGCTCGATGTCCCGGCCATTGACGCGCACGGTCGGCGAGCCCAGGAAGCCCCGCGCCACCGCCTCCTGCGGCGTTTCCACCACGATCGTGGTCACGGGCTCCGTCCGCCCCTCCTCGGCGAACACACGGCGCAGCAGCGCCTCCGTGGCCGCGGCGGAGGGGCAGCCCGCGACAGACAGCAGCTCGATCATCGTTCCCGCTCTCTCCTGTGTCGGCATCGTCGTCTCCGTCGTGCGCCCCCTCGCCCGGGCGGGTCAGGCGCCCGCGCTCCGCGGCGCGTCATCCCCCGCACCCAGGAGCGCGCCGCCGGCGTCCAGGCGCGTGCAGCAGGCGATCTGGGCCGCATGGTCGGCCATGACGGTGCGCGCCAGGGCCACCAGGTCGCGGATGCGCGGATCGCTCACGCGGTACCAGACGTAGCCGCACCATTTCAAGCAGATCAGGGCATTGGAGACGCGCGCCTGGCGCAAGCCCAGCCGCGTGACGATCTCACCGACGGTGTGGGGGCGCTCCAGCAACGCCTCGACGATGCGCAGCCGGGTGGGGTCGGCCAGTCCCGTGAAGAAGCGGGCGGTCAGCTCCGTGGCTGCCATCGGCGTGGGGCGGCGCTCCTGTCCGCTCATGGTCTCGTCCTTGTCAATACATCATGATTTCATGATATGAGCGAGCGGTGACGCGCGTCAAGGAGGCGGGACACGCTGTTCGGGACTCTCGACCCACAGGGTCAGTTGCTGCCAGTCGTCGGTCGGCGCCCGGCCGGGGCGCGGCTTGATCGCCATGGCCGGCGTCCCCGCAGGCTAGGCGCTGGGCCGGGCCGGCGCCCGGCCGGTGCGCAGCCGCCCCAGGACGAGGAGGGCGACAAGGGAGACCAGCATCCAGGCGGCGAGGTAGAGGAAGGCCGTCTGGCCTGAGACGCCCGTCCAGAGCGCCCCAAGTCACCGCGCAGCACCGGCCGCAGCTTGATGCGGACCGGCTGGTGCGTACGCACCGTGGGCCGCGCGATCTGGCGGATCGCATAGACGATGGCCAAGGCCGCCAGCAGGCCGGGGATGACTGAGAGCAGGATGGCCGTGCGCACGCCCAGCGCGCTGACCAGGAGCAGCGCGAGCAGCGGTCCCCCGACCGCGCCGAGGTTGTCCATCATGCGCTCGAAACCGTAGGCCCGCCCGTAAGTCCCGGCCGGCACAATGTCGGCCAGCAGCGCGTTGCGCGCCGGGACACGTAGCCCGCGCGCTGCCCAGGCCGCCCCCCGCAGCACCCCGACCTGCCACACGGCACCAGCGATACCCAGCAGGGCGGAGAGGACGGCGGTGCTGCTGTAGCCCCCGACCGCGACCGCGCGGCGGCGCCGCAGGTCATCGGCCAGGGCACCCCCGGCGAGACGGGCGGCGCCAGCCAGGCCGTCGGCGATGCCTTCGATGACGCCTAACGCCGCGGCCGGGGCGCCCAGCGTACTGGTCAGCAGGCTGGGCAGCAGCGCGGTCGGGATCTCGTGGCCCAGGTCAGCGAGGAAGCTGGCCGCGCCGATCCCGCGCACGCCCGGTATGAACCACGCCGCCGGCGCACTCGCCGTCCCAGCGGGAACCGTCTCGCCCCCAGCGGGCGCCACAGAATCGGAGGGAGACGGAGACATGGCGGTTTCTGCTGTCCTCACATCGTCTGGTGGAGACCACGGCCGAGCACCTCGGTTAGGCGCATGCTACGGAGCACGTCCAGGGCGGCCATCCGCCCCAGCAGCGGGGCCAGGGGACCAACCCACGTCGGCGATCGCGTCGGTCAGCGCGGTGGCACTGTGCCCGGCCAGACCGCTGGTGACGAGCATCGGATAGCCCCCTTTTCTGTGGTGCGCGGTCGGACAGGGTCAGGAGTCTCC
>Ga0070740_10006119_pt1 | contig 10732 bp, 7 predicted proteins | sample Coa_R2_FD_67286 | JGI IMG/M metagenome (GOLD analysis project Ga0070740, IMG submission 67286) | Surface soil microbial communities from Centralia Pennsylvania, which are recovering from an underground coalmine fire - Coalmine... | ecosystem: Environmental > Terrestrial > Soil > Unclassified ...
TACGCCATGCCGAACAGACCCGATTCCAGCAGATTGCGCCCGATGTCGTCGGTGCCGAGCAGGGCCTGCGCCACCATCGCCAGCGCGGCCAGCGCCGCGAACAGGCCACCCACGCGGGGTGGCAACAGCAGCGCGCCGGCGCCGACGTTGATCACCAGCATCGCGGCGACGCCGGTATGCGCGGCCGGCAACAGCAGCGCGGCAATCAACGCGGCGATCACGTCCACGCCCAAGCAGATACTGACGGTGACGATCAGATGGCGCGGGGGCTGGCGCGTTCGCCACAGCACCACCAACGCGAACAGCAGATAGACCAGCGCGACGATGCGCGCCGCCGCCGGCGCGCGCATCGGCATCCAGTCGACCAGCGCTTCGCTGAAGGTGAGGCCGACATACACCAGCGCGACGAATACCCGGTAGAGGCGCAGCACGTACAACTCGCGGCGGATGTGTTCGCCCGCGAGGGGTGCCAATCGGGTACCGGCGGCGCTGATGTTCGACACGGCCCGATGATCGTGCGTGCGCGCGCCGCATACAAGTGCGGCGGCGACAGACATGACGGAGTCTGCCGCGGCGCCGACCCGTCATTGGACTTGGCCCGCGCTTGCCGCAACAATAGGGTCTTTTGTGCGCCGGTCCATCGGCGCAAAGATCGAAAAGCGGCTATCCATGGCCGCGGTGGAAATTTGCGATCGTCCATGATCGCGGAGATCAAAAAGCGGTCATCCATGACCGCACTCTTAAAAGAGGCAGTTCTACATGAACTTTCACGAATACCAAGCCAAGCAGTTGTTCGCCGAATTCGGCATCGCGGTGCCGGCCGGCAAGGTCGCGGACACGCCCGAAGCAGCCGTCGAAGCGGCTCGCGCGCTGGGCGGCGAGCAGTGGATGGTGAAGGCACAGATCCACGCGGGCGGGCGCGGCAAAGCTGGCGGAGTGAAGTTCTGCAAATCGCTCGACGAAGTGAAAGCCGCCGCGGCCGGCATGCTCGGCAAGAACATGCAGACGTACCAATCCGGCGGCCGTGCGCTGCCGGTGAACCGGGTGCTGGTCACCGAAGCCACCGACATCGCGAAAGAGTTGTATCTGTCGATGCTGATCGACCGCGGTGCGAAGGCGGTCGCATTCATCGCCTCCGCGCGCGGCGGCGTGGACATCGAACAGGTGGCGCGCGAGACGCCCGACGACATCCACACCGTGATCGTGGATTTCGTGCAGGGTTTGCAGCCGTATCAATGCCGCCAGCTCGGCTTCGCACTGGGACTGAATCCCAAGCAGGTGAACCAGCTCACCAAGATCATGCTGGGCATGTACAGGCTGTTCAATGAGAAGGATCTCTCGCTGATCGAATTGAATCCGCTGGCGATCGTGAAATCCGGAGATCTCCTGGCGCTGGACGGCAAGGTCAATTCCGACGACAACGCGGAGTTTCGTCATCCGAAATTAGCGGCCATGCGCGATATATCGCAGGAAGATCCGGCCGAAGCAGAAGCCGCGGCGAATCACTTGAACTACGTGACCATGGACGGCTCGATCGGCTGCATGGTCAACGGCGCGGGCCTGGCGATGGCGACGATGGACGTGATCAAGCTGGCCGGGGGCGAACCCGCGAACTTCCTGGACGTCGGTGGCGGTGCGACCAAAGAGCGCGTGACCGAAGCGTTCAAATTGATTTTGTCGTCCGACGAGGTCCGCGCGATCCTGGTCAACATCTTCGGCGGCATCGTGCGTTGCGACCTGATCGCGGAAGGCATCATCGCAGCGGTGAAGGAAGTCGGCCTCACCATTCCGGTGGTCGTACGTCTGCAAGGTACCAATGTCGAACAAGGCCGCGCGCTGCTCGCCAATTCCGGCCTGAAGATCACGCCGGCGGATGATTTGAACGATGCGGCACAAAAAGCGGTTGCAGCGGCGAAAGTTGCTTAACAAGGAATCGAACGAATGTCCGTTCTCGTCAACAAGAACACCAAGGTCGTCTGTCAAGGATTTACCGGCCAGCAGGGCACGTTCCATTCCGAACAGGCGCTGGACTACGGCACCAAGCTGGTCGGCGGCGTGACTCCCGGCAAGGGCGGCAGCGAGCACATCGGCTTGCCGGTCTACGACACCGTACAAGATGCGGTGGACGATACCGGCGCCGATGCGTCGATGATCTTCGTGCCGCCGCCGTTCGCGGCCGATGCCATCCTCGAAGCCGCAGCCGCCGGCGTGCGCGTGATCGTGGCGATCACCGAAGGCATTCCCGTGCTCGACATGCTGCGCGTCAAGAACGTGCTCAAGGAATATCCGGAAACCGTGCTGATCGGCCCGAACTGCCCGGGCATCATCACGCCCGGCGAATGCAAGATCGGCATCATGCCTGGCCACATACACAAACCGGGATCGGTCGCGATCGTGTCGCGCTCGGGCACGCTCACCTACGAAGCGGTGTTCCAAACGACCAACGTCGGCCTGGGTCAATCGACCGTGATCGGCATCGGCGGCGATCCGATCCAGGGCATGAATTTCATCGATTGTCTGCGGCTGTTCCAGGACGATCCGCAAACCAAGGGCATCATCATGGTCGGCGAGATCGGTGGCAGCGCGGAAGAAGAAGCCGCCGAATTCATCGCCGAGAACGTGACAAAGCCGGTCGTCGCTTTCATCGCCGGCGCCAGCGCGCCCGCGGGGAAGCGCATGGGCCACGCCGGCGCGATCATCTCCGGCGGCAAGGGCACCGCCGCGGCCAAGTTCGCTGCGCTGGAAAAAGCCGGCGTCACCACGGTGAAATCGCCGGCGGATCTGGGCAGGACGCTGGCAGAGAAGCTCGGGTAGGAGCGAGCGTGCTCGCGACCGATCGTCACGTGTGGAACATTGTATCGCCTGCACGCAGGCTCCTACGACGGACGGATGATGATCTTGCGTTTCGCCCTTGCACAATACGATTTCCCGGTCGGAGCGATCGCCGCGAACGCCGCGCGCATGCGCGAACTCTCGCGCGAAGCGGGCGAACGCGGCGCGGCGTTGATCGCGTTCCCGGAACAATCGCTGTGCGGCTATCCGGCCGAGGATCTGCTGTTGCGCCCCGGCTTTCTCGCCGGTTGCGAGCGGGAACTGTCTTCGCTTGCGAGCGAGGTCGACGGCATTACCGCGATCGCTGGGCATCCGCATGCGGTTGGTGAGGTGTACAACGCCGCGTCGGTGATCGCGGATCGCGAAATCCTCGCGACCTATCACAAGCAGGCTCTGCCGAATTACACGGTGTTCGACGAGAAGCGCTGGTTCCGTCCAGGTCACGAGCCGCTGGTGTTCGATTGCCAAGACGTGCGCATCGGCCTGCTGATCTGCGAGGACATCTGGGAGGCCGAGCCGGCGGCGAAAGCCGCGGCGGACGGCGCGCAATTGCTGCTGGTGATCAACGCCTCGCCTTACGACACGCATCAGGCCGCCACGCGCGAATCGCTGCTGGCGCAGCGCGCGAGAGAGAACGATCTGCCCATCGCCTACGTCAACGTGATCGGCGGCCAGGACGACCTGCTGTTCGACGGCGCATCGCTGCTGGTCGCGGCGAACGGCGAACTGATCGCGCGCGCGCCGTCGTTCGAGGAGCACTTGCTGTTCGCCGAATTCGATGCGCAAACGCGCTCTCTGCGCGCGCTCGACTGGCCTGCGCCTGACGACGGGAGTGAAGAAGCGATCATGTACGCCGGCCTGGTGCGCGGCGTGCGCGACTACGTGCGCAAGAACGGCTTCAGCGACGTCCTGCTTGGACTGTCCGGTGGCATCGATTCCGCGCTGACGCTCGCGATCGCAGTGGATGCATTGGGCGCGGAGCACGTCGCCGCGGTGATGCTACCCTCGCGTTACACCTCCGAATTGTCGTTGCGTGAAGCGCGCGCGCAGGCGCAAACGCTCGGCGTTCATTATCTGGATCTCCCGATCGAACCCGCTTTCGAAGCCTTCGTGCGCACGCTGGAGCCTGTGTGCGGCGGCCACGAACCTTCCGATCTCACGCAACAGAACCTGCAATCGCGCGCGCGCGGCGTGTTGCTGATGGCGCTGTCGAACCAGACCGGCGCGTTGCTGCTTTCGACCGGCAACAAGAGCGAGATGGCAGTCGGCTATGCGACCTTGTATGGCGACATGTGTGGCGCATACGCACCGTTGAAGGATGTTTACAAAACGCAGGTGTACCGGTTGGCGCGATGGCGCAATGAAGCAGGGACGAGGGACAAGGGACCAGGGACCGGTCAAAGCGCGCGCTCTTGGTTCCCGATCCCCCGTGAGTCCCCGATTCCAAATGCCGTTATCGAACGTCCTCCCTCGGCCGAACTGCGTGCCGGCCAGACCGATCAGGATTCGCTTCCGCCATACGACGTGCTCGACGGCATCCTCGTGCGCTATATCGAAGGCGCGCAATCGCAAACGGAGATCATCGCCGCCGGTTTCGACGCAGAGATCGTGCGTCGCACCGTGCGCATGGTGCTGGCCAACGAATTCAAGCGGCGGCAATCCGCACCCGGTCCACGGGTATCCACTTGCGCCTTCGGCCGCGAGCGTCGCTATCCCATCAGCGACGCCTGGAAATGATCCATCGCCGCCCGCGCTTCCGCGCCACTTCCTTCATCGGGAATAATGGCTATGCTAGCTTTAGCGCGTTCCATCGCCCAAGGATGACCACTTGCTGCGCCGACCTCCCACGCCGAAGCCGCGCGCGCTGGTTCTTGCGATCGCGTTGAGCGCCCTGCCCGCAGCCGCAGCCGTGGCGCAAGAGGCCAACGTGGTCTGTCCTCTGGGTGCGTTCACCTGTCCGCGCCACCACAACGATTTCTCGTTGTGCAAGAAGAACGATCTACTGGACTTCTACGTGCCGGGGCTGCCCACCACCGGCGATGCTTCGCTGGCGCCTTCGGAGGTGCAAGCCGATCGCGCCGAAAGTCCCGACAGCAACATCTTTCATTTGTATGGCGACGTGCGGCTGCAGCGGCTGGACCAGCTGCTGCGCGCCGAGCGCGTCGACTACACGGAGGACACCAGCGAATATTCCGCCCAGGGCAACGTCCGCTATCAGGACCGCAACGAGTTGATGTCCGCCGATTCGATGCAGGGCACCACCGATCCGGAACATGGCGTGGCCGACAACGTGCGCTATCAGATGCTTTCCTCGCGCGGCAACGGCACCGCCAGGCAAGTGACGGTGGTGGATCAGGATCATGCGCTGTACTCGCAGGGCAATTTCTCCACCTGTGATCCGAGCAACCGCGTGTGGGAAATCCGCTCGAACGACATGGCGGCCGACGAGACCACCGGCGTCGGACGCGCGCACAACGTCACGCTGAGGGTGAAAGGCGTGCCGATCCTGTGGCTGCCGTACATGCGCTTTCCGATCAACGACGAGCGGCAGACCGGTTTCCTTTACCCGAGTTTCGGCGCCAGCGGCAATGCGGGGTTCCATTTCGCGCTGCCCTACTATCTCAATCTCGCGCCCAATTACGACGCCACCCTTACGCCGATTCTCTACGCGAAGCGCGGTGCGATGCTGGGTGGCGAATTCCGTTATCTGCTCGGCAACAGCAAGGGCATCCTGCAAGTCGACTACATGCCGAAGGACAAGGTGACCGATCAGGATCGCGGATTCCTGCACTTCCAGGATGCGACCTTTCTCGCGCCGGGCTGGGTGTTCAACGCCAACATCAACCACGTCACCGACAAGGCCTATTTCGAGGATTTCGGCAACAGCCTGATATTGGCGGCGACCTCGGTACTTGGCTCCTCGGCGTACATTACCGGCAGCGGCACTTGGTGGAATGCGGGAGTCGGAGTGGACAGTTGGCAGATAACCAATCCCGCCATCCCCGATACCGCCGAGCCCTACAAGCGTCTGCCCCGACTGTATTTCAACGCGGACCGTTCTTTCGGACCACTCGGTGGTCCCGAATGGGGTGTGAACGCCGAGGCCGTACGATTCGAGAGTTCGTTCCGCCCGGGTGGCGAGCGCGCGGACCTCTATCCTTACCTGACCTGGCCGATGCAGGGCGCGGCATGGTTCGTGCGGCCGGAGCTGGGTTACCGCTATACCGCCTACAACCTCCAGAAACCCGTACAGCCCAACGATTCGACTTCGCCGTCGCGCGGGGTGCCGATCTTCGATCTCGACGCGGGCCTGATCTTCGAGCGGGACAACGTCGATCTGTTCGGCAACACCTATACGCAAACGCTGGAGCCGCGCATCTATTACCTGCGCGTGCCGTACCGCAATCAGAACGATCTGCCCATATTCGATACGGCCCCGCTCACCTTCGACTTCTGGCAGTTGTTCACCACCAACATTTATTCCGGCGCCGACCGCCAGGAGAACGCCAACAACCTGTCGCTGGCGCTGACCACGCGTCTGCTGGACGACAACGGCGTGGAAAAGCTTTCGGCCAGCCTGGGCCAGATCCGTTATTTCGATCCGCAACTGGTGACCGTGCCGGGGCGAAAGCCCACCGACTACACCGGCTCCAACTACGTGGGCAACCTGCAACTTTCGCTGTCGGACAATTGGCGCTTCACCGCGTCGCAGCAATGGAATCCCAACACCGACGAAACCGACGTCTCCACCATCGGCATCCAGCGCCGCATCAAGACCGACGGCGTGCTGAATCTGGACTACCGCTACCGGCGTGGGCTGCTCGAGCAGGTGGACATCTCCAGTGAATATCCGGTCAACGACAGCTGGAAGCTGGTCGGCCGCTACGACTACTCGTTGCGCGACAAGAAAGTAATCGACACCTTCCTCGGCGTGGAATGGGACAGTTGCTGCACGGCCGCGCGTGTGCTGATGCGCCACTACGTGCGCGACTATCAGGGCAACGAGAACAACGCGATCTTCTTCGAGATCGAGTTCAAGGGCCTGGGCAGCTACGGCGAAAAGACCGAAGATTTCCTGCAACACGCGATCCTCGGCTACCAGTAATGCTGAAGAAACTCCTCGTTCCTTCATAAACCTGGATTGCTCCGCACCCGCTCGCCTGACGTCGAGCCGCTCCTCGCTCGAGGGCAAGAAGCAGCTCCGCTCCCGGGCACTTTGCGCCCACAAGACGGTCGAACATGACGCCCGCACCCGCCCGCAAGAAAGCGGCCCCGATGGGCTACAATTCGCATTCGCGCATTCCGCCGCATCGCAGTCATTCCATGAAAACATTTCTTTTTTCCGGCGCCGCCTTCCTGCTGGCTCTCGCCACCGCATCGTCCGCTTCCGCGCAATTGCTGAGCCCGGACAACCCGCCGGGTTCGCAGCAGCAGAACGCCACGCTGGATCGCATCGTCGCCGTGGTCAATGACGACGTGATCCTGCAAAGCGAGCTGGACGATGCCATCGCCAGCGTGCAGCACCAGTACGCGCAGAACCCCGGCCAGTTGCCGCCGCCGGACGTGTTGCGCCGTCAGGTGCTGGAGCGGCTGATCATGAACAAGCTGCAAGTGCAGCGCGCCAACGACAACGGGCTGCGCATTTCCGACGACGAACTGGACGCCGCGGTAGCCGCGGTGGCGCAGCAGAACAAGATGACCGTGCCGCAATTGCAACAGGCGATGGCGCAGGACGGCGTAGACTATTCGGCGTTCCGCGCCAACCTGCGCGACCAGTTGCTGATCCAGCGCCTGCGCCAGCAGGTGATGCAGCAATCTGCGCAAGTTTCCGATGCCGAAATCGACAACATGATCGCCAATCCCGCCTTCAAGGCAGGCGAGGTGCATCTTGCGCACATCGATATCTCGTTGCCCAACGGCGCAGACGCCAAGGCGATCGCCGACGCGCAGGCCAAGGCCGACAAGATCGAGGCGGATCTGAAATCCGGCAAGGACTTCCGCGCCGAGGCGATCAGTTCGTCGGATGCGCAGGACGCGCTGGAAGGCGGCGATCTGGGCTGGCGCCGCGTGGACGAACTGCCGCCCGCGTTCGCTTCGCAGATCGATCAGATGCAAACGGGCGAAGTTTCGTCGCCTCTGCGCACCCCCGACGGTTTCACCATCGTCAAGGTGATCGAGAAGCGCAGCGCCGACGCACGCCAGATCGTCACCGAGTACCACGCGCGCCACATCATGATCAAGCCGAGCGCGCTGGTATCCGAGCAGGACGCGCAGAATCGCATCAACCAGATCTACCACGACGTGGTGGATCAGCATCAGGACTTCGGTGCGCTGGCCAAGAAGGATTCCGACGACACCACCACCGCCAATCTCGGCGGTGACATGGGCTGGTTCATGCACGACGAATGGGGCAGCGAGATCGGCAATCTCGTCGCGACGATGCAGCCGGGCCAGGTATCGCAGCCGTTCAAGAGCCAGGACGGCTCCTGGCATCTGATCCAGTTGCTGGGCATGCGCCAAGCCGACAAGACCGCCGACATCCAGCGCGAGCAGGCGCGGCAGGCGATCGCCGCGCGCAAGGGCACCGAGGCGTACCAGCAGTTCCTGCGCGACCTGCGCTCGGATGCCTACATCGACATCCGCCTGCCGGGCGCGCTGGCCGCCGACCAGACCGCCGGCACGGGCACGGGTGGCGCCAGCACGCAATGAACGCCGCGGCGCTGCCGCGTCTCGCGCTCTCGGCAGGCGAGCCGGCCGGCGTCGGCCCCGAGCTGATCGCCCGGCTCGCGGCATCGCCCTTCCCTGCGGACCTGATCGCGATCGGCGATCCGGGCCTGCTGCAACGCGCGGCGGAACGCAGCGGCGTCTCGTTGCACATCGAACCCGACGACGGCACGCGGCGTTCGCTGCGCGCGGCGGGCACGTTGCGCTCGGTCGAAACGCCGCTGCGTGTCGCCGAAGTGCCCGGACGGCCGGATCCACGCAATGCGTTCCACGTGTTGAACACGCTGGCGCGCGCGGCGGACGGTTGCATGGCTGGTGAATTCGACGCGCTGGTTACCGCGCCGGTGCAGAAGTCGGTGATCAACGAAGCCGGCGAGGCCTTCAGCGGTCACACTGAATTCTTCGCGCAACGCGCGCGCAGCGAGGTGGTGATGATGCTGGCCTCGCCGGAGCTGCGTATCGCGCTGGCGACCACACATCTGCCGCTGTCGAAGGTGCCGGCGGCAATTACGCGGGAATCATTGACCCGCACGCTGCGGATCGTGCACGCGGAACTGGTCGCCAAGTTCGGCATCGCGCGGCCGCGCATCGCGGTGCTCGGTCTGAATCCGCACGCCGGCGAGAGCGGTCATCTGGGCTCGGAAGAAATCGAAACGATCATTCCGGCGATGAATGCGCTGCGTGCGGAAGGCATGTCGCTCATCGGGCCGCTGCCTGCCGACACCGCGTTCGTCGCCTCGCGGCGCGGGCAGTACGACGCGGCGCTGGCGATGTATCACGATCAGGCCTTGCCGGTGCTGAAGAGCGAAGCCTTCGATCGCACGGTCAATATCACCCTGGGCTTGCCCTTCATCCGCACTTCGGTCGATCACGGCACAGCGCTGGATATCGCGGGGCAAGGGCGAGCCGATCCGTCCAGCCTGTTCGCCGCGGCACGGATGGCGGTGGAGCTTGCGGCACGCGATGTCGGAGGCATCGCGTGAGCGCGCTTGGCTACAACCAGCCTTTCTGCCGCGCGAGGCGATAAGCCTCGATGCGATTGCCGACGCCGAGTTTTCCGATCGCTTCGGAAAGATAATTGCGTACCGTGCCGTGCGACAGATTCAACTGCGCGGCGATCTGGCCGGCGGATTGCCCTTCGCCCGCGAGCCGCAGCACCTGACGTTCGCGATCGTTGAGCGGATCGGCTTCCGACCAGGCTTCCAGCGCGAGTTGCGGATCGATGGCGCGGCCACCGCGATGCACGGTGCGCAGCGCTTCCGCCAGTTGCTCCGCCGGCGCATCCTTCAGCAGATAACCGCTGACGCCCGCTTCCAGCGCGCGGCGCAGATAACCCGAACGCGCGAAGGTGGTGACGATGATCACCTTGACCGGCAACTCGTGCCGCTGGATGCGCTGCGCCAGTTCCAGTCCGGTGAGGCCCGGCATTTCGATGTCGGAAACGAGCACATCGGGTTTCAACCGCTGCAATTCGCGCCACGCGGCTTCACCGTCGGGGGCGCTGCCCAGCACTTCGATGTCGGATTCCAGCGCGAGCAAGGCGGCCAGCGCGCCGCGCAACATCGCCTGATCTTCAGCCAGCAGCACGCGGATCATGCGTGATGCAGAACGGGCGCTTCTGGCGATGGGCGCGGCAACTCTTTCGCCGGCTTCGTTTCGGCGACGGGCAACGGCAACGTGATCTCCAGTTCCGTACCTTGTCCACGTTCGGAATGAATCGACAAAGTACCGTTCATCGCCTCGATGCGCTCACGCATGCCCGTCAAGCCGTTGCCGTGCGCGCCGATGCCGCCGCGGCCGTCGTCGCGCACGCGCATGTGCACCATGTGGTCCTCGAATGCGAACGCGGCTTCCGCATGCGTGGCGCGCGCGTGCCGCTGGATGTTGGTGACCGCCTCGCGCAAGGCCAGCGCCAACGCGGTTTCGGTTTCAGCCGGCAGCGGCGACTCCGGCGCGCGATAGTCGAATGCCACGCCGGTGGATTCCAGCAACAGCCTAGCGGACGCCAGTTCCGAAATCAGCGCGGCAGCACGGATGCCGGTGACGGCGCTGCGCACCTGCGCCAGCGCCTCGCGCGCCACGCGTTCCACTTCCGCGATCTCGCGGCGCGCGGCCCGCCCATCGTCGCGCTCCAACAATCGTTTCGCCAATTCCGATTTCACCGCCACCAGCGACA
>Ga0070740_10006120_pt1 | contig 10730 bp, 11 predicted proteins | sample Coa_R2_FD_67286 | JGI IMG/M metagenome (GOLD analysis project Ga0070740, IMG submission 67286) | Surface soil microbial communities from Centralia Pennsylvania, which are recovering from an underground coalmine fire - Coalmine... | ecosystem: Environmental > Terrestrial > Soil > Unclassified ...
GAAATGATGGCATGGGCAGCGTTCTTCGTGCTCATCTATTATTCAATAGCCGCATCAATAAATACTGAGTTTCAAATTCGTGGTCAGAAGGATATTTTTTAATATTATCCGCCGCTATCTTCTGATTTATGAGCAAGTTCTATCGGAATTGGCCCTTCAGTTAAACCACGTATAAACTGATATACATACGGGTTATCTGATTCCCAAATGGTCTTTGCATCGCCAAAATATTTAATTTGTCCATCATATAGAAGTGCTACGTAATCTGCATATTTAAAAATCTCAATATCATGTGAGATAACGACTGAAGTTACATTCAAACGATGTTGCATGTCATACATCAAATCATGAATAACTTTTGTGGTAATCGGATCAAGACCGGTGGTCGGCTCATCATACAATATAATTTTGGGATTGGTGACTAGTGTTCTTGCCAAGCCAACCCGTTTTCTCATACCACCAGATAATTCTGAAGGGTATTTATAAAGAGTGTCTTCAACCGGTAAGTTAACCATTGCCAATTTTTCTTTAACAATCGGTAACGCCTGTTCAGGGGTCATTCCCTCTTCTTCTAGTAATTCAATTGCTACATTTTCAAAAACATTCAGAGAATCAAGTAATGCAGCGAATTGGAACACATAGCCAAATTTTTTAAATTGTTGATTGAGTTCTCGCTCAGTTAATTTTGTGATATCTACGCCATCAACAATTACCTGGCCTTCATCCGGATGTAGTAAACCTATAATTTGTTTTAAGAGTACCGATTTACCTTCCCCTGAACGCCCGATAACAACGGTCATTTTATTATCTGGAATATCAAGGTTAACCCCTTTAGTGATCCATCGACCATCAAATTTCTTTTTAAGATCAATAATTTTAATCATTTTCTTCCTACATATGTTCTAACAGTTTAGTGAGGAAGTAGTTAGAAATAAGAATCAAGATGGAACTGGTGACCACACTTTGGGTGGTTGCAATACCAACTCCGCGTGCACCCCCCGAAGTGAAGAATCCTTTATAAGTTCCCACCCATGAGAAAATAAGACCAAAAGCAGCTGCTTTGGTAAGTCCGCCACGAATGTCTTTCAATTCAACATATGCTTTAATATTTGAGATATAGTCTTCGGGGCTTAACTCAAGAACATAGACACAAATAATATAGCCGCCAACAATGCCACAAATCATCGCAAATAAGGTTAAAAAAGGCATTATAATAGTGGCAGCTAGCATGCGCGGAACAACCAAATATTGAAACGTGTCGATACGTAATGTGCGTAACGCATCAATTTGCTCAGTTATGCGCATGGTGCCAAGTTCAGCTGCGATAGCTGATCCAGCACGGCCAGTAACCATTAAACCGGTTAAAACCGGTCCTAATTCTCTGATCATGCCAAGTGCCACAACAGCTCCAATGAACTGTTCTCCACCAACACGTTCGAATCCAATGTAGCTTTGAAGGGCAAACACCATACCACTGAATGATCCAGTCAATATAACGATGGTAAGTGATTCAACACCTATTCGTTCCATTTGGGCAAAGAGTTTTGAAATCTTGAGCTTTGAGGTGACCAAGGTCAAGCAAGCTCTTGCAAAGAACAGGGTAAAAGCACCCAGTTGTTCACAAATGCCAAGCGTAACTCTTCCTATATAGTCAACAAATGGTAAACCCACAAAAGGCCCTTCTTAGCTACTCCTTTTTTGAAGCTATGCTACCTCTGATGCCTGCTCAGACGGAACTGGCGCAGATTCAGTACGCTCATTATGCTTTGGTGCATAAGCAGCAGTTTTTGTTGAAGGCATTAAATAACGAGAAGTATGTGTTTCATGGGTGCGCATAAGGGTTAAAAAGAAAGAGCCAGCCATAAAGAGGGCTCCTAAAACCCAGGTAGTTTTTTGAAATACATCTTGGCCACCGCTACCACCAAAGAGCATTTGAGCACCGCCTCCAAGGGTTCCCATGCCCATACTGCTTTTTCCTTGTTGAATAAGAATAACCAAAACGAGCAGTAATGATACGATAATGAAAAGAGTTAATAAAAGGCCGTATAACATAGTTTCTCCGCTTCTAGTAATGTGTTACTTGTGGGGAGAATCATAAGTATCATCCTATGATTCCCCTTGGCATTAAAACAAGGATACTATGTTCTTAAAATTTTGAAAATCGAGACTTGCACCGCCGATTAAAAAGCCATCAACACCATCTACCTGCTTGATTTGTTTTGCATTATTGGTATCAACACTGCCCCCATAGAGTAAATGCCATTTGGTTTGGGCAGGGATGTTTTTTGAGCATTCTTTTTTTAAATAATCAAAAACCTTGCGCAAATGGTCTTCAGATGGAACAACACCTGATCCAATTGACCAAACTGGCTCATAAGCAATGAGAACTGAAGGTTGTGCTGGAGAAAAAGCATTAATGTTGAAAAATACTGGTTCTAATTGATAGCGCAAAACTTCTAACGTTTCCTTGCGATCATGTTCATGTTTAGTCTCGCCAATACAGATAATGGGGCAAATTTTTTGTTCAAATAAGCGCAAAACTTTTGCTGCAACATTAACGCTTGTTTCATTAACGTGAATACGACGTTCACTATGGCCGATAATGCAATAGTTGCAACCAACTTGGGCTAATGAGGCTGCGCATTCTTCTCCCGTGTAAGCACCATCAGGGAACTCACCACAGTTTTGGCCACCCAAGAAAATCGATGTTCCTTTAAAAATTTGTGCAGCATGTGAAAGAGCAGTAAATGATGGGCATAAAATGACTGATCCCTTTTTTCCTAGTGCATCAAATTGTTCTTTATTTTTTGTGCAAAAATCTATTGTTTTGCTAAACGGAAGAGCCATCTTCCAGTTAGCAACAAAAAAAGTGGTTGGCATTGCATTACTCCTTTTTTATATGATTTGACTCTAAAAGAGCGTATAGTTTTTTGTATACTACTTACATGGATATTTTTAGTAAAGATTTCATAGAGGAGAGAAATATGAATCTGAGATTAAAAGTCGCAGGTATGATTATTTTTTTATGTTCAATGACCAATATAGCTGCTATGGACCAGGACACCATTGAAAAAGAAGTAAATGAGCTTGCAAGTAAATCAGCTCTTAGTCTGGATCGATTGAAAGAAATGATAATTGTGAATGGCGATAAAACTGATTTTTGTTGTCCGGTACAGGTTCTTTCTGGAACAATAAAATGTAATTCAGCAGAAGAAGCTGTAAGTAAAGGTTATAGATTTAATCAGCAAACATTTAATAAATATGAGCTTGTATTGGTAAAACGATATAAGGGAGGCTATTCCTATGGAATGTGTCTTGGAAAGGAATTGCACGGTTATCAGATTGTGCAAGTTGGGCCAAGTTTAGCAAAAGCAGCAAAGGCTTCAACTCTTGGGAAAAAAATTATCCAGAAAGATTGAGAAAAATTAATGAACAATTGTTTTTTTTTGCGTAATTGATGGACGGATATGAAATTGCTCAAGTAGATGATACAGGAGCTAAAAGTGCTGATTACTGTATGTTTAAGGAAGTTTAATCCTTTGTCAAACAAAACTTTGTGAATGCAAAAATAAAAAAATATTTGTTTTACTCCATATGTTTCATTTACCTACGAGCTATTGAATGAAGTAATTTTATTATATACTACTGCTATATATGGATAAGAACTCTTGGTAAAGGAAAAAACACCATGAATAAAAATATTGCAGTACTTATGATAACACTTGCCACAATAAACGTTTTTGCAGCGGATCCAAAAGAAGAAAAAAAAGATAGAAAGTTAGTTGGGCGAGCGATTAACGAATTTTTGAAAAAAACCGTTAAGGATGAGCGTCAACTGAGAATGATTCCAGTTATTAATCCAAAGGACAAAGATAAATCTTATACGGCATTTACTCTGCTCAATGGCGATATGATATACCATTCGCGTGCTGCAGCTGAGCAAGATGGGTTTACGTTCAATGAAAAAAATGAATTTGGCCCTTTTGAAGTGGTTTTGGCCCACCGAGGGAAAGAACAATATTCATGGGCCATAGTTCTTGGTGCAGTACATGGGGTTCCAGTGCTTCAAATTGCACAAAACACTGGTAAAGGTGTGATCAAGAAGAACATTGGAAAATACAATTCTGCAGCTACCAAAGTGGGGGAATAGCAGAAAGAAGATAATCTGCTATTAAATACTTTTTTTACGTCGCAATCGATGGAATGTAATGGCAAAGTGATGCGCATAATCGCGGAGCGCTATCAGTAACCGGCCAATCTGAGTATTAAGATCAAGTTTAATGCCTTCAGGGTATTGTTCAGAAAAAATAGTTTCTTCACGTTTTGCCAAACTGATGCAAGCAACATGGGCAGGCAATACAGCTTTTGCTGCACTCAATTGCCCTTTGCCACCATCAATTACAATAAGATCTGGTAAAGAATCTGGAGCTTTGTAACGACGACTTACTACTTCTTGCAATGCAGCATAATCATTTTGTTCTGATAATGTTTTAATATTAAAACGCCTAAAATTGTTTTTATCTGGTTTGCCATCTTTAAAACGAACACATGAGCCTACCAATTGTTGACTTTGAAAATGCGAAATATCAAAACAATCAATGGTATGAAATGGTTTATCTAATTTTAAAAATTCTTGTAGCTGTATGGCAAAATCAGCATCAACTGGCGCAATGAATGATCGAGGCATTAATGTTGAAGCAACTGCATCTTCAAACTTGCGCGGTGAAAAACGGGCTTTGAGGGTTGTAAAAATAGAATCGAAATTTTCTACATAGGTATGCAGATGCTTAGATTTCTCAAAAGCCAATTGTAGATTATATTCTAGAATCTTACTCTTTAATTTTTTTAAAAATCCTCGATGATCTTTTTTGAGGGCATCAACAGCTAAACCAAGCCTGAATAAATAGTCTTGAGAATCAAAGCTGGGCATACAATTACCTGCACAAAGATCTAAATGATAATCAAGGCATCCATTTTCTATCTCTTGGTTACATAATTTTAGACGGAACGTATTTATCAGATACTGGTAAGCCGACCGAGCAGGAGCTTTTTGCAGAAATGGGCCGAAGAAAGTTCCTTTCTCTTTTTTATTCCGGACCAATTTGAGAGTCGGCAGCGGTGTTTTGGTTAACATAATATAGAGAAAAGGCTGCCCATCTTTTAATAGGGTATTATATTTAGGCTGATGATCTTTTACTAGCTGCGCCTCTAACAATAATGCCTCGTGTTCGGTGGAGGTCACTATGCAGTCTATGGTAGCATAGTCATTAATAAGGGAATTAACCTTCCAGTCAGTCTGGTTTTTCTTGAAGTAGCTGGCAACCCGTTTTTTAATAGATTTGGCCTTACCGATATAAATAACGGTTCCTTGGCTATCTTTAAACAGGTATACTCCTGGGGATTTAGGTAATGTTTGAACGTTTTTTTCCATTTTTTTTGATACCCTCCGATTATTAGAATTAAGCTTATCAGAAATCTAAAAAATTTCAATTGAGGCGGCTTGGGCAATCTGGCCTAAAAAAGCCGAAAAAAATTTACTTTTTCCCTACTGAGGGTAATCTTAATAACTAGCTTTAGAGCGTATCAAAGCACACTAAATGGGATGTTTTATTCTTATAGAATGGTAAATGCTGCTATCGGTGGGTGACTTTATGAATATCAGTAGGGTTAGAGTGGGTGTTGGCTTATTGGCCATGGGGATATTGGCTATAAACCTATCAATAATGGCAGGAGGATCGGGAGCACCAATTACCTATGCTGATCTAGGTACCCAGATTATTAATGCCCATAGTTCAGTGGGTCACACAGATAACGACCTTAATGAGCAACGCAAAATTGTATACAATCTTTTTGCAAGCAAAGAAGCTCCAAGTACAAATAAAGAATCAGTCAATCAGGCATTGCGTTATTTAATGCATGATCTGGAAATTTTTTTTGTTCCTGATGCAAAAGATTGCAATCAAACCATTTTTGCCCAAATAGATTTCACGCGAACTGTATTTGGTGAAGCAGCTTTAGCAAGAATATTGCTTTCACCGACTACTGACATTATTCAGCTTAAGGCGCGTCAAGATTTAGTCAGAGAGCTTATCGAGAATGAGACACTATTTAATAAACTCGATGAGCTTATATATCGAGTTAAAGAAATTGAAGGGAAGTTGCTTTCATACTGGGATGAGGTTGACCAAGTTACTAAATCAACTATTGATCAACTCTATTATGAACGACTCAAGCATCTTAATAAAGATCCAGTTGCATTAGAATTGCTGACGCGGAAAGGGAATTTTACAACGGTTTATAATCTCTTTAGTGATGTATTTCAGCAAGCAGCTATGTTATATTTTGTGACTCATCTTATTGACGATAAGATAAAGATAGGAGATAAGTGGGTCGTTACTAAAGTTAACGGTTTAACGGTGCCTGGTTCCTTGAAAGAAGCTTTCAAGAATACGTATCACCCTTTGGCTCTTTTAAATTTATCAAAAGGTATTTTTGGTAAAGAACTTGATGAAAAATTTCTTAAAGTTGTCAGAGAAGAGCAGCTAGACTGGGTTAGATTTACCTTGGGTTATGTAACTTGGTTTAATGGTATTTCAGCTATTCCTAATTTATTCTTTAAGTATTGGTATTTTAAAGATGTTTATAAAAATTTTGTGCTCTACCGTGACACTACCTATACTTTGCAAGACAAATTAATAAATGTTGCTGATTTGTTGAGAACAATTCATGACATTGACCATCTTATGAATAAGCATGCAGTATTAGCCAATGGCATTTTACATAGCCAGCAGCTTAAAGTCTTATTTGATGGTTCAGCAAAAAAAATATCTAAAGAATTTGCAACTCTCATCGAGATGTTACGGACAGGTACCTTTAAAGGACAATCATCTTTCTTTTCTTATACCGGTCGGGTACTTGCAGCACACAAATTGATGCAATTGCATAAGAATAAGTTTGCCGGTGCCCTTATGGCATTGGGAGAAATCGATGCTTGTCTGTCCATTGCAAAGTTATACAAGCGATTTGAGCAAGAACGAGTTCATTTTGCATTTGCACAGTATGAAGAAGGTAATAAACCCCATATTAATTTAGTTGATTTCTGGAATCCGCAGGTTAATCCAGCGGTGGTGGTGCCAAATTGCTTAGAACTTGGTACGCACGGTAAGGCTCGTAATGTAGTGCTTACCGGTTCAAACACGGGTGGTAAATCTACATTGCTCAAAGCAATTGCCCTTAATTTACTATTTGCTCAAACGATTGGTATTGCGCCATGTAGTGAAATTACGCTCACTCCATTTGCTTATCTTGGTACCTCACTCAATATAGTAGATAGTACCTCTGGTGGTAAATCATTGTATCAGGCTGAAGTTGACCGTGCTTCTTCACTCATTCATGCTGCACGCGAATTTGAGCGTGAAGGTTTACCGTGCTTTTTAATTATGGATGAATTATTCAGGGGAACCAGTCCTGAAAAAGCTGATGTGGAAACCTATGAGTGTGCTAAACGCTTAAATACATTTGATACTACTATGTATATTCTTGCCACACACTTCTTTAACCATCCAACAAGACTTGAATTAGAAACTGATGGGCTATGCAAGAATTATAAGATTGATGCTTATATCGATGAAAATGGCAATATTGTGCGTACCTTTAAATTAGAAGAGGGTATTAGCAAAAATAATATTGCTGGAAACATCCTGCAATCAGCATTAGATAACGATAAAAGTCAGAAATAAATCAAAAAAACATTCACACAACTATTTTTAGGGAGCCTATGAATAAGCAGATCAGTAAAAGAATTGGCTTATTAACTATTATTAGTTTGCTCAATAACAGTTTAATACTGTGTATGCAGACTAATGCAGGTCCAATAAGTTATGCAGAAATTGGAGACAAACTTATCAGTTCATATGGTATTGTTGAGCAACCCAAACCTGCACTGACTCAGGCAGAAAAGGAAGAGCAAGATAAAAAAGTAAATCTTGATTTGCCTCAGTTTACCGAGCAAGAAAAGCAAAAAATTGTTTGGGGCATGCTTTCTCGTTTTGAAAGTAAACATTCAAACAATACTACTAACGAGCAACAATCATATAAATATGATGCAGAGCGAACGCTTATCGACGATTTAGAACTTTTTTATTGCCGCGATGTGAATGATCATGCACAACATATTTTTTCTAAATTAGATTTGACCGAAACAACTTTTGGTAAAGCAATGTTGGCTATGATGCTTTCCAAGCCAACAGCAGACATTACCACTCTGCGCAATAGGCAGTCTCTGATTGCTGCATTAGTTGAAGATGAGACATTCTTTAACGAAGTGCAAGCGTTGGTAACAGAACTAAAGAAATCAGAGCCTGCATTATATGCGCTTTGGGTTGAGAATAATAAAGGTACACAAGAAGCAATAGAAAATTTATATCCATTCTTTTTCAAGAAAAATGCACTGGTAGCAGAAACCAATATTCGCGCTGGCAACGTTGGAACTGCGATCGGTTTGACCTGGGATATTGCATTAATGTCTGCACTATATTATCAATATTTGGTCGCTGAAAATGAACTATATAATAAAGGTTTCCTGCCACCAGATCGTGGTGTGCCATTAACTCCTAATGTGTTCAACTCTACACTGGGGATCTTTAAGTCTTTATTGCCATTCTATGATGTTAAACAATTTCTTTCGTTAAGAGAGCCTGAAACAACAACATTTGAAATGTGTGGCCTAACGTTACAATTGCGCAATGAAGATGATAGATCGGTTGCTAAATGGATGCGCGGCACACTTGGTGGTGTAAAAATTATTTATATTCTAAGCAAGTTAGTACTGAGCAAAAAAATTCTCGATTCCGCTTGCTTAACCCGAGATACTGCAAATGCAGTGCAAGAAAGAATGATTGGCGCTGCCACCTTTATTAACGGCATGATGAAAGTTAAAAAACTAGCAAAAAAACATGCTGTGTTGGTTGATGGATTAAGCTCTTATGCAAACATTGATAAAATCTTGAAAGGTTCCTTAGTTAAATCGAAAGATTTTAAAGAGCTGGTTATTATGCTTCAGACAGAAACCTTTAAAGGAAAGCCCTCTTTCTTTTCATATACTGGTCGTGTATTGGCAGCATATGAACGTATGAAATCTTCCAAAGATAATATGGCTGCAACATTACAAATACTGGGCGAATTGGATGCATATCTTTCGATTGCAAAGTTGGTTAAAAAATATGCCAATGAGCGCGTGAAATATAGCTTTGTGCAATATGTTGATTCAGATAAACCATACCTTGCTTTGCATCAATTTTGGAATCCACAAATTGATCCTTCGGTAGTAGTTGCCAATTCGATTGAACTGGGTGTTAACAATGCACGCAATGTAATTTTAACCGGCTCAAATACCGGCGGTAAATCTACATTGCTTAAAGCTATGATGTTGTCTGTACTGATGGCTCAAACTATTGGTATTGCTCCAACACATGATATGACCTTGAGGCCATTTGATTTTATTGGTTGTTCAATGAATGTGGTGGATAATACCGCAAGCGGTAAATCATTGTATCAGGCTGAAGTTGATCGGGTAGTTTCAATTGTTGATGCAGCGCAAACAACAGAACATGCTGGCGGCAAATCATTTATGGTAATGGATGAATTATTCAGAGGAACAAGCCCTGAAAAGGCAGACAAAGAAACCTATCAGTGTGCTCAACGATTGAATGCTCTCGATTCAACCATGTTTATTTTAGCGACCCACTATTTTACCAATCCACCGCGCATGGAAGCTGAAACGGATGGTGTATGCAAAAATTATAAGGTTGATGCCTATATTGATACCAATGGTAAGATTGTACGCACCTTTACCTTAGAAGAGGGTATTAGCACGAGCAATATTGCAGCAAATATATTGCAAGATGCTTTTGCAAAAAATGATAAGAAATAGATTGAGGAAAAATATTATGATGACGTGTATACGAGGAATTTTATTCGTAATGATTCTTTCAATGAGTTGCGCGCTCATCGAAGCAAGAAGCAAACTTATTTTGGGTATAGGAGCAGGCTATACCGGAATAGGGTTGATTACTTTGTATTCAGAAGCGGTTAAATTGAAACAAATCTTAAAGCTGACAACTGAAAAAAATGATGCCTCAACAGTAGATCACAATAACAAGAAAGTTAAGCCTGTTTATATACTTTCTGGCATGGGCAATCTTCTTGCAGGTACTGCTGCTCTTTATTTTGAGTATAATCTTACAACTTAGTCTTATTCAGCATTGCTTGTCTGGTAATATAAGTAGAGACGGTATAAAAGCCGTCTCATTTTTTGCAATTCCACGTTTATCTTAAAAGTGATATAGTAGTGCGCATTCAAATATCTACAAAACATATGAAGAGGAATACACGATGAAAAAATTAAATGCACTGATGTTTACCGTATTATTATGTGTAGGCAGTAACCAATTGCAAGCAAAAAATGAAATGTTATTGCGTGGTGGAGCTGCAGCTGCCACTGTAGGAGTTATTACATTAGTTGCAAACTTACTTGCAAAAGATGCAGCAAAAGATGCAATTAGAGCTGCTGATAAAACTCCTGATATAGCAGATGATTTGGTTGCACGCGGCGCATACTGGTATACTCATTTAGTAAAAGTGTCTGCGTTAACTAATATAGTTGCTGGTGCGGGTCTTATGGTATTAGGTAACAGTTAAAAATTTAATTAGAGCTGGAACAGGAAAAAGCG
>Ga0070740_10006123_pt1 | contig 10722 bp, 10 predicted proteins | sample Coa_R2_FD_67286 | JGI IMG/M metagenome (GOLD analysis project Ga0070740, IMG submission 67286) | Surface soil microbial communities from Centralia Pennsylvania, which are recovering from an underground coalmine fire - Coalmine... | ecosystem: Environmental > Terrestrial > Soil > Unclassified ...
AGGATCCTGTGAAACAGTCACATTAACATTCGTAGTGACAGAGGAAGACTGGTTTTGCGAAACAGAAATTGCCGGTTGCGGACTGGTGTGAATATGTACTTGATTATTTCCATTATCTGATTGCACATCAAGATTGCCCGTATCTGATGTATAACACGTACCATTGATACAGACATTTGTCGAATTACTATCAGATCCTGTGGTCGTCGTACAATTGCCATTGATGCAGACTGTACTTTCTCCAGTACTATTTTGGACGTTGATATCTGATGTCGAATTATTAGTATTTGAAACCTTAATCGTGGTATTTGCCTCTGCAAAAATTTGTGGAGCAGCAAGAAGACTAATAATTATAGGAGAAATAAACGTAGAGAAAAGTATCCTTTTCATAAAGAAAAAGTGTTGCTAGTATTACATATTTCTTTTCTTTTTGCAACCTCTGCGTTATAATACTCCAATGCCAAAAAAACCCGCTGCCTCAGCCCCATCCTCACCGGTACAGCTTGAAGAACAAGCAATGCTTATTGCCAGTGAAATTTTTAATTTAATGGATCAGTATACTCATGACAGCAATATCTCCAAATTTTTTTTGACAGATGAGATTGCCAAAGCAAGTTTTGGCCTGGCAGGCGGATTTGCTTCAGTACTCTATACGCCCGTGCTTGAGCCGGAAGAAACACAAAATAGTGCAATACTTTCACTTGTCTATGCTTTGATAACCTATGGTTTTAATATTTATCTACGAGAACATTCGCTAACCACCAACTCAGCTCCCTATAAATTGCCGACTGATCCGCTCGTAGTAAAAAAACTTCAGAAAAAAACACTTGAGCGCACTTCTGAAGGCAGTCTTATCTCAACCCGGCTAGCTGATACAATCATTGCAATTATTGCCAAAAACGTGCAAACGCACCTGGATATGGCAGAATTCAGCATGAAAGGTCATAAACTGAATAAGACCAAATTTAATGCCTACGTCAAATTGTCACTGTACTGGGGCTATAACTTCGCCCGGGAACTCCTGACAGAGAAAACCATAAAGAAGAAAAGACGAAGGTAATTACTCTCCAATTCTGTAGATTTGTAATTTTTTTTTTAGGGAAAATTGTTACAAGCGATTTCTTATCTCTCTCTTACCTATTTTTGCCCTATATTTTGCAAACTTTATGTAAGGTTATGGAGTGTCTATTTCAAGTATCTGTCCTGTATGAGCTTACGAAGAAAAGTATACTATAACCAAAAAAAGAAAAATAAATCTCCTCCGCAGAATGCGATACCACCATAAGTTGCCTCATTACTTTATACTCACTAAAGTATTTTTTGTTTTTTCTTTTCTTGCCTCCATTCTTAATGTATAAGAAATCACCATAAACATAAAAATATTGGCGGTAAGCGGTAGCAATTCCAACCACTGCGTGCGCATAAATGCAAAAAATTCCGTTAACAAAATCGTTACTAACATAGCAATCCGGAAAAAACGATATGCATCCAGCTTTGATTTTGAAAATTTCATTGACCACAAGCCGATAAACACGAACGCTCCTGCTAACAATGACGAATACAATTTACCCCATTCAGGTAGCGGTAGCACAGGACGAGTGACAAAATAGAGAAATGCCTGTACCAACGTCCGCAGCGTTTCATAGAAGAGGTAGAGAATTATTATTTTCATCATCCAACCTGATCGTGCTATTTTGTAATACCACTTTGCTATTTGTAAACGAATTTTCGTTAGTATACCCGGTGAGGATTCGGGAAGTGTTTTCAATTGTTTGATTAGCTTCTTAAGCGTTTGAACTGTCGGATCATTCCGATCACACGCCTGTAAATACGCGAGTGCCTGTTTTTCCTCATCGACATCAAAATCATTAATTGCAGCCTCCTTGATCAAATCCAATGCATTTATCAAATATTCACGCTCAGAAATTTTGCCAATACGAGGGATAAATTTCATCAGGATATATAATAAAACAAAAATTATATATAAAAGCGCAACAGTCGGCCGGAAAAAATAATTATTGTCACTGGTAATAAACTTCCCCAGCTCATCAATGAATGTACCAAACCCGATCCCTCCTAAAAGCGAAGCTGTATATATGGCACGTTTGCCAAGGAAAGAAAACATGACAATTAATGCTGCGAGCATAAAGAATCCACCCCAAAGCATATGAGCGATATGATATTCTCCGCCGCCTAAATGCGGATAATGCGTGAGGCGCAAAAAAATTCTGATGACAAAGACGCTGACAACTGCAGAAATGAGAAATGTCTCTTGAAATTCTTCTGCCGTAAGATTGCGGATAAAAATGTCTTTGAGGAACATACTGTTATTATAATGCACCTGCACCGGGATAGAAATAGTTCCACAAAAAAATTGCAAATCAGGTTATAGATATGCTAGGATTTTCTTAATGATCAAAATCAAACGAGCGTATGCGCAAAAGAGTAAAGACGATGGAGTGAGAATCCTAATTGATGGTCTGTGGCCGCGCGGTGTTTCCAAAGAAGAACTTGCTGCGGATGTATGGCTTCGTCAGATTGCGCCAACTCCTGGACTTCGTAAGTGGTTCCATCACGACCCGAAAAAATTTCCTGAGTTTGCCAAACGCTACAAACAAGAGTTGGAAGATAAAGAAGCATTTCTCAAACGGATAAAAGATATGGAAAAAGAACATGGCACAGTGACTCTTCTTTTCGGCGCCCGTGACGTGCACCATAACAACGCTGTTGTCCTGCAGGATTTACTCAAATAATCGTACTTCTTAACCTCTTCTTACGCCTTTTTAGCTCTTTTCTTGCTCAACAATTCTACACTTGCGTCTGGTATGGATAGTGGACAGCCTATTGTATCAAGAAAAAGAAAGCAACTGTTGAACAAGACAAACAAAAAGAAATTTTACAAGGAATTATTGTATTATTAAAAGAGGATATTGATATGACAGCGATTACCTCGCAAACTATTACGCAACGATTGCAACAAATCGGAAAAACATGACCAAACAGCAGAAGTTGCATACATTAAAAACAAAAATGCTTAACGACCAAGCATTGCCGCTGCGGAAAACAGCAACACAATTAGTATTTGGTGAAGGCAATCCTGATGCTGATCTTTATTTCCTCGGTGAAGCACCTGGCAAAGTTGAAGATGAGTCGGGCAGACCATTTGTTGGCAGATCCGGCAAATTGCTTGATGCGCTTCTTGAGCAGATTGGTATCCCCCGCGAGTCAGTGTATATCACCAGTGTAGTCCGTTTTCGTCCGCCGGCTAACCGGCAGCCAACCCCTTCGGAAATTGCCGCATTTCTGCCGTATGTCAATGAAGAAATTGCTATTATCGATCCTAAACTTATTATTCCCTTAGGTCGATTTGCTTTGGAGAAATTTTTCCCTGAAGCAAAAATCAGTCATGTCCATGGACAGCTCCTGAGCCGGAAATGGGCGAACAGAACAATTCACCTGTTCCCGCTTTTTCACCCGGCTGCAGCACTTCGCAGTCCACAAATTCGCGAACAATTACAAAAAGATTTTCAAAAACTCCCCGATATTATAAAGCGCTTCTAATCTCCAGAGTCATTTGAAAACTATTATCTGCAGTACCTTTTTAGAAGAGCAAGGCACAAAAACGTTTCGTGCCGTGCGATACACAAAGCGAGAATTTCCAAATAAATTCTCAGAAAAACCTTTATAAAATCTGCTATGATAGAGCGTATGCCAGAGTACAGCATCGAAGTTACACAACTCACCAAACAATTCAAAAACTTCGTGGCCGTCAATAGTATTAGCTTTACTGTCCTCAAAGGCAGTATTTTTGCTTTTCTTGGTCCAAACGGCGCAGGCAAAAGTACGACAATCAAAATGCTGACAACCCTCCTGCAACCAACCAGCGGCACAATCAGAATTAATCATCATGACCCGATGGCAGACAAAGATGCTGCCCGCAAATCTTTTGGGATTGTTTTCCAGGACCCGAGTCTTGATGATGAATTAACAGCATACGAAAACATGGAATTCCATGGCGTTTTATATAACATTGCAAAAAACACCCACCAACAACGGATACGGGAATTACTGCAAGTCGTGGAATTGTGGGAACGTAAAGACAGCCTGGTCAAAACATTTTCCGGTGGCATGAAACGACGGCTTGAGATTGCCCGCGGCCTCTTGCATCATCCGAAGATTTTATTTCTTGATGAGCCGACAATTGGTCTTGATCCGCAAACACGCAATCTCTTATGGGAATATGTCCGGCATCTCAACAGAAAAGAAAACATTACCATCTTTTTTACCACCCATTATATGGAAGAGGCAGAACGCATTGCAGAACAAATTGCTGTGATTGATCATGGCACTATTATTGCATCAGGTACAGCTTCGGAATTAAAAAAACAAACCAAAACTGACAATCTGGAAGATGCGTTCCTGTCACTTACCGGCCGGGCAATCCGGGAAGAGGAAGCCAGCGGCATTGACCAGTTGCGTAACAGACGGATGATGTGGAGAAGAAAATAAATAACATGCTCAAAGACTCTGAAGCTTTTTGACATTGGAATTTTGAAATTGTTTATATGAATGCACTTTATATTCTTTGGTTACGGGAACTTAAGCGGTATTTCCGTTCCCGCGCACGGATGATCGGCTCGCTCGGTCAACCCTTGCTGTTTCTTCTTGCCCTTGGCTTCGGCCTGGGACCGGTTTTTCAACGCGCTGGGGCCGGAAATTATTTTCAATTTCTGGCACCAGGAGTCATCTCGATGAGCATCCTCTTTACTGCAATTTTTTCCGGTATTCAAGTGATCTGGGATCGCCAGTTTGGCTTTCTCAAAGAAACACTGGTCGCACCGGTACCGCGTTTTTCCATTATGCTTGGCAAAACACTTGGCGGCGCAACTGTCGCAACTATTCAGGGTATTATTGTTTTTATTATCGCAACCATTGCCGGTTTCCGTCCGACGTCACTGGCAACCATCCCCGTTGCTTTTGTTTGCATGTTTTTGATTGCGCTCTTATTTACCGCACTTGGGACAGCAATTGCTTCACTTTTTGAAGATATGCAAGGTTTTCAAATTGTGATGAATTTTGTCGTACAACCACTCTTTTTTCTCTCAGGCGCACTTTTCCCATTAAACGGTTTGCCGAAAGTGTTACAAGTTATTACTGCAATTGATCCACTGACGTACGGCGTTGATAGTTTGCGCAGCACGCTTGTCTCACTGAGCCATTTTGGTCTCGCAACTGATCTGGGAGTACTGGTACTGTTGTCGCTTCTGGTTTTGAGCATAGGAAGTTACCTCTTCTCAAAGATCCAGATGTAGTCTCTTCTTATCACCTGATTCTTACAGACTTCTTTGTTGTTTGCAATAAACCCTCAGTACACTTGAGCTATGGCAAAAACGGTGAAGCGACCGGAAATATTTTATGCAGAAATACTTGATCTTTTCCTGCAACATAATGCACCGTTTATGGTCGGGGGCACCTATGCATTTACCGCATATATGGATATTGTTCGACCGACTAAAGACATGGATCTTTTTTGTCCGGTAGATGATTATCCCAAGCTGTTAAAAATCGCGAGCGATGCAGGTTACCATACAGAAGTTTTAGATCAACTTTGGATTGCCAAAATTCATGAAGATAAGTTGACAGTTGATATCATTTTTGCCGAAGGGAATGGCCTTGAGAAAGTTGATACAACTTGGTTACAACATGCCAGACAAGGAGAAGTTTTGGGACATCAAGTCAAACTCATGCCACTTGAAGAAATGCTCCGATCCAAAACGTATATTCAAAATCGTGAACGCTATGATGGTGCTGATGTCGCTCATCTTATTTTGCGTTATGGAAGGACTATTGACTGGAAACTTTTACAGCAGAAAATGGAACCGAACTGGGAAATTCTTTTTGCTCATTTAATTAACTTTTCTTTCGTCTATCCCAATGATATTCATCTCATTCCCGACTGGTTAATCCAGGAATATAGTAAACGCTTGAGAGAGAAATTTGCTAAGCCGGTCAATGAAAAAGAAAAGGTGAGCCGCGGTCTCTTGCTCTCCTGGAATTATCGCGTTGCCGTTGAGAAATGGGGATACAAACCAATTAGTCCATTTTTTTCTCATGACTATGACAAACAATACAAAAAATAAATTGCGTATCGCAGCCATAAGTGATATTCACGTCAGTGAAACATCGCAGGGCATATATCAGACACTCTTTGCGCAAATTTCTCAAAAGGCTGATGTAATAGTTTTCGGTGGTGATTTTACCAATTATGGCAAACCAGAAGAAGAGCAAGTTTTGGCTGCTGAATTGCAAGCGCTGACTATTCCGAAACTCGGCGTGCTGGGTAACCATGATCATGAGAGCGGCAAATCGGATGAGATACGAAAAATTCTTAAAGCTGCTGGTATGTATTTTCTTGATGAACAGGAATATGATATGCATGGGGTTGGCTTTGCTGGGGTAAAAGGCTTTGGGGGCGGGTTTGGCCAGCACATGCTCTCCTATTTTGGTGAAGCGGAAAACAAAGCATATGTGCAGGCAGCTTTAGAAGAGGTAAAAAAACTTGAAATCGTTCTGGGGGGTCTCGCAGAACAGCAAAAAAAAGTTGTCGTTATGCATTATTCACCAATTGTTGAGACTATCAAAGGTGAACCAGCCGAGATTTATCCATTCCTTGGAGCAACGCGTTTTGAAGAGGTAATTGACCGCTTCAATGTTGCTATCGTTTTCCATGGGCATGCACATTTCGGCTCACTGGTTGGGAAAACCGGCAAAGGTGCAATTGTCTACAATGTGGCATTACCTATTATGAAAAAACTAGATGAGAAAAACCCGTATCGGATAGTAGAGTTATAACAACGAAAACTACTTTACAAAATGGAGTACTAATACTAGAATAAGTAGGCCTCTATGGATTGGAATATTGTCGCAGATGATGCCACAATTGAAAAAACTGCTGCCGCACTCAACACCAATGGTATTAACACCATAATCGTTGCTACAGGTCAAGAAGCAAAAGAAAAATCATTGGATTTGGTGCCAAAAGGTGCGGAGGTTATGGCAATGACATCAGTGACATTGAGAACTATTGGTGTAACAGCGGCAATTGATGAATCAGGTACCTATAACTCAATCCGCAATCAACTAAACAAACTGGACCGGAATACGCAAAATCTCCAGATGCAAAAACTCGGCGCAGCGCCGGAATACACCCTGGGCAGTGTCCATGCGGTAACACAAGACGGGAAGGTCATAATTGCTTCCAATACCGGCAGTCAATTGCCTGCATACGCTTATGCTTCGCCGCATGTTATTTGGGTGGTGGGCGCGCAAAAAATTGTGAAAGATCTTGATGCAGGTTTTAAACGGATTTATGAGTATGTCCTGCCGCGTGAATCAGTACGGCTTAACAAGCAGTACAATATCACAACCGGCAGTTTCGTAAGCAAACTCCTGATTATTAATCGGGAGATTAATCCAAAACGGCTGACTATGATCATTGTGAAAGAATCTCTCGGTTTCTAATCCTTACCTTCCTCTTGCTCAGCTTTCATTACGCTCACATTTTGCTTTATTAGTATCAATAAAAAAAGAGGTGATCATGTGGGAGTATTAGAAACTATCGCCATTATCATTATCATCCTGTGGTTAATCGGATTTGTTTTGCACATTGCGGGCGGATTCATCCATATTCTGTTACTCATTGCGGCCATTCTGTTTTTAGCACGATTTTTGCGAAGGAATACAGCACCTTAGAGATGGTACCGTTCCAGAAACATACTCTTTACTATCTCAACGAGAAAAAGATAGGTGCCAACGAGAAGAATTAAAATGAAAAAATAGAGCGGCGGCGGCGCGACAAAGCCGAGCGCGTGTGCAAATGGTGTAAATGGCAAAAGAACTCCCAGGATGACAATTCCCAATGATGAGAGCGCTAACCAGATACTTGGTTTGCTTATAAAGAAGGGCGATCTGGCAGTCCTGATGACGAAAACAACCAGAATCTCCGTTGCCAGTGATTCAATAAACCATCCTGTTTGAAATAATGCCCCTTTAGCATGAAACAGAAAAATCATCACACTAAATGTCAGATAATCATAAATTGAGCTGAGCGGTCCAAAAAACAGCATGTAGTATTTAATAAACGTTACATTCCAGTGTCTCGGTTTAACGAGAGACTCTTCATCAACATTATCAGAAGGTATTGTCGTTTGTGAAATATCATAGAGGGCATTGGTTAATAAAATTTGCAGCGGCGTCATTGGCAAAAAAGAAAAGAAAAATGACGCTCCTGCTGCTGAAAACATATTGCCGAAATTCGAGCTTGTACTCATCAAAATATATTTAATTGTATTATTGAAGGTTTTCCGGCCTTCCCGGATACCATCGGCAATCACATGTAAATTCTTCTGCAAAACAACCACTGAAGCAGCATCCTTGGCAACATCAACTGCTGTATTAACTGAAATACCCACATCAGCATTATGCAGCGCTGGCAAATCATTAATCCCATCGCCTAAATAACCAACAGTGTGACCGTTTGCCTGCAACGCTTTGACAATACGGAATTTTTGTAGCGGCGTGACACGGGCAAAAATAGCATAGTGGACAACCTGTTTTTTTAATGCTTCATCTGATAATTTTTCAATGTCTGGCCCGAGTAGTGTTTTACTTGCATCCATGCCAACTTCCTGGCAAATTTTTTTGGTAATAATTTCATTATCGCCGGTAATGACTTTGGTAGCCACGTTAAGCTTTTGCAAACGCGCTAATGCTTCTTTTGCGGATTCTTTGGGAATATCAAGAAAAGTAATGTAGCCGGTAAACTCCAACTGCTTCATATCATCCCAGGAATAGGTTGCTTTTTTCTCAATTGATTTTTTAGCAACGACGATCACCCTGTATCCTCGATTGCGAAGTTGTAATAACTCATTATGAATTGGGTGCGACTCCCCACTCCGTCTGCAAAACGGGAGAATTGCTTCCGGCGCGCCTTTGGCAATCAACATGACTTGCTGTTTATTTCTGACAATACTAAACATGGCTTTACGGTTATAATCAAACGGCTCCTCATGAATCTTAGTAAAACTACGCCGGTTTTTCTCTTTCTTTTTCAACCAATACTCCCACAACGCGACATCAATTGCGTTTCCCACGATCTTATGATGGACAATTGCACTGTTGCATACTAGTGCTAACTCCAAAACCTCCGGGTCTTTTTTGCCCTGTCGATTGAGAAAATCGACAACCGCAATATGTCCCTCAGTCAGTGTGCCTGTTTTATCAGTACACAAAATATCCATGTTGCCCAGATTTTCAAGTGAAAGAAGACGTTTAACAATCACATGTTTCCTGGCCATTTTGCCAGCTCCATGCGACAGACTAATCGTCACAATTACCGGTAAAAGCTCAGGCGTTAATCCGACAGCAATAGCTAAAGAGAAAAGTAATGAATCAAGTAGGGCGTGTCCCAATAATGCGTTAACGGCAAAAATGACAAACGTCATAATCAGGATAACTTGCACAATAAATGTCCCGAATTTTGCAAGTCCTTGCTGAAACTCTGTCACTGGTTTGATAAAAGTGGTGCTTTTGGCAATTTTGCCAAACTGTGTATCATGACCAATTGCAGTTACGGCACCTTTTCCCGATCCGCTTACCACGCTTGTCCCCATGAACCCTGTACTGTTAACCGTTTTATACACACTTTTTGATTCACCGGTAAGGGGAGATTCATTAACTTCCAATTCATTTGTTTCCAAAATTTGCAGATCTGCAGGAATGATACTGCCTTGAGAAAGAAGCACAATATCGCCGATAGTTACTTCCACTACGGGCACTTCCTGTTTCTCACCATTTCTTATGACAATCGCAGTTGGTGTGATTTTTTTCAGAAGGTTCTCAACTGTCTTCTCAGCAGAATATTCATTCCATAAACCAAGTAAAATACTCAAAAGAATAATGCCAAAAATATAATACGAGCTGGCATGTTGACCGAGGAAATAGGAAATGCAGGTTGCCGCAATAAGAATAATCAGCAGCGGATTGCCGGTAAACTGACGAAAGAAAATAACAAAAAAATTTATTTTTCTGCCATGAATGATGTTGAGTCCATACTGCTTTTGTCGCGCGGCAACCTGAGCATCTGTCAATCCGGTTTCTTCTGCCATATTTTATTTATAACATAATAAAGGAAGGTGAGCCATTGACAGGCATACAATACAAGAAAAAGATATATAGGCAATTATTGTATTGTTTTTCATCTTCTTTCTTGTCTGTTACATACTTTATACTGTCATTACCTTCATTATCAGTATATTCGAATTAGGCTCTGATCCAATAATACAAATGCCATCTTTAAGATAAGTACGATAATAAGAGGAGCCTTGTTTTCTCTAACTTTTCTCTCCCTTGTATTCCTCTTTCACTTCCTTGCTGTATAGCCTCAATAGCTCTCGGATTTTTGGCTCGGTGATTATCCGGCAGTACGGCGCAGAGCGATGCATGTCATAGAAATTTTGATGCTCTTTTTCAGCCGGATAAAATGCGCTAAACGGTACAATTTCCGTGACAATCGGATCTTCATATGTTCCTGAATTTTCCAATCGTTCTTTCGATTGCACTGCCAATCTCCTCTGTTCGTCATTGTGGTAAAAAATAACTGAACGGTATTGCGGACCAATATCATAATCTTGTTGATTAAGAGTCGTAGGGTTGTGTGTATGC